>ERZ791915.529-NODE-529-length-38743-cov-8.318497_pt1 | contig 38743 bp, 29 predicted proteins | sample MGYA00510139_ERZ791915 | MGnify/ENA primary metagenome ERZ791915 (study PRJEB30046, sample SAMN00792117) | human gut metagenome | study: EMG produced TPA metagenomics assembly of the A metagenome-wide association study of gut microbiota in type 2... | reverse complement strand
TCAAATCTTTATTTCTTAAACCCATTCTCCACCCTCACAAACTTGGTTAAAATTCGGCCAGCGCCGCATCTAAAGCAGCTACTGCCTGATCTATTTCTTCTTTGGTAACTATCAAAGGAGGAACTAAGCGAATCACGTTGCCGGCAGTGCAATTGACGATAACATGCCGCTGCAGGCAGGCATCAACAAGCGCTTTGCCCTCTTTGGCCAGCTCCATACCCAAAATCAAACCGCAGCCGCGTATTTCCACAACTTTATCAGGATACTTAGCCATCAAGGCCTCCAGCTGCTTTTTGAAATAGCCGCCTTTTTCTGCAGCCTGTTCTACGATATTTTCCTTTTTTATCGTAGTCAAAGTCGCATAAATAGCCGCACAGGCCAAAGCGTTACCGCCAAAAGTACCGCCATGGTCGCCAGGTTTGAACACACGGGCCAGCCTTTCTGTAACTACAAAACCACCGACCGGAAAACCGCCGCCAATGCCCTTGGCAAAAGTCATGATGTCAGGTTTAACACCGCTATGCATATAAGCAAACCATTTTCCCGTACGTGCGACGCCTGTTTGAATTTCATCAAAAATAAGCAGCGCATCGTATTTATCACATAAAGCTCGTGCTTCCTGCAAATACGTGTCACTGGGAACATGAACGCCGCCCTCGCCCTGAATGGGTTCCAGCAAAACGCAGCAGACATCTTCATCCATAGCCTCGCGCAGCGCTTCCAGATCGCCGTAAGGCACATAGTCAAATCCTGCCGGCAGCGGTTCATAGCCCTGCTGATATTTAGGCTGGCCTGTAGCGGTCACAGTCATCATCGTCCGTCCATGAAAGGAATGTACCGCAGTGATAATACGATATTTTCCTTCGTTTTTCTGGTGACCATATTTACGCGCCAGTTTAATAGCGCCTTCATTGGCTTCAGCACCGCTGTTGGCCAAAAAGACCCTGTCAAAGCCTGTTGCTTCAATAATCTCTTTAACAGCCAATGCCTGAATATCAGTATAGTAAATATTAGAACAATGCATCAGTTTAGCAACCTGCTCGCTGATAGCTTTTATCAAAGCAGGATGCGCATGCCCTAAAGAGTTAACCGCTATCCCTGCCAGAAAATCCAGATATTCGTTGCCGTCAGCATCATAAAGTTTACAGCCCTTACCATGAGTAAGCGCCAGCTGATAACGGCCAAAGACCGGCAAATAATATTGCTCTGTCTGGTCGATGATTGTTTTTGTGTCCATTGCGATCCCCTCTAACTTTTTTATTCTCAGCTGTATTTACAGCTCTTTGACAACTTCTGTGCCGACGCCTTCATCACTGAAGATTTCCATCAAAATAGTATGCTCGGCACGTCCGTCAATAATATGCGTTTTTTTAGCGCCTCCAGAAAGAGCCGTGATACAGGCCTTTACTTTGGGAATCATCCCGCCGTCGATATTGCCGCGAATGATCAGTTCCTGTGCTTTTTCAAAGCTCAGGGTAGAAATGAAGCTGGCTTCGTCGCGATAATCGGCATAAATACCCTTAACATCAGTCAGCACCAACAGTTTTTCCGCTTTCAATGCCCCGGCTATTTCTCCGGCTACACTGTCGGCATTGATATTATAAGTTTCGCCGTTAGCGCCGACACCTGTAGGCGCAATGACCGGGATAAAATCATTATCGAGCAATACTTCTAAAAGCTCTGTATTGATTTTTTCGACATTACCGACATATCCGATGTCCACCAGGTTGACTTCACCATTTTCATATACGTCCGCCAAATGTTTTTTAGCGCGGATCAGGCCAGCGTCCTTACCGTTCAAACCAACTGCACGTCCGCCCAGAACATTCAAACGGGCAACAAGATCGGTATTGATCTTACCTACCAGCGCCATCTCAGCGATGCCTACGGATTCTGCGTCGGTAACGCGCAGACCGCTGACAAATTGTGTTTTTTTGCCGGCTTTGCCAAGCATGGCCGTGATCTCAGGGCCGCCACCATGTACAACGACCGGACGCAGACCTGCGCATTGCAGAAAAACTATATCCTGCAGTACCTTAGTTTTAATATCATCATTCAGCATAGCGTTGCCGCCGTATTTCACTACAACAGTTTTACCTTTAAAATCACGCAGGTAGGGCAGCGCTTCCACTAAAGTTTTGATTTCTTCGTTACGTAACATAGACAGTTCCTCCTGTTTTTATGGCAGTACCGGGCCCTGGACCGCCATTTCGATATTTTTATAAATCTGCTGCGGCAACAGCTCCCGCCTCAGTAAAACAACAACTATACTCAGGTATGGTATTCGCCATTGATCTTGACATATTCATAGCTGAAATCGCAGGTCCAGACAGTGGCACTTTCCTGACCGGCAGCCAGATCGATAGTCATAGTGATATCATGCTCACTCATGATAGGCGACAGACTGGCCAACGGCACATTACAGTTCATACCCTGTTCAACCAGACGCACACCGCCGATTTCCAAATTAACTTTATCGGCAGTCATCGCCGCACCACTGTAACCTGCCGCGCAGACGATCCGTCCCCAGTTGGGATCTTCGCCAAAGAAGGCTGTTTTCACCAGCGGCGACTTGGCTATTGCCATCGCTGCAGCTTTAGCGTCCTCCCAGGTAGCGGCGCCGACAACATTGACTTCTAAAAATTTAGTAGCCCCTTCTCCGTCATGGGCAATCAGCTTCGCAAGATCCTGCGCACAGGTCACCAAAGCTTCAAAAAATGCCGGATAATCCGGATGCTCCTCGGAAAGAATGATCTCGTTTTCAGCCAGTCCGTTGGCCAGTACGATCATACTGTCATTAGTGCTGGTATCCCCGTCAACTACCACCATATTAAAGGATTTATCAGCCGCTGCTTTAACAGCACGTTTTAAAACATCCGGGGCGATCGCTGCATCTGTAGTCAAAAACGTCAGCATAGTCGCCATATTGGGATGGATCATCCCCGCTCCCTTGGCGATACCGGCAATTTTGGCAGTCTTGCCGCCAACCTCAAACTCATAAGCCGCCCGCTTAATAAAGGTATCTGTTGTCTGGATCGCCATTGCGCAGCTTTCGCCTTCTGCTTCATCCATAGCGTCAATGGCATCAGCCAGACCGGTTTTTATTTTATCCATCGGCAAAAAATGCCCGATGACACCAGTACTGCAAACATAAACCTGCTGCGGCTCGATCCCCAGAAGACCGGCGGCAAAAGTCTGCATCTCCTTAGCATCCAGCAGCCCCTGCTCACCCGTACAGGCATTAGCACAACCGCTGTTGACTATGATAGCCTGAGCGGCAGCTTCCTGTGCCACTTCCCTGCTTATCAGGACAGGAGCGGCACACATTTTGTTCTGAGTGAAAACAGCGCCCGCAGCAGCAGGGACCGTGCTGTAAATAACAGCCACATCATGATTACCGCTGGCTTTGATCCCGGCTTTGACACCGGCGGCAAGAAATCCCTGCGGCGCAGTTACCCAGCCTTCGATTTTTTTCATTGTTTACGCCTCCTCAAGGATAGATCGGTAATTGGGTCAAACCAGTATTTTCCGGTATGCCAAACATTACATTCATATTCTGTACAGCCTGACCGGCCGCACCTTTTACTAAATTGTCCAACGCACTCATAACGATGATGCGCCCAGTACGTCTGTCCAGCTGCCAGCCAATGTCCACATAATTAGAAGCTCTGACATTTTTTATTTCCGGACAGGCACCCTGTCCGCGTAAACGAATGAAATATTCATCACCATACATTGCCGCAAAAGCTTCCTGTACCTGGACTTCACTGACACTAGCTTTAAGAGAAGCATAGCAGGTTGCCAGAATCCCACGATCCACCGGCAGTAAATGCGGCGTAAATTGAATTACCACATCTTCGCCGGCATATTCACTGTAGACCTGCTCGATTTCAGGCGTATGCCGGTGACCGGCAACACCATAAGCATGAAAATTCTCATTAACAGAGCAATACAAACTGCCTAGTTTTAAGCCGCGCCCCGCGCCTGTAGTTCCTGATTTCGCGTCTACGATGATCCCCCGTGGTTCGATCAGCCCTGCTTTCAATAACGGCACCAATGCCAAAATACTGCAGGTCGTATAACAGCCGGGATTGGCTAAAATTCTCGCAGCTTTGACCTGGTCCCTATATAATTCGGTCAGACCATAAACCGCCTGCGTTTCCGGGTCCTCATGTTTTACTTTATACCATTCTTCAAAAACCCGCACATCCTTAAATCTATAGTCACCGCCCAGATCGATAATTTTTACAGCACGCTTTTTCAGCTGCCTGCCAATTTTCATAGCATGTCCATGCGGCAAAGCAATAAAAATAACATCGCTCTGGTCAGCAATCTGCTCAAGCTCCTGCATACTGCCCAAAGATGTTTCGATACGGGCAGACAAATGCGGGTACATCGCGGCGATACTTTCACCGGTACTGCTTTCAGAAGTTATCGCGGCAAGTTCTACTTCCGGATGGCCGTCTAATAATCTTAGCAGTTCAGCTCCGGCAAAACCTGTAGCTCCAATGACACTTGCTTTCATATCCAACCTCCCTAAAACTTATGATTTGTAATTATACAACTACCTTGCATATTTTTGCAAGTATTTCCCTGAATTTTTTTCAAAAATATCTTACTGTAAAAAAATCTGTCTATTCTTAGAAACACTAACCCTATTTTATTTAATATTGTACTACTTTAAAGGTCTTTTTTCAAAACTTTTTTCAATTTTTTATTCATTCAGAACTGATTTTTTTCATTTTATTATTTCTGCAATCTCTGATACAATAGAATCAGTAGTTATAATTATTTTATGAGGTACCTTATGTTCAAAATATTAGTTCTTATCATTGCTGCCGTGAGTATTTTTTTCTGGTATCCTGCCAGCGGCGACCCCATTCAAAAAGATGTTGCAAAGCCAGCACCTCAGCACACTGTGCAGCAGCCCAGCGAACACAGCCAGGCAACTGTTTTCTTACTTTCACTTTTGCCGCCCAAACAGGAGTGGCCTGATCCGGTGCAGAAAATCTGGCTGAGCCTGAATATCGAAGAGGCTGTTCAGGAACGTACGAATGAAATCGACTGGGTGCCGATCACAGAGATCCCTATTGAAATGCAGCAGGCTTTACTGGCAATCGAAGATCACAATTTTTACAGCCATGGCGCCATCGATATCGACGGTATACTGCGCGCCGCATTAGTAAATATTACTGCCGGAGAAGTTGTTCAGGGCGGCAGCACGATCACGCAGCAGCTCACTAAAAATCTTTTTCTCTCACAGGAGCAGACCCTGAGCCGCAAAGCTGAAGAAGCCCTGCTGGCTTTAGTTATGGAACAGCATTACAGCAAAGACCAGCTTTTAGAGATTTATTTCAATACGACTTATTTTGGCGCCGGCGCCACCGGGCTCAAAGCCGCAGCATTGACCTATTTTGCTAAACAGCCCCAGGAACTGCAGCTGGCCGAATGTGCCGTTATCGCTTCCCTTCCTTACGCGCCTTCTGCTCTCAATCCGTTGGAAAACCCTGAAGGCTGCAAAAAAAGGCAGCTGCTGGTTTTACAGACAATGGTCAAACGCGGCTATATCGGCACGACTCTGGCCGAAAAAGCTGCTTCCGCACCTGTGTATCTTGCCAACGGCACCACGTTTTAAAAGTAAATGGCATCTTAGCTAAGCTAAGATGCTATTTTTATTTCTCAGTTACAATATGATATTTTCCACCGTCAGTCCATAGAGTAATTTCTCCATCCCTGCTGGTAAATTTAACAGGGATCTGCAAATGCTGAAATGTTCCCAAAACTTTTGTGTTAGGATGATTATATTTTTCTTTTTCACCGCAGCTTATCAAAGCCAGGCCTGGCTGTACCGCCTGCAAAAAATTATAGGTAGATGATGTCCCACTGCCATGATGGGCAACCTTCAAAACAGTGCTTGGCAGTTCTTCTCTGCAGTGCTTAACCAGCGCATGTTCTGCTTTTGCCTCGATGTCACCTGTAAAAAGCATCGAAAAGTCACCATATTGCAATTTAAAAACCAGACTATTGTTATTTAAATCTTTTTCAGGAAAACGCCGTTTAAGCGCCGGCGCTAAAAATTTTAATTTCAGATCATCGCCAAATTGCAATTTTGCTCCGTCACGTAACACCTGCCGCCGCAATTTACCGGAAGCTGCCATTTTTACCAGCTCCTGGGAAATTGCACTTTGAGAGTTTGTGATACCATTATCGTAAAAGTTCTGTACATCAAAATTCTGCAATACCTTAATGACACCGCCTAAATGATCTAAATGATGATGTGTAATGATCAAAGCGTCCAGTTTGCTGACACCCAAGTTCTTTAAGCGTCGAACAAGCAGTTCGCTGTGTTTGTAATCACCTGTATCTACAAGTATTACTGCAGCTGCTGTTCTCAATAAAATCGCGTCTCCGTGTCCAACGTCCAGCAGTTTTACTTCCAGCTGCCCCTGCGGCGGCAAAGCTGCCTGATGCGCTTCCGAAGCGAAATCAAAAACTGCATAGCTATAAGCAGCTACTGCCAGAATGATCGTTAAAATAATCTGTAAAAATCTTTTCATCTTGCCTCACAAAAATAAAACGTGCCGTCAATTACCGGCACGTTAAAAAATCTACTGCTGGGACAGTTTCTGCTTCATGATCCGCTTATACGTTTCAACACCCGGTTGGTCATAAGCATCGACATCAGCCAGTTCGCCTTCATAGGCTACCGAAAGCATCAGAAAATAAAGCAGCTGGCCCAAATAATAGGCATCGATACGCGGTAAAATATATTTCGCATTTAAACGTCCATCGCTGGCCAGCGCCTCTGCATTGGCAGCCAAAGCAATTTTCAGCGCGGTATCTACTGTCAGTCCCTCATACTTTTTAAAAGCTGCGACATGATCAAAAGGATTGTTCAAGGTAATCTGCTGATCGCGTTCCAAGATTTCAACAAACTGCACAACTTTATCCTTTTTGCCATCCTGGTGCTGCTGCGTCTGCGCATGCATATCAGTAGAACCGACGGCCGCCACCGGAGTCCGTCCATAATAAACAATATTGCCTGCGCGATCGCTGCGTTTGCCCAGCGATTCGGCCAGCAGTTGTACATACCACTCGCCCACGGATTTCATTTTCGCAGCATACGGCATAAAGACTTCAATATCAAGGCCATTTTCAGCTGCCGTATACTTCAAAGCAGCATTCAGCAGTGCCGGATTTTCTTCAAGTGAAGCTGAGCGGCAGGCCATTTCCATATCTTTTGCACCAAGCAGAAAGGCATCTATATCCATACCAATAGCTGCAGCAGTGATCAAGCCCGGATCGCTGAAGATGCAAAAACGCCCGCCAATGCCTTCTTTGATGTCGAAACAAGGCCATGACCGCTCTTTAGCCAAACTGCATAAAGGCGACGCTCCCTCAGCAAGATCTGTTACAACAGCTACTTCCAGCTGCAACAGCGAAGATTTCTGACATTGCTCATAAAAATAGGTAAACGCCGCTAACGTTTCCAAAGTCGTACCGGATTTGGAAATCGGCACAAGCAGTACCCTGAACTGTTCCTCTTTTCCCAGCCTGTGCTGCGCCAAATACTCCAGTTCGCTGACAATTTCATGATACTGATCCACATCCAAATTATTGCCCGAGAAATATATCCGGGGATAGCCCTGTCTGCTTTTTTCGCAGCCGACATTCCAGCTTGAACCGGCAAAAACATCAAACAGCACTTTATTGCCAAGATAGGAGCCGCCTATTCCCAAAAAAACAACAGCATCTATTTCCTGCTGTAAATATCTGCCGAACTGTTTTAATTTGCTGATAGAAGCCGGTGTATTAGGATTGCCTTCCTGAACAAAAGGTAATTTCGTAAAAAAAACAGGCTCCGGTGTGCCATCTTTAGATAAATGGGCCCTGGCTATGCCCTGCTCACGTATCTTCAGTAAAGCCTCTGCCGCAGCCGCTGCTCTGCTCTGCAAAGCTTCAATGGCAGCAACTGTCACTGTCGGGGTGTTTATCATATTGCCGTAATCAAAAACAAAGCCGCTGGCTAATGTTATTTTACCTGATAATTTCATAATATCACCATATCAATTATTTATATACTTAAATATTTTATCATAAAACTATAGTAAAAGCAAAAGAACCAATGCCTGAAAGCATTGGTTCTTTGAATATTATTTCTTCAGATTACGCAGGTAATTCTCTGCTGTTTCCAGCTGGATGTCCCTGGTTGCCTGTTCCGGAAGTTCTACCACTTCGTCAGGCGTGATGCCCGTACCATTGATAGAACGTCCTGAAGGTGTGTAATATTTAGCTGTAGTTAGTTTTAAGCCCGTATTCTGCGGCAGTCTGTATACAGTCTGCACCGAGCCCTTACCAAAAGTCTGCGTGCCAAAAAGCTTACCTGACTTCGTGTCCTGCACCGCTCCGGCTACGATTTCAGAAGCGCTGGCGCTGCCGTGATCGACCAGTACAGCCAACGGATACTTGACTTTTTCCAAATAAGATTCTTCTGTATATTTACGGCCTTCACGATCGATAACGGACACGATCGGCCCCTTAGGAACCAAATATTGAGCAACGCGTACAGACTCTCCCAAAATACCACCAGGATTCTGCCTTAAATCCAGCAGCAGAGCCTGCATACCCTGTTCTTCCAGTTCCTGATACTTTCTGACAAACTCACCGGAGGTATTCTCATTGAAAATAGCGATCCTGATATAACCGATCTTACTATCCGGCAGCATCTCACCTGCAACCGATTTGATCTTGATATCACCGCGTACCACTCTTACTGTACGTTCATTGCCCTTGTTATCATCCAAAACCAACTCTACTTCGGTGCCCTGAGTACCGCGAATCATGGCAACAACGTCTTCCAGCTGCATCCCGGCAGTTTTTTTGCCATCGACCTGCACTATCTTCTCGCCGGCCTTGATGCCCGCTTTTTCTCCGGGAGTTCCCTCCAAAGGCGCAATTACAACAAAATTATTGTCCTTCTTGCCCACGACTACGCCGATACCGCCAAAAAATCCTTCTGTTACATTGCTGATATCCTTGAAATTCTGCTGATCCAAATAAACAGAGTACGGATCATCCAGGGCTTTGACCAGACCTGTTGCTGCCCCGTCAAATAATTTTCCATCATTCGGCTGTTCCACAAATTTTTCCCGGACCAAAACTAAAGTCTTAAGAAACTTGAGACTTCCCAAAGCATCGCCGGTAACTCTCTCCATACCGTAGAATACGGCTCCAAGTGTAACAACTATAGCGCAAAGGCAGGCTATAAGCACTGTCATCATACTAAAACGCTTTTTAAACATAACTTCTGCCCCCGCTTATCTTTTCTGAACTCAAGGTAAATAATCTAATGGTTCGGTCACTTCACCGTGGATACGTACTTCAAAATGACAGTGCGGACCAGTCGACCAGCCAGTGCTGCCTGCATACGAGATCACCTGACCCTGATTGACATATTGTCCCTCACTGACAGCCAGTTCCTGATTATGACCATAAAGAGAAACCAGGCCACCGCCATGATCAATCATGACTGCATAGCCGTAGCCGCCCATCCAGCCTGAATAAATTACCGTCCCTGAATCAGCAGCCACGATCGGCGTGCCATAATCGCAGGCAATATCCATACCGGAATGGTATCTGGTAGTACCAAACACAGGATGTGTGCGCCAGCCATAATAAGAAGTTATCTCACCGGTCACCGGCCAGATGAATTTGCCGGTCCCACCGCTTGTAGGCATAGAAGAACTGCGTTCCAGGCTTCTTAACATACTGGCGATGTTCTCGGAAATAGCCAGCAGACGATCATAATCTTCATCGGCCTGACGGCTTTCTTCCTCTGCTTTATAAAGCAGTTGAGCACGTTCTGCTTTGCTGTCTTCGGCTTTTTGCTGCTTTTCCTCAAGGTCGCTGCGCATTTTTTCAATGTCAGCCATCTGTGCATCCAGTTCTTTCTGGCGCGCTTCGATTTCAGCCGTTTCCTTCATAATCGTATCCATCATAGCCAGATCACGGCTGATGATTTTTTGCAGTAAAAACATCCGTGAAGAAAAATCAGAAAAATCTTTTGCGCCCAGCAGCACGTCGAGATAATTGATCTGACCATTGATATAAATATCGCGCAGGCGCTGACGGTAAATCTTCATGCGTCCTTCCATTTTAGCTTTCTTTTCAGCTAAAACTTCCTGATTTTCGTCGATCAGCGGCTGCAGTTTATCCCGTTTGGCTTCAATTTCTTTGATTTCGACCTGCAGACGATTCAATTCGGCAACGATCTCTTCCATCCTGTCGCTGGCAGCCTCAGCCTCGCGACGGGCCCGTTCTTTAGCTATTTCCATTTGCTGCATTTTTTGCTGTACGTCGTCATATTCCGCTTGCTTATCTTCCAGCTCATTTGCAAAAGCCGGCAGGATCTGCATAACAGCGAATATCAACGCCAATACAGCCATCAGAACTTTCTTTTTTGGCATAATCGGCCTCCGCTGTTAAACTTTTAAAAACTTACGCAGGGAAATATAACTTCCTGCCGCACCAATCGCCGTTCCGGCTAAAACAATAGAAATATCAACATAGGTGAGCATCGGATAAGCAGGCACCATCGGCAGGAAAGCCAGCGTCGCATAAATACGCGACAAAAGTGCCCCATAAGTACCGTTAATGACAAAATTGGCGATCAACGCCCCAAAAAATCCCAGTGTCATACCTTCCAAAATAAACGGCCACCTGATAAACCAGTCTGTCGCGCCAACATATTTCATGATATTGACTTCCTTACGCCTGGCAAAAACTGTGAGCCGGATAGTATTGGCAATGATAAACAGTGTTGCAAGCGCCAGCAGAATAACCAGCACAACGCCGCCAATACGCAGTATTTTCGTCATCTGAAAAATATGTTCCACAATTTCCTGCCCAAATTTAGCAGTTTCTACGCCTTCCATCTCATGGATCTGCGGCGCCAGTTCATTGATCCGGTCAGGCTTGTCCACCTGCACCTCGAACGAATTAGGGAAAGGATTGTCCGTTCCTAATGAATGCAGTAATTTCTCCTGCTGTCCCAAACGCTCCTTGAACCGAGCCAGAGCCTCCTGTTTGCTGACCTCTGTTACACTGAGGACCCCCGGCAGGTTTTCCAGTGTCTGCTTCATATCGCTTAACCCTGAACCTTCAACGGAATCTTCCATATAAACAGTGATCTGGACCTGGCTTTCAAGATATTGAGCCAGATTATTGGTATTGATAAAAATCAGCAGAAACATACCTAAAACAAGCAGCGAAAGCGCTACTGTAGATACTGAAGCAAGACTCATCAAACCGTTGCGTTTGATAGATTTATAGGTTTCCCGGATAAAATATTCCTTTGTACTAAGACTCATAACCGTATACCCCTTTTAAATCATCACGAACAATGGACCCTTTTTCAATAGCAATAACACGCTTTTCCATATTATCAACGATCTCCTTATCATGGGTAGCCATCACGATAGTGGTACCGCTTTCGTTGATCTCACTGAAAATCCGCATGATATCCCAGCTTGTTTCCGGGTCAAGGTTACCTGTTGGTTCGTCGGCAATTACCAGCAGCGGATCATTGACGATAGCACGCGCAATCGCTACACGCTGCTGTTCACCGCCTGATAATTCTGTTGGATAAGAATTGGCACGCTTGCGCAGACCAACCAGATCCAGCACACTCATCACGCGGCGTTTGATTTTACGATAGGGAGTCTCAATAACCTGCATGGCAAACGCAACATTATCATAGACGGTGCGGTCAGGCAGCAACCGGTAATCCTGAAAGATAATTCCCAGCTGCCTGCGCAGATAAGGGATCTCCTTTTCTTTCAGTTCCAGTAAATCGACACCATTTACATATATATTGCCAGTGGTAGGTATTACCTCACGAAAAAGCATCTTAATAAAAGTAGATTTGCCCGCGCCGCTTGGCCCGACGACAAAAACAAACTCGCCCGGCTGGATATGGATATTGACATCACGCAAAGCTACTGAACCGCTTGGATATGTTTTACTGACATCGGTCATTAAAAGCATAGGTGAAAGCTCCCTTCTCTTCAACACTCAAACAATTAGGTCAGTCTTTATCATCACGACAAATTCCAATTCATCGTTTTTTTCAACCTTTTTTTAACAAAGCAAAAGCTTTATCAGAATTGATCTGCGCTTTCTGCCTCAATATCTCAATATTCTTATTCTGTTCAAGCGGTGCTTTCTGCCAACCGGCTACAGCAGCCTGAACAACCATATCTCCATCAATTTTTTCAACAGTGCCAACAGGTTTTTCACCAATAGCATTTACAAAACTATCTACTTTAGGATCATAGGATATTGCCAGGATCGGCGTCTGCATTACTGCGGCAAAAACCAGTGCATGCAGCCGCATGCCAATCAAAAGATCGCAGTTTCCTATAATGGAAAGAAATTCCTCGGTATTATATCTTTCATTTAACAGAAATACATCTTTTTGACAGGCCAATGCCTTCCGCAGTTTTTCACAGGCTTTGACATCGACTGAATACTGCAGCGGCAACAAGATAAGCTGAGCGCCATAACGCTGCTGCAATTTAGAAGCGGCTTCAGCCAGAACCTGAAAGCATCTGGCATCGCCGGCCCAGGGCCGTACAGAGATCCCGATAACGGGCTTTGTTAAATCGACGCCGGCTTTCTGCAGCAGGGTTCTGCCGCCTTCGCTGGTAACCGGCTTCAGCGAAAGGACTGAGTCAGCAGTAACTGTTATTTTAGCGGCAGCTACTCCCATTTCCTTAAGTTCAGAGGCCGACTCACGATCTCTTACTGTGATCAGATCTGCCTTATTGCAAACAAAGCTTGTCAATTTACGGGCCCATTTTGCTCTGATAGGACCAATCCCCTGAGCAAAGAGCATCACTTTTTTGCCAAAAAACTTTCCTAAACCAATAATACTCAGGTAATAGAGTAAACTACGCTTACTGGTCACATCCTGAAGCAAACTGCCGCCGCCTGAAAGAATCAGTTCAGAAGCATACATTGCCTGAATAACAGCCCAGGGATTAAAACGGTATACACTGCGAACCTGGTGTTTGGCCGCAGTGTCCTCCGGATTACCTGACAACACAGTCAGCTCTACGTTCTCTTCCACTTGCCGTAACGATTCTATGATAGCAGTAAGCATGGCTTCGTCACCGGCATTGGCAAAACCGTAATAACCGGAAATCAAAATTTTACTCATGCTCCAAGAATCTCCTTTGCCATTTCTGCACATAAGGCAGCAAAATAGAAATGGCGATAACAGCAATGATACCTAAAAAGGCACCTAAAGCATAACCGTCAACGGCACGAATATAACTCATGATCACAGGAGTCCGCATATGCGCAAAAGTCTGTACCAAAGAACCCTGACCGATCGTAGCGGCGACAACCAACAGCATCTGCCACAAACGTGGTGCCTGTTTATAAGCAGCAAAAGCCGCTAAATAAAACGCCGGATGACCGATCATAAATTCTTTTTCACGCGGCCGGGCATACATGACCTGTTCCAGGAACAGACGCATTTTTATTTCCAGCGCGGGAACAGGGACCCCGGCAGTATGACCGCTGCGGCCGACAAAAATATACGCCACAAAAGCCAATACGCCTAAAAAAGCCACATGCTTCACTGTTATTCTGGTACTGAAAAAGTTTTGCAGATGCACAGCCAGATTGCCCATCCGGCCCCTGCTCAAAACATTGAAGCGCTGCATATACCATAAAGAGATCAGCAGTACCGGCAGAATAAACGTTAATTTAACGCCTTTATAAATGTCGATCTCCAGGAAAAATCTGCTGTCACCCAAAACAGCCGATATAAACGATGCTCCGATCAAAGAAAGCGCGACAGCCAAAGCCAGCTGCCAGGTAGCGCTGACAATGATCTTCAACGTGCCGGCAGCAGCCTTTTTACAGGACTCCCACAGCTCGACGATAACTGTCATCGACAGCACCGGGAAAACAGCAGCTGCCATCAGAGCCAAAAGCTGTCTGGTCAGTACCCCGCCAAATTTCAGTAAAGTTATACTGGCAACAACGCCGCCAGCCAGCAATAACATATACTGAAGTTTTTTGCTGAAATTAAATAACAGCGTCAGATACATGATGCCACCCGCCAGGATAGCAAAGGCCAGCGGAACAAACCAGATCCGTTCCGGGAAATAAGGAGCAAAACCGCCATCGGCAGCATTTTTGGAAAATACTCCCGCCGGGCCAAGCTTATAGCCTCTTGCCTGCACATCGGCAGCAATTTTAGACACATAATCCAGATTAAGCTCTAAAATATCCCTGCCTTCCTGAGGGATCATGAACGGCTTGATATAGTTGATACGAATATTACGTTCTTCATCTGTTAAAGCCCAGCGTCTTAACGCTTCCGGCATTTTCAGTTTTCTCTGCTCAGCTTTATCAATTATATAGGTACGGGCAACACGATAGTCCATATGCTCCGCCAAAGGCAGCAGTCCGTCCATTGGAGCAAACTGCAGCTGCGTATAATGTTCTACCATGCCAAAAGTCATATTTTTCTTTTTTAGTTTATGCGCCATATAGGCAATATAATCCGGATAACCAACCACTTCACGGCCGCAGCCTATATATCCGGTCACATTCGCGCCCGATTTATCGATCCTGCGGAAAATACTTCTGATCTTATCATAATCATTAGGCAAATAATTCATTGGTCTGACGATAACGTTAAAACCAAAAGCCTTTGCTTTACGCATCTCTTCTGTCGAAAGGCCTAAAGGAGCCTGCATAACGCCCGGCTTACTGTCGTAATTTTCTTCTGTGATGACCATGGGATTACCTAAAATCTCAATGATCTGCGGGTCGTTGTTCACAATCCGCAAACGATCCTTACCATAGCGCAGATACAGATCCTCCACCACTTCTGTTAAAACGTCGTATGACGTCCCAACAGTCACATAGACAGCATTGGGCACAACGATCCCTTCTGCCAGCACCGGTGCGAACTTGCCGCCGTCGCCGCCCAAAGCGGAACCTTTCAGCAGCTCCTCGCCGGTCACGGCTACGATAGAACCATTGTTATTGAGCTTTTCCAGAGTAGTATCAAAAACCACCAGGCTCGTGACTCCGGCAGCTTTAAACTTTGCCAGGACGTCATTTAAGGACAAGCCTTCCCAATTGGCTATATGCTCCATCCCTTCATATTCCATTGCCATCTCAACAGTATCATTGCGCTGCTCGATCTCATAACGCTGATAGTTCAACCACAGCGAAACTATCAGACCTATAGCTATTATCGCAACAAGTACCGGGTTATAACGGCTTTTCATCAGCTGATCTCCACCTAATTCAAAATTTCTTTTTCAGCAATCACAGTTTCTTTTGCTGGCTGCGCAGATACGCTTCGACAAACATTTCCAGACCGCCGTCCATGACAGCCTGCACATTACCTGTTTCGGCGTTGGTCCGGTGATCTTTGACCAGTTTATAAGGCTGGAATACATATGAACGAATCTGACTGCCCCATTCTATATCCTGATAATCACCGGCAATATCGTTCTTCAAGGCATCCTGCTTGGCCCTTTCATATTCATATAACTTTGCGCGCAGAAGCTGCAGGCACCGTTCCCGGTTCTGGATCTGCGACCTTTGGGTCTGGCACTGCACGATGATACCTGTAGGCAGATGCGTCATACGTACGGCAGAGCTTGTTTTATTGACATGCTGACCGCCGGCGCCGCTGGCACGATAGGTATCAACCTTCAGATCGGCAGGATTGATGTCGATCTCCACGCTGTCATCCAGCTCCGGCATAACATCTACCGCTGCAAAAGAAGTATGACGGCGGGCATTCGCATCGAACGGTGAAATCCGCACCAGACGATGCACGCCTTTTTCACTGCGCAGATAACCGTAGGCATTATGCCCATTGATTTGCAGTGTAGCACTTTTCACACCGGCTTCATCACCGGGAAGATAATCAAGCATCTCCACTTCATAGCCTTCGCGTTCAGCAAAACGGGAAAACATACGCAGCAGCATGGAAGTCCAATCCTGCGCTTCGGTTCCGCCAGCGCCGGCATGCAAGGTAAGAATGGCATTATTCGCATCATACTCGCCGTTCAGCAGCATACCAAGTTCCAAATGCTCCACATCAGCACGAACAGCTGCCAGCAGCTCCTCCAGCTCCGGCAGCAGGCTTTCATCCTGCTCTTCCATTGCCAGATCGCACAGCACTTCCATGTCATCCACTCTGGTCTCCAGAGACCTGAACGTTTCAACCTCTTCTTTTAACTGCGTTACAGCCTGAGCTGTTTTCTGGGCCGTCTCCGGTTCATCCCAGAAGCCGGGAGCTCCCATTTTATGTTCTAATTCAGCAATGCGGTCCTCTTTGACAACTACGTCAAAGAGATCCCCTCATTTCCTCTAGTTTCTGTTTTAATGCGGCAATCTCAGGTTTATATTCCTCAATCAGCACTAACTTCACATCCTCTCTTTATAACACCAGTAAAGTTGAAACTTACCGCTCCAACTTTACTGTATCTAACCCAACTATAAATTTCCCCGGATCATTATTTATCCTGACCACAGCAGTTTTTATACTTTTTCCCGCTGCCGCAGGGGCAAAGATCGTTCCGGCCTGTCGTTTCACCTTTGACAATCGGCTGCTTCCTGACGTCGTCGCCTTCGCCGGGATTATTGGTCGAAGCATTTTCCAGACGGTTCTCTACCTTCGGCTGCGCCACAACATTTACGCGGTAAATATAACGCACCACATCGTCCTGGATCGCATCGATCATAGCCTGGAACATATCATAGGCTTCAAATTTATACTCAACCAGAGGGTCCTTCTGTCCATAAGCACGCAGGCCCACGCCTTCACGCAGCAGATCCATCGAATCCAGATGTTCCATCCAATGATTATCGACTACTTTGAGCATGACCAGATTTTCCAGTTCGCGCATCAATTCAGGAGTGATCGCATCTTCACGTTCTGCGTAATGCTCATCGGCAACCTTATGCAGATATTCTTCCAGCTCTTCACGGCTGAAATTCTGAAGATAATCGATCTGCAGCAAACCTTCCGGAGCGTAGAACTCCTCAGCATAAGCGATCAGAGCCTGCAGATCCCAATCCTCCGAATAAACTTCAGGCGGCGCGTACATCGCCATCGTACGGTCTACTACTTTATGGACCATATCCATGATAGTATCACGCAGATTGGCCTGCTGCAGGATTTTTTTACGCTGTGCGTAAATAACTTCGCGCTGTTGATTCATAACGTCGTCATATTCCAGAACCTGTTTACGAATGGCAAAGTTTCTCGCTTCCACTTTCTTCTGCGCCGATTCGATAGAACGGGTAACAAGCTTATGCTCGATCGGCTCGTCTTCTTCCATACCAAGTTTATCCATGATACTGGAAATATTATCAGAACCGAACAAACGCATCAGATCATCTTCCAGCGACAGGAAGAACTTGGAAGAACCGGGATCGCCCTGACGTGCGCAGCGTCCGCGCAGCTGGTTATCAATGCGGCGGCTTTCATGCCTTTCCGTACCGATGATATGCAGGCCGCCCAATTCGGGTACACCTTCGCCCAAAACGATATCAGTACCACGGCCGGCCATATTAGTAGCAATGGTAACCGCACCATATTGACCTGCACCGGAAATGATCTCCGCCTCTTTTTCATGATATTTGGCGTTCAAAACATTATGCGGGATCCCGCGCCGTTTCAGCATCGCCGATAATTCTTCCGACTGCGCGATGGAAGTAGTGCCAACCAGCACCGGACGTCCGGACTTGTGGCATTCCTCGATCTCATTGACAGCCGCTTTATATTTAGCACGTTTAGTCTTCAAAATGACATCAGGATAATCGACCCTGATCATCGGCTTATTGGTCGGGATAACAACAACATCCAGCCCGTAAATTTTCTGGAACTCCTGCTCTTCCGTTTTAGCAGTACCGGTCATACCGGAAAGCTTCTCATACATACGGAAGTAGTTCTGGAAGGTGATCGTTGCCAAAGTCTGGCTTTCGCGCTCGACCTTAACGCCTTCCTTAGCTTCGATAGCCTGATGCAGGCCTTCGGAAAAACGGCGGCCAAACATCAGACGGCCTGTAAACTCATCGACGATAATGACCTCACCGTCTTTGACTACGTAATCTTTATCGCGGTGCATGATGGCTTTGGCCTTCAAGGCGCACATCAGCTGATGCGAGAAATCAACGCCGTGTTCCGTATCATACATATTTTCGATACCCAGCATTTTTTCTGCTTTGGCAATGCCGATTTCAGTAGGAGCAACTGTTTTCAGCTTTTCATCAACAGTATAATCTTCACCTTCATCCATTTTAGCAACAACCTGCGCCAAAACCTTGTAAAGCTCGGTAGATTTTTCACCAGGGCCGGAAATGATGAGCGGCGTTCTTGCTTCGTCGATCAGGATACTGTCGACCTCATCGACGATACAGTAATTCAACGGCCGTTGTACCATCTGGTCTTCATCAACGACCATATTGTCACGCAGATAATCAAAACCAAACTCGTTATTAGTACCGTAAGTAATATCGGCGGCATAAGCAGCCTTACGGTCAGGATAATCCAGCGCATGGGCGATCAGCCCTACGGAAAGACCCAGGAATTTAAACACGCGGCCCATATCCTCGCTGTCACGGCGGGCCAGATACTCATTGACTGTAACGACATGCACGCCCTTACCGGTCAACGCGTTCAAATAGGCCGGTAAAGTAGCCACCAGGGTCTTACCTTCACCGGTACGCATCTCGGCAATTTTGCCGCGGTGCAGCACGCAGCCGCCGACCAGCTGCACATCGAAATGACGCATGCCTAAAACACGTTTGGCCGCTTCACGGACAACTGCGAATGCTTCAGGTAAAATATCATCCAGGGTTTCACCCTTAGACAAGCGTACTTTAAAATCAGCTGTCTTAGCGGCCAGATTTGCAGAACTTAAGCCTACCATATCTTTTTCTAATGCGTTGATTTTATCGACAATGACTCCGATCTCTTTTAGTTCCTTCTCATTCGGGTCACCAAAAATTTTTTTCAACAAGCCTTCGAGCAAAATAATCACTCCTTAAATTTTTACAATAAAAAACACTATACCTAACTTAAAATTTTAGCAGAAAAGCCTGCAAAAGTCAAAAAGCCCGGGGCCTCAACCCCGGGCTTTTTGTGAACTTTCAGTAAATTATTTTCCTATTTAATATTACCGCTTATTTTAATTCCGGAGCCAGCAAACCGTAGTTGCCGTCTTTCCGGCGATAAACAACATTCACGCCGCCGAAATCAGGATCGTAGAAAACGAAGAAATCATGATTCAAAAGATTCATTTGCAGGATAGCCTCTTCCGCAGTCATCGGATGCATCGCAAAGGATTTATTTTTGATGATCTTGAATTCGCCGTCATCCTCCACCGCTTCCACCGAAGCAGGAATCGCCGCATCCTGGAAGTTATTGTATTTTTTCTTCATCAGGCGAGTCTTATATTTGTGGATCTGACGTTCGATCTTCTCAATCACAAGGTCGATAGAAGAATACATATCTTTGGTCGTTTCCTGTGCTCTCAGCAGAATGCCGCTGGCCGGTACAGTAATTTCCACAATGTGATTGCCTTTTTCCACTTTCAAAACTGCTGAAATATCACCGACAGTTTTAAACTGTTTCGTTACTTTCGTAATCTTTTTTTCTACATAATCTTTTAAAGCCGGAGTTACATCGATGTTTTTACCACGTACGTTTACGTTCATAATTCATACCTCCTTGAAATCCCCAAGGTGATGGGATCGCAAGCTCTCTGCTTGCTTTAATATAATAATTCGCCGCCTTCTGCAAATCTCCTGCTGATAAAGTAACAAAAAACTCGCATGTCTCAAAAATTTCACATGCGAGTTTACAACTGCTACTAATGTAACACTTGGGGTAATAAAACACCCAGTTCACTGAAACGCTACTTATAATATTTTGGATAAAAAGCTGCGTGTACGCTCTTCCTTAGCATGCAGGAACACCTCTTCCGGCTCGCCCTGCTCTACGATAACGCCGCCGTCAACAAAAATCACCCTGTCGCCGACCTCACGGGCAAAGCCCATCTCATGGGTCACCACAGCCATCGTCATGCCTTCTTTAGCCAGGCTTTTCATAACGTCCAATACTTCATTGATCATTTCCGGGTCCAGCGCTGAAGTCGGTTCGTCAAACAATAATGCCTTCGGCTTCATCGCCAAAGCCCTGGCGATCGCCACACGCTGCTGCTGGCCGCCAGAAAGCTGGTCAGGATAAGCGTTTTCCTTGTCGCCCAAACCAACTTTTACCAAAAGCTCCCGGGCTGTCTGTTCAGCCTCGCTGCGGCTGCTGCCGCGCACCTTCATCGGCGCCAGCACCAGATTTTCCAAAACGGTCATATGCGGAAACAGATTGAAGCGCTGGAAAACCATACCTACTTCTTTGCGTATTTCGTTGATATTGGCTTCCCCTGTCAGCGGGATACCGTCAATGACGATACTGCCGCCGGTCGGTTCCTCCAGATAATTGATGCACCGCAGCAGCGTACTTTTACCGCTGCCGGAAGGCCCGATGATCACCACGACCTCACGTTCGGCGATCGTCAGATCGATACCCTTTAAAACCTCCAGACTGCCATAGCTTTTCTGCAGGCCGGTTATTTTGATCATTTCTTTATTCATTTCGTATCATACCTCCGTTCCAGCATTCCTACGAGACGGGCAACCGTAAAAGTCATAATCAGATAAATAACGGCTACAGCCATCCAGATCTCAAAGGAGGCATAAGTACGGGCAATAATCAGCTGCCCACGGCGCGTAAGCTCTTCAAACCCGATAACAGAAACCAGCGAAGAATCCTTCAGCATCGCGATAAACTCGTTGCCCAGAGGCGGAATGATACGCTTGAAGGCCTGCGGCATAATAACATAACGCATAGTCTGCCCCCAGCTCATGCCCAAAGAACGCCCGGCTTCCATCTGACCCTTGTCGATCGACTGGATACCGGCACGAAAAATCTCTGCGATATAAGCACCGCTGTTGATAGAACAGGCTGAAATAGCCGCAAAATATGGATCAACACGATGACCAATAATACCGGGCAACGCAAAATAGACCAAAAAGATCTGTACCAAAAGCGGTGTTCCGCGAATAAAATCCACATAACAATTAGCAAAATAACGTACTGGTTTGATACTGGCAAGACGCGCGATACCGACCGTCATACCGATCAAAAGGCCAAAACCTACGCTCAAAGCCGTTATCTCGATCGTAATCCCGGCGCCGGCCAGCAGTAAGGGCAAGGCATCCCAGATCAGGCTGAAATTAATATCCATGCAGTTTGTCTCCCTTTCATTGTCAGCTCTTGAAAACTCAGCAAAGAAAATACGGAGCACACCACCGTCACCGTTGATGTACTCCGCATCCAGATATGACCATATTATTTCTTTACTTCACCAAACCAGGTTTTGTAAATCTTGTCATACTCGCCGTTTTTCTTCAATTCGGCCAGAGCTTTATCGATTTCAGCAGCTAATTTATCATTGCCTTTTTTAACTGCAATGCCGTATTCTTCAGCTTCAAGCACATCGCCTACAGTTTTGGCATCAGCGCTGCCGCCCTGTGCCAAATAGTAGCCAACTACCGGGCTGTCGTTGATCACAGCATCAACGCCGCCGTTTTTCAATTCCATAGCGGCTTCCGTGTTGGTATTAAATGCCGTTACCTTGGCATCTTTAACGCTTTCTGCCTTAGCAGCGCCAGTAGTACCGATCTGTACGGCAATCCTTTTGCCGACCAGGTCTTCGATACCTTTAATAGTGTCATTGTTTTTCTGTACCATGACTACCAGACCGGATCTGTAATAAGGAGCGGAGAACAAAACTGCCTCCTGACGTTCGGGAGTGATGCTCATGCCGGCAATTACAGTGTCGATATTGCCGGAGCTCAAAGCCGGGATCAAAGCGTCAAAGCCCATATTCATGATCTCAACCTTATAACCCATCTGTTTGCCAATAGCACGGATCAGGTCCATATCGAAACCTGTATATTCTTTAGAACCTTCTTTTTGAAACTCAAACGGTGCAAAAGTAGGTTCCGTACCTACACGCAGAACTTTTGCAGGCTCAGCCTTCTTCGCTTCTTCTTTGCCGCCGCAGCCGGCTACCATCAAGGACAATGCTGCCAGAACAGCCATTGCCAAAAGTAAATATTTTTTCATTTTCCAACCTCCAGAAAAATATCTGGACTGCACCCAACCCACAGCCCTTTATAATTGTTAATTATATAACTAAAAACGGCCTGGCGCAACCTAAAGTTATACGAATATTATTTCTTTTCTTCGCCGAACCAGGTTTTATATAATTTATCATATTCGCCGTTTTGCTTCATTTCCGCCAAAGCTTTATTGATCTCAGCGGCCAGCTTCTCATTGCCTTTTTTGACCGCGATACCATAATCCTCCGAATTCATGACATCGCCGACCACCTTGGCATCAGCGCTGCCGCCCTGCTGCAGATAATACTTCAAAACAGGACTGTCGTTGATCACAGCATCAGCACCGCCGTTTTTCAGCTCCATCGCCGCCGCGGTATTATCATTAAAAGCAGTTACCTGAGCGTTTTTAACTTCGCCGGCTTTATTCGCGCCGGTAGTGCCGATCTGCACCGCGATCCTTTTGCCTTCCAGATCATTGAAGCCCTTGATCTTATCATCAGCTTTTTTGACCATGACGATCAGCCCGGAAGTATAGTACGGATCAGAAAACACCACTACTTTTTTGCGTTCATCAGTAATACTCATACCGGCAATAGCTACATCGATATTGCCAGAATTCAGAGCCGGGATCAAAGCATCGAAGCCCATGGAAGAAATCTCTACCTTATAACCAAGCTTCGTACCGATCGCGCGGATCAGGTCCATATCAAAGCCTGTAAATTCGTTCGAGCCTTCTTTCTGAAACTCAAACGGTGCAAAAGCCGGTTCTGTACCGACCCGCAATACCTTTGCAGTTTCCGCCTTCTTAGGCGCTTCCTGTGACCCGCCGCAGCCGGCTGTCAAAAGCGCAAGCATTGCCGCTAAGGCCATTACTAAAAATACGATTTTTTTCATTTTTACCCCTCCAAATCAATTTCGCAGCCCTAAAACCGCTTCTATATTTATAATATTTTTTTATTATAGTACTAAATCCGCAGTCAGGCAATAAAAAAATACCGTTATTTTTTTATAACGGTACAAATTTCACAGACAACTCAGCTGACCTGGTTTTCGCCCCCACACTCGCCTGCTGGAGGGTTCGCTCATAAGCTTTGCAGAGCTCCCCACTACTACCCCTCTCGCCTTTGCGGCAGGACTTACTTCTAAGCTGCGCCGTGCTCACAATACTTTGATTGCTTACGTGGATCGTTTTGCCCGCAACTGGCATCGACTTGCAACCACAGACCTGAGTTGTAGTTATAATTATACATTAAGCAAAAATTTTTGCAAGTATCTTTGCTAATCACCTTTTTCGTAGTATACTATTATCACCATGTAAATGAGGACGGATTGTTTATGATTGCCATACCCCAATTCCTGGATTTCCCCGACGAAGGACAAACCGCGGAAATCTGCGATTTCTTTTTGAAAATGCTAAAATATAAGAATAAGGCACTTTATATGCACAGTCAGCAGGTCGCCAACTATGCTGCCAGCATTGCCGCCAAGCTGGGTTTGCCCCCGGCCGAAGTTTCCTGTATCAAGACCTCAGCTCTGCTGCATGATATAGGCAGCCTTTCCGTGCCCAACATGATCCTCATGAAAGCACCCTATCTGAGCACCCGCGAAATGTCGATCTACAAACGGCATTGCCAGGCAGGCGCCAGTATGCTGGAAAATATCCAGGGCTTCAGCCATATCATCCCCATTATCCATGCACACCATGAAAAATGGGACGGCACCGGTTATCCCAAGCGTCTCAAAGGCGTAAACATCCCTCTGGGCGCCAGGATCATTTCCGTAGCCGATCATTATGATAAATTCATCAATCCCTGCACCCAGCAGTGGCAGAAAACCCACAGCGAAGCGATCATCGAGCTGCAGAACAAGGCGGGACTGGATTTTGACCCCAATGTTGTCAAAGCCTTCATGCAGTCAGTCATTCCCAGTAAAGTCACTAAAACAAAAAAATAATTGCATCAACTACTTGCTGTCAGCAACTGGCAGCAAGTTTTTTATTGCCCCGCGCCATAATTTTCGATACTGCCGCAAAACGCCAGACCATAGACCTCGGCAGCCCCGGCCGCCTTCAAAGCTTTGGCCGCCTCCTCCATCGTCGCTCCCGTAGTAAAAATATCATCGACCACAACGACAGTTTTGCCGGCAACATTTTGCGTGACCGCAAAACAGCCCTCTAAATTCAGCCGGCGCTCCAGCGGCCGCAAATCATACTGCGGCAGTGTTTCCCGTGTTCTCGCCAAAGCCGGTGTCAGACAGTGGCCGGCGCCAGGCTTCTCGAACAATACCAGCGGGATATCAAAGCCTCTCGCTTTTACCCGCTGCCGCGCCGTCGGTATGGGAACGATGATCACCGCCCGCCTGTGTAAAATACCCCGCAGCGCTCCGGGCCAGTCAGCAGCGCTGAACTGGCAATATTCCTCAGCCAGCAGCTCCAGTATCTCCCTGCGGCTGTCAAACTTGACCTTCTGCAAAGCCGTCTTGAGCGCGCCGCTGTACCTGAACAGCATCCCCGCCCCGTCTAAAGCGTCCCGAGCCGGCAGCCACAGAGGCTGCTGCAAAGCCGCTCTGCAAACACCGCACAACAAGCCCTCTTCGGCGATCTGCCCGCAGCCAGCACACTTTCTGGGCCCAAACACCGACAGCAAGACCTTATACCAGTTTTTCAGCAGCCGTATCAGCATGGGGCTATCCAGCACCTTTCCTTATTTCCAGTGATCTTGATTTATAACGTCCTTAAAAAATATCGCCCTGCTCCTGCAGCCGCTCAGCCAACAGTGAATAACGCTTTCTGGTCCTGTCGTTATCGACCGCAGTCTGCACCGCCGCCCGCGTCCCCACTAAAATGACCTTCTGCCTGGCACGGGTCACCGCCGTATACAGCAAATTACGCTGCAGCATGATATAATGCCCCGGCACCATCAGCAAAATCACCGTCGGATACTCGCTGCCCTGCGATTTATGCACGCTCATCGCATAGGCCAGCTGCAATTCGTCAACCTCACTGGCGGTATAAGTAACATACTCGCCATCGGCGCGTTCCGGGTAGTCCACCGTAACATTGCGCCCATTGATATACACGATCCTGCCAATATCGCCGTTAAAAACATCCTTCTCATAATTATTACGGATCTGCATCACCTTATCGCCGGCCCGCAGCACATTCCCCGGTGTATTGACCTCGCTTTTGTCAAGCGCCGGCGGATTGAGCCGCTGCTGCAGCAAATGATTAAGGTTCTGGACCCCGCAGGGATTCTTATGCATCGGCGATAAGACCTGCACCGACTGCCAGTCACTCTGCTGCGTCAGTCTGGCATAGACATTGGCCACATATTCCGCCGCGTCAAACTCATTTTCGATCTCCACAAAAGTAAAATCGCTGCCGGTCTCCCACTCGGGCATCTGCCCGCGGTTGATCCTGTGCGCATTGCGCACGATAGGACTTATCTCAGCCTGGCGAAAAACATTTTCCAGCCTTACAACAGGCATCTTCTGCGAACGGATAATATCCTTTAAAACAGAACCGGCGCCAACAGACGGCAGCTGATCGACGTCACCGACAAAAATCAGCCGGCACCCGCCCTGAACTGCCTTCAAAAGATGATAAGTAAGCGTAATATCGAGCATCGACGCTTCATCGATAATGATCGCGTCTGCATCCAGCGGATCGCCGTCATTCTTGCCGAAATTAAAACCGCCGCCATTGGGCGTATACTCCAGCAGCCTGTGTACCGTCACCGCCGGATGCCCGGACGAATCGGCCAGTCTTCTGGCGGCACGACCCGTAGGCGCTGCCAGTAAGATCCTGCAGCCGGCCTTTTCCAAAACTGCCAGTATCCCCTTGATGACAGTAGTTTTACCTGTACCGGGACCGCCTGTAAGCACGAACACACCGTATTTCAAAGAAGCGTGGATAGCCTCTTTCTGCGCCTCAGCCAAAGCGATCCCCGCCTCAGCCTCCCACTGCGCAATGATCTTATCCACATTCACCTTTTCCAGTGTCCCCGCCAGATCGCGCAGCTTCAGCAGCCGTTTAGCAGTCTGCACCTCCGCCTGATACAAATACTCGGGATAAATCAGCCGTAAGCCGCCGACCTCCTCCGTCCGCAGCCTGTCCTCCGCCAGCAGCTTCTGAAAAACATCGCTGACGATACTGCCGCTCACCTGCAGCAGCCGCACCGTCTCGCGCAGCAGCAGCTCCTCCGGCACGCAGGTATGACCTGCCGACGCCGCCTGATTGAGCGCATATTCCAAGCCTGCCTTGATCCGTTCCTCGCAGGCCCCATCCATACCGGTAGCCAGGGCGATCTTGTCCGCCGTTCTAAAGCCGATACCCGTGATATCGCTGGCCAGACTATAAGGGTTCTCCTGAATCCTTTTCAGCGCCGTAGCGCCATACTGAGCCTGCAGCTTCGGCGCATAATTAGCGCTGACGCCGTGCGACTCCAGATAGACCATCAGCTCCCGCATATCCGACAGCTCCGCATACGACATCCCGATAGCATCGGCTTTCTTTTTACCAATGCCGGAAATCTCAGTCAGCCGATGCGGCGACAACGACAAAATATCCAGCGTCTCCGAACCGAAATGCTCCACGATCCGGGCCGCCATCGTTTTACCGATCCCCCGCACCGCGCCCGAAGCCAGAAACCGCTCCACGCCGTCCGTCGTCGAAGGCTTGATCGCCTGACACATCTCAGCCCGGAACTGCCGCCCAAACTTGGCGTGCTCGCCCCAGCTGCCGCTGAGCTCCACCGTCTCGCCCAAAAAGGGCGCCGGCCCCCGGTACACAACGCTCACCCGGCCCTCATGCTCGGTCTTCACCCTGAAAACGCTGAACTGGTTATCTTCACTTTGAAAAACTATATTATCAATAACGCCCTGCAATTCCTGCATCATGCCACCACCGTACAAAACAAATGTTCTCGTTTATTATAACACGTTTTCCAATAAAACAAAACTTTTTACCTGTTCTTTTCAACGCCGCAGCCCTCAATAAACTTTGACAGCAGGCTATTTTTTAGCTATAATATATTAAGTTGTTTATACTTAAACCAAGATTTTATTTTAAAAATTAAAGCTCGCCTCTGTGAAAGGAGAACTACCTTGAAATCAATCGGAACTCAAATAGCCATAGATATGTATAATTGCAGCGATCTGCTTTTAAGCGACGCCTCCGGCGTACAGGCAACAGTTCAAAGCGCCGCCGCAGATTTTGCCATGCAGCCGCGTGAAACCTACGTCAACTGCGAAGACGGCATCAACGAATACTCCGTCTTTGCCCATTGCAAACAGGGCCATGTTACCCTGCACCTGTATCCTGATCTGGGCTTTGTCACCATCGACGTTTTTACCTGCTTCAAAGATGCCGATCCTGACGGACTGGCACGTTTCCTGCGTCATTATTTTGATCCTGACAAATCCAAAATCACCTACCTCGAACGCGGTGATTTCGGCAGCGAAAGCGATATGAAACCGCGCCGCAAATCCAATATCAAAACTGTCCGCCGCGCCCGCACTATCGGCAACAAGCTCTCCAAGCTCATAATGAAACCACGTTCAATGTAATAAAAGCTGCCTTAAGGCAGCTTTTTTCTTTCCCTCTGTTCCTAACGCCAATTCTCTGTTAAAATAGTAACTAAGCATATTAATGATCATTATGGAGCAAACTATGAAATATATTTTCTGGGATATCGACGGAACGCTTTTAAAAACAGGACTGGCCGGCGTAGACGCTGTACGTGACGCCATCAAGCTGCGTTTCGGCATCGAAAACTTTCAATTCTCGCATATGTTGGGCGGCGCCACAGACTCGCACATCTTCAAGCAGGTCATCCGCGACATCAAAGGCAGCTGCAACGCCGCCGATGCCGCCGGGCTCATGATCCTCTATCACCGGCTGCTGCCGCAATACCTGCCCACACATCAAGGCAGCCTGATGCCCAATGTCCAAAAAACACTGCAATACTTTGCCGACCATGAAACCGGCTATAAAACCTGCCTGCTGACAGGCAATACCATGATGGGCGCCTTTACCAAGCTGCGCCACTATGGCATCGACCAATATTTTGACAGCCGCTGCAGCGCCTGCGGCGAACTGAGCGAAGACCGCTGCGAACTGGCACGGACAGCCTGGCAACGGCTCTACCTGCTCGACCCTGCCGTAACGCCAGACGACATCATCATCATCGGCGACACCCCCAACGATATTCGCTGCGCCCAGGCCATCAAGGCCCGCAGCCTGATCGTACTGGCCGGCTCCACCCACAGTGAAGCCGAACTGGCAGCCTGCCGGCCCTGGCGGCTCATAGACAGACTGCCCGATGACCCGCAGGAGCTTGTGGCCCTGCTTGACGAAAACTGATACTTTACTTTGAGGAGAACACCATGAAAAATATTTTTTACGGCGCTGTGCTTGCCCTGCTGCTTATTGCAGCACCAGTCTCGGCCTACAACAGCTACGATCTTGATACCCTGCTCAGCAGCGGCAGTTGCCCCTACGGCGACCTTTCCGGAGCGGAACTGAGCAATCTGGACCTGACCGGCGCCAACCTGACCGGAAGCAATCTGACCGGGGCCCGACTGGTCAAAACCAAACTGGACGGAGCGGTTCTGGACAAAGCCGTCCTGACCAAAACAGTCCTGACCAACGCCCAACTCGACAACGCCAGCTTTAAAGCAGCGCAGCTCAACTATACCAACTTGAGCGGCAGCAGCCTGAAAACGGCCGACTTTACCCAGGCCAACGCCTTCAGAGCCAAAATCGCCAACTGCGACCTGCAATTCGCCGTGTTTTACCTGGCCAACCTTCAGGAAGCAACACTGGACAGCAGCAACTGCCTGGAAGCCGATCTTACACAGGCTAACCTAGCCTATGCCTGGCTTTATAACACCAATCTGCACGGCGCTGTTTTAAATAACGCCAATCTTTTTAACGCCAAAATGAACAACGCCAACCTGAGCGATGCCGATCTGACAGGCGCTACCCTGAGCCAGGCCCTGCTGCAGAACGCCAACCTCAATAACGCGACACTCGACAAAGCACTCCTCAATGAAACCGATTTTAAAGGCGCCAGCCTGAACTTTACCGATTTCGGCACAGCTTTCAAAAACGAAGCTATTTTTGAATAAGCAGCCACAGCCCAAAAACAAAGCTATTACCGCATACAAACACTTACAAAAAACAACCAATAAATAATACAACCCTGTCAGCTTTTTCTGACAGGGTTGTATTATTTAACACTTTTTATTTCTGTTCTTCCTGCACCTCGACCGGTACAAAGACAAACTCGGCCAGCTTGCCGTCCTTATCGAACACATATGCCGCACGTACCACCTGCTGACGGCTGTAACCCATCAGGTACAGCAAACGGTCTGCCTGGTCAAAACGCTCAAAAGAAGCAAATTTTACTTCCTTCTGCTTGCCAAATTTTTCCCGCAGCTGCTTTTGCAGCTCGGCAAAACCCTCGGCTGTCAGCTTGCTTTGCAACCCCGGCGCCAGATCGCCCTGCACCTGCGTGAAACCGCTGCCTGCCGGCGCTTCCAGCGCCGCTACAAATTTATCTACTACCCGCTGCTCTCTGTTCAGGTCATTGCCGTCACCGGCTGCCATACACACGCTGCTTACTGCCAAAGCCAGCAGCATCACTACTGCCAATACTGATTTTTTCACTTGGATCTACCTCTTTCAATTTTTTATTTTACGGGCAGCAGCTTCGCATACTGCCCGTTTTTTATTGCTACCTTCCTGCTCACTCTTCACTGCTGCTGTCTGCTTCTGCTGGCGCTGCTTCTTCCATCTTTGTTTCAGATTGCTGTTTCTCCGCAGTTTTTTCAGTATATTTTTCTTTCAGCTGCGTATAATCTGCTGCCAGCTTCTCATAAGCAATATCACGTTTTTTATTATCTGCCTGCAAACGCTGGTTATCCTGCTCCAATGCAGCCAAACGTTCCAACACCTTATTCAGCGTTTCCGGATCGGCCGCTGCAGCTTCCTGCGCCTTGCGTTTTTCTTCCGGCAGCCTGTCCAAAGCGATGCTGATACCCATATTCATCATATGCTTGCTGCTGGTAGTTGAAGCGCCGATACTCAGCATCGTCCGTTTGTCGGGACGGTAGAAGCCGCCCACGGCCAACGCCTGCTTGCCTTCGTAGCTGCCCATCGCCATCGCAAAATCCGCACGGCTGTTAGCATTTTCCGGCTGCGGGTGCAAGCCTGCCAATGCGGCGCTCAAAGCGCCGACCTCTTTGATCTCGACACCCATTTTGTTGACCTTGCTGCCAATATCCTGAATCTGGCCCTGCATCCCTTCGATAGCTTCGCCGACGCGGATCGTGCTGCCATCCTCACGGTGCAGCGTTACTTCGCCGCTGCCGATCTCGGTACTGCTGGTTTTGGTTTCCGTTTTGCCGTCTTTGGTAGTTACCGTCTTTTTGCTCACCGTCAGGCTGTCGCCGCTCATCTTTGTCTCGCCGCTGGTATTTTTAGTTACATTACCGTCCTTATCAGTCACTTTAGTACTGGTGTTCAACGACATACCGCTCTCATTGGTCACAAAGCTGCTACTCTGTTCCGTTTTCCTGTCGGCACTGTTAATGCTGGTTTTGGACGTAGTGACGCTGGTTCCGCCGGCAGAAGTGTTATTTTCTGTTTTAATGATCTTCTTCCCGTCAGCCGATGTTTGCTCCGCTGCCTGCGTCGTGCCGTTCAGGGCGCTGGTTTTAAAATCGTTGGTCACTTTATTGCCGTCGCCGTCTGTACCCTCCAAATGGTTGGCAACTGCATCCGTCTGACCGATCGTGCCGCCAGCTATATTTACCTTGTTACCATCTACATACAATTCGTCCGCATCCAACCTGCCGGTAGTTACTTTGTTCCCCTTGATGGTAGTCTCTGTAAAGCTGCCGCCGGGAGTAACTGCCGTATCGCCGCTATGGCTGAACACTGCGCCGCTGCTGCCGTTGGTAAAGGTATAACCGCCTACTTTACTGGTCATCGTCCCGTTACCCTTATCAACGCTGAACTTGGCCGTGCTGATATCGTTACTGCTGTTAACGCCGATATACAGTCCTTTATCAGTGATAAAGCCTTCCGTATCGTTCATCACCGAGCTGTTTTTACCAACATGGATACCCTTATCGTTGATCGTCACTTCATTAGTCTTACCTGCTGCGACCTTGATGCCGTCCTCGCTGATAACAGTCTGGTTATCCTTACCGTCAGCGACGATGATCTGATCGCTGGCTGTAACTTTATTGGTTGTTATGCCGTCGCTGTTGATATTGGTATTGCCCTCAATAACAGTATTATCGCCGTCAGGCTTGGTGATACCGCTGGTGTTAGCTCCACCGCCTCCCCCAGTACCGCCGCCTGTACTGCCGTTTTTCTCCAGCGTCGTCACACGTTTATCCAGCCACACCACATCTACGCCATTCACCTTGCCGCCGCTCAGGCTGACGCCGCCGATCTTACCATCAGCAAAACTGATACCATTGATACTGCCGACGTTTGTCATTACACCGTTTGCGGCAAAATCAACACCGCCGATAGCCGCTGTTAGCACTTCCAGATTACTTGTTTTCATACCGTTAGCAGTAAAGCTGGTTGCCGTTTCTATCGTAGTCGTATCGTTAATGCCGTCGCCGTCCGCGTCACTGCGTTGTACACCTGCCATATCGGCTGTGCCAACACCACTATTTTGAATATCATCTACTGTTGTTTTTAATGTTGCAAGTCTATCATCCAGTGTTTTGATATTCACGCCGCCAACACTCAAACCATCCGTTGCGTTACCACTGATAGCGACGCCATTCAGGTTGGCCGCCGTCACTGTATCCGTTACCAGGCTGGTGTGGTCGATATGCGTTCCATTGCTATCGGCAAAAGTACTGATGCCGTTCATAGCCTTCGCCCCTACATGGATACCGCTGGCATCTACTGTGACCTGCTTTTCCGCACCCTGTCCAAAGATAATAGCATTATCAGTGATCTGCGTATGGGTTTGATTGCCTACATTTCCGACAACTACATTGCCGCTAAAGCTGGTACTGGTAGTACCGCTGTCATAGCTCATGCCTGTAGTCGCAGTTTGCAAATCAGTTACTTTAGTATTGACTGCTGCCAAACCTGTATCTGCATCTCCGACTGCTGTTTTTAAGTCGGCAGTGTCCTTTACCAGGCCTTTTGTCGCATCGCCGACAGTCCTGCTTAAAGCAGTTACGTCAACATCGCCCACTTTATAATGGCTGTTATCGGCATCTTTGGCTAACAACACCTCGTTGAATGTATTGCTGGTGATCGTTGCTCCGTTGACCTTCGACGCTTTCAAGCCTGCAGCGTCCAGCTGATTGTTACTGTCTACTACTATGCCACCGCTGGCTGTTACTTTATTACTGTTTAAAGTTACGCCTTCGATAGTGGTTGCATATGGCGTACTGCTGCCATCGCCAGTACGTTCGATACCTTCAGTTTTGGTCTTTAAAGCAGTAATATCGCCTGTATTGCCGCCGCTGCTTTGGGACAGAGCCGTCAAATCGATATCGCCCACCTTAATTGCATCACCAACTTTTTCTATCGTCACTGTATTGATAGTTTTCGCAGTCAATGCGCCATCGCTGCTCATACCAAAGCTGGTACTTCCAACAGTAAAACCGTTACTGAATTTACTGCTGCTATCGCTATTTACGTCAATTCCTGTCGTCCGTTCATTGATAGCTGTAATTGCAGCAATGTTAGTACCGACTTTAGTATTGACTGCTGCCAAACCTGTATCCGCATCTCCGACTGCTGTTTTTAAGTCGGCAGTGTCCTTTACCAGGCCTTTTGTCGCATCGCCGACAGTCCTGCTTAAAGCAGTTACGTCAACATCGCCCACTTTATAATGGCTGTTATCGGCATCTTTGGCTAACAACACCTCGTTGAATGTATTGCTGGTGATCGTTGCTCCGTTGACCTTCGACGCTTTCAAGCCTGCAGCGTCCAGCTGATTGTTACTGTCTACTACTATGCCACCGCTGGCTGTTACTTTATTACTGTTTAAAGTTACGCCTTCGATAGTGGTTGCATATGGCGTACTGCTGCCATCGCCAGTACGTTCGATACCTTCAGTTTTGGTCTTTAAAGCAGTAATATCGCCTGTATTGCCGCCGCTGCTTTGGGACAGAGCCGTCAAATCAATGCCGCCCACAAGCACGTTATCTTGATCAGTATCGCCGCCTTTAAGTCCCAAAGTAACGCCATTCACTGCACCGCCATTAAGCGTTACACCGCTGACCGTAAGGCCAGCATCCGCACTGCCCGAAACTGCCACGCCTTCTATACTCGTCAAACCTGTTATACCGCCGTGCATTTCAATATCGGCAACATTTACCACACTGCGGAACAGGTCGTCACCAAAATAACCGCCCCCTGCATTAAGATCATCTTGTTTATGGCCGAAGGACACCTGATTTACTGCCGTTGTGATACTTTCTGTACCAATAGCGACACTGTTTTCGTGTTTAACCTCTGCATTGGCACCTAAAGCAATGCCGTTTGGGGCACTGGACCTAGCGCTATATCCAATAACAGTACTGTTTGTATAAGCAGTTTCATATACACCAGCACTTACCCCAATTACTACAGTTTGACCAGCACTGTTTGTGCTATTACTACCTACACCAACACTTTCCTCTCCAAAAACACTTGCATCTGCACCAATAACAGTAGCCTCCTGTGCCGTAGCCGAGGCATTATTCCCTAAAGCCATAGAAATAGGGCCAGACGCAGTAGCTCCCACTCCGAGGGCAATAGTATTTCCTACGTCTTTTTTAACATTTGCACCAAGGATTATGTTACTATTATCCCCATCATAAACAAAATTCATCCCGTTGATACTGGTAACACCTGTGATCGCGCCCTTTGTTCCATCTTCGCCAGCGATAAAATCGATACTGCTGATACCTGCCAGACTACGGCCATAGTAAGGACCACTCTCATTTGTACTACCTCTATCAAGAGTATAATAGCCAAAATTCACTTCGTTATTATTAAATGTCTTGCTGGCAGTACCGATGGCAACGCTGTTGACCTTATCAGCATAAGCCATATACCCTAAAGCTGTACCACGTTCCTCCCCTGCCTCAGTATTAGCACCTATTGCAGTACTATAATTCTTACGAGCTGCAGAAGCTGTACCTATTGCAACAGTACCACCATAAGCCAATCCTACTGAATCATCTCCAGAAAGAGCTTCATCACCAATAGCTATTGCACCAGAACCATAAATATAAGCCTCCCAGCCAAAGCCTATACCGTGGTTCATATCCAGATTTGCGTCGTTGATGCTGGTAACTTTATCCAAAGCGCCACCATTTAAGGTAATGCCGCCAATCGTGCCGCTGGATGCTGTCAAAGCGCCTACTTTATCAACACTGAAACCGGTGCTGCTGAAAGGAATGTCAGTTTTGCCGATAATCGCATTACCGCCAAAGGTCAGGCCGTCAGCCGCACTGCCCGAAACTGCTACGCCGTTGATACTGCTAAGACCGGTGATCACACCCTTATTTCCATCTTCGCCGGCAATAAAATCGATACTGCTGATACCGGCCAGGCTACGACCATAGTAAGTACTGCTCGTATCTGGATAGTTACCTTTAAGTTTATAATAGCCTAAATTCACCTGATTATCATCAGTAGCATTACTGCCCATACCAATAGCGACACTGTTTTCATGACTGGCATTTGCGTAGAAGCCAAACGCTATACTGCCTATATTTTCATCGCCTGCAGGGTTACTATCAATCTCGGCACCAGTACCTATTGCAATACTTTTATTAGCATCAGAATAAGTATCATCCCCACCAATAGAAATACTATACGCGCCAGATGCCGTCATATTAAAACCCAAAGCAATACTACTTGGACCATCAGCGTCTACACCTCTACCTAAAGCAATACCATCACCTCTAGCGTGAGCAGAAGAGCCAAAAGCAATACCATACTCACCAACACTAGTACCATAACCAACGGCAATACCACCACTATTTATGGTAAAATCAGCGCCGTTGATGCTGCTAACTTTATCCAAAGCGCCACCATTTAAGGTAATCCCGCCGATAGTGCCGCTGGCTGCTGTGATCGCACCAGTACTGCTTAAACTGGCTGTTGTAATTGCACCGGTGCTGTTGATACCTGTAACGCCAGTCAGTTTACCACCAGTCAAAGTCGCCTTACCGTCAGTAAAGCTATTTGCAATAATTGCACCAGTACTGCTTAAACTGGCCGCCGTGATCGCACCAGTGTCGTTGACGCTGAATTTATTACTGCTGAATGGCGTATTCGCTTTGCCAATAGTCGCATTGCCGCCAAAGGTCAAGCCGTCATTAAAGCTATATGGATCTGATACGGTCACGCCGTTGATATAGGTGACTCCAATTAGATAACCATTATTATCAGCAAACTCTATACCGTTAACCCCTATCAGCTTACGAGACATGCCGTCATCATTACCAAAACTAACTGTATAATCCTCATCAACAAAAGACTCAGCACCTAGTGCCACACTATATATGGCACTAGTATGAACCCTAGCACGCTTACCAATTGCTACGCCATAATCAGAATTCGTTATAGAGTCATAGCCCACAAGAGTACTATACTTTGAAGGAACGTCCATATAACCGCCAATTATAACATTTTCATCATGGATGTTACCCTCAAAATTTATGCCATTTATATCAATATCTTTGATACCAACCAGACTGCGAGCTACCGCCCAAACCGGAAGATTGTATTCGTCAAGTCCATCATACTTGCCAAAAGATACCTGATCTACTGCAGTAGTAGTGCTGTTAGCGCCGATCGCCACGCTGTTTTCATGGCTGGCTTTGGCATTATAACCAAGCGCTACAGCATTTTTGGCAGTTGCTTCACCGGACGCACCCAAAACTACACTACCGTCAGCACTTGTCGCGTTAGCGCCGTAACCAATAGCAACAGCTAAATTACTTCCACTCACACTGGCATCACCCGCAGTATATGCATTTGTAGAAGGATTCCCACCAGGAGCAACAATTGCCGGCATAATGCCAGCGTCCTCATCAGCATTAAGGGTATTGACACTGTAACCCATAATAGTAAGAGCCTCATCAACTTCTTGTTTTGTGTCTATCTTCTTTACAGTTTCTGCTTCGTCAGCGGCAGGCGTTGTGGTGCCATCGCTCTGCCCTTTTCCATCCACAGTTTCGGTCTGCCCTGCCGGCTGACCAGTTTCTGCCGCCCACGTGGGCGCAGCATAATAGCTTTGCATGCTCATAGCCAATAACACTGCCAAAAGCAATTTTTTGGCACGCATATCCCTTTTACTCATCTTCTCCCAGCTCCCTTATGGTTTGATTAGTTTTATATTTTCCTCAATGGTTCGTTGTTTTTAAAAGCTGCAGCATTTGCAGCAGCGCCCCCAGTTCTTCTGCCGTGTAGCTGCCTTGTGGTGCGGCAGCAGCAAACGGCAAAGACGGCAGACCTAAAAAATAGTCCAGTCGCCGCTCCAGCACATTGGCGATCCGCAGCAGCAGCTTCAGGCTGATCTGCACCCGGCCGCACTCGATGTTACTAAGGTGCGTCTGGCTGACACCGATCTTTTCTGCCAGTTCAAACTGCGTCAGTTCCTGTTCGACCCGCAGATTGCGGATACGGGCACCGACACCTTTCAGTTTAGTTTCATCGTACATACTTCACCCCCTGCAGCTTTGGGCAGACAAATAAAAGCTGCCTGAAAATTTCACTTAGCGACACTTAAGGTTCATATTTTCAAATCACAGCTTTATATTTATTTACAAAAGCAATATCTTTAGTTATTATAGCACCTCTGTACCCCCCCACAAGACGCGCGAAGGATTTTGTGTACATTTTTGTGTTTGCGCCGCGATACGCTTGGCGCCGCCGGCCTATGTAAACGGCTCGGCGGCTTGGTTTCAAAGGTTGGGCAAGGGTCGAAAAAATTTTTAGAAAATTTTTTTAATTTTTAATTTTTTGGCCCGTCAAGGGGAAATTTTGGCTTGAAGTTTTAAATTTTTGGTAGATTTTTTATTTTTTCTAAGTTTTTTCTTTTTTCCCTGACAGGGAATGAGTTTTATTTTTTAGATGTTCATTTAGCTTTTTTATTTCAGGTTTTCTTTTTTTACTATGCAGCTTTCTTAGGCAAGAATGTTATGAGAATATTTCTTCTTATGAAAATTTAAATTTAAGCTTTATTTTTTTCTTATGCAGCTTTCTTAGGCAAGAATGTTATGAGAATATTTCTTCTTATGAAAATTTAAATTTAAGCTTTATTTTTTTCTTATGCAGCTTTCTTCCAGAAGCAAGCTGCGCAAAGAAGCTTGCGCACTGTGGCAAGTCCTGTTTAGCTTTGTTCGCTGTTCGGCTTCCGGGCAACTCGGCATTGTTGAACAAATAAAATCTTTAACAAGCAAGAAGCAATGCCTCAAACAGTCCCTCCAGCACTTACAGCTCACATCGCACACAACGGACTTGACCACAATGTGCGCTCAAAACCCCTGTATTGTACTATTCAGTTTTAGATTTTATAAGCACAGCATCGAATTACTGATGAAACAATGCTTACTAACTAAAGTAGTAGAACGTAGGGTGTTAGGGCACATTGAGCAGATTTTGTTATGTGCGATGCGAATAAGGCGATAGCGGAGTGACTTGTTTGAGGCATTGTTGCTCAGATGATCTATCTTCGGCAACAATGCCGAGTTTCGCGGAGCCGCCGTTGAGCAAAGCTAAATAAAAATCTGCGACGTGCCGGTTTTTCTTTGGTTCGTTTCTTTTGCCGCCAAAAGAAATGAACATTTAAAGAGAAAAATCTTTGTTGACTTTCTTTCAAGAAAGTCTAATGCTACGCTTTCAAGAAAGCGGCATAAAAAAACTAAAATCAAATTCTTACCTGAAGAAATCGGCAAAAAAACAAAATCATAAAATAAAACATCTAAAGAAAAATATAAAAAAAAAAAACCTGTGCGGCTGCATAAAATACAGTCACACAGGGGTTTGAAATTACTTGACAGATGCGCTATAATAGAAAAAGAGATAGCTGGTGGTGCACGTCAGCTCTCCCCTTACAAATTAAAAATTTGACGGAAAGCTGCGTAGCCACCATGTTATGCGGCTTTTGTCATTCTACCGTAACCGATAAAATGATAGGAGAAGCACTATTAAAGTTGCAAAGGCTATCATCAATGATAGCGCTTCGAAAACTGTCATAGTTTATCACCCCCACTCTTTGGGAGTGGGAAAACCGACACACCAGCTATCTCTCGACTTAGTATAGCACTTTACATTCAAGTTTACAAACAATAGTTCACTTTTTATTCATATGCAAAATATTTTTGCCCGGTCAGTTATGGCTGGGTTTATTTTTTTGTTGGCTGCTGCAAAGCTGCCTTATTAAATAGGTTTACTTTTGTTTTTCATTACAGGACTGCATTGGCATTTTTAAATATTTTTTAGAAAAATGCTTGCATTTGTTAT
>ERZ791915.513-NODE-513-length-39606-cov-4.506713_pt1 | contig 39606 bp, 35 predicted proteins | sample MGYA00510139_ERZ791915 | MGnify/ENA primary metagenome ERZ791915 (study PRJEB30046, sample SAMN00792117) | human gut metagenome | study: EMG produced TPA metagenomics assembly of the A metagenome-wide association study of gut microbiota in type 2... | reverse complement strand
CTTGCACATTCTGTAAACTATGTTATCACACTATACAGGCTTGCCCCTCCCGTTGAATCGAAGTTATTGATTTTCTCAACATTTTTAATCTGTTAAGTATCGAGGATTAATTGCGGTTACGTTTTACATTATAATTCTATTAACTTGTTTTTGATAATTGCAGTGATGTTTCGGGAGGGGCAAGCCCCTCCCCTACAAAATTTCCAACACAAAAATCCGCCATTTGCAATAAACAGCGGATTCTTTATATTCAATTCTCAGCACTCGTTAAAATGGTGTCCGGCAGTAAAGCAATAATGCTTTAACAGCGCCCACAGCACTTCGCCGTGACCGCCACATATCAAATTATCACTCTCTATAACCCCGCCGTTCCACCACGCTCAGCCAACCTCGAACATTTCCAAAGGCGGAATTTGGTGCGGCACATTGCCGCACCGCCGGTAACGTAACCTCCGCCAATCGCCAACCGTCAGAACAGCGAACAGTCAGCGGCGACCCGCCGCAAAAAAAGCGGTCACAGCACTTCGCTATGACCGCCACATATTAACTTATCACTCTCTATAACTCCGCCGTTTCGCCACCGTCCGCTAATCTCAAACCTTTCCAAAGGCGGAACTTGAAGCGGCTCACAGCCGCCCGCCGTTCCACCATCTTCAGCAAATTGCCATCATTTCCAAAGGCGGAACTTGAAGCGGCACATTGCCGCACCGCCGGTAACGTAACCTTCGCCAACCACCAACCGTCAGAACGGCGAACAGTCAGCGGCGACCCGCCGCAAAAAAGCGGTCACAGCATATCACTGTAACCGCTTTTATTGATTATTGCTTTGTATAACTTCCGCCGTTTTGCCATCTTTAAAAGATATATAGCGTTATTAAAGGCGGAACTTGAAGCGGCTCACAGCCGCCCGCCACCTTAGTCCTCAAGCCCCTTGAGCGCTTGGAATTCTTCCTTCTTGATCCTTATCTTGCCGTCCTTGAGAAGCTTTACATCCTCCCTCTTGAATGCCGTAGCGGCGGCATCGGGATTCTTGTCGAGCTTTACCTTGAGAACGCCTGTCAGCAGGTTTGCATCCTCAACGATACCTCTGCCCTCGGCTGTTTCCACAAGAGCGCCGACCTTAGGAGTTATCGCAAGAAGCTCCTCATAGCAGTTCTGCTCATATTTAAGACAGCACATAAGTCGTCCGCAGGTGCCTGAAATCTTTGTGGGATTCAGCGACAGCGATTGCTCCTTAGCCATCTTTATTGACACCGGCTGGAATTCTCCGAGGAAGGTTTTACAGCAGAACGGTCTGCCGCAGATACCAAGTCCGCCGAGCATCTTCGCCTCGTCACGCACACCGATCTGACGAAGCTCTATTCTTGTACGGTAAACCGATGCAAGATCCTTTACAAGCTCTCTGAAATCCACTCTGCTTTCAGCCGTGAAATAGAATAATATCTTGCTTCCGTCAAAGGTGCAGTCAATATCAATAGGCTTCATTTCCAGCTTGTGATCGGCTATCTTCTGAGCAAAGACCTTCATTATCTCCTGCTCTTTTTCACGGTTCTTCTTCTGCGTTTCAAGATCCTTGTCAGTCGCTATACGGATTATACTCTTGAGCGGCTGTACTACCTTGCTGTCCTCGATCTCACGGTTCGCTATAACGACCTCGCCGCACTCAACGCCTCTTGCGGTTTCCACTATAACGTGATTGCCGCACTTGACGGTATTTTTATTCGGGGAAAAGTAATATATCTTCCCGACATCCTTGAATCTGACTCCTATAATTTCAGTCATTTTTACCCTTTCTTATTTGCCTTATTGTAAAACGGCAAACAGCTTTGCAGGTATATATGCCTGCATCAGCTTTACATTTATATTAGTTCCGTCCATAAGCATAAAACCGCTGAGCACCTCGTACAAGGCATACAGCCTTGCCTTAGTCAGACGGAGCAAAGGCTCGCCGCCGGTTTCAAGCACTCTCAGCGACTCGGTCACATACTCGTAAAGTATCGTTATTACCCCGTACAGATCCTCTCTTGTCGTGCAGGCGGTCATTGCAACGGCGGCCGAATATTCGTCTTTCTTCGATAATGCCTCTGTCACCTTTTTGGCTGTATCGTACAGCTTTATGCGCCTTTCGTCAGAGAGTATATCCCGTATTTTGCCCGGATTTGTCCCGTACAGCTCTACCGACCGTTTCGCTGTGTCGCTGTCATAACCGTTGTATTCAAGACAGGAAACGCATTCTTCCGCCGTCATGTCCGATATCGGTATGCACACGAGCCTCGACTTTATTGTTTCAAGTATCGCAGAGGCATTTGAGCAGGTGAAAATGTAACGGTTATATTTTGACGGCTCTTCTATCGCTTTGAGCAGAACGTTCTGCTGCTCCTCCGTCATTTCCTCGCAGTCCTCATAGATGAAAACACGGGTGTCGCTGTCATTCGGGAGCGTTGAAGCAAAGCGTACATTTTCACGCACGCTGTCCTTGCTGTACTTTTCACCCTTGGCATAGATAACGTCTGCGTGTTCGCCAGATATGATATTCCGACAGCTCCTGCATCTGCCGCACGGCATATTGTTTTCGGGTTCACGGCACAGATACAGCATAGCGCACCACTTGGCAAAGGTACGCTTGCCTATGCCTTTTTCACCCGTCAGCATTATTCCGTGAGGAAGCCTGTCGCTCTCGGCTGTTTCCGCCAGCAGAGCAGTCTCACGCTGTTTGCCGAACAGCTTTATGCTGTCACAGCTAGCATTGCTTGCAGACATCAGACTTTCTCAAATCTCTCTATGTTCGTCACAAAGATAGTCGCACCGCCGACAAATACCTCAACGGGAAAGCTGGTGTAGCTTCCTACGCCGTATGATGCGGCAGAAGGAACAAACTGCTTTCTCTTGTGCGAATGGTCCTTGATGATCTCGATTATCTCGTCTATCTTGTCGTCCTCAGAGCAGATAAGAAATGTCGTGTTGCCTGACATTAAAAATCCTCCGGTCGAGGCAAGCTTAGTCGCCTGAAAGCCTGACTTTGTAAGCGATGACGAAACCGAATGAGCGTCATCATTATTTACGATTGCATATATTAATTTCATAAAGATTACCGTCCTTTCTGTATCGGGCTATCCTTGTGAGTTTGAATTTCAAAATAATTATAACACATTTTCTGTATAAAGTAAAGGCAATACGCATAAACTTCACCGCAAACTTTTGATACGGACTTGATTTTTTGCCGCAGAAATATCCGTTTTTGCGAAAAGTTGACCTTCAGCATAAATCATCAACGTGACGGTTTTCTGCATATTGTCCGTAAACGTACACTGCAAGCGGTTTTGCGGCTTGTTTTATGCAAAACTCATTCATCGTTTTTCATCACCTGTGATTTATGCCGTTTTTTTTCGTCAGACAACTATCGGAATATCGGCTATTCCCTTGTCACGAAGTGCCCTTGCGGCGTCTATCGTGACCACCTCGCCCGGCATTATAAGCGGGATTCCCGGCGGACACGGCGCAACCGCACCTGCGCACACCTTGCCGACCGTCATCATGACAGGCAGTCTTACCTTTCCCGAGAAGTACGCCTTCGCCGGCGAGCAGGCGGTCTGGGGCCTTATATGGACAGGCGGCGAGGGCAGGCTCCTTACGAAAACCGACCTTGGCGTATTCGCATTCAGCACCGTCTTTATCGTCTCAAAATCGACATCCGTAGAGCCGCTTCCGAACAGCAGTACACAGCGGTATTCGTCAGCATATTCACACTCTATGCCGAATTCCTTCAGCATCTCTGCCATAGCAAAGCCGGTCGAATGCACCGCCGCACAGTCGAATGTCACCTTCATATAATCGCTTTGGCTCAGCACATATCCTATATCGGCACAGTGCCGCTTCAGCGCCGTTACCTTGTTGCATATTTCCGCTATATGAAACGGTTTCTCGGCTATTGTACGGTTGCATCTGTCCAGGCTGTCAAGGATAAGATAGCTCGGGCTTGAGGTCGCCGTGAGAGCCATCGCCTCCTTCGCCATAGCGCAGTATTTCTCGTTTGCTATATGCAGATACGCTCCGCCAGTAAGCACGGGAAGCGTCTTGTGAGCGCTGTCCGCACACATATCCGCACCGAGCGTCATCGGGTGCAGATCGACAGGAGCAAATTTCAGATATGCGCCGTGTGCGTTGTCAACCAGTAAAGGTATACCGTGCGAATGGCACACATCCGCTATAGCAGAAATATTGCTCATACCGCCGTAATAATCAATAGAATTTATAAATACCGCAAGCGTTCTTGAATTGATTTTTGCCTCTATGCTTTCGGGAGTAACGGCGGCGCTGAGATATTCTTCGGGATAGACCCAGGACGGAATAAGCCCCAGCAGGATGCAGGAATTTATAAAGCTGCGGTGCGAATATCTGCCGGCGATAACGTGATCCTTGCCGTTGCCCCTCAGCTTTGCAAGGGTGAGCATTGTCTGTATAGCAAGCGTACTTCCCGAGCAGGAGTACAGCGTTCTCTTACTGCCGAACAGCTTTGATGCGTTTTTCTCACTTTGCGCTATTATGCCCTTCCTGCCGTTTGTGTCGGTGTCATAAAGGCTGTCCGCTCCGTCAATTTCGGTAATGTCAAGCGGATCCTCCGTTCCCTTATGCCCCGGCATATAGCAGCGTATCGTATGACTTTCGCTGTTCTTTACCAGAAAATCGTGTATCGGCGTTGTCATTTCTTCAATTAAATTTGAAATATCCATCAGGTATCATTCCTTATCATTTCGTTTATCGCTTTATTCCTGTAAACAAGATCGTGCCTTTCGGTAAAGCCGAGCTTTTCCCAAAATTCGTTACCGCTCTCGTTGTGTCTGAAAACCACGAGTGCAACCTTATTTATCCCGATATTTTTCATAGCGTCCATAGCCGCATCGACAAGGGCGGTCGCTATCCCTCTTTTGCGGTACTGCGGATTTACCGCAGTGTGATAAATATAGCCTCTGCGCCCGTCAGAGCCTGCCATGATCACTCCTACAACCTTGTTGTCCTCAAATGCCGCAAAGCAGGTATCGGGATTTCTCTCAAGAAATCGGTTTATACCCTGTTCGCTGTCGTCAAGATTATTGAGTCCCATTCCCTTGCATGACAGCCACAGTTCATAAACATCGGAATAATATTCGTTTGTCATTTTTACTATTTCCATATCTCATTTCCCCTTTGGTTTCTATTTTAGCATAAATAACGTTGATTTTCAATTTTTTTGCGATAAAAAACAGAAAAAAAGGTTGAATTATTCCGGAAATTTAATTATAATTATAATCAGCAGTAATGATATTATCGAATTTCCGATAAAAATCGGTATCGGAAAAAATCAAAATATCGGAAACCGAAAAAATCAATAGTTATGTAAACCTATACGGGTTTACGGAATTTATGGTACAATCAGTGATATTTTTAATGAAAGGGAGTAAATAAAATGCCGGCACCTAAAAGAAGAGGCAGACCGAGAAAAGAAGAATCTGCCGTAAAAAATACAAGCGAAAATAAAAAGACCACAGCTAAATCAGCCACAGCAAAGAAAACTACGGCAAAGAAGCCGTCAGCATCTGCTAAAAAGACACTGAAACCGCAGGGAGATACGGTTTTTGCGCTTGATATAGGCACAAGGACGGTCGTAGGCGTACTGGGTTTTATGGACGGCGAAACCTTCCGTGTGACCGATACCGAGAGCGTTCCGCACCTGAAGCGTGCAATGATAGACGGACAGGTAGAGGATATTGAGCAGGTAGCAAAGGTAGCCCGCACCGTAAAGGAAACGCTTGAGCAGAGAAACTCCATCAGGTTGACAGAGGTTTCTATAGCCGCCGCAGGCCGTGCGCTCAAGACCTACCGTGTGTCGATGGATTTTGACGTTTCGGATAAGAACACTATCACAGCGGATATGGTGCGCACGATGGAGTGCGAAACAATACAGAAGGCGCAGAAAGGGATAGACGAGAAGTACAGCAACGAGGACGCTGTATTCTACTGCGTAGGTCACTCGGTAGTGCATTATTACCTTGACGATTACGCAATGGTAAACCTTGAGGGGCATAAGGGCGACAAGGTCACTATAGAGCTTATCGGTGCATTTCTGCCCGAGGTCGTAGTAGAGGGTCTGTATGCCGCTACAGATAAGACGGGGCTTAAGGTAAAGAGTATGACGCTCGAGCCTATCGCCGCAATGAACGTGATAATCCCGCCGGAGATACGGCTTATCAATATCGCTCTCGTGGATATAGGCGCAGGTACGTCTGATATTGCGATAGCCCGTGACGGCGCTATAGTAGCCTATGCGATGGCAACTGTCGCAGGTGATGAGATAAGCGAGGATATTGTAAGGAAATTCTTCGTTGATTTCAATATGGCGGAGAGCATGAAAATACAGGCGAGCGGCGACACGGACAGCATTACATACCGTGACATTTTCGGCAGGGAGCAGACAATATCTAAGGCTGATTTCTTCGAGAAATGCAGTCCGTCCGTTGACAGCCTTGCGGATGTCATAAGTCAGACGGTATGCGACGCAAACGGACAAAGCCCTGCCGCAATGTTCCTTATAGGCGGCGGAAGTATGGCAAACGGCCTTGCGGACGCACTTGCGGACAAGCTCGGAATAGATCACGGAAGGGTCGCTGTAGGCGGTCAGGAATTTATGAAAAACGTCGATGTGGGCGACAGGAAGCTGGGTCCTGAGTATGTAACTCCTGTCGGCATTGCGGTCACAGCCTGCACCAATATGGCATATGATTTCTCGACCGTGACGCTAAACGGCGAGCAGGTAAGGGTGTTCGATACAAAGTCGCTCAGCGTATTTGAGCTTCTCGGCTCGGCAGGCTTCAAAACCTCTCAGATAATGGGTCACAGCGGCGCAGGACTTAAGTTCACTCTTAACGGCGAAACGAAGATGCTCAAAGGCACTGCGTTTATTCCTGCGGTAATCACTGTAAACGACAAGCCTGCCGCACTTACAACAAAGATAAAGCAGGGTGACAGCATAACGCTTACGCCTGCGGTGAACGGCGAAAACGCACACGCATTTATCCGTGATTATGCGGACGATATTTCAAGGGTAAGCGTCATATTCTGCGGTGAAAATGCGGTAGCCGGAAAACGTGCCTATGCAAACGGAAAAGAAGTCGGCAAGGACTATGAGATACAGCCGCTTGACAATATAGAGATACACGACGCAAGAACGCTCGGAGCGTTCCTTATGCAGTACGGCGGAGATACGCAGACCGCAACCGTATATGTAAACGGCGAGGAAAAGCCCGAAAGCTATGTTCTTTGTGACGGGGATATACTGGGCTTTGATAAAGGCTCGTCTTTTGAAGCGGTACAAGCCGCCGCTGCCGCTGAGAGCGCATCGGGAGTGCAAATGGCTGAGGATATACAGACAGCGGAGCAGGGGAATTTTGTATCCGTAATCTTCAACGGCGTTCCGACCGATCTTCCCGAAAAGGAGAGCAAAACTCCGTATATGCTTATAGACCTGTTTGAAAGAGCGGATATTGACATTGAAAATCCCACACGCAGACTTGTGCTTACGGTAAACGGGAAAAGTGCGAAGTTCACCGACAAGATACAGTCGGGCGACATTGTGGTAATAAAGCAGGAGGACTGACTTGCATATCAGGAAACTAACGGCACTCACGCTTGCCGTCATAATGCTTGCCGGCTGTTCGGAAATCGACTATTCCTCAGTGGCTTCGGACAACAGTGCGGATACCTCGTCAAACGGGGAAACATCTGTACCGCAGGCGAGTATTGTGACCGAAAATAAAACCAAAGAATACAAAATCAACAAATCAAATTTCAGCTATGTTCTTGAAGCGGAAAAGACTGAAGGAACAAAGCTGATCTCGGATGACAGAAAGTACAGCGGCGAGGGATATATCACAGTGGGCGCTTACAAATCGGTATCGTTTGATATGGAAGTGCCTTCGACACAGTTTTACGATATTGCGATAACCGCACTGTCCGATGACGGCGGAAGTATCACTCTTATTGTTGACGGCGACAAGCAGATAAACAGCGAAAACGGCAGCTATAAGCGTATGAACGGCGAACTGTACGGAGCGTATAACATAGTACAGAGCGATACGTTCGAGAGCCATTCGTTATGTCCTGTATATCTTACGCAGGGAACGCACAGGATAACACTCCAGACGGTAAAAAACAGCGTTTCTTTAGACAAGATAACTGTAAAGAACACAGAAAAAGCGGACGAAAAGCGTTACTCGCAGGCAGGTACGTGGATCTCGGGCAAGGATGTAAATACTGACCGTATTGAGCTTATGGATTATCTCAAAAGCATTTACGGCAGGAAAACGCTTACGGCACAGGCCGTAACGCCTAACACAAATACCGAAATTGACGCAATCGTAAAGAACACGGGACGGTTTCCTGCGATAAGAGCGAGTGATTTAAGATACTATACGGCAAGCGGTGCGAAGCTTGTGAAAAACAACACGGATATTCAGCTTTCGCAGGAATGGGCTAAAAACGGCGGTATAGTGTCATACGCATGGTACTGGTATACGCCTATAGGAAAGACCACCTTCTACCGTGAAGAAAGCACATTTGACATCGGTGCGGCTGTAAGCGACTATGAGGATCTGGCGGTAATGAATGAGGAATCGCTGGCACAGCTTCTTGAGGACGAAACAATATCGGAGGAATGCTATGCTGTGCTGTCGGATATGGACGCAATAGCAAAACAGCTTTCCGTTCTCAAGGACAGCGGTGTTACGGTGCTTTTCCGACCGCTGCCTGCAAGCAGTGCGGGGCTGTACTGGTGGGAAAAGAACAGCAAGACTTATAAATGGCTGTGGCAGACTATGCACAGGAGATTTGACGAACTGTACGGGCTGTCAAACCTGCTGTGGATATACACGGCGGATATTGACCCTCAGATGTTCCCCGGTGACGATTATGTTGATATAGTCGGCTGTGACGTATATGACAATACCGATACCGCTCATCTTGCGGCTATGTATGCAACGGATTCATTATCGCTGAACAAGCGTATGCTGGCACTCACGGAGTGTGCCGTATATCCGGACCCTGACATAATGGCAAGGGATAATGCAATGTGGCTGTGGACGGCTATGTGGAACGGTAAATATCTTATCAACGAAAGCGGAGAGCTGACGGGTGACTATATATCGGTAGAACAGCTGAAGAAATTCTACAATCACGAGGCTACTGTCACAAGGGACGAAATAGGAAAACAGAAAGAATAACAGGCGGTGAAACAAGGTGAGCGGAAAACAGAAGATATACGATAAGCTGATAAGCGGCAACGCTTCCGTGCAGAACCGTTATTTTTCCTTCGTTTCATCTCACAGCAGGCTTCACGGGATAATGCCCGCAGCGGCGTGGGGGTACGCATTGCTGTTATATCTTAAGTACAGCGTGTTTCATTTTTCCGACAGGAAATTCGGAGAATACTCGCTGTCGGCTGAGGAAACGGCGGAGCTTTTGTGTAAAGCAGATGTAGTATCGTTTGATATTTTCGATACGCTGATTTTCCGCAGTGTTTCACGAAAAGAGGTTTTCGACAATACGGGCAGAACGCTTGGCATAGAGAATTTCGGAAAAATCAGGGCTGACAGTGAAAATGAAGCAAGAAAAGAAAAGAAAGAGCCGTGCATAAATGATATTTATCGTATTATAGCCGTGAAAGCAGGGCTTACGGACAAAGCCGCCGAAGAAGCCGTGAAAGCCGAATGCGATGAGGAATTTTCGGTTTGCCGTGCCGACCCGTTCATGCTTGATGTGTACGGCAGGGTAATCTCCTGCGGAAAAACGGTTATTATCACGACCGATATGTATCTTACCGAAAGCGTTATCTCAAAGCTGCTTTGCGACAACGGGTTCAGCGGTTATGAAAAGCTGTTCGTTTCGTGCGAATACGGGTGCGGAAAAGCGGACGGAGGGCTGTATCGGATAATTAAAAACGAGTACGGCGGCAAGAGGATTGTTCATATGGGGGATAATTATATGAGCGATGTTCTGACGGCAGGAAAAGCCGGGTTTGAAGCGGTGTATTATCGCAGAAAAGCATAGATAAAGTGAAATCCGACAGGGCGTTCCTGTCGGATTTCGGTTTGTAGAAAAATTATTAATGTACTTCTATTATATCTTCTGGTATTTATCTATGACAACAAGCTACCGATAGTGCTATTTGTCGGACAGCACTTATCAATATGAAAGAGGGAAAGAACCAAAGCAATTAGAAAAAAACTTCTAAGCAATTACAATCCCAACCATAGTTGGCTCGGCTTGACCGAGAAACAGGAGCTCACCCCTTTTAAATGTTAGAGGGTAACAGCGTAATGATGGTGCTATGGGAAAACAATCCCCACCGTCACGGCTCGGATTTGTTTGAGAGATATTAAAGACAGATTTTCTGAACTTTGTATTGACAAAAGCCTAACTTTTACCAGCCGTGCCACCTCCCCTTTTTCGAGGGGAGGCAAGGGTGTTGGCGATTTTCGAGGGATAGTGCGGTTTTTTGAAAGGTTATTGTCGTGCAGTTGTAATGATGTACTCACGAAATTATTAATGCTTTGTCGGTACGGAAAGTGTTTTAGGCTGTGTTGGTGATATGTTTAACAGTGCGGATTTAATAATAATCGGCTTTTCGACAGAGTAAAATCCGACAGGGTGTTACTGTCGGATTTGTTTTTATATGCCTTCAAAATCCCATTCGGGAGTGTACTTAAAGGTTGCACTTTCTTTTTCCTGCGTGTAGCCGTCAAAGCCAAGCTGAGCGGCGTAATCGGTAACGGAATTGTACTCGAAAGTGGTAAGCTTTCTTGAAAGATTCTTTATTTCAAGGGCTTTTCCGCAAGGTGTGTACTGGCGCATAAGGCTTATCCTTATATCGCTTACAGGAACGGTGGCTTTAAGTATATCAAGTACCTTCATACTGTCGTGACGGCAACCGGGAAGTACGAGGTGGCGGACAAGAACGCCCTTTTTCATCATACCGTTTTCATCAAACTGCACCTTTCCTGTCTGTCTGTACATTTCCGCAATCGCCTTTACCGCAACCGAGGGGTAGTCGGGTGCGGAGGAATATTCACGGGCAAGGTCGTGAGAAGCATACTTGAAATCGGGCAGGTAAATGTCGATCAATCCGTCAAGCATTTTCAGCGTTTCCACCTTTTCGTATCCGCCGCAGTTATAAACTACCGGTATATGAAGCCGTGACTTTATGCTTTTCAGTACATCGGCTATAATATCGGCGTAATGGGTGGGCGTTACAAGGTCGATGTTATGCGCACCTTTTTCCTGAAGCTCAAGCATTATTTCACCGAGCCTTTCCGGTGTTATTTCCTTGCCGTAGCCGTCACGGCTTATGGGCATATTCTGGCAGAATATACATTTCAGCGAACAGCCGGAAAAGAATATCGTTCCTGCGCCTCTGCCGTCCGTTCCGGAAATGCACGGCTCTTCTCCGAAGTGGAGTGACGCTTTGGCAATTTTAAGTCCTTTTACGGAGCAGGCGCCTGTTGTTTTACTGCGGTCTATACGGCAGTTGCGAGGGCAAAGTGTACATAGTGGCATATTGTTCTCCTTTAAAAAACCGCTCCTGTTACGGAGCGGTCAATTATCTGCATATTATTCCGATGTTGTGGTACCGGAGGATGCTGCGGAGGAGGTTTCATTATCGGCTTTACTGTCGGCTGAAGAAGCGGAAGCATCGGACGATGTTTCTTCTTCCTTGGTGATGTTCAGCTTTTCGTAATCATATTCGTAATTTACGGCACTGCGCCATTCCTCAAGCAAAGCATTGGTCTTTTCGCTCTGACGTGAGGTCAAAAGCTCTTCCTTTACGGTCTTCCTGTAATCGCTTAAGTCGCTGTCGGTAACCTTTGCATCGCTTACATACTTTACGATATAATATCCGCTGTCGGTGGGGATAAGTCCGCTTATATCGCCCGGCTTTTCAAGGGCGAAAACTGCATCGTAAAGAGCATCGGAAATAAGTCCCTTTGAGTTCAGCACGAGTATCTGTTCGCCTGCGGTAGATTCGGAATATGCACTGCTGTATTCCTTTACCACTGCGTCAAAGTCTGCGCCCTCTGCGGTAGCCTTTTTAAGTGCGGCATCAGCCTTTTCCTTTATCTCTGCGAGCTTTTCGTCACGCTTCTTGTCGATCTCTGCATCATCTGCACCACTCTCGTTTCTTGCGGCATTTATCTCGGCATAATCCGATGATGCAATGCCTACGGCTATATATTTGATATAGCGTGCGTCTTCGGGTATCCATACCTTTTTGTATTCGGAGTCGGTGGCATAGCTTGAAGCACTCTTTTCGTATGCCTGCTTAGCCTCTGCCTTGAGCTTTGTGATATAATCATCGACCTCAGAGTCGGATACGGTGACATCTTTAAGAACATAGTTGTTGACTTTTTTCTGTATTGCCGTGTTGGTCTGCCACATCAGGAACGTATCCTCGGTAAGACCGAAGCCGGCGATATATTCATTGAAAAGCTCTTTTTCCTTTTCGAGAATCTTTTCATCGTTGGCACTGTCCTCTGTGCCTGAGGTATCATCGGTGCTTATTCCGAGTGCGGTCTGTGCCTTTTTCTCAAATGAGGCGTACCAGTCGCTGAGATTCTTTGTATAGGCCTTTTCGACCTCGGCCATTTCTTCTTCGGTAAGCTGATCAAGTCCCAGCTCCTTGGCTTTTCTGAGTATCAGCTTTTCGTTGGTCAGCATATCTATTATATTCTTTCTGTACGACTGAGCGTAGGAGGCATAAGCGGAATTTGTTTCGTCAAGGCCGTAATTTGCTATAGTGAAGGAATACTCGGGATAGAAATCCTTGAATTTGACCTGATAATATTCCTTTTCTTCATCCGAAAGCGAGTCTGAGGTGGCCCATGCCACGATGTCGTCGTCTTTTGCCGTCCAGATATTTTCAACACTTGTTGTGCCGCTGTCAGTACCTGATGTAAGAATGCTGTCGCTGCAGCCGGAGAACATCATTGTACAAGCGAGTATTGCGGCTGTCGCCGCTGTTCTTTTCTTCATTTTTATTAGATCCTTCCTTAAAATGTGCAGTAGGATATTTGTGTAAATTGCATAACGTACTGCTGTGACTATATAAGTATATCACAAATTTTCAAAAAATCAAAACAAATTTTCGAAAAAGAGGGTGAATTTTTTGTGAAAATGTGTTATAATAACCTCAGACTCAAAATCCGAAAAGTCGGATTTTAGCACGCATAACTGCGTGCTTACTGCTTCGCAGTGTCTGAGAACATTTTAACATAAATCTTTTGTCTGACGACAAAATACGGCGTACCGCCGTGTCGGTTGACACCGACTTGATTTATGTTATAATTATATCCGTTATAATGAGATAGCTGTAAAATCGTATTTTATTGCTGTCTTTTCTGATTTTTCCGGAGGTAGATTTAAGTTGAAAAAGCTATCAAGATATATAAAAATACTGGCGCTTGCCTTGTCGGCGGTACTGACACTCTGCGCCTGCTCGGGCGACGGTGCAAGCTCGGGTGAAAGCTCATCGGCACCTGACTATTCGCTTGATACATCCGCCAAGGTCGGATATGTATATAATGAAGAAATATCAAGGGACAACATGACATATATGTTTGAGAAAAGCCGTAAGGATATTGAAACGGCGCTTGGTCTTGAAACCTGTTATGTTGACGGCGTTGCGGTGTCGCAGTTTGAAAATGCCGTAAAAGCGCTCAAAAACGAGGGCTGCAGTATCATAGTATCGGCATCGCACGTTTTTGCAAACTCGGCGCTCAGCTATGCGAAAAAGGATAAGGACGTATATATACTGAGCTACGGCGGCACGGCATCGCTCACGAACCTTACAACGTTCCGGCCGAAGCTGTATCAGCCTGCGTTCGTCTGCGGAACGGTAGCGGCTTGGAATTCTTCATCGCACAAGATAGGAATAGTCGCAGACGATCTTATGTACTGCTCGAACGGTGTTATAAACGCATTTATCCTCGGAATACAGCAGATATACAAGGAACGTGAAACGGATGTCGAAATAATCTATGCGGAAACCAAAGCACAGACGGAAACTGCGGTAAATACGCTTGAGGGCAAGGGCTGTGATGTAATATTCTCATATCAGTCGGATGATTACTGTATGTACTACTGCGATTCGATCGGAATGAGGTCGATAGGCTTTACAAACGATATGGCTTATTCGGCTCCGAAATACGGGCTTGTAGGGTATTATCTCAACTGGGCTACGTTTATCACGGACACGGTGAGAACCTGCATAAACGATAACTTTATGGCGGAGGTTTATGTCGGAGGCTTCAGTGAAGCGTTTGTGAAGCTGACACCTTATTCTGCCGCCTGCAAGAAGGAAACGCTCACCATAGCGGATACTCTTTATGACTATGTAAAGAAAGGCAAGGCGAAGATATTCGAGGGCGAAATCCGTGACAAGGACGGCCTTGCAAGAGTGGGTGCGGGAGCAACGCTTGACGATATGCAGGTGCTGGCGATGGATTATCTTGTTTACGGAGTAACGTATATAGATAATATTATCGACCCTGTGCCGAATCCCACGACATCAGACCTTATAGTGAAGAAGGAGTATGTTTCGTAAGGCGGATGGTGCGGTGACAGAAAGCCGATAAGGGCTGAGGCGGTGCGGATGCCGGGAGATTCTGATAAATTACGCCGATGAGAAAATCATCGGCGTTTTTGTTTGTGGGGGATTAGGCTTAATAGGACGGCAAACATATTTTTAGGAGCGAAAGCTCCCTTATGCGAAAAAAACGCATAAGGGAGCTTTTTTGTTATGCTTATTCGCCGTTGTAAAGCTCGTAGTAGGTCAGGGCATCTTTCATAAAATGCTCGGTCACGTTGAAGTAATCGGCTAATTGCCAAAGCTCTGTAAGGCCGCTTCTTATCGCTTTTATAAGCGTTCTTCTGGTGAACGTGTGGGTCACAGCCCACGCTGTAGCACGGCGTTCGCATCTGCCGCGGGGGATGACGGGGCAGGTTGCGTCATAGAAGGCGCCGGTCATGCAGTGTCCTAGCTCGTGAACGGTTTTTTCTTTTCGGTCGGCTATACTTTTCACTTTATGAGGGTCTATGGCGATAATGCACATACCGTCGGTGCATTGGCTCATAGCACCCTGCTTGCCCTTCATACGCATATCTACAATAAGTATATCGTTATCCTGTGCGGTTTTTATAAGCTGTTCCAATTATCATTGCCCTCCCTTCAGAGCATTGCATCGGTTTACTTCTTTCCGTCCTTTTCTTTGCTGCGGCGAAGCTCAAGCTGGAGCATAGCAAGACGTTTTACATCGTCGAGTACATCGTCGTCTATTTCGGTTTCACCGAAAAGTGCGAATTTAAGGCGGGGGTCGGATACCCTTGCGGTATCGCCGCTCATAAGAAGTGTGTCTGTGTCTGTACCGAAATATTCGGCTATTTTCAATAACGTGGCGAACGGCGGCTCACGCTTTCCTGTTTCGTAAAGGCTGTATGCCTGCTTGGTTACACCGAGATATTCGGCTACCTGCGCCTGCGACGCACCTTTTGCTTTACGAAGCTGTTTTATCCTTTCGGAAAATGCGCCTGAAACTGTGCCGGAGTTTTTGCTCATTTAAGGTTCATCCTTTCATATTGACGTTCTGTTGTCTGAAATAATTATAACAACATTGTGTTGAATTGTCAATAAAAGAAACAAAGTGTTGCCAAATATTGTTGCAGTTCAACGAAAATGATGAATTTGTGCTACAAACAGTTGACAAATAGCCCTGCGTGTGCTATCATTATGACAACGGAAAGTTGCAACAGCTTTCACGGTTATCATTTTTGATACGTTTGATAATTCCTTTAAAGGCTATTATAGCGTATTTTGTGTACTAAAAAACGTACACGATTTCGAAAATGAAGAAAAAATCAGAAAAACGGAGGGGATATATGTACAGATGTTTAAGATGCGGAGGAACGTATGACAGCAATGAGTTGACACGGACGCTTCAGTACCGTGGAGAATATCAGGGGACGGCTGCATATGAAACCGAGCGGAGCTGTCCTGACTGCGGGTACGATGTTGAGTATTGCGGAGAGTGGAGCGACGACGGGTACGATTATGACGAACTATTATAATCAAGGCGAAAACGGTCAGGAAGGGGGGATATACACGGAAAGAAGAAGGGGCATAGAAATCACACAGGAAATTCTTGATAAAATCAGCCACTGTATCGAGCTTGGGTACAGCGATGTGCAGACGGCGGAATTGCTCGGCATACATCGCACAACGCTGAGGAACTGGAAGCTGACGCACGATGAAATAAGGAGATTGTATCAAAGTGACGGACAAGACGGTGACGAGGAGAGAAAAAAGCAGGTCGAGGAGGCATTGCTGAAGCGTGCGATAGGATACACACAGACGGAAATCACAAGGCAGGTCGGAAAGGACGGGAAGCTGGGTGTTGTCAAAACGGTTGAAAAGCAGGTGATGCCAAGCACAACGGCGCAGATCTTCTGGCTGAAGAACAGATGCGGTTATGAGTGGGACGGCGGCGTGGTTGACGATGAGGAAAATGAAGGAGGAGTTGTGGTGATACCCGAGGCGAGAACGGAAAATGAGGGCGAGTTCTGATGAGGGGGGATGGGGTTTTGAGAGGGTTGTGGGGATGGAGAGAGTTGGTGCGGCAATCCCTCCGGTAGTCGACCGAATTTTTTTCGGGCGACAGCACCTCACCTTTGACAAGGGAGGCAAGGGCGGTGGCGAGGGGCGAGGGATGGATGTGGTTTTGAGAGGGTTGTGGGGATGGAGAGGCTGGTGGGTGTAAAGCAATCCCTCCGTCTTGATGGCAGAAAAGTTTGATAAATAAAAAAAGGTGGGCGTGTCACAAACAGAAAGCAACAATATCAAGGCTTGTGCCTTGCCGTCAATCCACCTCCCTTTGACAAGGGAGGCGAGTTTAGTGCGGGGCAAGGGATAGTGCGGATGCGAAACCGTATAAGCACACATAGACGCTCGCCCTACGAAAAGTGGGTGGGATAGTTCAAATGTGAAACCATACAAGCACACACAAACACTCGTCCTACGAAAAGCGGGCGGGATAGTGAGGATGCGAAACTGACAAAGCGTTCATTAAAAGGCAAGGGTGGTGGCGAGGGGCGAGGGATAGTGCGGTTTTGGAAGGGTGGTGTGAGGCAAGGTGGTGGATGTGGTGTTGAGAGGGTTGTGGGGATGGCAGATGTGTGGGAATGGTGGGCAGGTGGGGATGGCGATAGATTTACAGAAAAACGGGAGGTGTTGCTGAGATGAAAGATAACGATGTAAAAGGCGGAAGGAGGGTGGTATGGTCGCCGCAGGAAAGACAGGCGGAGTTTATGCAAAGGGGAGAGTATGAGGCTTTGTACGGGGGTGCCGCCGGCGGAGGTAAGTCTGACGCACTTCTGGCGGAGGCGCTCAGGCAGGCGGATAAGGCTTGCTACAGAGGGATAATTTTCAGAAAAACGTATCCGCAGCTGACGGAGCTTGAGGACAGGTCGCAGACGCTTTATAAAGGTGCATATCCTGCGGCGAGGTACAACAAGACCAAGCACTGCTGGAGCTTTCCGTCCGGGGCTAAAATCTATTTCGGGGCGATGCAACATAAGAAAGACAGGCTTAACTATCAGGGCAAGCATTATGACTTTGTGGGGTTCGATGAACTGACGCAGTTTTCCTTTGACGAATACAGTTATATGTTTTCGAGAAACAGGCCGGGCGGAAAAGGCACGAGGGTGTACATCAGAGCCACGGCGAATCCTGGCGGACCTGGTCATTCGTGGGTAAAGCAAAGGTTTATAACGGCAGGCGAGCCGATGAAACCGATAATAGAAGAACATAAGGTGAAAAAGCCCGACGGGGCGGAGATAATCATAAGAAAATCGAGAGTGTTCATCCCGGCGAGTGTATTTGACAATAAGGAGCTGTTGCGAAACGACCCTGAATATCTTGCGAGCCTGTCTATGCTTCCGACCGCCGAGAGAAAGGCGCTTCTGTACGGGGATTGGAACAGCTTTACGGGGCAGGTTTTCACCGAATGGAGAGATGACCCGGAGCATTATTGCGACAGAAGATGGACGCACGTCATAGCGCCGTTTGAGATACCTCGCCACTGGGAGATAGTGAGGGGATTTGATTTCGGGTATACAAGGCCGTTTTCGGTAGGGTGGTATGCGGTGGATACCAAAGGGTGCATCTACAGGATAAGGGAATACTACGGCTGTACGGATAAGGCAAATGAGGGCATAAGGCTTGAGCCGTCGGTAATTGCCGAGAATATCAGAAAAATAGAGCGTGACGATCCGAATATAAGAGGGAGAAATGTGTATGGGGTCGCAGATCCTTCAATATTCGATAAAAGCCGTGGGGAAAGCGTCGCAGACCTTATGGCACGGTCGCCTAACTTTATAATCTGGTCGCCGGGGGACAACGCAAGAATATCGGGTAAGATGCAGTACCACAACAGGCTGGCGTTCAACAGTGACGGGGAGGCGATGTTCTATTGCTTCAACACCTGCAGAGAGTTTATCAGGACTATTCCTGCGCTTATGTATGACGAAAAGAACGTGGAGGATATTGACACAACGATGGAGGATCACATATATGACGAATGCAGGTATGTCCTTATGGAGCATCCTATCGCCGCACCGGTAAAGCGTGGTGAGGTTCCTGCAGGTGACGATCCTCTCGAACAGAGAAAGCCCGAAAGAGCGGAATCGTTCTATATGATGTGATTATGAAAGGAGAAATATGAAGAAAATCGGTAAGGAGCAGGTGCGTAAGGCAAGGCAGACGCTTGCAAAGTATAAGGAGGGGAAGGCGGTACTCGACAAGAGAATCGTGTCAAACGAGCAGTGGTGGAAATTAAGGCACTGGGGCGAAATAGGTTATGACAAGGACGATACAAGGCCTATGCCGGCATCGGCGTGGCTGTTCAACTCGTTGGCAAATAAGCACGCAGACGCTATGGATAATATACCTGAGCCTGCGGTGCTTCCGAGAGAAAAAAGCGACGAGGAAGTCGCAAAGCAGTTATCGCTGATACTTCCTGCGATACTTGAACGCTGTGGTTACGAAAAGCTGTACAGCGACGGCTGGTGGTACAAGCTCAAGAACGGCAGTATGTGTACGGCTGTTGTATGGGACCCTGACGCTGACGGCGGTATGGGGGATATAGCGATAAGAAACGCAGATATTCTGAATCTGTTCTGGGAGCCGGGCATAAAGGATATTGAGGAGAGCGCAAACCTTTTCTATGTGACGCTTGTTGACCGTGAGCGGCTGAATCTGATGTACCCTGAACTTTTGGGGGAAGATACCGAAAGCGTTGCGGGCGGTACCGGAAACGTGGAAAAGTACAAAACGGAGGATAAGACGGACGACAGTGCGAAGGTCGAAGTCGTCGACTGGTACTACAAGAAAACGATAAACGGCAGAAAACAGCTCTGCTACTGTAAATTCTGCGGCGACAGGGTGATATATTCGAGCGAGGACGATGAAAGCTGTGCCGATGGATTCTATAAACACAGCCGTTATCCCTTTGTTATGGATACACTGTTTGTGCAGGAGGGAACTCCGTGCGGATTCGGCTACATAGATGTTATGCGTGACGCACAGATGTATATAGATAAGCTGTCGCAGGTGGTTCTTGAGCATACGGTGATGATGAGCAGAAAGAGATATTTTATCCGACAGAACAGTGCGGTGAACGAAGCGGAATTTGCCGACTTAAAAAACAGGTTTGTTCACGTTGCGGGAAATCTCGGCGAAGAGGATATAAGGGAAATTAAGGCAGAGCCGCTGGACAGCTCGGTGATGAATGCACTGAGTTTAAAAATAGACGAACTGAAGGAAACGAGCGGAAACAGGGATTTTTCTCAGGGGTCGGTTTCAAACGGCGTTACGGCGGCAAGCGCCATTGCGGCTTTACAGGAGGCAGGAAGCAAGCTGTCGAGGGATATGATAAAGGGAACGTATTTTGCGTTCCAGCAGGTGTGCTATCTTATAATAGAACTGATTAGGCAGTTTTATGATACGCCGAGGAGCTTCAGGATAACCGGGGGATATGACGCTTTTGACAACTCTGCCATAAAAGAGCAGAGCAGGGAACTTTTCGGGGTGCAGCTTGGGACAAAGAAGCCTGTCTTTGATATAGTATGTACGGCATCGAAGAAATCGCCGTTTTCCAAAGCTTCGCAGAATGAACTTGCAAAGCAGCTTTTTCAGCTTGGATTTTTCAATCCGGAAACGGCAGTGCAGGCACTGGGCTGTCTTGCGATGATGGACTTTGAGGGAAAAGAAGAAATTGAGCGTGTAATAAGGGATAACGCAGGAATGAACGAGGTGAAGATATGACAAGAGTAAGAATAGACAAGTCGGGTCTTGGCAGGGATATTTATATCACGGGACACTGTGCGAACGAAAACAGCGGGTCGGCAGAGGCTACGCTTGTATGTGCGGCAATGACAACGCTTGCGCAGACGATAGCGCAGAATGTTTTTGACAGTGAGGACACGGGGGATACCGATATTATTGACGTTACGCTGAGAAGCGGTCAGGCGGTCATAAGCTATGTGACGGACGATGACGGGCTGAACACGGCGGTTGACGGGATATGCAAGGGGTTTGATATGCTGGAGGAAAACTATCCGGAATATGTATCCTGCTACAGAAGTGAGAGGTAAATATGGAAGCGACAGAGAATGTGCAGGCGACAGATAACGGTATAGAAAACGCTGAAACAAGCGAAGAAGTAAAGGTACAAAAGAGTGAAGAAAGCCTGAGCGAAAACAATAAACCTGATGATGCCGAAAAAGAACAAAACGAGGATAAGGCGGAGCTTTTCAGGCAGGCGGTGCTTAAGTCAAAGCGTGAGAGGGCGGCAAGGGCAGAACGGATATTGGGCCTTGTGGCACAGTTTTGCGGAGCGGATAAATGCGACTATGACGGAATAGAAAATGCGGTATCCGAGAGGAACTTCGAGCGGTGCAGAAGAAACGATATGGAGTACAGGCTGGAGCGGTGGCAAAAGGAAAGCGAGGAGGTAAAGCAGATGTATCCTCAGTTTGACCTTGCGAAAGAAATGAGTGACAGAAGATTCTTTTCGCTGTGCTATAAGGGCGTGGGGCTTGAGGAGGCTTATCTTATCGTGCATAAGGACGAACTTTTTACCGCCGCAATGGAATATGCGGCATCTGAACTTATGAGAAGCGGTGCGTTCTGTAAAAGCGGCAGAATGAAGGAGGGTGCGCTGTCACCTGCGGGAGAGGTTACGAAAAGCGAGAAAAGCCTGTCTAAAAATGAGCGGAAGGAGCTTATCAGACGGACGGAGAGAGGGGAAAGAGTGGTGCTTTAATCGTTTATGAATGATGAAGAAGGGGGTGAGATATGAATATTGCAACGGGAGGGCAGGCGGGAAATTAAAAAAGCCGCAGCCGCATGGGGAAAAGTTTTGCGGCAGGAATAAACGATAAGAAAAAACGATAAGAAAATTGAAAGATGACGGTATCAGCCGTCGGGAAAGGAAATCTATATGAAGAAAAGAGAAGTTAAATTAAATCTGTTCGATGTACAGACAACAGGACAGGCAAGTCTGTCCGCCGAGATGAAAACGTTCTATGAGAACACGCTGATAGATATGGCGGAGCCTAAGCTGGTGCATGACCGCTTTGCAGACAAGTATCCGATACCCAAGAATAACGGCAAGACGATAGAACTGAGAAAGTACAGCTCGCTTGCAAAGGCGACAACGCCGCTTGTCGAGGGCGTTACACCTGCGGGAAACATGCTGTCGGTAACAGCTAAGACGGCAACGGTGAATCAGTACGGCGACTATATCAAGCTGTCGGATATGCTGGAACTTACCGCAATAGACAACAATGTAGTGCAGTCAACAAAGCTGCTCGGCAGTCAGTCGGGAAGAACGCTTGACACGATAACAAGAGAGATAGTGAACGCAGGAACGAATGTTATATATGCCTGCGGTAAGGACGGGGGCGAGGTGCTGTCAAGAGATGAACTGAGCAAGGACTGCGTTTTATCGGTGGATACGGTATTCCGTGCCGCCGCACAGCTTGAGAGCATGAATGCAGACGGAATAGACGGGGAGAGCTATGTTGCGATAATACACCCTTATGCCGCATATGACCTTATGAGAAGTGCGGAGTGGGTCGATGTGCATAAGTATGCCGACCCTGAAAGCATATTCAAGGGTGAGATAGGCTCGCTCGGCAATGTGAGATTTGTAAAAAGCACGGAGGCGAAGATATTTGCCGATGAAAGCTGTCCGCAGTTCTATCAGCTGACCTCCGACGCAAATTTCCTTGAGGGAAAGGAATATTATACGAAGTCGGGCGACAGCTATCAGAAGGCAAGCGTTTCGGCAGGCGGTCAGGTCACAGCATCAACGTATTATGAGAAGAAGGCGCTTGCGGTGTTCTCTACTCTGGTTATAGGAGCGCATGCTTATGCGGTGACGGACGTTGCCGGCGGCGGTCTTCAGCACATAGTAAAGCAGCTCGGCTACGGTGACGATCCTCTGAACCAGAGAGCAAGCGTGGGCTGGAAGGCGGTACGCACAGCCGAGATACTTACGGACGAGTATATGGTGAGAATAGAAAGCTGTTCTCCTGTTTATTCGGAAAAGACGAGCGCAAATTAAAGCCGGTACAGGACAACCGGAATAAGCGGCACAGGGTCACTGCAGGGCGTGGTGACAGCAACGGCAGTGCGTGAGGGTAAGGGGAATAATATTGCAAAGGAGAAATATATGAAAGAAAATTTAACTGAGCTTGTGGCGGTAAGGCTGTTCAAGGACAACGACAAGTACAACTCGGATGTGTTTGTATCGGTGAACTGCAACAATTATCTTATACGCAGAGGTGAAACGGTGATGGTGCCGTTGTTCATAAAAAAGGAACTGGACAGAGCAGAGCTTCAGAGAAAGAGAGCGGAATACTACCGTGATGAAGGCTGGAAGCAGTCGCTGATAGTGCAGGAGGGTAAGTGATGACGGTAAAGGAAGTCATTGAAACGGTTGACGCACTGCGACCGAACGAGATTGCCGCAGAGGACAAGAGAAAGTGGCTTTATGAGCTTGAAAGCAGGATATATGAGGATCTGTATGTTACGCACGAGCATGAGGGAATCGGGTTTACCGATACGGAAAAGATACTGAGCGACGGCGCAACGGAGCTATTTATAAAGGCTCCGCACGATGAGATATACATTCTTTATCTTTGCTCGCTTATAGATTTTTACCATGCGGAGTATGAGAGATATGCCAATGACAATGCTCTGTTTGACGCTTTGTATGAAAGCTGCTGCCGTTTCTGGAACAGCAGGCATATTTCGTGCGTGAGAACCGAAATCACGGGATAGGAGGAAGAACTTGGCGGTAAGAGAAATAACGGGTGGTACGGAAAGTGCCGTAAAGTTCGGCGGTATCGATCGCTCGAACGGTACGCCGCTTGGATGCTGGCAGGAGCTGTACGGTATGGATTTTACCGCTTTTCCTGCGCTTAAAACGGTAAAGCCGTTTTCGTACAAGGCATTGGCTGACGGTATAACGGGGTATATCATAAAAAACGGAGAGATAGTATACACAAAGGCGGACGGTATATATATTTCGGGAGTGAAAACGGCGGTAAATCTCAGTGCAGGGGAAAAACAGCTTGTGTCACTTGGAGCATACATACTGATAATGCCGGACGAGGTGCTTGTAAATACCGCTGATACGCCTGTAAGCGTGCGGTATACGGCGAAGCCGGCGCTTTCAGGAACACTGTTCGAATATAACCAGAACCAGACACGGCCTACGGTTTCTATATACAAGCTGTTGTATCTTGATGTGCCTGAGGAAAGCGTAGCGCTGTCAAGCTACAGCGTTGGCGATATGGTCAGGATAGATTATGAATACGGCGGAAAGAAACAGTATCTGTCTGCATTGATAAGCTCGGTGGGAAAGGAAAGCTACAGCATGAGAGGGTGCGTGTCGATCAACTTCGACACGAGTGCGTACAGCGATACCTATTATTTTTATACGGAAAAGCGGAAGATGGACAGATTCAGGGTGTCTAATATAAAGAATGCGGTCATAAGCTGTCCGATACCGAAGATGGATTTTATAACAGAGCATAACAACAGGCTGTGGGGGTGTTCGTCGGCAAATCGTGAAATATACTGCTCAAAGCTCGGAAGTGCAACGGAGTGGGGAAGCTATGACGGCATCTCAACTGACGCATGGGCGGCAACGGTAGGGTCTGACGGGGATTTCACCGGAGTATGCGTGTACGGGGGTGGTGTACTGTTCTTTAAGGAAAATGTCGTTCATATTGTCTACGGCACAAGAGCGTCAAACTTCACGCTAAGCACCGTAAAGCTGAGAGGCGTTCAGAAGGGCAGTGACGGTTCGCTGTGCATATCTGACGGACTGCTTTATTATAAGGCACCTGAGGGGATATTCAGCTTTAACGGTTCTGCATCGGTGAGGATTGACGCAAAGCTGGGTGATGATATTACCGATACGGCGGTGATGACGGCAAACGGAAGATATGTCGTTATGTGTGCGGCTGACAAAACGGTGTATTATTATGACAAGCGTTACTCGGCGTGGTACACAAGACAGCTTGCGGATGTAATCTCGGCGCACGAGATAAACGGCAGGCTGTATGCCGTTACCCGTGACAGCAATAAAAAGATGAGGCTTGTAATGCTTGTCGGAAACGACAGCGGTTATACGGACAGTGACAGGAGTGAATTTTCTGCGGTCAGCGGCGAACTTGGCAGGGGAAGCATATTCAGAATATATAAAAAGCTGAGAATGTCGCTGTATCACAAAAAGCAGGACGGCGAAACGCTTGAGCTGTCGGCATATATAAGCGCTGACGGCGGAGAATGGAGGAAGGTATATGAGCTTTGGGGTGAAAAGGGTAATGGCGAAGAAATAGCTGTCGCTCCGGTAATACCGCTTAGAAGCAGAAAAATAAGAATAAAGATATGCGGCGAAGTAAGCGGTGACGCTTATGCAACGCTGTACGGCATATATCTTGACAGTGAAAAGGGAAGTGAGATAAGTGGATAATCTGAATATAAGCTTTGCTCCCGATAAATCTGCGGAGGAGAAAGGGCGGATAAATGCGGTTGAGGATTATCTGTCACTCCTTACCGAAAGGATAAAATTCTGTCTTAACGGTATAGATGAGAATATTGCGCAGAAGTCGGACGGCGAAGAGGAAAAACAGCTTATTTACAGTACGATTGCGGACGAAGTGGGGCAGTTCACCAACACAGATAAAAACTGCGAGGTGTTCAACGACTACGAAAACAATGTTGCATCAGCGTACTATTCTCATGCCGAAGGGTATATGACTACAGCGAGCGCTCCGTACAGCCATGCGGAAGGAAGCAACACTGTAGCATCCAATCTATCCTGTCATGCAGAAGGCAGTGGAACGACCGCTTCGGGAAATTGTTCTCATGCTGAAAATACGGGTTGTATCGCAAGCGGCAGCAACTCACACGCTGAGGGGTATCATACTATAGCACGGGGAGAGCATTCGCACGCATCGGGAGCTCACACAATTGCGGGGATGGAGGTCTTTGCACTCGGAAAGTATAACAAAAAGGCTGAAGATGTGGCACTTGTTGTCGGTAACGGCTGGGGAAACGATAGCCATGAATATAGGAGCGACGCCCTGACGCTTGACTATAGCGGTAATCTGATACTTGCCGGAAATCTGACAGCGAATAGTCCCGGATGGGATTATTTAGGCGCCGAAATACACGGTGCAGTCAGATTCGGAAACAACTGGACGAGCGACAGCACGAGTATTTTACTTGCGGTCGGTAACGGGGCGGACAGCAAGAATCTGAGGGATGCCTTAACGCTTGACAGTGATGGTAATCTGCATATTTCGGGAAAGTTTACAGCTGACGGGGGTGTCGGCTATGTCATTCCTACAGCTACTGCCGATACTCTCGGTGGGGTGATGATTGGCGATAACATTAACGTATCGGACAGCGGTACAATATCGGTCAATCTATCGGCATACCTGAAAAACACGGATATAGCGGACTGGGCAAAAGCTGAAAGCAAGCCTGTGTATACAGCGGAAGAAGTCGGAGCGGCAGAGAAGAATCATACACATAATATGTCGGATATTACGGATATGCCCGAATGGACGAAAACCGAGAATAAGCCAGCGTATACGGCAAGCGAGGTCGGAGCGGCGACTGCGGCAGATATTACTGCGGCAGTGAACGCTGTCGAGATCGGCGGCAGAAATCTGCTGTATGACAGCACGGGGAACATCAAAAACGGCTGGAGCGGTACTACGGTGATAAATGTCGGGGGAGGAATATCCGGTAACAGCCTTGCAATATCCAGAACAGGCTATTCCGGAAATGCAAGATATTTCGGCATAAGCAAGCGGCACTTTCTGACGGATTTCAACGTCGGCACAAGCTACACTCTGTCGGCGTGGATAAAGGTCAGAAGCGATGTCGGGTTTGACGCAAGCGGGTATGTAATGGCACGGTTTCGCTCGGCAGATGATAAAAAGCTGTATGCCTTGTCGCTGACGGTGGGGGTCGATACTGTTAAAGACAAGTGGCTCTACTATAAAAAGACGTGGACGATAAATGACAGCGACATAGCGAAGCTCGAATGCGTGGCGCTTGCGCTTGATAAAAACGGCATGATTGAGGCTTGCAACATCAAGCTCGAAAAAGGAACTAAGGCTACGGACTGGTCGCCTGCGGCCGAAGAGGACACGGAGCGTATCGCAAGCCTTGAAGCAAGGGTTGCGGCACTTGAGGCTGTGGCGGTATCGGGAGGTGAGGTATAATGCTTGATTTTGGCAGATGGATAGTCGAGGTTGCTGTGAACGGCGTTAAGAGCGGCAGTTTTGACAGGGCTTGGGCGGCTATGCAGCTTGGCAATCATTACAGCCGTGACAGGATAACGGCGGAGGATATTGCGAGGTTTGATGAGGAGATGAATGAGTTTGAGGCAAAGATGAACGAGGCGGATAATACGGAAATTTACGAGGAGGTTATATGAGCGAAAAACAGAAAAACAAGGATAAGGACAGTGCTCCGGTATATAAGAGCAGATACGGCGACGCACTGAAAAACAATCTTGCAAAGGTTATGGCAAAGAAGAATTTCAGTTATGACGCAGATAAGGACAAGCTGTTCTCACAGTATAAGAACAGCTATGAAAAATCGGGCAGAACAGCTATGCGTGACACGATGGGGAATGCGGCATCGCTTACGGGCGGATACGGCAACAGCTATGCGGTCACGGCAGGTCAGCAGGCATATAACAGCTATATGTCAAAGCTCAGTGATAAGATTCCCGAACTTGAACAGAGGGCGTATGAACGTTATAAGGATGATGAGGAGAGTGCGTATAAGCGACTCAATACGCTTATAGGGCTTGAGAAGTCGGACTACGGAAGATACCGTGACAGCGTTGACGATTATAACACAAACAGGAATTTTGAATATAATAAAAGTAAGGACGCTCTGGCACAGCGTAATTTGCAGGCGCAGTTTGAACGGGATAATTACGAGAACGACAGGGATTATAACCGCAGGGTATATGAAAATGACAGGGATTATGCTCAGAAGGTGTATGACAACGACCGCAATTATCAGATAAAACTGAACAGTTCGCTGAAAGACGCTGTGGAGAATGAGGAAACCGGCAGTACGAAATTTTCGCCGAGTGACGCTTATGATTTTATCAGCAAGTACGGGGATAAAATCTATACGGATGAAGAGTATATCGAGGCACTTTATCAGCTTTACGGTGATAAGGAGGGCTTCTTTGACTGGGTGGAGCAGATGGAGATACCCGGTGACACAAAGGGTACAACGTATCTTGAACTGTTGTATGATATACATCCGGAGATCAGGCCGTCAACGTTTAAGAAAATGGGTATGCCCGATGACGAACTTATAAGAAGAACCGCAACAGGCGGCGGAGCTACACCTCCTCATTCCCAGAGCTTCTGGTGGTTAAATCAGGGGATGACCAAAAAGTAAAAAAGTGAAAGCAAAGGAGGGGAAAATATGAGCAGGATACAGATAATTATTGACAGCATAGCAGGTGCTGTCGGAGCGGTGCTGGGATTTATGTACGGTGAGGTAAACGGCTTGTTCCGTGCGCTTATCGCTTTTATGATCCTGGACTATGTGAGCGGTGTGCTTGTGGCGATTGCGGAGAAGAAGCTGTCAAGTGCGGTAGGCTTCAAGGGGATAGCAAAAAAGCTGCTGATACTTGTGTTCCTGTCGGTAGGTCATATCGCAGACACCTATGTGCTTGGCGGTGCGCCTGTCGCTATGACGGCGGTAATGCTTTTCTATATTGCTAACGAGGGAATCAGCATTGTCGAAAACGCATCGGCACTGGGACTGCCGGTACCGCAGAAAATAAAGAATGTACTAAGGCAGATAAAAAGTAAAAGCGGGGAGGACGACAGTGAGAACAAAAGGAATTGACATCAGCAGGGCACAGGAGCAGTTCGATTTTACGGCGGCTGTGTCGGCAGGCGTGAAGTTTGTGATTATCCGTGCCGGCATACGCACGGACGAGGACACTTATTTCAGACGCAATATCGAGCAGTGCAGAAAACTCGGAATAGATTTCGGCTGTTACTGGTATGTTACGGCGACAGACACGGCGGAGCTTGACAGGCAGATAAATGCGTGCATCAAGACGATAGGTGATGAAAAGCCGTCATATCCCGTGTTCTGCGACATGGAGGAACAGCGTCAGATAGACAACCTCACAAGCAAGGAAAGAACCGATATGGCGCTTGAGTTCTGCGACAGGCTGAATAAGGCAGGGCTTCCCTCCGGAGTGTATGCAAATCCTGCGTGGCTTGAAAGCTACTATCAGAAGGAACGTATTGTTGGAAAGCGTGATATATGGCTTGCGCACTGGACCGAAAGCCCGGATTATGCAAGCAGATACGATTACGGGCAGAAAATGTGGCAGTGGGGCATTGACAGTATCGGAAATACCGACGTTGACGGGGATATTTGCTTTGTAGATTATCCTGCGATAACGGCTAAGTGGTACAGGGAAAACTGCGGTGATAAGCCCGAAAAGCCTGAAAAGCCCGATAAGCCTGTGAATCTGTTCAAAAAAGGCGACAGCGTAAGGGTGAAGCGTGGTGCGAGGTTTACAAATGGAGTAGAGCCGTATTCTTATGTATATGATACAATCTATACCGTTCAGCAGGTGTCGGCAAGCGGCAAGGAAACGCTTATAGGCATCGGCTCGGTGCCTACGGGCTGGCTTTATACAGAGAATCTGTACAAGGCGGAAAGTGACGAGATAACGCAGAAATTTGCTGTAGGCGATAAGGTCAAGGTGAATTACGGTGCAAAGACGTATAACGGCGGTTCGCTTGCGTTGTTCGTGTACACGAATGTGTACGAGGTTATGCAGGCAGGCTCGGGTGACAGAGAGGACTATATCGTTATCGGTCAGGGCGGGCAGGTCACTGCGGCGGTAAGAGCGGAAGATCTTACGAAAATATAGCATAAAAATAACGCACAGGCGAACAGCCTGTGCGTTTGTGCTTTTAAAACGTGCTATTATGCTTATCTGTAGGTTGTGAATTCCTGTACCCAGTAATACTTATAAGCATCGTTATATGTGCCGAATGCTACGGCGAGATTTTCAAAATCGGGATTGAGAATATTTTCACGGTGACCCTTGGTGGAAGCCATCCAGCTGTCGACTACTCTCTGTGCGGTGGGCTGACCCGAGCCGAGATTTTCTCCGACGGAGCAGAACTTATACCAAAGTTCATCATCGCTGTAGCCGTATATGGTCTTGAAGTTTGAGCCGTCCGGTCGCAGATGGCTGAACTGCTGTTCAATTTCACTGCAACGTGCCTTCGCCGCCTTGTATGCGTTTGCATCCCACTTATAAGGCTTAAGTCCGTAGGAAACACGGATTTCATTCACGATACGGAAAACCTCCGCCTCTTCTGCGGTGCAGTTTACGGGGCTGTCGGTTATGACAGGTGCGGGAGTTGCATTATCCTGCACGGTGGGTTTTGCTGTTGCAGGAACGGTAGTTGCGACAGGCTTGCTTTCGGAAAGATAGTCGCTGTGGATATATGTGCCGTCATCGAGCTTATAGTAGCCGGTGTCTGTCAGTGCGGCGATATTTACCGCATCTCCGTAATATTTATAGGAAACGACCTCAGCGCCTTGTAAGCCCTCTTTTCTTGCGGAACAGCTTGAAATGTTTATGTACATTGTGCCGCTGCACTTCTTTTCTGTCCATGCGGGCTTTGGTGCGGCGGTTGTTGCAGGAGTTGTTGCCTTGGTTGTTGCGGGAGCTGTAGCCTTGGTTGTGGCCGCTGTGGTCTGAGTGGTTTTTGCTGTTGTGGTTACCGATGTTGTTGCCGATGTTGCAACGGTGGTTTCCTGCGCCTCGTTATGCTTGATGGCTTTGGTGGGAACCTTTTGTTCCTCGACAGGTGCAGTAGTGGAATATGATGACGCTAAACCGTTGTTGTAGCTGATACCCTCGTCATCGGCTTTGACTCCGAACCATGAGTAACGGCTTGACAGAACGCAAAGAGCGACTACGGCAACAAAACCGCATGACGCACAGCCGATTTTAAGAAAATTGCCGTGTGACTTCTTTTTCCTGCTGTATGTCTGAATCCCGCTTTCACGGTCTTCTGTTTTATTTTCTTCGTTCGTGTTCATGGGTATCACCTGCCTTTTGCCTGAACTTAACGGTAAGCATAATTTCACATCTATATTTTAGCACAAATGCGTTGAGCGTGTCAACAGATACTGAAATTGCCAAAAAATATTTGTAAGGGTTGCACAAATTAATGTGTAGCGTTTATGTAAAATCACAATAAAAATTAGTCTGTTAAAAATGCACTGTTATAAAAGCAAAAGTAGATGTATTTTTGTATAAAAGGGCGAAATGGTTACAAAACGGTAACAAAATAGTTACAAATTGTTGCGGGTTTGTAATCTTTTATGTTATAATGGCGGTGACGGAAAAGATTGCTGTCTTTCATGACGGAAGGAAAAGCAACCTTAAAGGTGTGGAGCGGGCATTATGCCCGTTCCTGCTTTTAACGGAAAAAGCGTTGATTTTTCACCTGTCGTTCACAACGGTGGGTTATTATATAAATATATTGATTGTTTGGGGCGTATGCCCGTTTGTTTTGGTTTATACGGAAAAGGATTGATAATGGGAAAACTGATGATACCCGATTATCGTGACGATATTGAGGAAACTATACTTCCTGACAGCGACAGTGAAAAGGAAGAGCAGGAGGCTGATGTAAAGCCTGCGGTTGCCGATACGTCGGAGAATCGGAATGAAGAAAGCAACGAAGAAAAAGATAAAGGCAAAAACGGCATATCTGCTGTTGCCGACAGAATCTTTGATTTTCTGGTTATGGCAGGGCAGTATTTCTGTCATATCATAGCCGATGTATTTTCAAAGCCTGCTGTATATGTGGCTTATGCCGCCGTGTTTATATGGAAGCATACGGCGCTGTTCAGGGACGCAGTGAAGAGGACGTTCTGCGAAATAGGCAGCTTCTTCTTTGCGCCTTTGTTAAAGTCAAAGCGTGTGCTTCAGCGTACAAACAGGCAGATAAGGACCGCAAAGGAGCAGGGCGACAAAAAGAAGGCGGCAAAGCTGTACGGAAGTATAGCAAAGGACGCAGTATTCGGCAAGCAGGGTCTTGCGGTAACGCTGTTCAACTATGCCGCACCGATTATTGCAATAGTATTTCTTATGAGCGTTGTCGGATATGCGACGGGTACAGACTATGCGATAAAGCTGACGGTTGACGGAAAGTTTGTAGGATATATCGAAAGCGAGCAGGTATTCAATGACGCAGAGCGTATAATGCAGGAGCGTATCACATATATCGGCAACGAGAAGAAGATAAGCATGGAGCCGGGATATTCGCTCGAAATGCTCGGTGATCAGGAATATCTGACGAAATATCAGCTTGCAAACAAGCTGCTTGAGCTGAGCGATACTCCTATCGAGTATGCATACGGAATGTACATAGGCGGAAAGTTCTATGGCGCACTTGTTGACAATACAGCGGTTGAGGCTGAGCTTGAGAAGATACTTGACGGTTACCGCACAAACGCAAAGGACGAGGACGTTGCATTTGAGAAGGATATAGAGTATGTTCCCGGTCTTTATCTGTCGGACAGTATTGTGTCGAGTGATGAAATCATCAAGCTGATAAATTCCAAAAAGGAAGAAGCGTCCTATTACACTGTGGTTGACGGCGACAGCCATTCGGGAATATGCTCAAAGCTCGGAATAAGCATAGAAGAGCTTGAGACGTTGAATCCCGGTATTATGGATGAGGACTATGTGCTGAGAGCCGGCGAAAAGCTGCTCAAAACGCAGGAGGTGCCTTTCCTGTCGGTAAGTATTTCAAGAACGGAAACATACAACGTTGATGTTCCGTATGAAACGAAATATGAGGACGACGATACACGCTATGAGGGCGTTGAAACGGTTTACCAGGAGGGTGAGACCGGTACGAACAAAATCACGGCAAAGGTGTATTATGTAAACGGCGAAGAGGTCAAGCGTACCATAAAGAAAACCGAAAGAGTGAAAGAGCCTGTAACGGAGATAATCCTTCAGGGTACTCTGCCTCCGCAGTCATCACATTATTCAGATGCTTCTGCCGATACGGGCAAGAAGTATATATGGCCTGTTGACGGCGGCACATTCTGGGAGTGGGGCTGGTGGGACGGCGGTTATGCCGGACACAGAGGCGTTGATATAGGCGCACCTTACGGTACGGATGTATATGCCGGAGCAAGCGGTACTGTAATATTCGCAGGCTGGGACAACGGCGGACTCGGAAATGCCGTGATGATACTTCATCCCGACGGATACACAACGGTATATGCCCACAACAGTGAGATATTCGTAAGTGCAGGTCAGGAGGTAAATCAGGGCGAGTGCATAGCCGCAGTAGGCGAAACCGGACTTGCGTACGGCTGTCACTGCCACTTTGAAGTAAGGTACGGTTCGGAAAGACTGAACCCGAGATATTATCTCAGCGGTCTGCCGGATCCCGGATATTATTAATATGAAATTTAACGGATAACAGGAAACAACCGCTGTGCTGAGGCATGGCGGTTGTGTTTTATTGCGAAACGGTCATAAATTTTCTTTTCATTTCATAGATTTACTGTAGAGTACCCGAAAGGAAAGGACGTGCAGTATGAACGAAATTATGACAAGGGAAGAATTTTTAAAGGAACGAAATGCGGTGTGCGAGTCTGACGCTGTGGCGGGCGGGGACGATGTTTGCAAGGGGCAGGATGCTGATACGGCGGTTATGACGGAGGAAAACGGGAAGCTGAGTGCTGACGGTATAACCGTATCGGAAGTAGTGGTTAAAGGCAGGCGCAACAGGCAGTATGCAGGGCTGATACTCTTTATAACGGCGGTTGCCGGGGCTGTTGTCGGGGCGGTGTTTTACGGGAAGGCAACGGTGACAGTGCCTGACGAGATGCTGGAGGGCTTTCTCGAAGGAAGGATACACGGCGGATTTTTCGGGAATGCCGCCGCTTCGTTCATATCGGCGCTTATATGGTGCATTGTGCCGTTTTTAGCAGGGCTTTGCGCTGTGGGACAGCCTGTGGGTGCGCTTATACCGGCATTCAAGGGTATAGGCGTGGGAATGACGTTTGCGGCGCTTGTGAATATATACGGGGCAAACGGGATACCGGCTTTTGCGGTGTTTGTTCTTCCGTCTGCATTTATAGGAACGGTAATCTGTTGTTATCAGTGCCGTCTGTCCGTGTTATGCTCAAACAGTGTGCTGGCTGTGCTTAAAGGCAGGCGTGACGAGGCTCCGCACTATTATAAGATATATCTTGAGCGGTTTGCGGTATGCTGTATCGGGTGCTTTCTGCTGGGGATAGCGGACGCTGTTATAACTTTTTTGTTCCGCCCGATATTCGTTATATGAAACACTTGAAATTTTCGTTTCACGGGTGTATAATGTTAACAGTAAAAATTGCCTTTGGCATGAAAGAAGGATAACATTATGGAAAAAATGGAAGTATTACTGGAAACCTCCGCACGTCACATCCACGTTACGCAGGAGGCTCTCGAAACATTGTTCGGCAAGGGTCACGAGCTTACAAAGAAGAAGGATCTTTCTCAGCCCGGTCAGTTTGCCTGCGAGGAAAGAGTTACTATAACAGGCCCTAAGAGATCTCTTGCAAACGTATCTATTTTAGGCCCTGTTCGTCCTGCTACACAGGTTGAGCTTTCGGCTACGGACGCACGTTCTATCGGATGTCCTATATTCGTAAGAGAATCGGGCGATATTGCAGGCACACCCGGCTGCAAGATAACAGGTCCTGAGGGCGAGATCGAAATCAGCGAGGGCGTTATCGTTGCAAAGCGTCACATCCACCTTGTTCCCGAAACCGCTGAAAAGTGGGGCGTAAAGAACAAGGACGTTGTAAGCGTAAAGGTCGATTCTGACGGAAGAAAGGCAATTCTCGGCGATGTTGTTATCAGAGTAAGCGAGAAGTTTGCTGACGCTATGCACATTGATACAGACGAATCAAACGCTGTAATGGCTGCTCCCGGCATGATGGTCGAAGTAATCAAGTAATACGGCGTTACATATGACGGTTTTATCTCCGTGGCTTTGGGCTGCGGAGATTTTTTTGTAAAATATATTGAAACTTCACAAAAAATACTGTATAATACTATTATTACAATTACTGTATTACAGGTTGATAACAGTCTGAAAAAGGGGGAAATATGAAAAATCTTTTCAAAAGAATTATTGCGGCGATAACAGCCGCTACGCTTGCGGCAGGAAGCGTGCCGCTTAATATGACAGCATCGGCACAGCTTGCGCCTGTGAAGGCTAACGGTCACGGTATGCTTTCATCGGTGTCGGAAGAATATATAGGATATATTGATTCCGGTGAGGGCGACAAAGTGGGGGTTGCGCCGTCTATGCTTGATATGTCGTATCTTGGCGAAAGCTACGCACAGCTTACACAGACGGCAAATAAAAAATTCCCGTCATCGTATGACCTGAGGGATTACGGCAGGGTGTCGCCGGTTGAGAATCAGTCGCCGTACGGTACCTGCTGGTCGTTTGCGTCGCTTGGCACGATAGAGTCACAGCTTATAACGCAGTTTACCGATATTTCCTTTTCTAAAAAACACCTTGTCTGGAACTCATACGAAAACGAATATATGCGTGAATTCTTCAACGGGGTAAGAAGCAAAGAGGATTTCGCCGATCCCTATAATATGGGTGGCTTTGACAGCCTTGCAACGGCTACGCTGGCGGAGTGGAACGGTCCTGTTTATTCCTACAGATTGCCGTATGACAAGGACGATACCGATGAGCATCTGACGGGGGAAAGCGATTTTCATCTTACAGATGTGTACTTTGCAACGGCAAATACCTATATTACGGACGGGTATGATAATATTTTAGAAAAAGAAGTTTCCGAAAATATCATAAAGGAGCTTGTAAGCGAATATGGCGCATCGACGATTTCGTTTTGCAGTGATGACGCTTACTACAACAATGAATATTACACTTCCTTTTGTTATGACGAGAATAAAGTTTCCGACCATGCGGTTTCGGTCGTCGGATGGGATGATGATTTTTCAAGAGAAAAATTCGGCACAAGCGATGACACACGTCCCGAAAAAGACGGCGCATGGCTCATAAAGAACAGCTGGGGTGCAGACTGGGGAGATGACGGATATTTCTGGCTGTCGTATGAAGACCCGACTATAGGCTCGGTGGCAACATATATCGTTGACAGCAAGGACAACTACAGCAATTATTACGGTGTCGGAAAGATGTGGTCGCTGAACGCTTCGGCGGATACGTTCTATAAAGACGAAGACGCCAAGAAATACGGCTATATGTCGAATATATTCACGGCAAAGGGCGATGAACAGCTTGAAGCGGTTTCGTTCTATACGACCGATGTAAATACGCAGTATGAGATAACTGTCTATACCGGTACGGACAAGGAAAACCCCGTAAGCGGCAATATAGCTTTAAGCGGTCTTACGGGAACGGAGAAATATCCCGGTTATCATACAGTGGAGCTTGATAAGGCGGTCGCACTTAAAAGCGGAGAAAATTTTTCGATAGTGGTAAAGCTGACTAATCCGCAGTATGAATATCCGCTGCCGATTGAAACGTATTTTAACGGCTTTTACAATTCTTCACCGAAGTATTCCGATGACGGCAGAGTTTCAATGTACAGCGAAAACGGCAAGGATTGGAATGACGTGTCGGAACTGTCTTATGTAACCGACGGATATACATTATGCGCTACCGGCTTTTGTCTTAGTGCATTTACAAATCCTCTACCGGAGAGCAGGATTGCATCGGAAAATGTGAGGTTTTCGATAATTGAAGGTCCTGTTGCACTCGGAAGCAAGCTGGAGCTTAGCGGAGCGGATGAAATATGGTACAGCATAGACGGCGGTGCGGCGATACGCTACACGAAGCCGATAATTCTTGAAAAAGCCTGCACTGTTTCGGCGTGGAGCAAGACGGACGGCAGCAGCGGAAACATTGTCAGCCGTACATATACAAAGGCAAAATCAGCGCTTACGGAGTATGCGATAAGATACGGGGATAAAAAGATATTTGTAACGCCCGATGACTATGCTAATGAGAACGTGATAGCTCTTCCTGTCGGTGTGAGCGGTATTTCGATACGTCCGAGAGGATGCGATGAAATAACCGTTGACGGCAAAAGAGTTATGTCTGATGAGTGGTCAGAGGAAATTACTTTATCCCCCGGCGAAAGCCGTGATATAGTAATAAAATCGTCTGCAAGCGGAAAGGACGCTTCGGAATATACCGTAAAGGTAACAAAGCGGTATATCGGCTATGATAAGGACAAGGAAACGATACAGTATGATGAAAGCAGATTTGCTGTAAAAGATAAAGACGGAAATATACTTGCAGACGGTGACTCGGTGGCTGACTTTACAAAGCAGGAGATAAGCGTTTATGATATGAACGGCGAACTGCTTGCAATGGAAACAACGCCGAAGAGATACACGATTATTCCCACTGTAAAGACTCTTGCTTATAGCAAGGAAGCTACTCTTTACACATTCTCGAAGAATTTCGTATACTCGTATTCTTCCGATATGAGCGATGCGGTAGCACTCGATGAGGAAACAATACCGCTTACACCCGGAAAGAATATCTACCTTCAGCGTATAGCTGATTTAAACGGTTTTGCAAGCGAGGTGCTTTGTATAGAAGTGCCTGAAAGACCTTCCGCTCCCGAAAATGTAAAGGCAAAGCCGGGACCGGATTATATCGGCATTGACGGAAACGGAGTATATGAATACCGCATAAAAGGTCAGGACAATTGGGTAAGCGACAGCGACTATATTATGGGGCTTGACAGTGACACGGAATATACGGTCGAGGTAAGAAAGAAAGCTACCGACAGCGAATTTACTTCCGATATTGCGACTGTCACGGTAAGAACGGTAAAGGGCGTTATCGTACCTGTATATTTTACTTACTACGCAACGGTTGTTTTATCCGATGAGAAAGAGTTTACGACGCTTGGTGAAAACGTAATCGAATATGACGAGAAGGATCTTGAAAAATTCGGATATGTATTCACACGAGCAAGCAGGGCGACCGTCAATATCACAGAAGAAAACGGCAAGTATGTTTCGGATAAAAATTATGTGATATTTGATGTAACGCCTGCCGTTGATAACTCAGACAAAACAACTCGTGTTGTTTACTGTGACGCATTCACCGGAGATGTAGTGGATGAGGGCATAGTAACTTATGCTTATCACACAATATTCAACATAGATAACCTTGATTGTCCTGAGGGATATGATCATTATCAGTATGAACTGAAAAGCAGGAATGACGCTATCACGAAGCTGCTTTATATAGACGGCAAATGGTATCCTGCCGACAGCGAGATCGTACTGCTTATTGAAAAGCTCCCTGTAATCAAAGTAAAGATCGTTGACGAAAACAAAAACACGGTTTATGAGTACAATGAATACGCACCTTACGGCCAACATGAAGCCGAGGCTGATATTCCTGAGGGATATACGGCTGTAAGTGATGAGAATTTTGCCGTAAGCGTAACGAGAGATGAAAACGGCAGACTGATAAGCGATATATCGGAATTTGTTGTGACGGTAAAAAAAGATTCCGAAAAGCCCGAAGAGCCGGACAAACCGGAGAAGCCGGAAGAACCTGCAAAGCCTGAAGAGCCGGATAAACCGGAAGAACCTGAACAGCCTGTAAAGCCCGAAGAGCCGAATAAACCGGAAGAACCTGAACAGCCTGCAAAGCCCGAACAGCCTGCAAAGCCGGAAAAACCTGCTAAGCCCGAACAGCCTGTAGAGCCTGATAAACCGACAAACCCGAATACAAGCGGAGATATACCGTTTGCGGCGGCAGCTGCCCCTGTTGTTGCGGTTGCGGTGATGATAAGCACAGTTACGGCAAGAAAACGCAAAAAGTAAATATTACGGGAAAAGTCAGGTGTAACGCTTGGCTTTTTCTTTTGTTTGTGGTAAAATATAAGTGGTAAGTCTAAACTAACTTATATTGAGGTGACGCAATTGGAGATATTTCTGATACTGATGATACCGCTTATGGGAACAACGCTCGGCTCGCTTATGGTGTTCCTTATGCGTGACAAGGTGAGGGCTGGGACGGAGAAGCTGCTGCTTGGTTTTGCATCGGGAGTTATGATAGCGGCTTCGGTATGGTCGCTTCTGATACCGTCAATGGAACTGTCCGAGCAGGGCTACGGGAAAATGAACTGGGTGCCTGCTGTGGTCGGCTTTGCGGCGGGGATACTGTTCCTGCTTGGGATAGACAGCTTTGTGCCGCACCTGCATCTTGACAGCAATAAGCCTGAGGGCGTGCGTTCGGGGCTTTCGAAAACTACTATGATGCTGCTTGCGGTGACTATCCATAATGTACCTGAGGGAATGGCTGTCGGTGCGGCTGTAGCAGGTTCAACCAGCACAGGCGGCGACAGCGTTACTCTTGCAAGTACATTTGCGCTGGCGCTGGGTATTGCAATACAGAACTTCCCTGAAGGAGCGGTGGTTTCAATGCCGCTTAGAAGCGAGGGAATGAAAAAGGGAAAAGCGTTTGTGATGGGAGTGCTGTCGGGAGTTGTCGAGCCGATTGGTGCGGCGGTGATGATACTGCTCGCTTCTTTCATCGCTCCGCTTTTGCCGTATATGCTGTCGTTTGCGGCAGGGGCTATGATGTATGTTGTGATAGAAGAGCTTATACCTGAGGCACAGGGCAGAGAGCATAGCAACATAGGAACGATAGGTGCGGCGGCAGGGTTTGTTGTTATGATGGTGCTTGATTGTACGTTGGGGTGAGAAAATGCCCGTCCGTTGAGGACGGGCATCTAGCTTGTAGAAAAAGTCTGTTTTTTATAAGATAATGCGAATTCTCTATCCCTAACCCCAAACCCCTTCCCCGTGG
>ERZ791915.511-NODE-511-length-39797-cov-3.458180_pt1 | contig 39797 bp, 37 predicted proteins | sample MGYA00510139_ERZ791915 | MGnify/ENA primary metagenome ERZ791915 (study PRJEB30046, sample SAMN00792117) | human gut metagenome | study: EMG produced TPA metagenomics assembly of the A metagenome-wide association study of gut microbiota in type 2... | reverse complement strand
TTGCTGTCAAAGAAGATGTTATTTTTTAAATATGCAAAAGAGCTAGACAAAACAAAAAAAACAAAAATTACAAAGATAAGAAGCAAATTATTTTTTATCTTTTTTCGTGTTATAAAAAATATTACTTCAGCTAAAAATAAGCATGGTAAAAACCACAGAGCATTTAAACCTACAAACGATATTACACGAAATAACTTCTTTGCAATTGAAAATATTGAGTGGTGCATAACAAAAGATACCACAATAGCAAAAAGCGAAAATGTAATATACGGAAAAAGCAAAGCCTTAGCCTTATTTTTTATAAGGTCTAAAATATCATAGTCAGCGTATCTATCTTTTGAATAGTACATTAATGTACCAGATATAATAAAAAATAAAGGTACATGAAAGCTATAAATATATAACTGTACATTATTTAGTAAATGTGAATTATCAGGGTTTTCTAAAAGTATAATATGCCCCAAAACAACAAGTAAAATTGCTATTCCTCGAGAAATATCAATCCAATTTCTTCGTTTATTTGTTAATGTACTCATCTTTTACCATACATTCTTTCATAATAATTCTGGTATTCGCCACTAATGATAGTTTCCCACCATTCTTTGTTTTCTAAATACCACTTAATAGTCTTCTTTATACCGTCAGCAAACTTAGTTTCTGGTAACCAGCCAAGTTCATTGTGGATTTTAGTTGGGTCAATGGCATATCTCATATCGTGACCTTTTCTATCAGCAACAAAAGTAATAAGGCTTTCTGGCTTACCAAGTTCCTTACAGATAATTTTTACAATATCAAGGTTAGTCATTTCGTTGTGACCGCCAATGTTATAAACTTCGCCAACTCTACCCTTGTGGATAATAAGGTCAATAGCCTTACAATGGTCTTCAACATAGAGCCAATCTCTTATATTTTCGCCAGTACCATACACAGGAAGTGGCTTATCATTAAGTGCATTAGCAATCATAAGAGGAATTAACTTCTCTGGGAAATGATATGGACCATAGTTGTTAGAGCATCTTGAAATAGTAACAGGTAAACCAAATGTTCTATGGTATGCAAGAACTAATAAATCAGCAGATGCCTTTGATGCACTATATGGGCTAGATGTATGAATAGGAGTTTCTTCTGTAAAAAATAAGTCAGGTCTATCTAAAGGTAAATCGCCATAAACTTCGTCAGTAGAAACTTGATGATAACGCTTAATACCGTATTTTCTACAAGCGTCCATCATAACCTGAGTACCAAGAATGTTTGTTTCAAGGAAAATGCTTGGGTTTTCAATAGAACGGTCAACATGACTTTCAGCAGCAAAGTTTACTACAATGTCAGGCTTTTCTTCTTCGAACAACTTATAAACAGCCTCTCTATCTCTAATATCGGCCTTTACAAATCTGAAATTAGGATTATCCATAACAGGTTCAAGTGTAGATAAGTTGCCGGCATAAGTAAGAGCGTCTAAGCAAATAATTCTGTAGTCTGGGTATTTATTGAGCATATGGAATACAAAATTGCTGCCAATAAAACCAGCACCACCAGTAACGATAATATTCATAAAAATTTCCTCCTAGTATAAGTACTTGCCATCAGCAACATTTTTTAAATGCTGACCGTAAGCAGATTTTCCATAAAGTTTGGCAGATTCTAAAAGTTTTTCTTTTGAAATCCAACCGTTCTTATAGGCAATTTCTTCAATAGCTGAAATCATAATGCCCTGTCTGTCTTCTACAACCTTTACAAATTCAGCTGCTTCATTAAGAGCAGGTACAGTACCAGTATCAAGCCAAGCATAACCTCTGCCTAGAGTAACTACATCGAGAGTGCCTTCTTCAAGGTACATTTTATTGAGGTCTGTAATTTCAAGTTCGCCTCTAGCAGATGGCTTAACCTGTTTAGCTTTTCTAACGACATCTTTATCATAGAAATAAAGACCAGTTACACAGTAATTAGACTTTGGATGTTCAGGCTTTTCTTCAATGGAGATTGCTTTACCGTTTTCGTCAAATTCAACAATGCCAAAACGCTCAGGGTCTTCAACATAGTAACCAAAAACAGTAGCACCGGTTTCCTTTTTTGCGGCTTTTTTAAGGTGGTCACTTAAACCATTACCATAAAAAATATTATCCCCTAAAATCATAGCACAGCTATCATCACCAATAAATTCTTCGCCAATAAGGAAAGCCTGAGCAAGTCCGTCTGGACTAGGCTGTACTTTATAGCTTAAATTAATACCAAAACTAGAACCATCGCCTAAAAGTCTTTCAAAATTAGGTAAATCAGTAGGTGTTGAAATTATAAGAATATCCTTAATTCCAGCCAACATAAGGGTTGAAAGTGGATAATAAATCATGGGTTTGTCATATACTGGCAAAAGTTGTTTGCTTGTTACCATTGTAAGTGGGTAAAGTCGAGTGCCACTACCACCAGCTAAAACGATACCTTTCATACTAGAGAACCTCCTCAATGTAATACAATTATAATTACTACCATAATATCACAATATAAATTTTTAGTCAAATTATATTGCCTGAAAGGCGTATCTTTGACATAATTAAATTACTGTGAGATTTTTTATTAAATAATGAACCTTTTCTCTTTAACTATGCTCTTATATATAGACCGGTCAAAGGAGGCAAACTATGTATGAGGAAATAATAGAAAATATGAAAAATGGAGATGAAGATGCTCTATGTAAACTGTATTCGGTTTATGCTCAATCTGCATTAAGAAGTGCATATTTAATCACAAATAATCTTCATTCTGCTCAAGATGCTGTAGAGGATACATTTGTACAATGTTATAACAACATAAATAAACTAAAAAATAATGGAGCTTTTAAAGTTTGGTTTTACAAAATACTTACTAGAAATGCCTGCAAATACGCAAAAAAGGATAATAAAAACATTCCAGTTGAAGATGAAAATATAAATGCTGGAAGTGTAAATGATGAGTATTTTTCAAGTGAAAAATATATCCGGCTTTACAATGCCATAGATAGTTTAAATAAAAAAATGAAAACAACTGTAGTTTTATTCTATTTTAACGAAATGTCTATAAAGGAAATTGCAAAAATTACAGGAAGTTTTGAGGGTACTGTAAAAACAAGACTTTTTGCTGCAAGAAAAAGGTTGAAAAAGTATTTAGAAACGGATATGGAGGCTTAATATTATGAAATATGATGACGAATTAAAAAAAGCATTAAATTTAAGGGCTGAAAATGTTTCTGTAGATGAAAATATGCTTTATAGCATTAAGAGAAAAATAAAAAATCAAAGGAGCATAGGTATGAATAAATTTAAAAAGGCTGTTATTGTTTGCTGTACAGTTTTAGTAATAGGTGTAACTGGTGTTTATGGTGGTGGAAAGATTATATCCTATAGTTCTTCATCAAGTACTTTAAATGAAATGAAATATATTCCATCAGAAAGTGAATTTACAAAAAAAGTTGGTTTTGTGCCTAAATGTCCTGAAAATCTGGGTCAGTATAAATATTTGTATTCTGTGCCAGTAGATAGTTCGGCAGATGATGAACAGGGGAATAGTGTAAAAAAATACAAAGAAATAAATATATCCTATGATGTTCCAAAGGGAAATCTTTTTATGAGCGTTTCTCCTTATATAACAAATGACCAAAGTCCAAATTCAGAAGAAATAGATTACAATAACAAAACTATTTACTATGGTAGCTATGAATATAAGGCTGTTCCACCTGATTACAAACCTACTGAAGAAGAAAATAAAAAGGTTGAGGAAGGCTCTTTGCAAATTGGCTATGGTTCAGATAAAGTAGAAGAAGAAAAGACACAATTTTTAATGTGGCAGGAGGGAGATTTACAGTATCTTATTATGGATATGGGTACAGAAATACCAAAAGACGAATTTGTAAATATGGCTAAACAGGTTATAGATATGCAATAAATAGTTGTGTTAAATAAAGGTGGTAGCTGACATTGCTACTACCTTTATTTTTTTGTAAATTAATATGGCAAATTATGTTTTTATATGTTAGAATGTGCCTATAAATTTGTCTGTAGGTGGTGAGCCTTTATGGAAGATACTCCTATTTTAAAATTATTGTTAAAACTTTCTCCACCTGTTATGTTGGCACTTCTTATACAGTCTGTTTACAATATTGTAGATAGCTATTTTGTTGCCAAATTCTCAGGAGATGGATTAACAGCACTTTCTATTATTTATCCAATACAGCTTTTAATGTTGGCATTAGCAACAGGTACAGGAGCTGGTGTAAACATTCTTATATCCAGAATGGACGGTGTGGGGGATACTAAGTCACAAAATGATGTTGTAAAAAGTGGTATGTTTCTTGGTGTTGTAAATTTTATAGTGTTTGCACTTTTTGGATTGCTAAGTATAAAAGGCTATTACAATATTTTCTCTAATATAGACGGTGTTCGTAGAGAGGGGATAATGTATGGACAGATTATACTTTCGTTTTCTTTTGGTATGTTTTTAGAAGCTAATTGCACTAAAATGTTACAGGCAAAAGGAAATATGGTAGTACCAACTATAGCACAAATTATAGGTGCTGTTATTAATGTAATTTTAGACCCTATACTTATATTTGGTAAATTTGGATTTCCACAAATGGGTATTAAGGGAGCGGGTATTGCTACAGTAATAGGTCAATGGGTTACAATGATTATTGTATTATTAAATGTGCTTAAATACTATAAATTTAAAGGCAGTATTGACTTAAAAAGCTGTGTTAAAATTTATAAATTCGGTGTTCCGTCTATTATTTTGCAATCTCTCTATACTTTTTATATAGTAGGACTTAATCTTGTACTTAAATTATTTACAGAAGATGCAGTTGCTGTACTGGGAATTTACTATAAATTGCAAACATTTTTCTTTATACCTTTAACAGGACTTCAACAGGTTATAGTACCAGTTGTAAGCTATAACTACGGTGCAGAAAAATACAAGAGAGTAAAGCAGACATTGTGGTATTCTGTTGGCATTGCTTGTTCAGTTATGCTGGTGGGTATAATAATGTTTATGGTATTCCCTAGAGAGTTAATATCTATATTTTCACAACAGGAAGATGTTTTAAATATAGGTAGTTCAGCATTGAGAATTATTTCTACCAGTTTTATTCCGGCTGGTTTTGTACTTATGTTTATAGTCTATTGTCAGGGTGTAAACAGAGGTGGTTACAGTATTTTGCTTACTGTACTTAGACAGGTAATACTGTTTGTGCCATTGGCTTGGCTTTTCCACTACAAAGGTCTTTTTTATGTGTGGTTTACTTTTCCAGCAACTGAAATTATTACAGCATTAATGAGTTTTTATCCATATTTTGTAAGAGAAAAAAGAAGTAAAAAATCCTTGACTCTACAATAGTTATAGACTTTATTATATGTTATGATGATTTTTAGAAAGGAAATTTAATTTTATGGAGAAAAAATTGACAGAGGGAAGTGTATTTAAGGCATTATTGTTCTTTTCGTTGCCTTATTTACTATCTTATTTTTTACAGACCCTTTACGGTATGGCAGATTTGTTTATTATAGGTCAGTACAATGGTGTTGGTAGCACTACAGCTGTTTCTGTAGGTAGTCAGGTTATGAATATGTTTACAGTTATGATAGTTGGCTTGGCTATGGGTGCAACTGTAATGATAGGCAGATGTGTGGGCAGTAATGACTTTAGGCAAATGTCAAAGGTAATAGGAAATACTGTTACATTTTTTATGGGCTTTTCCATTGTTTTAACAGTTGTGCTTTTGCTATTTGTAAAAAATATAGTAAACATAGTTTCTACACCGGAGGAGGCTGTTTCTGGTACAATAACATATTTGACAATTTGCTTTATAGGCATACCTTTTATAGTAGCCTATAATATCATCAGCTCAATTTTTAGAGGTATGGGGGATTCAAAAAGCCCAATGTACTTTATAGCTGTAGCCTGTGCAGTAAATATAATTGTTGACTATATTTTTATAGGTGTTTTAAAAATTGGACCAGCAGGTGCAGCTTTAGGTACAGTATTATCTCAAGCAATAAGTGTTGTAGTGTCTTTAACTGTTATTCTTAAAAGAAAAAATGGTGTGAAACTGACTAAAAGTGATTTTAAGCCACAAAAGAATGTATTGAGAAATGTTCTCAAAATTGGTATACCTATTTCATTACAAGACGGTTTTATACAGATTTCATTTATAATAATAACTATAATTGCAAATAGGCGAGGACTTAATGATTCAGCAGCAGTAGGTATTGTGGAAAAAATAATAGGTATTTTGTTCTTAGTCCCATCATCTATGCTTTCGTCAGTTTCTGCACTTTCAGCTCAAAATATAGGTGCAGGCAAACATAACAGAGTTCTATGCCTATGGAATGTCATTTATATCCTTTACCCATAACCTGTTGTCTATAGTTTGTGTCAGAATACCCCTTTCTTATTTGTTGTCTAAAATGTATACAGATACCCTTTTCCCAATGGGTATAGCATCGCCAGCAGGTTCGGTGTTGTCTGTAATTATCTGCGTAATAGCCTTTATTTGGTTTAGAAAGAGTAATAAAATTAGGACAACTTAATTTTTGACAGGGGGATTTTTGTGGATAAAACGAACTTATTTAGTATAGGGAATATTGCAAAATTGTTTAGTTTAAGTGTAGGTTCATTGCGACATTATGAAAATTTGGGAATTTTAAAGCCGGAATATATTGACGAAAAAACAGGGTATCGCTATTATAGCACAAATCAGTTTGAGTGCTTAAACACAATTAGATACTTGCGTTTATTGGATATGCCCCTTGAACAAATAGGAGATTTTCTCAACAATAGAGATATTTCTAAAATGCAAGAAATGTTGCATCAACAAAAAGAATATGTTATTGAAAAACAAAAAGAACTTAGAAATATAGAAAAGAAAATCAACAATAGATTAAACCAAATTGAAGATGCTCTTTCTTCTCAGCTAGATAAAATTAAAATACAAAATATTTCTTCTAAACGAATAGCATATTTACAACAAGATAATTGTAATAGATTAAATCTGGAAAATTTAGAACAGGCAATAAGACAAATAGAAAAAAATCAAAAGTATACAGCGGTTTTCTTAGGAAAAGTAGGCATAGGAATAGCTAAGAAAAATCTTTTAAAACAAAAGTTTGATAATTACGATGTGGTTTTTATTATACTGGAAAATGAAGATGAATATATTGGCAAAACTGAAATTTTACAAGAAGAAAAATGTGTTGTACTTCGTTTTTGTGGCTGTCATAATAATTCTAAAAAACAGTATGAAAAAATGTTTAGATTTATAAAAGAAAATAACTTGAAAATAAAAGGCTTTTCAAGGGAAATTGCCTTAATTGATTACGGTATTACAAATGATGTAAATAAATTTGTTACGGAAATACAAATTCAAGTAGAAGAATAAGTAAAAATTATAACACCCTATATTAATTTTCTTTACAGATATTAGTGTAGGGTGTTATAATTTTATAAAAAAGAAGAGGAGGATGACTTATGAAATTAATTCAAAAAATTACGGCTATAGCATTGGCATTTGTAATGTGTACAGGTTTAATATGTACAGTAAATGCAAATGAAAATACTGGAGAAATGTATTTTAACTTTACAAAGGAAAGTAAAGAGGGAGCTATAGATGTTAAGGCAGTAAACAACAAAGCACCACTTTATAACAAATCTAAAGGTTGGGGCTTTGTTTCCGAAACAACAGCTATGCCAGTAAGAAAGGTAAATGTAAATAGTATTAAAGTGAAGAAAGAGGGCTTCAAGGTAGTTGAAAATAGCTTATCAAAATTTAATATTACTGACAAAGATGGAAAGCTATTAGATTATACAAAGGCTACTGACTACAACTATGGCGGTATGGTATTCAGAGTAAATGTGCCAAGAGGTGGCTACAATATTCAAGTAGAAACTGCCAGAGGTAAAGATGATGCTCTTGTTTCTGTTTCTGCTACACAGACAAGTAGAATAGAAAATACAAAACAATGGGATGCTGCCGGACTTGTTAAAAATAAGCATTTGGCAAAATGGAATGGTAATGTGTGGAGTTTTGACTATTGTACTGGTAGAAGTTTTATAGATATTGAGGTTGAGCCTAAAAGTGCAGGCAATCCAGTTGTATTAAAATCTATAAAAATTACACCTATTCCAGTAAGGGAACAAGAAGATAAACCAACAGTTTATCTTTTAGGTGACTCTACATTAAAATCATATCTTTTTGAGGAAGCTCCAATGAGTGGTTGGGGTCAAGTTTTTGATAGACTTTTTGACACAAGTAAAATTAATATTATTAATTATTCTATGGGTGGTCGTTCTTTAAAAACAATGTATCAAGAGGGTAGATTAAATGATGTTCTTATGACAGGTCACAAAGGAGATTTTGTACTAGTGCAGTCAGGTCATAATGATGAGAAAAATGGAAAAGACAAGGGTGTTGTAAGTGACCCTACAGCCAGATTTGGTACAGGCTCAACAGAAGAAATGTATAGAAATTATCTCGAAAATTGCTTTATACCAGCTATAAAGGCAAGAGGTATGATACCTGTTCTTGTAACACCAATGACAAGAGTTAAAGGCGATGCAGAAGAAGGCTACGTTTATGCTGATACTTTTACAACAGAAGATAGACAGTTTACAAAAGTAATGAGAGAAACAGCAAAGGACAACAATATACCTTTAGTCGACTTAAATGCAGATAGTGTAAAATACTTAAATGAATTGGGCGTGAAAGGTGCAACAGCTGTAGTTATGTCTATAGAGGCAGGAGAAACTCCAGCAAAGTCTAATTCGGGAAGTTATGCCAATGGTCACCCACAGCTTAAAATAGATGGCACTCATATGAAAGAGGCTCTTACTAAGCAATATGCTAGGTTTATTGTTACAGATTTGGCTCAACTTGAAAAAGATTATAGTTACTTAAAAACTATAACAGATGCCTACACAGATGATGTAAAAAATGCAATATCTACAGGAAATTGGGATAAGGTTTATCCGGAGGTTGCAAAGGATTGTCTTACAGGGGATAATGCCTATTACAGAAATCAGATTGAAAAAATGCTCCAACTTGGTGTAATGAGTAAGGACAGTAATGGCAATTTTAACCCACAGAATATTATGACAGTAAAGGAATATGTTTCAGCATTGACTAAACTTTATAATATAGATGAAAGTGCTTTTAAAAATTATGCTGATGGCAACCTTACAAGAGAAGTTATGGCATCAATAAATTTAGATGCGTATAATATGAAGTTTAATTCAAAACCAAAGTATATGACCGACTACAATGGTAATAATATTACGCCAGATGACCCTAATTATGACCCTAACTTAGTAGGCACAGAGGCACAGTATTATCCTTTAGTTGGATATAATGCTATAAAGGATAGAATGAGTATATCTCTTAAATTTGCTGATAAAGTGAAAGATGCGTATAATTTGGGTCTTATAAGAAGTGAAGTTGGCATAGAAAGAGGTAAGGTTCAAAATGGCTATTATATTGAACCACAGAAAGAAGTAACCAGAGCAAAAGCAGCTAAGTCCCTTTATTTTATGTATGTTTTAGGCAGTGATATTCATACAGAAAATGATATAATTGCTGAATAAAAGAATTAACAGCAGTATTTGTAATTTTAGTGTATTACATAATACTGCTGTTTTTTTATTGCTATTTTGGCTAAAATTTTGTAAAAAAATAATATTGAATAAAAAAAGGACTATTGCTATAATAGTTGTCAAAAGCAACAGTTGTAAAATGACAACTATTATATGAGGTGATTATTTGTACGAAAATTATGAAATTATAACAAAGAAAAAAAGGGATTTTTTCAATAAAAAACTTATTGATGTAAACATTTCTTTTATGGAAGGTCTTATGATTTCCTATGCTGGAAATAAGCCTGACCAAAATCAAGAAACTTTGGCATCTTTATCTGGTGTGGATAAGTACAGAACAGCTAAATTTTTATCTTCTATGGAGGAAAGAGGATTAATAGTAAGAAAAGCTAACCCTGAAAATAAAAGGGAAAAATTAGTTGCTTTAAGTGAAGACGGCAAAGAAATATATGAAAAGTTTAATAAGTGGTCTGAGGAATGGAGAGAGCTTTGTTTTAAAGATTTTAACAAAGATGAAATAAATATATTTATGGGACTACTGGATAAAATGATTAAAAATTTAGAGTGATTTATTGTGATAGGAGAGATATTAAAATGAAGTTTATGAAGTTGGTGGCATTGGCAACAGCTGTTAGTTGTTGTCTTACTGGTTGTAGTTTTACAGGTGACGGTATTTTGGGCAAAGATAAAAAGGATATGAATATTCAAAGTACAGTTACAATGGATGAAAGTAATGTAAATGCTTTATCTTCCGGTCAGATAGAAACTGTATATGTTAAAGAGGGCGATGTAGTTAAAAAGGGTGACCCTCTTGTGCTTTTAAATAGTGATAGCCTTAATGCACAAAGGGACCAAACAAAGGCAAATATTGAAAAAGCTGAGGCTGCTTTAAAGCAACAACAGGTTACAAAAGCACAGGCTGTTGCTGGCAAGGCGAAAGCACAGGCAGCAGTAGAACAGACAGAGGCAGGCAAAAGTCAGGCAGAGGCTGGAAAGAGCCAAGCAGAGGCTGCTGTAAAATCAGCACAGGCATCTTATCAGTCTGTTTTAAATGGTGCTAATGAGGAACAGCTTGAACAGTTAAGGTCAGCGGTAAAGATTGCACAGACAAATGTTGAAACTTCACAGACAGCTTTCAATGATGCAGAAACACAGTTAAACAGGTCTAAGGCACTTTATGATGCCGGTGGTATGTCAAAAGTAGATTATGACAAGTCACAGACAGCATATACAACTGCTAAAAATAATTTAGACAATGCAAATCAGAATTTGGAAATTGCCAAAAATAAATTAAAAGATACTGAAAACGGTGCAACACAGGAAAATAAAAATCAGGCTAAGGCTGGTGTTGACCAAGCACAGGCAAGTGTGGCACAGGCACAAGCCGGTGTAGCACAGGCACAGGCAAGCGTGTCACAGGCAGAGGCTGGAGTTACACAGGCAGATACTTCAATAGCAGCAGCAGACACAGCTATTGAACAGGCTCAGGCATCTATTAAACAGCTTAAAATTTCTTTAAGTGATATTGAAAAGAATATTGAAAAATGTACATTAAAAGCTCCAGTTGACGGTGTTGTAACAACTGTAAATGTTAAAAAGGGCGATATGGTTACTACAGGTCTTCCTACTGTTGTAGTAACAGACACTTACAATCCTTATATTACTTGTAATATAGACGAGGATAAGATTGGAGATATTCAGCCACAGCAAAAAGTAAAAATTAAACTTTCTGCTACAGGTGACAAAACATATGAAGGAACGGTAACAACTATAAATAAACAGGCTGATTTTGCTACAAAGAAGGCATCTCAGGTAAATGGAGATTTTGATATTCTTACATACGGAATAAAAGTAGTTTTTGATGATAACCAAAGTGTTCAGCCGGTTCTTCGTGCTGGTATGACTTCATTTGTAGATTTTGGAAAGTGATGTGATAACCTATGAACATTTTTAGGTGGCTAAAAAACAAGATAGTTAAACATAAGCATATGATTATACCTATGCTTATAGTTCTCATACTTCCAAATTTAGTTGGTATACTTATTGGTTATGAATACAGCAATTATCCTTTCAAAAATGCAGACACTATAATAGTAAATCACGATGAGTCAGCTACGGCTGTTGCTCTTGTAAAAATGATAAAGGAAAATGAAACCTTTAATGTAATAAAAGAAAGTACGGAAAATAGTGATGTTGAAAAGTATATAAAAGAGGGAAAGGCTGCTGCCGGTATTATTATTCCGGAAGATTTTTCCTATAATATTACGCATGGAAAAGAAGCTAAAATAATGGTATTTAATGACGGTGCATTATCTAGCTCCGGTAGTACAGTAAGGTCTAAAATATCCGAAACCTTAGGGACCATAAAGGCTGGATATATGATAAAAATTGCTGAGGGTACTTTCAATATGGCACCTCAGACAGCAAAATATGTAGTATCTCCTTTTGGCTATAAAACCAGAATACTGGGAAATCCAACATCAAACATTGCAAATATGATGGTTGAAGGTGTTTTACTTACAATGTGCCAAATGCTTTTTATGGGACAGACTGCATTTATAAGAGAAAAGAAAAGATTTAAGAACATTTTGGCTAAGGTCCTTGTGTGTGCTTTTTGGGGATTTATAAGTGCTTGCATTACAGTAGTTGTACAGACAAGAATGTTTAACACACCTTATAATGGTTCTGTATTAGCCGGTGTATTGTTAATTGCTCTTGCATCTTTAGGATTTAGCTTTTTAGGTATGGCTATAAGAATAGGAGCAAAACATGGTGTAGACGATGTTGTAAGTAAGGTTAGTCTTGTCAGTTTCACTATGTTACTTTCAGGCTATACTTTTCCTGTTTTTGCTATGCCTAAGTTCTTTTCGTATTTGGAATACTGGATGCCTAACAGACACATTATAATACCTTTGAGAAGTATAGGTTTATTAGGCTGTAACTTAAATGATATTAAAGGCGATATTATATGGTTGATTGCCTTTGTATGTCTTATGTTTTTGTTTATGTGTTATAAATTTTATTTAAAACCGGTATTAGAACAAAAGAAAAAGGCGAAAAAGGCTTTAAAAAGCAAGGCTGAAACTTCTATAGAAATGGCAGGTGAACAGTAATTGGGTTTAAGAAAAATTTTAAGACAGGAAAAACCTCTTATAATAAGCATAATTTTTGCATTGCTTTTTATAGCATTAGTTATGCCTTATGTATGGAAAAGTCCTTACATAGAACATGTTTCATTTGCTGTACTTGATGAGGATAATTCAGCACTTTCCAGAAAAATAACAGAATTGGTAAAGACAAATAATTATGTAGATGTAAATTATTATCCTAGTTCAGAAGATGAATTGGAAAAGGCAATAAAAAAAGGTAAAGTTTATGGTGGCTTAATTATTCCCAAAGACTTTAGCAAAGATGTAGCATTGAAGAAAACACCAGATTGCCTTGTTGTTGTTGACGGCAGTAATGTTATGGTAGGTGGTAATGCTTTAAATGGCTGTGCAACGGTATTAAGTACATTAAGTGCTGGTACTGAATTAAAAATATTAGAAGGCAGTGGTATGAATCCTACATCGGCACAAACTTCTCTAGGTTCTTTTACAGCCGTTGACAGAGCTGTGTATGAGCCAACAGGTGGATATACACCTAGAATGATGTACGCCCTTATGATTATGCTTGTTCAGCAAATAATGTTGATAAATTTTGTTATGCCTCTTTTTACAGAAAGAAAAAAATACTTCATTCGAGGAAGTAAAAAGGAAAATATTGAAAATATAAAAGATATATTGGTAAGAATTGCTGTTGTTTTTGTAAGCTGTATTATAATAAGTTTTGGTGCATTACTTATTGTAGGTAAAATGAGAGGACTGCCTTTGAGAGGAAATATTTTTGTCTATATTGTGCTTATGATATTGTTTATGCTTGATTGCTTAGGAATATCTATAGCAATAAGTGCTTTTGCTAAATCCGGTACAATAATCAGATGGATTTACTATATGCTTTCCACAACTATTACATTCTTCTCTGGAGCAGCGTATCCATTTTATATGATGCCTGACTGGCTTAGTAAAATAGCACATGCTATTATACCAATGGCAAATCTTTCTATGGCATTTAAGGCACTTAATTTAAAGGGTGTAGGCTTTAGTATTCTTATGCCGGATATAATGAATGGTATTAAATATATGGTATTCTGGTTGCCAGTTGGTATTGTTCTTTATGTTTTCAGTATTTTTATAGAAAAGAAAAAGTTAAATAATAAATCAGGTAATACAGAAAATTTGGTAACAGAATAATTTTTGAGAGTTGGAGAGTTTTCCAACTCTTTTTTGGTTTATTTAATTTTAAAAATTTGATATAATACAAAAAGAGGTGATTTTAGTATGAAAAATATTATTTCTTCTGCAGCAGGTAGAGAAAAAGCTGATATTGTATTAAAGAACGGCAAGATTATAGATGTATTAGGTCATAGAATAGTTGAAGGTAATGTTGGTATTAAAGATGGCATTATTTTAGGTATAGGAGATTATGAGGGAGAAAAGGAAATAGATGTAAATGGGGCGTATGTTGCTCCAGGTTTTGTGGATTGTCATATTCATATTGAGTCTACAATGGTTACACCAAGTGAATTTTCTCGCCTTGTAGCTCCTTGGGGTGTTACTACTGTAATTGCAGACCCTCACGAAATAGCAAATGTGGCTGGTGAAAAGGGCTTGAAGTTTATGCTTGAAGATAGTAAAAATTCCCCTATTGATATTGAATTTATGCTTCCATCTTGTGTTCCGGCTACACCTTTTGACGATAGTGGAGCAGTAATTGACGGCGACCTTACAAAAGAGCTTTTAAGTAAGTACGATTTTAAGGGCTTAGGGGAAATGATGAATTCAGTTGGTGTTGTCAACTGTGATGAGGATATAATGAAGAAGTTGGATTGTGACTGTATAAAAGACGGACACGCTCCAATGTTAGAGGGTAAAGAACTTAATGCCTATGTGTGTGGTGGCATAAGTAATGACCACGAATGTTCAAATGAAAAAGAGGCTTTGGAAAAGGTTTCAGCAGGCTTAAATATTTATATCAGACAGGGTACAGGTGCTAAAAATTTAGATGCTCTTATTGGTGCAGTAACTCCTTATAATTTACCACATTTTGCTTTCTGTACTGACGATAAGCACACAGAAGAAATTATGAAAGAGGGTACAATATCAAATTGTATAAGATTGGCAATAGAAAAAGGTTTTGACCAAATTTCAGCTTATACAATGGCATCTTACAACGGTGCTATGATGAACAGATTGTATGACAGAGGTGCTATTGCTCCAAATAAAATAGCTGATATTGTTGTTACAGAGGATATTTCAGCACAGAATATAAAGTATGTTTTCAAAAATGGACAACTTATAGCTAGAGACGGCAAAGTTAATTTTGAAAGGGTATCAGCTGACAGTAAAGATGTAACAAACACTGTAAATATAAAGAAAATGACAGCTGAAGATTTCAAAAAGGATTTTGATAAAAATGAGCCAGTAATTGAAATTGAAACAGGTTCACTTATTACAAATGCTGTTTATGCAGAAAGTAGTCATGGACTTAGTCTTTGTGCAAATATTGAAAGATATACAGGTAAAAGCTTAATGGGCAAGTGCTTTTTAAGAGGTTTTACAGTGGAAAATGGTGCTATTGCTCAGACAATAGGTCACGATTCTCATAATATTAGTGTAATAGGTAGTGACGGAGAAAATATGGCAGTAGCCGTAAATGCTCTGGGCAAAGAGGGAGGCATAGTTGTAGTACAGGATAAAAAAGTTATTGCAAAAATGCCACTTCCTATTGGTGGATTAATGTCAGACTTGGATTATGAAACTGTTGCTAAGGAGCAAAATGAAATTGTGGAGGGAGCTAAAAAGATTTGTGAAAATGGAAGTAGCACTTTACTTATGGTACTTGCCTTTGTGTCACTTTTAGTAATTCCACATATAAAATTAAATAATAGAGGTCTTTTTAATGTAGATAAGTTTGAATTCTACAAAAATTAACATAAAATTATGTTGTGCAAATTATATAAAAAAGAAAATTGTGTCAAATAATAAGTATTATTGTTTAAAACTGTTGTGGAAAAATATACCTGTATACTAACAGCTTTTACACATCAGAAAAAACTGTATTTAAGGGTTATTCACAGACTTTTCCACTTTATCCACAAAATATAAATGCACATATTGTGGAAAACCTAGAGTTATCCACAATAAAAGTGGCTTATGTAAAAACTTTGTAAGATGTTAGTAAACACAAGGGTTTTGAGTTTTTGTGCAATTTTTTGTCGAAAAAAGTTTTTTCAAAAATTTTAAAAAATAAAAAAGGATTTTACAAAAAGCCATAGAATATTAATTACATAAAAAGTAGAAAAGCTATTACATATATAGTAAAAGCTCTACATAATAAAGGAGTTGGTAGTATGCGTTATTCATTCATTGGTAAAAACATCGACATTACTGATAATTTTCAGGACAAGCTCACTAAGAAACTTGGTAGAATAGAAAAACTTTTCCCTGAAAATGCAGAGGCTACAGTTTCACTTTCTGACATTAAGTTAGATAAGAAAGCAGAAGTTACTGTAACACTTCCGAATAAGCGTGTATTAAAGGCAGAAGTTATTAAGGACGATGTTATGGCCGCTATGGACGAGGTTGTTGATATCCTCGAAAGACAGATGGTTAGATATAAGAACAGACTTAATGACAAGGCTAAGAGAAGTGCAAGCTTTGCTGATGAACTTCATGCTATTGCACTTGCTGATGATAATTATGATGATGAAGAAGTTAAATCTTCAATCGTTCGTACTAAGCACATTCCAGTAAAGCCTATGGACCCAGAAGAAGCTGTTATGGAAATGGAAATGCTTGGTCACAATTTCTTTGTATTCATTAATGCTAATACAGAAGACTTTAGTGTTGTATACAAGAGAAAAGATGGCAATTATGCTTTAATTGAGCCAGAAGAATAAAATGATTTTTAAGGAGCTGTTTATCAGCTCCTTTTTTTGTGCCTAAAATGAGTTTTTATAAATGTTTAAAATGGGGTTTATTATTTATTTCACGGGAAATAATATAGCATATGTAAAAGCCAAATTATATTATGTTGATTTGGAATGTATTCAGAAAATTCGACAATATTTTTACAAAATAGGAATGAATTTATAAAATACATAACAAACTACCTATATTAAAGGGTTTCAAGGCATTTTTAAATATTAAGGTTGAAAAAATTTGTGTTTTTATAAAACCCTGTCAAAAGTGCATATATACTGATTAAAATGGAAAATTGACAAAAAAAAGACTATTAAGAATAAGTAAATTTACAAATAAAACTTGCAATATACCTTGTAAATCTGTTATTATATACGAAGTATATTGTTTACTTGTAATTTTAAAAGATAACAGAGGTGTAATCAAATGGGTTTATTAGAAAAAATATTCGGCAATTACAGCGATAAAGAAATAAAGAAAATAATGCCGATAATCAAAAAGATTAATGACTTAGAGCCAAGCATTTCTCCATTAACAGACGAGGAACTTAAAGCAAAGACTCCAGAATTTAAGGAAAGACTTGCTAATGGCGAAACTCTTGATGACCTTTTACCGGAAGCATTTGCTGTTGTTCGTGAAGCAGCTAAGAGAGTTTTAGGTATGCGTCATTTCGATGTTCAGTTAATCGGTGGTGTTGTTCTTCATCAGGGTCGTATTGCTGAAATGAGAACAGGTGAAGGTAAAACTTTAGTTTCTACTTGTCCAGCTTACTTAAATGCCCTTACAGGCAACGGTGTTCATATCGTTACTGTTAATGATTACCTTGCAAAGCGTGATGCTGAATGGATGGGTAAAGTTCATGAATTCTTAGGCTTAAAGGTTGGCGTTATCCTCAACGATATGGAAAAGCCGGATAGACAGGAAGCATATGCTTGCGATATTACTTATGCTACAAATAATGAACTTGGTTTCGACTACCTTAGAGATAATATGGTAGTTTACGAAAAGGATATGGTTCAGCGTGGCCTTAACTTTGCAATCATCGATGAAGTAGACTCTGTTCTTATTGATGAAGCTAGAACTCCACTTATTATTTCTGGTCAGTCAGACAAGTCTACAAAGTTATATGAACTTGCAGATGGTTTTGTAAAGAGTCTTAAAAAGGGTAGACTTTTAAACGAAGATGAAGCACTTAACCCATTAATTCGTGAAGAATTAAAGGAAGAGGGCGACTTCGTTGTTGATGAAAAGTTAAAGACTTGTACACTTACTCAGCAGGGTGTTGAAAAGGCTGAAAGATTTTTCGCTATTGACAACCTTTCTGACCCACAGAATATGGAAATTCAGCACCATATTAACAATGCCTTAAAGGCAAACAATACTATGGCACTTGATAAGGATTATGTTGTAAAAGATGGCGAAATCGTTATTGTTGATACATTTACAGGTCGTATGATGCCAGGTAGAAGATATTCAGATGGTCTTCATCAGGCTATTGAAGCTAAGGAACATGTTGAAGTACAGAGAGAAAGTAAGACTCTTGCTACAATTACATTCCAGAACTTCTTCAATAAATACACTAAGAAGAGTGGTATGACTGGTACTGCTCAGACTGAAGAACAGGAATTCCGTTCAATCTACGGTATGGATGTTGTTTGTATTCCAACTAACAGACCTGTTCAGAGAAAAGACCTTCCAGATATTGTTTACCAGACAGAAGATGCGAAGTTCAGAGCTGTTGTAGCAGATGTTAAAAAGGCTTACGAAGTAGGTCAGCCTGTACTTGTTGGTACAGTAAATATTGAAGTATCTGAAAGACTTAGTAAGATGTTCAAAATGGAAGGTATTAAGCATCAGGTATTAAATGCTAAGTACCACGAAAAGGAAGCTGAAATCGTTGCTCTTGCCGGCGAAAAGGGTGCAGTAACTATTGCAACTAATATGGCAGGTAGAGGTACAGATATTAAGCTTGGCGAGGGTGTTGTTGAACTTGGTGGTCTTAAAATCGTTGGTACAGAAAGACATGAATCAAGACGAATTGATAACCAGTTAAGAGGTCGTGCCGGTCGTCAGGGTGACCCAGGTGAATCTCGTTTCTACCTCTCTATGGAAGATGACCTTATGAGATTATTCGGTTCTGAAAGAACTGCTGCTATGATTAAGAAACTTGGTCTTCCAGAAGATGAACCTATTGAGGCTAGTATTCTTACTAAGGCTATTGAAAATGCTCAGAAGAAGGTTGAAGGTAACAACTTCTCAGCTAGAAAGAGATTGCTTGACTATGACCAGGTAATGAATGAACAGAGAGAACTTATCTATGCTCAGAGAAAGGAAGTTCTTACTGGCGAAAACCTCAAGGACGAAATTATGAGTATGACTAAGGAAGTTATTACTCGTATTGTTGATGCTTGCTGTGGTACAGACGAAGACCCAACAACTTGGAATATGGACGAGTTAAATGCTCAGTTAAAGCCAGAATTTGATTTTACTGAACAGTTTGAATTATCTAAGGAAGATATTCAGCTTATTACAAAGGAAAAGCTTGTTGATAGAATTTTTGAAGCTGCAAAGGCTAAGTATGACGCTAGAGAAGAAGAATTTGGTTCTGAAATTATCAGAGAACTTGAAAGAGTTATTACTCTTAGAGTTGTAGATAGCAAGTGGATGGACCACATTGATGATATGGATAGAATGCGTCAGGGTATTGCTCTCCGTTCTTATGGTCAGAGAGACCCATTAGTTGAATACCAGTTCATCAGCTACGATATGTTTGATGAATTAAGAAGAAATATTCAGACTGATATTGTTCGCGGTATGTTCCATGTTAGAGTTATGACTGCTCCTGAAAGAGAACAGGTTGCTCAGCCAACTTCAACTAATATGGATGATTCTTCTGTAAGCAAGCCAAAGGTAAGAAAAGAAGAAAAGATTGGCAGAAATGACCCTTGCCCATGTGGTAGTGGCTTAAAGTATAAGAACTGCTGTGGTAAGGATAAATAATATAAATTATTAAAAATATACCCTGTGGCTTTATGTCACAGGGCATAAATATTTATAAAAAAGGATGTGAAAAAATTTATGATATTTGAACTTGACCAGATGGCAACAGAAATGGCAGGCTATCATAAAAATTTAGAGGAAATGGGGAACTCACTTTGACATCCCTAATTCTATTGAAAGGGTTGCAGAGTTAGAGGAAATTGCCGGAGACCCAGAGTTTTGGAATGATATGGAAAAAGCTCAAGGTATTCTTCAGCAAACTAAACAATTAAAAGACAAAATTGAGGGCTATAACTCTCTTGTTAGTCAGTATGAAGATTTAATGACCATTATTGAAATGGGTAACGAAGAAGACGATGCTAGTATGGTAGCAGAGGCAGAAGAAGTTAAAAAGAACTTTTTAGAAAGATTTGAAGAACTTAGAATTTCTACACTTCTTACAGGACCTTATGATAAAAATAATGCCATTGTTACACTTCACCCTGGTGCTGGTGGTACAGAGGCCTGTGACTGGGTTTCTATGCTCTATAGAATGTATAGCCGTTGGGTAGAAAAGCAGGGCTATGGCTTTGAGCTTTTAGATTACCTTGATGGTGATGAAGCTGGTATCAAGTCTGTTACATTTATGGTAAAGGGCGAAAATGCCTTTGGTTATTTAAAGAGTGAAAAGGGCGTACACCGTCTTGTTAGAATTTCGCCTTTTGATTCTAGTGGTAGAAGACATACTTCTTTCGCTAGTTGCGAAGTTATGCCTGAACTTGATGACACTATTGAGGTTGACATCAATCCAGATGATATTAAAATGGATGTTTTCAGAGCTAGTGGTGCTGGTGGTCAGCATATTAACAAAACATCTTCTGCTGTGCGTTTAACACATATTCCTACTGGTATTGTAGTTTCTTGTCAGAATGAAAGAAGTCAGTTCCAAAATAAAGATATGTGTATGAAAATGTTAAAGGCTAAACTCTATGAATTAAAACTTAAAGAGAGAGGCGAACTTCTTGAGGGTATCCGAGGCGAGGTTAAAGACAATGCTTGGGGTAGTCAGATAAGAAGTTATGTTTTCCACCCTTACAATATGGTAAAAGACCATAGAACAAGTGCTGAAACAGGTAATGTTCAGGCTGTTATGGACGGTGGAATTGATATGTTTATTAATGCTTACTTAAAGTGGATTAATGAACTTGACACAACTGAGGAATAGTATTTTGAATTTAGGCTGAACGGATAACTGTTCAGCTTAAATTATGTATGGAGATTTTTATGAGAGAATTAACAATAGACAAAGGAACAAAGGGGCAAAGACTGGATAAATTTTTAATGAAATATATGAACAAAGCCCCTAAATCCTTTGTTTACAAAATGCTTAGAAAAAAGAATATAAAGCTTAACTCTAAAAAGGCAGAGGGAAACGAAATGCTTTCTGACGGAGATAAGGTACAGCTTTTCTTATCAGAAGATACTCTTGAAAAATTTATGGAGGCAAAGGTTGTTGAAAAGGTTGAACAAACTTTTTTAGTGGCCTATGAGGACGAAAATGTACTTGTGGTAAGTAAGCCAGTAGGTTTACTTGTTCATCCGGATAAGGAAAATAGAACAGGTACTTTGAATGACCAGCTTTTGTATTACTTAAATAAAAAAGGCGAATATTCTCCCTCAACAGAGTCAGTTTTTACACCTTCAATTTGTAATAGATTGGATAGAAATACAAGTGGTCTAGTTGTAATGGGCAAAAATCTTGAGGCTGTTCAAGAGCTTAATGAAATGTTCCGTAACAGAGAAATTGATAAATATTATTTAACAGCCGTAAAAGGTGTTGTTGAAAAAGAGGGTTCTATTGAGGGGTATCACACAAAGACTAATGACAATATTGCATCATTTTCTAAGAGAGAAGTTCCTAATAGCACATTTGTATCTACAAAGTATAGACCTATTGCTGTGAAAGATGGTTATACACTTTTAGAGGTAAAATTGGAAACAGGTAAATCACATCAAATTAGAGTATGTTTACAATCATTAGGTTATTATGTTGTAGGCGATAATAAGTACGGAAATATTGAGGCGAATAGATTTTTTAGAGATAGATTTAAGTTAAGAAATCAATTTTTGCATAGTTATAAACTTGTTTTTAGAAAAAATACAGGGGCTTTAGCCTACTTAAATGGCAAGGAAGTTATAGGTGGAATGAGTGTAACCTTCAATAATATTTACAAATATTTTAGAACTTGAAATATTAAATGTAAATAAATGCTATTGTAATTATTAAGAAAAAGTGATATTATTGATATAAAGTATTTAAGAAGGGAAATTTTTATAATGAAAGCTATTATTCTCGTTGCAGGATATGCAACTCGTCTTTATCCACTTACAAAAAATACACCTAAGCCACTTCTTCAGGTTGGGGGAAAGGCTATTATTGATTATATAGTTGAAGAAATTAATACACTTGATGCTGTAGATGAAATTTATGTAGTAAGTAATCATAAATTTGCAAAGAATTTTGAGGAATGGGCTAAGGAAATAAATAATGTAAAACCTATTACTGTAATTGATGATGGTACATCAACTGAAGATACAAGACGCGGTGCTATTGGGGATATCCAGTATACAATAGAACAGGGCAATATTGATGATGATGTTGTTATTATTGCTGGGGATAACTTGTTTACATATGCCTTAAAGGAATATTATGATTTCTATAAAAAGAAGAATGCCGATTGCGTTTGCGTAAAGCAGTTTGATGATATGGAAATGATTAAACAGCTTGGTGTAGCTCTTTTGGATGAAAATAATAAGGTTATTGACCTTGAAGAAAAGCCTCAGAATCCAAAGAGTAACAAGGCAGCCTTTGCTACATATATGTATACAAAGGAAACTGTACCAATGATTAAGAAGTATCTTGAAAGTGGCAATATGCCAGATGCTCCAGGTTATTTCTTACAGTGGTTACATAAGAAAAAGCCTGTATATGCCTATGTAATGAATGGTGAATGTTATGATGTAGGTACATTAAAGGCACTTGAAGAAGTAAGAAGTATTTACGGAAACTAAAAATAAATTGGGAGGGCAACCTCCCTTTTTTAGTGTAAGAGGTGTTATATGAAAAGATTAGATATATATACAGACGGTGCGTGTTCAGGTAATCCTGGAGCTGGTGGATTTGGAATAGTTATGCTTTACAAAGGCGTAAGAAAAGAAATAAGCGAGGGCTACAAAAAAACAACAAATAACAGAATGGAAACTTTGGCTGTAATAAAGGCTCTTGAGGCTTTAAAAGAACCCTGTGAAGTTACTCTTTATAGTGATTCGAAGTATGTCGTGGACTCTATAACTAAGGGCTGGGTTCAAAAATGGAAGAAAAATAATTGGGTAAAGAGTGATAAAAAGAAAGCTTTAAACATAGACTTGTGGGAAAGACTTTTACCTTTGTTAGAAAAGCATAATGTAAATTTTGTTTGGGTAAAGGGTCATGCAGATACAGTAGAAAATGAAAGATGTGACTTTTTGGCAAGAGAAGCTATAGCATCTGGAAATTTATTAGATGATGTAAACTATAAATAAATTTTTGCATAAAATGAAAAATGACAATGTGGAGAGCATTGTCATTTTCCGGAGTATTGTATATGAATAATAGAGTCTAGCGATTTCTCTACATCCGTTATTATACAACAAAGGAAATAAAAATAAAAGGGGTAATTTATAGCTTTTTGTAAACTTTTTATGAATAAGCCTACTAATGTGCTGTGATTATTGTATAAAATACATTATTAAAATGGCATAAGAATATGTTTTGTTTGTATTTTATACATAAAAATAATTTAAGTTGACATAAGGGTAAATATTGTGTAAAATTAACATTAAAGTCAATATTTAATAGAATATTAATATATTCGTTAGAAAGGATTAAGCTTTATGAATGAATTTGAAGAATTAAGAAAAAAATACAATATAAAATTGCCAGGCAAAGGATACCTCTTTGTTAAGAGAGTAATGGATATTGTGTGTTCTGCTTTTGCTTTAATCGTCCTTTCACCAATATTGTTAATTACTGCTGTGGCTATTAAATTAGAATCCCCAGGTCCAGTTGTTTTTGTTCAAAAAAGAGTTGGCATAAATGGTAAGGAATTTAATATGTATAAATTCCGTAGTATGTGTATAGATGCTGAAGAAAAATTAAAGAAGTTAAAACATAAAAATGAAACAGAAGGACCTACATTTAAAATGCAGGAAGACCCTAGAATTACTAAAGTTGGTCACTTTATTAGAAAGTATAGTATTGATGAGCTTTTACAGCTTGTAAATATATTAAAGGGCGATATGTCAATTATAGGTCCAAGGCCAGCACTTCCAAGAGAAGTTGCAGAATATGGCGAATTTGATAAACTTAGACTTCTTGTAAAACCTGGTTTAAGTTGTTATTGGCAGATAAGCGGTAGAAGTAACATTCCTTTTGACGAGTGGATGAAATTAGATGTAAAATACATAAAGGAAATGAGTTTATTAACAGATATAAAAATTATATTACTTACTTTCCCTGCTGTTTTAAAGGGCGATGGAGCATATTAATATTTGGAAAAGGCATAGACATTGTTCTATGCTTTTTTTGTGTAGTTTTAAGTTATATAATTTGAGTTATTGTATATAAATAGACTATCTAATTGAGGTAAAACTCTTTTAGATAGTCTTTTATATTTATAGTGAACCGAAAGATGAATCGGACGCACGAAGTGTGGCTTTCAACGAAGTTGAAAGTTCTGACCAGTGAACCGAAAGATGAATCGGACGCACGAAGTGTGGCTTTCAATGAAGTTGAAAGTTCTGACCAGTGAATCGGAAAGATAAGATAAATCCGATGGCTTGCTTGCCAAGCCACAAATTAAAGTTAATTTCTCACTCTACTGCCAGAAACGACTTTGTCCTTTGGCTTAGTTGAGGTCTTTTTATCTGTTGTTCTGTTTTCTTCATCTTGACCATTATTGTCATCAGAATTATCGTTACCACCAAAAAGTCTGTCAAAAAATCCATGCTTTTCTTCGGTAGTTGTTTCACTTTGGTCTTCTGTTACTGTAACTATATTAAAAGTAATATCTTCACTTCTAGGTACAGCTTCAGTTGAAATTTCTGCGTCAGTAGGATTTTTAGTTTTGTGATTTATAAATGCTACTTCTACAGCTGTAGCAATAACAGCAAGGAACATTATACCAAAGATACCAATAAGACCAACTTTTGTCCAAAAACCGGCGTCTTTAAATGTATTAATGTTAAATTTAGCTTTTTTCTTATATTTTTTGCGATTTCTTTCCCATTTTCTAGGAGTTTCAGGGTTTTTTAATTCATCATAAAATGCTGTAACATTTTTTGTTCTATGTTCGGGATGCAAATTAAGGGCATTAAACATAGCATTTTCAATGTTCTTTTTAATATTTATGCCCATTAATGATGGAGCAACAAGGGTGTCAGCTTTTAATCTGTTTACAGCTGAAGTTGGCTTTTCTTTAGTAACCATTTCATAAAATACAGCACCAACAGAGTAAATATCGGCTGACAAATCAAGTCTGGTATTTTTTTCGTATTGTTCCAAAGGAGAATAGCCGTTGTTGCAATCTGTTTCTAAATATTGACTTAAATAACCACTAAAACTAAAGTCTGTTAAAATAATAGAGGTATCTTTTTTGCTTATGTAAAGGGATTCTGGAGTTATGTTGCCATGTATTATACCCTTTTTCTGTATTTTATTTAATGACCTTAAAATGAGAATAAGCACTCGTCTTGCATAGTCATCAGAAATTTTTAAGTCGTTATATATTAAATTTTTGACCATTATGCCGTCTACAATTTCTCGAACACAGTAATAAGTGTTGTTTTCTTCAAAACCACCTATTACATCTACATTTGGCATATCTTTTAAATCTATACATTCATCTTTGAACGCAGCTAAACCTCTCATAAAAATATGTGAAGTTTTCTTGTTTTCAGGCTCAACACATAATTCTTCAGTTCTTTCTGAAAGAAAAGCTGGGAAATACTCGTTTATGAGAACTTTTTTATTTTCCTCTTTATCCCATGCCATGTAGGCAATAAATACTTCTGTTTCTTTTACAGCATAACCAAGAATATATCTATTTGCTAAAATTGTTTCCGGAGGCAAGTGATATTCAGCTTTAGGCGTTTTGTTGTAAGTTGTACCACAGGCTGGACATTTTTCCTCGGAAGCTGATAAATCATTCATACAATTAAAGCATTTTTTCATATTTAAACCTCCTAAAAGTCCGATAGTTGCAAACATTATCCATTATATAATCTAAACAGAAAAAATACAAGGAAAATATTAAAAATTTCTACTTTTTTAATGTATTCGTAATTAAATTTGATTAAAAAATTCTTATGTTTTATTACTTTGATTATTTTTTTATGGATATATATATTAAATGCTTAAAATATTGAAATTATGAAATTGAAAAAGGACAAGTTTAGTGGTATAATTTATAGTAGTAATATTTTGGGGGAAAATAATATGAATAAAAAAATACTTTTATCAATATCTATTGTAATGGTGTTTGCTTCTGTTGTGGTAGCTTTTACAGCAAAGGACAAAAATCAAGATAGAATAGATGACATAAATAAATATTCAAGGAATTATATAACAAATAGGCAAACACGAATAGAAAAAGAGAAAGAGGAAAAGGAAAAATTAATAGAAAAGCTGAAAGGCGTTGTATGTTGGGGAGGCTCTAATACTGCAGGGGAAGCAGCTACAAGCTATATTGATTTTTTATACGAAGATTTAAAGAAAATTGGATACGACTTACCTGTAGAAAATAAAGGTGTTAAAGATGAAAGCTCTATTGATATTTTAGGTAGACAGGGTTCAATACCTATAGTTGTAAGCGAAACTGTTAAAATAGAGGACACAAATAAGACACTTACTGAAGTTAAAATCAAGTCAAGTTTAGGGATAGCTACAAATATACTTTGTGGAAAGAAAAATCCGGGAGTGAATCCTTGTACAATAGGTGGTGTAACAGGAACACTTTATGGAGAGGCTGATGCCAAAGACCCTACGAAAACAAATAAGTTTTATTTCCAGAGAGAAGATAATGATAACAATGAAACAATACAGGCTGGAACAGTAGTACAGACTTCAGGTTCAGACAGTAAGTATAAAGATTACATTAATATTATGTGGTTAGAGCGAAAAGGATGGTCTACACCAAATGAATTAATGGAACAGGAGGAACAGTTCGTAAATTCTATAAATGGTAAATATATTATTATAGGTTTATCAGATGGGGACGAGGAAAGCAATAAGGAAATTGATAAATTAATGGAACAGAAATTTGGGGATAAGTACATAAATCCGAGAAAAATTCTTGTGGAATATGCGAAACAGAGAGTTGACAAAAATACCACAGAAGATAATAAGAAGAGAATATCTAAAGGTATGATACCAAATGACCTTGCGGACAATAATGGCTTGTTAAGAATTACCGGCTACAAGGTCATTGGTGAAAATATTTGTAATAAAATTAAGACTCTTGGATATTTGAATTAGCAGAAATTTCTTCTACAATTTCTCTGATTGTTTTGCCTTGACAATTGATTACAACATTTGCATATTTTTTATAAAGAGGTGTTCTTTCGTTGTAGAGGTCTTTAAGAGTTTGACCTTTTTTGATTGTAACACCTCTTTCTTCTAGGTTGCCTAATCTTTGTTCTATTTCTTCGTATGGAAGATTTAGGTAAACTATTGTGCCAATAGAATCGAAGTGCTTCATGGCTTCAGCACCATAAATAGCACTACCACCAGTAGCTATTACGCTACTTGTAGTATTTATGCTTTTGTTTACATCGTTTTCAATTTGCTCAAAGCCTTCTGTTCCATGTTCATTAATTAATTCCTGTAATACTTTTTTATAAGTGTTTTGTATTACTAAGTCAGAATCTATAAATTCATAGCCTAATTTTTTAGCTAAAACTACACCAATAGTACTTTTGCCAGCACCAGGCATACCGATTAGTATTATATTATTTTTCATATACCAAAACTCCTTAATATTAATATTAATAAAATAATAATCCAAAATATGAGTTTTGGCAAGGAGTTTTTTTGTTAGTTTTTGTTGACATAGGCTAGAAAGTGATTTTTATATTGAAAAAATGCCCAAAATAAGTTATAATATGAGGTGCATAAAAATAAAGTCAAATAAAAGGGAGGGTGTGGATTTTATTATGGAAGATAATACTGTTCAGATAGATTTGAAAAGTATAGTAGGTATGGTGTTAGATAATATTGTTATTATTGTAGCAATTACTTTAATATTTTCTGCTATAAGCCTTATTTTTACAAAAGTGTGCATACCAAGAAAGTATACTTCATCAGTTTCTCTTTATGTAATGAATAACAAGACAAGTCAAAATACAGGCGAAATATTATCTAGTGATATTAGTGCATCGCAAATGCTTGTAAACACATATGCAGTTATTTTAAGTGATAATCTGGTTATGGAAGATGTTGGAAAAATTTTACTTCAAAAATATGGAGAAAAGGGTCTTGAGGGTATATTTCCTGTTGTAAATGGTGATGAAGGTAAGTATATTCCAGCAGGTAGTATAGCTAGTTGTGTATCTATGGGACCAGTAAATGATACTGAAGTTTTACAGGTAATGGCAACTACAAAGGACCCACAGGTTTCGGCTGATGTATGTCTTGCTATGTCAGAAGTTGCACCAGAGGTTTTATCTAACATTATGGGTGTTGCTTATGTAAGTCCAATAGGTTATCCGGAACTTCCTAGCGATAGTTCTTCACCTAATGTAGCAAAAAATGTCGCTTGTGGCGGATTTGCAGGACTTGTACTTTCAGTAGGTATTATTTTTGTATTGAAACTTTTGAATAATACTGTTGATGACGAGGAAACTTTAAAAAATAAGTTTGGGTTACCTGTTTTAGGTGCGATACCTGCTTACGCTACTACCGGAAGCGAGGTAAGTAAGAATGATTAATTTTTTTGAAAAGATAGCTAAATTCAGAATCAACAGAAAAAGTAATAAGTTCAATAGAACAAGCGGACAAATGCCATTCTTATCAACAGAAGATGATAGTGAAAGAAGAACGATTCTTGGTATGAGTAGTTTTCAGGTTATTGAATCTTATAAACAGCTGAGAACTAATGTTATGTTTGCTATGTCTGCAAAAGATATTAATGTCGTAGAATTTTCTAGTTCTTTTCCTGGAGAGGGAAAGTCTGTTACTTCGGCAAATGTGGCTATAGCTATGGCACAGACTGGAGTAAAGGTTTTGCTTGTGGATTGTGATTTGAGAAAATCTACTCAACATAGAATTTTTTCAGTAGAAAATAAGTTAGGACTTTCTTCTGTTTTGGGAAAAATGAGTTCTTTTGAAGATGTTGTTCATAGAAACATTATAGAAAATTTAGATTTGATTACAAGTGGACCAGTACCGCCTAATCCTTCAGAGCTTATTGCATCAAACCATATGAAAGATTTTATGGAAAAGGTGCAAGACCAGTATGATTATGTCATTGTAGATCCTCCGCCTATAAATATTGTTTCAGATGCTTTGGAACTTTCAAAATATATAGGTGGTCTTGTGTTGGTTACAAGACAGGGAACTACTACATATGATGATATAAAAGCTTCATTAAATAGTGCTAAATTTCTTGATGTAAATATACTGGGGCTAGTAATAAATGGCATTAAGGAAAATAAATTTAACGGATATACTAAGTATGGCAAGTATGGCAGATACGGAAAATATAGAGATGCTTATAAAAAAGATGAGCAATAAAAAATAAAATTTAAAAGGAATTGTTCCTTTGCATTGGTGGAGGCTAGTTGCTTTACCAATGTTTAATTCCTTTTTATACCTTGGAGGGTTTAAGATGTTACGAGAGTATAATATAGCAGTTGCAGGAACTGGTTATGTTGGTTTATCCAATTCTATTTTATTGGCACAAAGAAACAAGGTCTTTGCAGTTGATATTGTTCCAGAAAAAGTAGAATTGATAAATAATAAGAAATCTCCTATTGTAGATAAAGAAATAGAGGATTATTTATTAAACAAAAAATTGAATTTAGAAGCGACTGTTGATGGTAAAAAGGCCTATTCAGAGGCAGAATTTGTTGTTATAGCTACGCCAACCAACTATGACCCTATTAAAAATTATTTCGATACTAGCTCGGTTGAGGCTGTTATTGAAGAAGTGTTAGAAGTAAATCAAAATGCAATTATCGTTATTAAGTCTACAGTGCCAGTTGGTTACACAAGAACTTTAACTGAAAAATATCCTAATGGCAAGTTTTTGTTTTCTCCAGAATTTTTAAGAGAAGGTAAAGCATTATATGATGATTTATATCCAAGTCGAATAATCGTTAGTTTTCCTAGAGGTTGTGAAAATTTAGAAGAAGATGCGAAGACTTTTTCTAATCTTTTAAAAGAGGGAGCATTGAAAGAAAATATAGATGTTCTTATTACAAATACTACAGAGGCTGAGGCTATTAAGCTTTTTGCAAATACATATCTTGCGTTAAGAGTTTCATTCTTTAATGAATTAGATACTTATGCAGAAATGAGAGGCTTAGATACAAAACAGATTATAGATGGTGTTTGTTTAGACCCTAGAATTGGAAATTACTACAATAATCCTTCTTTTGGTTATGGTGGATATTGTCTTCCAAAAGATACAAAGCAGTTACTTGCTAACTTCAATAATGTTCCACAGGAAATTATGGGAGCTATTGTTACAGCAAACCAGACTAGAAAAGAGTTTATTGCTGACAGAATTTTGAAATTAAGTGGCTATTTTGATTTATCAGTGGAAGATAGAGAAAATAAACCAATTGACATTATCATTGGTGTATACAGATTGACAATGAAAGCTAATTCAGACAACTTTAGAGAAAGTTCTATACAGAGCGTAATGGAAATATTAAAATCTAAAGGAATTAAGATTGTGGTTTATGAACCAACAGTTTCTGAAGATAAATTATTAATGGGAAATACAGTAGTAAACGATTTACAGAAGTTTAAAGATATGTCAAATGCGATTGTAGCAAACAGATATGATGAACAACTTGATGATGTATCAGATAAAGTATACACTAGAGATATTTTTAGGCGTGATTAAAAATCTAATTTGGTTTTTATATACAAAAGATAGATTTAGGTGATATTTTTGAATAAATCAAGATTATGTTTATGTGGGGTTATATTGACATTAATTGCTATATTTTATTTTTCAAGCCAAAGTAATCTTGTAAGCACAAAGTATAGTAATGCGTTTATTGGGAACATATCTAAGGTGTATAGCTTTGTTTATGATAAAAGTGATAGCAATAAATCGTCAGAAGTAAGTACAAAATCCGTACAAGACAATAATACGAAAAATAATAATGATTGTTCTGATAAAACATCAATAAAAAAATCACAATTGAAGATAAATTCGACTTTAGCAAGAAAATCTGCCCATGTTTTCCTTTATTGTGTATTAGGAATGTTTTTTTCGCTTATGCTTTATTTTTCAAATAAGAAAAATAACTTTGTCATAATATTGACTTTGATTTTTGGCTTTATAATAGGTTCTTTAGATGAAATAAACCAAAGTTTTTATAAATACAGAGGTAGCTCATTTAGAGATGTTATTATAGATGTTATGGGTGTGACTATAGCTTTAATTATTTGGTATTTATCTACAAAATTATTGAAAAATAGAAAATTTAGAGGAATTTAGCGATGAAAAGTGAAAAATTTTTAAGACTTTTATCAGCTTTTGTCAATGATAAGAAGTTAGATGTAAAAACTGAATATGACTGGGAAAATATTTATTATTTGGCTTCTATTCACAATGTTTTAGGAATGTTGTATGTATGCATTAAAAATAATAAACTAGATGTTCCTACAGAAATTTTGACAAAGCTGCAGCGAGATTTTCTAAATACATCTGCTTTTGCAATGAAAAGAGAAGCTATAGTGGATAATCTCTCAAATATATTGGCTAAGAACAATATAGAAAATGTATTTATTAAGGGTTATGTGGTCAAAGATTATTATCCTGTAAAAGAAATGCGTACTATGGGCGATGTAGATGTACTTATTCGTGAAGAAGATAGGGAGAAATGTCATAGGGTATTAGTAGAAAATGGCTTTGAATATGACGATTTTGGCTCAAAGAAATATGTAAGAAATTATGTAAAAAAGCCTATTCTTTTTGAAGTGCATACAAAGCTAATATCAAAAAATACAGTTCCTAATGTTAATCTCAAAGAATATTTTGTAAATCCATTTAATCACTTAGAAGAAACAAAGGAAAATACAAAATTTTTAAATAAAGAATATCATTTTATTTATTTGATTTCTCATATGGTAAAGCACTTTGTATATGGAGGCTTTGGCGTGAGAATGATTTTAGACATTCCGGCCTTTATAAACCACTATAAGGATACTATTGATTGGAAGTATATTGCAAGTGAGATAGATGGTTTGGGTTTAAGTTACTTTACACAGGTTATTTTTAAAATTTGCAATTTATACTTTGATGTAGTTATTCCAGAAGAAATAGGAACTGTTAAATTAAGTGATGATGATATTGAAGCTATATGCGAATATATGATTAATGGCGGGGTGTTTGGCTATGTTGGTAGAAACAACGATGCTATAAGAGTTTCTAAGCATATAAGAAATACAAATGTTTTTGCGGCTACTGCCTATAGATTTTTAGATTTTATGCAATGGCTATTTCCTAGTTATGAATATATGTCAGATAAATATGATTGGTTCAGAGGTAAGCCTAAAGTATTTTTGCCTTTGGGTTGGATATATTGCATATGGTATAGAATGTTTAAACATAAAGAGAATAGCTTTTCAAGAATTAGGCAGGCGCTTCAAAGCGGTGACGATGTTAAGAAACATTCAGAAATAGAAAAGCTTATGGGTATTGGAATAAAGAAAGGAATGTAGTTGGAATATGACAAAGATATGTTTTGCAGCCTCAAGTGGAGGTCATTTTGAACAGCTAATGATGCTTAAACCACTTATGGAAAAGTACGATAGTTTCATATTAACAGAAAAAACTAAATATGCAAGTAAGAATAGTGATATTCCTGTTTTCTTTGTTCCACAGGTAAATAGGCATGAAAAAACAATGGTATTTAATCTTTTGAAAAATATTTTTTTGTCTATAAAGATATTTGCAAAGGAAAAGCCAGATGTTGTTATTTGTACAGGTGTTTTGGCGACAATTCCTATGTGCCTTATAGCTAAACTTTGTAGAAAAAAGCTTATATACATAGAGTCATTTGCTAAAATAAACTCTCCTACATTGACAGGTAAGTTAATGTATAAATTTGCTGATAAGTTCTATGTTCAATGGGAGAGTATGCTTAAATGTTATCCAAAAGCTATTTATAAAGGGGGAATTTACTAATGATATTCGTAACAGTAGGTTCTCAAAAGTTCCAGTTTAACAGATTGTTAGAAGAAATAGATAATCTTATTGAAAAAGGTGTAATAAATGAGCCGGTTTTTGCACAAAAGGGTTATTGTGATTATGTACCTAAAAAGTATGAGTATAAAGATTTCCTGACAAGAGAAGAATTTAAAGAAATAATAGGGAAAAGTTCTATAGTTGTAACTCATGGTGGTACTGGAGCTATAATCAATGCTGTAAAGAAAGATAGAAAGGTTATAGCAGTTGCAAGAAATTGTAAGCATGGCGAACATGTTGACAACCACCAAAGACAAATTGTTGAACAGTTTAGAGAAGCCGGAATTATTTTAGGTGCTAATGATTGCTCTGAACTTGAAAAAATGGTAAAGGCATTAGATAAATTTGAGCCTAAACCATATATTTCAAGTACAAAAGTTATTATAGACAGTCTTGAAAATGATATTCAAGAGTTTATTAAAAAAGGGGTTGTTTAATGATGAGAAAAGTTTTAATTATCAGCACAGTCCCTTTTAGACATAACGGAATTACAAAGGTTATATTAAATTATTTTTCAGCAATGGATAAAGAAAATATGGATATTCATTTGGCTGTATTTTGTGAAAAAAATAAGGAAGTACCTAAATCTATACTAGAGCAAATAAAGAGTGCAAATGTGTATATTGTTCCTAATAGAAAAGCAAATTTTTTTGGATATGTAAGTAGTATAAATAAAATTATGAAGGAAAATAAGTTTGATGTAGTGCATATAAATGGCAATAGTAATACTATGTCAATAGAACTTTTCCTTGCTAAAATAAATGGGGTTCCTAATAGAATAGCTCACGCACATAGTAGTTCCTGTAGCCATAAAATAGCTAATTTGCTTATGAAACCTCTCACAAAAATGTTTTGTACATATAGGCTTGCCTGTTCAGAAGATACAGGTAAATGGCTATTTAAAAGAGAAAAGTATGTTGTATTAAAAAACGCTATTTGTTTAGAGCATTATAAATATGATGAAAAAGTAAGAGAAGATTATCGCAAGAAGCTTAATATTGATGATAAATTTGTTGTTGGGCATATTGGACTTGTAAATGGTCCTAAAAATCATATATTTTTATTTGATGTTTTTAAGGAAATTATAAAAATTAAGAATAATGCTTTTTTGTTGTTAATTAGTGGCTCAGAAAAATTAAATAGTGAGTTGATAGAAAAGGCAAAAAAGTTAAATATAGAGGATAAATTGTTATTCCTTACAAAAAGAGATGATGTGCCTCAGTTATTGCAGGCTATGGATGTTTTTGTATTTCCTTCAAAGCATGAGGGACTTGGTTTGGTACTTATTGAAGCACAGGCAAGTGGATTACCTTGTGTTGTGTCAGATGGTGTACCAAAGGAAGTTAAGGCTATAGATTATGTTGAATTTTTGTCTTTAAATAAGGATATACAAGTATGGGCAAATGAAGCTGTAAATCTGGCAGAAAAGGATAATAGAAAATCAGAGGTAGAAAAGCAATTAACAGATGCTGGTTACAATATATATGAAAATGCCAATATTTTAAGAAGAATATATATGGGAGAAAGTATATGAAGATAGTAGATGATTATAAGTATTTTGTTGAAAATAAAAAATTATCTCATAAAATTACAACAATATTTTTAAACCCATGTTTTCATAGTGTTGTATTGTATAGACTGTCTAGCTTTTTTTACAAAATAAAACTAGGCATTTTAGCCAAAATTATTTGGTACATAAATAGGGTAGTCTTTAATGTAGATATTGATTATAAGGCGAATTTAGCTGGTGGCTTTATGATTGTCCATGGTTTTGGTGTTGTCATTGGTAGTGGCGTTACCTCTAAAGGCCGATTAAAAGTCTATCAAGGTGTTACTATAGGCGGTAACGGGGCAGAATATAGAATTATAGATGATAGAAAAGTATGGATGCCACAAATAGGAGATAATGTTACATTATATACTGATGCAAAGTTATTTGGCCCTATAAAAATTCAGAAAAACAGCGTAATTAAAGCAGGAAAAATAGTATCTCATGATTTTATAACAGAAGAATAGGGAATTGGATTATGATTAGAATAAGAAAATTAAATTTGAATTTTTTGCAAAAATTAATAGCTTTTGCTATGCTCATTGAAGTTTGTCTTTTTTATGTATTTCCATTACCTAAAATATTTTGGTTTGGAAATAATGGTGACAATAAATCCTATATATTGATGGTGTTATATTTTGCTATGTTTTTTATATTTGTAGCAAATGGTTTAAAAATCAGAAAAGATAAACTGTATAGTTTTATTACACCGTATTTGGTCTTACAGGTATTAGTAGCAATAGTATTGGTTTTAAGAAGTAAAAGTGTATATAGTCAGTCTTGGTTTGATATGCTGATGTGTGCCGATTATCTGATGTTTCCTATTACCTCTATAGCATTTATGGCTGCGATGAAAAAAGAAGAAGATTATCAGAAAATGCTTTATCTTATTTTCATATTCGTGTTTATATGCCAAATTGTAATATTGATACAGGGTATTGTTTACAATATGACATCAACAATTATATTTAAGGGTATGAGTAGTTCCGGAGTACCTAGAATGAGAAATGGTTCTATGCGAGCTACATGGACTATATTGAATTTTATAGGTCTTGATTACGCTATGTTTACTTTTTTAAATAAGGGTAAACAGTTGGCAACAAAGAAACAAGCATCTATATTGCTTATAATATCAATTATAAACTTAATATTTTTCTGTGGTACAAGAGCTATTGTTATTGCCACATTTCTGTCATTTTTAGCAATGTATGTATTTGGTAGAAAAATAAAGCTTATGAGAAAGATTACGATAGTTTTTTTGGCTGTTGTTCTTCTGTTTGGCTTTGGCTTATATGGTAGAATAGTCAATTCTTTCTCTGTAGATGGTGAATATGGTGGTAGTACATCAGTTAGAATGCACGAAATGGATTATTATACAAAACAGATTAAGAGAAATCCTGTATTTGGTATGGGTTTAGTTCGTCCAAAAAGAAATGATTTAAAATTAATTTATGGTGGACCATTGGGCGGAACACCTACAGACGTTGGTTTAGTAGGCTTAATGGCAGAAACAGGTTTACTGGGAACAGGCTGTTTTGCGATTTTATTCTTTAGAGGTATTTATATTATATTAAAAACCAGAAAAGATGAAAATAATGTGTACCTAATTGGTTTATTGGCTTATATTATAGCAACAATGCCGTCTATTATAATTACAAACATTTCTTATATTACTGGTATGGCAATCTGTGTTGCAATATTTGAGGGTGTTTACTATAGGTATAAATATATTGAAAATGATAAGTGATGGGAAAAGAAATTTTAGAAAATTGAGAGGTTAAGCGATGAAACAGCCCTTTGTTAGTGTTATAATGGTCAATTACAATACTGCTGAACATACTTTAGAGTGTATAGATAGTTTAAAAAGCATAGAATATGAAAATTATGAAGTAATAGTTGTAGACAATGCTTCAAAAAAAGAAGATGTTGAAAAGTTATGCACTATTGAGGACTCTAATGTTAAACTGATAAAAAGTGAAATAAATACTGGCTTTTCAGGTGGCAATAATATTGCTATAAAGCAGGTATTAAATAAATCAGATTATGTTCTTTTGTTAAATAATGACACAACAGTTGAAAAAGATTTTCTCAATATAATGATTGACAAGGCTGAAAGTAGTCAGGAAATAGGTGTAGTTTGTCCTAAGATATGCAATTATTATAACAGGACTGAAGTTACATATGGTAGTGCTGATATAAATTATTTTAAAGGTGGCGTATTTATATATGGCATAAATGAGAAAAATGAAACTGTGTATAATACACCAAGAGAAATTACATTTGCAACAGGCTGTTGTATGCTTATAAAAAGGGAAGTATTGAATAAAACAGGTCTTTTACCTGATGAATACTTTTTGTACTTTGAAGATACTGACTATTCTATGATGGTTAAAAGGGCTGGCTATAAAATGTGGTATGAACCAAAGGCTGTTATATATCATAAAGAATCTGTAAGTACAGGGAAGTGCTCACCTAATTTTCAATATTATTTTTCAAGAAATAGATTTATGTTTATTAAGAGAAATTTTTCTTTAAAAAATAAATTTACAGCCTATACTATTTCATTTATGTATATTGTAAAATCTATTTTAAAGGGTAATTTTAATGTTAGTAACTCCTTTGCAGGTTTAATGGATTTCTTTAAGGGAAAAACAGGTAAAAGAGAGTAGGGTGAATTGTATGAAAATTCTTTATGCTGTAGGTTGGAATAAAAAAGATAAAAGTAGGACTTGGTCAGGTACAGGATATTCTCTCTATAAAGCACTTTGCAGAAAAATAGAGGTTGAAGATATTAATACATCTTTAAGTACTTTGGAAAAATTAATCTGTGCACCTAGTCAGCTTAGAATAAAAAATGGAAAATTAGTCAGAGAGAAGAAAGTATTTAATAAATTACAAGTTCTTTTGCAAGAAAGACATCTATTATCTAAATTAAAGGGTAAAAATTTACCATTGGTGCAAATAGGAGATTTCCAAAGAAAATATAAAAATCAATATATTTATCAAGATTTAAGTATAGACAGTATTATTGATTGTAAAAAAACTAGACCAGATGTTTACAAATATGCACCGTTTATACAAAGTAGCCCAAAGTTATTTAAGTGGAGAGCTAATTTTCAAAGAGAAGTTTATAGTAATTGTAAAGGTGTTTTTACAATGAGCTACTGGTTAAGAGAACATCTTATAAACTATACGGGTTTATCTCCGGAAAAAGTACATTATATAGGTGCTGGTATAAATTTAGATACCAATAGAATAACTAATGAAAAACGATATGGCAATAAAATATTGTTTGTAGGTCGTGATTTCTATAGAAAAGGTGGAGATTTGGTTGTAAAGGCTTTCCAAAAGTTAAAAGATGAAATGCCAAATGCTGAATTGTACATAGCAGGACCAAAATCAGAACCGGAAGAAATTCATCATAAACCAGAGGGTATTACATTTTTAGGGGATATTTCTTATAATGAATTGTCTAATTATTTCAATAAATGTGATATTTTCTGTATGCCATCAAGATTTGAACCTTTTGGCTTAGTATATATTGAAGCTTTGGTATATGGTATGCCATGTATAGTAAATAACGATTTTGCAATGAAAGAAGTTGTAAAAGATGGTGTTAACGGTTATTTAATATCAAATGAAGATATTGATGACTTAAAAGAAAAAATGAAATTACTTTTAAATGACGAAACTATAAAAAAGAATGTAATTAACAATAGGGAAAATTATATAAAAGAGTATTCATGGGATACTGTTGCTGATAGAGTATTAAATATTATAAAGAAAGATATGCAATAAAAAGCAGGGTATTTTATATAGATGGAAATTAGGTGACTAAAATGAAATTAGGCGTAGTAACTATTTATAATGGGGCAAATTTTGGAGCATATTTACAGGCATATGCTTTAAAAAAATATTTAGAAGAAAAAGGTCATAGAGTTGAGCATTTAAAGATTAATTCTGAAAACAGAGTATATTTTTATAGATATATTAGCAAGAGATGGCTTAAAGGTGTTAAGTATGCCTTTAACTATTTGTGCTATGGCAAGAAAAAGTATAAATGTTTTCAAAAAGGTTGGAAAGAATTTAATGTTTCCGACCCAAATGAAAAATTTGATGCTGTTATTCTTGGAAGTGATGAAATTTGGAATGCAGGAAATTCAGCTTTTAAAAATCCTTTATTCTATGGTGTAGGTGCAAATTCAAATAAAATAATATCATATGCAGCATCTGTTGGTGCTTATAAAATGGATAATATTCCAGATTATGTACCTAAGGCAATAGATGATTTGTATGCTATTATGGTAAGAGATGATGTTACAAAGGAATATGCTCAAAAATATACAAAAAAAGAAGTAAATATTGTTTGTGACCCTACTCTTTTATATGACTTTGAAAACAAAGAATTGCCAAAGTGTGATGATGAATATATACATAAGAACAAATATATATTGATATATGCTTATAGATATTCAGATGTTGAAAAACAATGGATAAAGAATTATGCAAGAGAAAATGATTTAAAAATTGTTACTACAGGTTTTTATGAACCTTGGTGTGATTATTGCGTTAATTGTGAACCTTTAGCTTTTATGGATGTTATAAAAAATGCTGAATTAGTCTATACATCAAGTTTCCATTGTGGTATTTTTTCTATTTATAACAATAAAAAAATGGTTGTTAGAAAATCTGGTCAAAAGGTTGTTGATTTATTTAATCGCATAGGTGCAAGTCAAGTATTAATTAGTGACAATGATAGTTATGATGTATTTAAGAATATAGCCCAAAGTAGTGTGGATTTCGAAAATATACATAATAACATTAAGAAATTTAGAGAAGAATCAGCTGATTTATTAAATAAGGCTTTAGAGTTAAAATAAAGGTAGATTTATTATGATTGATAAAATTAAGAAGAAGTTAAAAGTATCTGCAAATGTAAGGAATACTTTAAAAATAATGTCAGGAACTGCTGTATCTCAAGGTATTAGTTTTGTGACATTACCTATAATAACAAGAATATATGGTGCTAAAATTATGGGTGTTATGGCTATTGTTACAGCAATAGCAGCAGTAATAAATGCTTTTTCTGATTTGGGAATAAGTAAATCTATTATG
>ERZ791915.502-NODE-502-length-40552-cov-3.760106_pt1 | contig 40552 bp, 35 predicted proteins | sample MGYA00510139_ERZ791915 | MGnify/ENA primary metagenome ERZ791915 (study PRJEB30046, sample SAMN00792117) | human gut metagenome | study: EMG produced TPA metagenomics assembly of the A metagenome-wide association study of gut microbiota in type 2... | reverse complement strand
GTCAATATATTTCTTTTTCCAGATGCCAGCATCTTTTTTTGCTGTTTCATATTTAACTTTTTCTGGTAAAAGCTCTGAAAAATCCACAGGTTCAAAATCAAAGTTATCCACAAACCAACGCACATTTCCAATATTTTCCTTTTCTGAAACTGTACAAGTTGAATAAACCAATATACCGTCTTTTTTTACTTTCTTTGATGCTACAGCTAATATTTTTCTCTGTAAAGAAGCAAGTTCTTCTACATCAGCCATAGTTTTATTGTTTTTAATATCAGGCTTTTTTCTTACAAGACCAAGACCTGAACAAGGTGCATCAACAAGAACAAAATCTGCCTCTACATCTTCCTTATCCTCTGAGGCATCTCTTACCTGAACTTCTACATTAGTAAGTCCTAATCTGTCAGCACCCTCTTTTATAAGCTCCGCTTTGTGCTCATAAATATCTCTTGATATAACCTTGCCAGTATTTTTCATAATTTCAGCAGTTGCAAAAGTTTTTCCACCTGGAGCAGAACAAACATCAATAACTACAGAATTTTCATTAGGATTTAATATCCTTGTAGCAAGCATAGAACTTTCGTCCATAATGTGAAAAAGTCCTTTTTTATAGCTTTCCAATTCTCCAATATTGCTTGTCTTTCTGACATAAAGACTGTTTGGCAAAAGTGTATCCATATCAATTTCAACACCTTCATCTTTCAAAGTATTGGCAAGTTCTTCCTTTGTATTTTTTAAAGTATTTACACAAAGACTAATTGACGGTGCTTTATTGTTGGCAATACATATTTTATTAACTGTTTCAAAATCATAAGATTTAAGCCAGTATTCAATTATCCATTCAGGGCATGAATAAGTAACACTAAGATATTTTACCGGTTCTTTTTCCTTATTTGGATATGAAATGTTATCAATATTTCTTGCAACATTTCTCAATATACCATTTACAAAACCACTTAACGATGCAAATTTATGTTTTTTAGCCAATTTAACAGCCTCATTACAAACAGCACTTTGAGGAATTTTATCCATAAAAATAAGCTGATATATACCCATTCTCACATTAGTGCGTATAAAAGGCTTCATTTTCTTTACAGGTGTTTTAGAAAACTGATTTATAATATAGTCAATACGAATTAAATTTCTTAAAGTACCATTTACAATTTCTGTAACAAAAGCCTTTTGTACATTTGTCATTTCCGGATGAGCATTAAGAGCTTTTCTTAAAGCTATATTGTTATAACCACCGTCTTTAAAAATGTCCATTAAAATATAGAGAGCAATTTCTCTTTCGTTCATAATTTTCTCCTAAAAATCAAAACTATCTAGCCATCACTAGATTTGCAAATACTATAATTTACTTGTGTTGTAAACAAATCCTTTTGACTTACACACAAATAACTTCTTGAAAATCAAAACATTCTAATATATAATATAACACATATAAAGACTTAAAAAAAGTGTTTTTTCAAATATTAGGAGGTATTTTTTTATGTTTCGTTCCCTCTTTTGGTACACAAAAGCTGCCGTATCTCTTTTTTCTTCCAGAAAACCTCTAAAGAAGGCAGAACAATTTCTTTTAACAGATAATAGAACAGAAGGCGACACATTTTCTACAAGCTATGTTAAACAATGGGCAAAAGATAGAGTTGCAGACTCTGGTTCTACAATAAATATTAAAGGTCTTGAAAACATTCCTGACCAAAATGGCATACTCTTTATGAGCAATCATCAGAGTAATTTTGATATTCTCTTACTTTTAGCCGAACTTCCTGTTCAGCACGGCTTTGTGGCAAAAGTAGAACTTGACCATATTCCTTTCTTTTCAAGATGGATGAGATGTATACATTGTCTTTTTATGGATAGAAATGATATGAAACAGTCTGCTCAAACAATAATAGACGGTATTAAACAGCTTAAATCTGGTATTAATATGGTAATTTTCCCAGAGGGTACAAGAAGTAAAGGTGCTCCTGTAGGCGAATTTAAAGCCGGTAGTTTTAAACTTGCAACAAAGTCAAAAGCCCCTATTGTGCCAGTTACTATTGACGGTACTTATAAGGTAATGGAGGGAAATAAAAACAAAATTAAACCTGCTGAAATTAACCTTATTATTCATGAACCAATATATACAGATAATTTGACAAAAGAAGAAATTGCAGAACTTCCTGAAAAGGTCAGAAGCATTATTGTAGCTGATTTACCGGAAGATATGCGAGGATAAAAAAATGTGGCATTAACTTTAAAGTTTTTGCCACATTTTTATTATTTATTTATTACTTTTCTATTATATACCAAATGCAAATACATTGAATCATGAGCCTTTACAGCATCGTGATTTTTAATTGCATTTGCAATTTCTCTATGAGTTTCTATAGTTTCGTTTTTCAAAGTTCTGTTTGTAACCTGTACAAACAAAGGTATAGAGCTATTTATAATAGGCACAATTCTAGGCACAACTAAATTTTTACTGCTAGATGCTATAGCATTATGAAATTCAATATCAGCCTGTGTGTGGTCCTCCCCATTTATAAATAATCTTTCAACTTCGTCACATAGACTTTCTATTTTTGTAATATCTTCATCAGTAGCATTTAATGCTGCCATTTGTGCTATATATGGCTCAATCAAAAATCTTATTTCCAAAAGGTCACGAACAAGTTTTTCCTTATCATTTATAAAAGTAAAGCCCAAAGGGTCATCTACTACACCTGGTTTACTTGCTATATAAGTCCCAGAGCCTTGTTTAATAGTTACAATATTTCTTGAGGCAAGGAGTTTCATAGCCTCTCTTAGTGAACTTCTTCCTGCTCCCATTTCCTTTGCCAAAAAAACCTCATTAGGAAGTTTGTCCCCTGGTTTCATTTCTTTTTCTAATATATATGACACAATATCATCAGATAATTTTTCCGGTAAACTTTTTTCAGTATTCTCAAAATTCATCATACCAATTTCACCTCTATTTCCATATTCAAATAATTATATAATTTTCAAAAATACAATGTCAATAGGTAAAATTGCTTAAAAACTTGCCTTTTTATTCAGTAAATATTACAAATTGACAAATAAAGTAAAATGATTTATATTAAATACATCAGATGATTTGAAGCAATTTTACATCAAAAAGGAGGTTTTTCACCATGAAAATAATTAAAAACAGTAAAATTGGTATGATGACTTTAGGGGGTGAAGTTGTATGACAGATGTTGTATTTACTGCTGACCCTACTCGACTTATTATTTCAGCCGGTGTGGGAATTGTACTTTTGTTATTCCTCATTATTAAGTTTAAACTCCACCCAGTTATTTCAATGATGATTTCAGCTATAGTAATTGGTATCGGTGCTGGTATGCCTCTTAATCTAATTGCTGAAACTGTTCAAAAAGGTGTAGGTAAAACATTACAAGGTATTGCACTTCTCATAGGTTTAGGTTCTATGTTTGGTGGCATTTTGGAAGTTAGCGGTGGTGCTCAAAAAATGGCACAAACACTTATTTCAAAATTTGGTCAGAAAAAAGCAAGCCTTGCTTTAGGGCTTACAGGTCTTGTAATTGGTACAACAGTTTTCTTCGAGGCCGGAGTTGTAATACTTATTCCTCTTGCTTTTAATGTAGCAAAGCAGACAAAGAAATCTACTCTTTGTTATGCCATTCCTTTACTTGCTGGTCTTGCCTCTGGTTATGCCTTTGTTCCACCATCAGCCGGTTCAGTATTAGTAGCAAATGCACTCGGTGTAAATTTAGGTGTAATGATTGCCATTGGTATTCCAATTGCCTTGGTTTCAACAATAGTTGCTGGTGTTGTATGGGGCAATTTAATAGGAAATAAAATTTTTGCAAAACTTCCTGCCAATGTAAAAGAAATTGCCGATAAAGAAGAAAGTAAAAATCTTCCTTCATTTGGTGTTGTAGCAACAATAATACTTATTCCTCTTGTACTTATACTTTTAAGCACAGCATCAGACTATATTCCAATGGCTGAAAGTATTAAATCAGTATTAGGTTTCTTAGGCGAACCTTTTGTAGCCCTTACAATAGCCACTTTAGTAGCTATGTACTTTCTGGGTACAAGACAAGGTTATGACAAAGGTCAGCTCAAAAAAATACTTGACCACTCCCTTCGCCCTGTAGGTATGATACTTCTTGTAATTGCCAGCGGTGGTGTAATCCGTTGGATGTTACAGGACTCAGGTCTTGGCAACATTATTGGACCTGCCCTTGAACAGTCTGGAATGCCACTTATTATAGTAGCTTTCCTCATCGCCTTTCTTGTTCGTGCCTCAGTTGGTAGCTCTATTGTAGCTATGACAATGGCATCAGGTATTATGGCAACTATGCCAGCTACAGCTGACTGTTCAATACTCTATAAAGCAGCTATGTGCTGTGCAATATGTGGTGGTGCTACAGCTTTAAGCCATGTAAACGATGCCGGTTTCTGGCTTGTAGGAACTTTCCTTGAAATAGATGAAAAAACAACTTTAAAATCTTGGACCGTAATGGAAACTTTAATCGGTATCACAGGACTTGTACTTGCCCTTATAATTTCAATATTTGCATAGGAGGAAATATATAATGACAAAGTTACCAGTAAAACTAAATTCAATGCAAGATGCAAAATATCTTGTTCAGATTGCAGAATCCTGTCCCTACGATGTTGAACTTATATGTGGCAGATATATTGTAGATGCAAAATCAATGCTTGGTGTATTTAGTTTGCCACAGTTTGACAATGTAGAACTTGTTCTTCATAGCGAAGAAGTAGAAAATGTAAAAACACAACTTTCAAAATTTAACTTATTAAAATAAAAAGGAGAAATGAATTATGGAATTAAGAAGTCAGAAATTAAGAGAATTAGCCCCAGAAATTGACCCATTACGCCTTGGTACAGGTTGGAAACTTGAAGACCTTTCTAAGCCACAAATTATAATTGAAAGTACATTTGGCGATAGTCACCCAGGTAGTGGACATCTTTTGACCCTTGTTGAGGAGGCTAAAAATGGGGTTGCTAAAGCCGGTGGTTTTGGTGCAAGATACTTCTGTACAGATATTTGTGACGGCGAATCACAGGGTCACGATGGTATAAACTATTCCCTCCCATCAAGAGATATGATTGCAAATATGATTGAAATTCACACAAATGCTACACCTTTTGACGGTGGTGTGTTTATTGCAAGTTGTGATAAAGGTATGCCTTCACACCTTATGGCTATAGGTAGAATTAATATTCCATCTATTGTAGTTACTGGTGGTGTTATGGATGCTGGTCCAGACCTCCTTACTCTTGAACAGATTGGTAAATATGATGCTATGTGTAAAAGAGGAGAAATCACAGAAGAAAAACTTACTTTCTATAAGCATAACGCCTGCCCTTCTTGTGGTGCTTGCTCTTTTATGGGAACAGCATCTACAATGCAGGTTATGGCAGAGGCTCTTGGCTTAATGCTCCCAGGTAGTGCATTAATGCCAGCAACAAGTCCTGACCTTTTGGAATTTGCAAAGAAAGCCGGTGAACAAGCTGTATGGCTTGCAAAGAACGACCTTAAACCTAGCGACATTGTAACAATGAAGTCTTTTGAAAATGCTATTATGGTTCACGCAGCTATTTCAGGTTCTACAAATTCACTTTTACACATTCCTGCAATAGCTAAGGAATTTGGTATTGAATTAGATGCCGACACATTTGATAGACTTCACAGAGGTGCTCACTATCTTCTTAACATCAGACCTGCCGGCGAATGGCCTGCTCAGTTCTTCTACTATGCTGGTGGTGTACCAACAATTATGGAAGAAATTAAGGATATGCTCCACCTTGATGTTATGACAGTAACAGGTAAAACTTTAGGCGAAAACCTTGAAGACCTTAAAAAGAACGGTTTCTATGATAAATGTCAATCTTATCTTGACAAGTGGAACTTAAAGAGAGAAGACATTATCCGCCCATTTGACAAACCATTTGGTACAGACGGTAGTATTGCTATATTAAAAGGCAATCTTGCTCCAGACGGTGCAGTAGTAAAGCACACAGTAGTTCCAAAGGAAATGTTTAATGCTGTTTTAAGAGCAAGACCATATGATTGCGAAGAAGATGCCATTCACGCAGTTCTTACTCACGAAATTAAACCTGGAGATGCTGTAATAATAAGATACGAAGGCCCTAAGGGAAGTGGTATGCCAGAAATGTTCTACACAACAGAGGCAATAGCATCTGATGCAGAATTAGGTGCATCAATAGCACTTTTAACTGACGGTAGATTTTCCGGAGCATCTAAAGGACCTGCTATTGGACACATTTCTCCAGAAGCTGCTGAAGGTGGTCCTATTGCCCTTGTAGAAGAAAATGATTTAATTGAAATCAGTATTCCTAACAGAGTTATAAAAGTAGTCGGTATAAATGGAGAAAGAAAAACTGACGAAGAAGTGAAAAAAATCCTTGCCGAAAGAAAAAAGGCTTGGAAGCCAAAAGAAAACAAGTACAAGAAAGGCGTTCTTAAACTTTTTGCAGACAAGGCAGTTTCACCTATGAAGGGTGGATATATGGAGTAAAGAATAGTCCACAATTTTAAATGTATATGAATATATGAGTATATAAATATGTGCAAAACAAAAGCCACAAATGGAACTCTCTCATTTGTGGCTTTTTACTATTTATTTTCTTCTAATCTTCTATCCTTAATACCCTGTAAAACTATTTTTTTAGCCTCTATTGCCCTTTCTCTAGGCAAAGGCTTTGTGTCCTTCAATGGATAATCTATACCTAAATTTTCGTATTTAATTTTACCCATATCGTGATAAGGCAATACATCAAGGGCTTTTAAATTCTTTAAACCACCAATGTAATAGCCTAAGTCATAAAGGTATTTTTCATTTTCTGTAATATTAGGCACAACAACATGTCTTATCCAAACGGGAACCTCTTTTTCCTCAAGATATTTTGTAAAATCCAAAATATTATCTAGTGGCTGACTACATAATTTTAAATGTTCCTGTGGGTCAATAACCTTAATATCAAGCATTACAAGGTCAGTTACCTTTACAAGTCTATCAAATTTTTCTGTATTATCTTTTCTAAATGTAACACCTGATGTATCAAGACAGGTATGGATATTTTTCTCCTTAGCCTTTTCAAACAAATTAGTTACAAAATCAATTTGCATTAAAGGTTCTCCACCTGTTACAGTAATTCCACCTGTTTTATAAAATGTTCTGTTTTTTTCGAACTGTTCCAATATTTCTTCACTTGTCATATCTGTACCACCAGACATTTCCCAAGTATCTGGATTATGGCAATACAAACATCTCATAGGACAGCCTTTTGTAAAAACAACCATTCTTACACCAGGGCCATCAACTGTACCAAAACTTTCTATAGAATGAATATGACCAACCATACTATTCCACCTTTCTCTTGACTTATATAAACTTATAAATGCTAATATACACTAATCTATTTTTACACTTAAAATTTATATTATCAAAAATTCTTACTATTTTCAATTGCAAATAGCTAAAAACCCTATGGACAAATATGCCCATAGGGTATAGACAATCTAATTAATTATAAAGACTGGTGGAAAGTTCTTGAAATAACTTCGTCCTGCTGAGCCTTTGTAAGTTTAATAAAGTTTACAGCATAGCCTGAAACTCTTACTGTAAGCTGAGGATACTTTTCAGGGTGTGCCTGTGCATCCAAAAGAGTTTCTCTGTTAAATACATTTACATTTAAGTGATGACCGTCTTTTTCAACATAACCATCAATTAAAGATACTAAATTATCAATCTGCTGTTCGTTAGCCATTGTATATTACCTCCTATAAATCTTTTTCATCTCTATCCATACCATCAAAAAGTGTAGGAATGTTACAAGCCAAATTTCCCTTTGCACAATCAAGAGAAACTGTTTTATCTACATGTACACTATCCATATCCACCTTACCTGTTTCATCAACTGAAACATTAAGGTGACCACCATCTTCTGACATAAATCCGTCAATCATTGCTACAATTTCATCAATTTTAGACTGATTCATAAAATCACTCTTTTCTTATTACTTGTTTAAGTCTAAATCAATGTCAATATCGCCGTGGAAAATCTGGTCTTCCTTACCTAATGCACCAGGAATAATTGAGAATGTATCAGAAATACCGTCCTGAGCATCCTTAAATGGAATCTTAGCTACAGATGCAAGGGAAGCTACAGCACCATGGCTATCTCTGTGGTGCATTGGGTTAGCACCTGGAGCAAATGGCTGGCCCTTCTTTCTACCATCTGGAGTAGAACCTGTGTTCTTACCATAAACTACATTAGATGTAATTGTAAGAACAGAAGTTGTAGGAATACCGCCTCTGTAAGTATGGTTCATCTTGATATACTGAAGGAAGAGGTGTACTAAATCTCTTGCAATATTATCAACTCTGTCATCATCGTTACCATACTTAGGGAAATCACCTTCTACTTCGTAATCTACAACGATACCGTTTTCATCTCTTACAGTCTTAACCTTAGCATACTTAATAGCTGAAAGTGAGTCAGCTACTACTGAAAGACCTGCAATACCAGTTGCGAACCAACGAGTAATGTTCTTATCATGTAAAGCCATCTGTAATCTTTCGTAGCTATACTTATCGTGCATATAGTGAATGATGTTAAGAGCATTTACATATACGCCTGCAAGCCACTTCATCATATCCTTGTACTTGTCCATTACTTCATCATAATCAAGGTATTCAGAAGTAATTGGTCTAAACTTAGGACCAACCTGCTTCTTGCTAACTTCATCAATACCGCCGTTGATAGCGTAAAGAAGACACTTAGCAAGGTTAGCTCTAGCACCGAAGAACTGCATTTCCTTACCAATTCTCATAGAAGATACACAACAAGCGATTGTGTAATCATCGCCATGGTAAACTCTCATTAAGTCATCATTTTCGTACTGAATAGATGAAGACTCAATAGAAGTCTTAGCACAGAATCTCTTGAAGTTCATTGGAAGTCTTGTAGACCAAAGAACTGTAAGGTTTGGTTCTGGAGCAGTACCTAAGTTCTGTAATGTGTGAAGGTATCTGAAACTCATCTTTGTTACCATATGACGGCCGTCAATACCAACACCACCGATTGATTCTGTTACCCAAGTAGGGTCACCAGAGAAAAGTTCATTGTATTCAGGAGTTCTTGCAAACTTAACAAGTCTTAACTTCATAATGAAGTGGTCAACAAATTCCTGAATTTCTTCTTCTGTAAATGTACCATTTGCTAAATCTCTTTCAGCATAAATGTCAATGAAAGTAGAAGTTCTACCAAGTGACATAGCTGCACCATTCTGTTCCTTAACTGCTGCAAGGTAAGCAAGATAAGTCCACTGAATAGCTTCCTGAACATTAGCAGCTGGTCTTGAAATATCAAAGCCGTAAATTTCGCCAAGCTTGATTAATTCCTTTAAAGCTCTAATCTGTTCAGAGATTTCTTCTCTATTTCTAATAACATCTTCTGTCATAGTCTGACGGCAGAAGGCCTTTTCTACTTCTTTATCTTCAATAAGTCTGTTTACACCGTAAAGAGCAACTCGTCTGTAGTCACCTACAATACGACCTCTACCATAAGCATCAGGAAGACCTGTAATAATGTGAGCAGTTCTACAAGCTCTCATTTCAGGAGTGTACGCATCAAATACACCTGCATTGTGAGTTTTTCTATGAGTAGTGAAAAATTCTTCTACTTCTGGGTCAACCTTGTATCCATTATCTTCACAGGCTTTCTTTGCCATTCTGATACCACCATAAGGCTGTAAAGAACGCTTAAAAGGCTTGTCTGTCTGGAAACCAACAATCTTTTCCTTGTCTTTATCAAGGTAACCTGCACCATGGGATGTAATAGTTGAGATAGTCTTTGTATCCATATCAAGGACACCACCAGCTTCTCTTTCCTTCTTAGAAAGGTCTAAAACCTGTTCCCAAAGTTCAGATGTTGCTTTTGTAGGTCCTGCTAAAAAGCTATCATCACCATCATAAGGTGTATAATTCTTCTGTATGAAATCTCTTACATTAATTTCAGTTTCCCATACACCTTTCTTAAAACCATTCCATTCTTGAATCATCATATTTCCTCCTAAATAAAATTGCCACATATTGTGTGGTTAGCCTCCCCTGGCTACTAGATACATTATACTTTCTCAATTCCAGTCAGTCAATAATGTAAATATATAAACTTTTTGGAATTATTATTAGAAACTTTGTAAAAATTTATACCCTTTTGTAAATAATAATTATTATTAATTACAGTGATAATATATCATATATCCATTATTTCGTCAATATTTTAACAAGAAAAATTAAAAAAATAAAGTAAGGCTACAAAAACCACCATATATTAGCTTGTTTTTTCTAAAAAAATTAATTTTCTTATGTTGATAAAATTTGTAATACAGCACAAATGCACCCGAACCTTCATTGATTCGAATGCATATGTTTGTACTATATATTTTTCATTAATTAAACGAGCTTTTCACCAAAAGCCTTGCACTCTTCAAGCTGTTCATCTTCTGGTGTATTCTGGCAAATTAAAGTCTGCTTAACAGTTGCACCTGCGTCAACAGCTCTCTGTTCCCAATCTCTCATCCACTGACCGTCACCCCAGTCGTATGAACCAAAGAGGGAAATTGTCTTGCCACTAAGGTCACCTTCAATAGATGAGAAAAGGCTTTCAACAGAGTCTTCTAATTCTTCAGCACCCATAGCTGGAGAGCCAAATGCGATACTATCATAGTCGCCTAATGTAGCTGTATCAAAGCTGTCTGCCTCACTAACTACAACTTCTGCACCCTTAGCCTGTGCTCCTGCTGCAATAGCCTCTGCCATTGCCTGTGTGTTACCTGTTGTTGATGCGTAAATAATTGCTACTTTCATAATTGTCCTCCTTAAAATAAAACAACCTTATTAATAAGCTGCTGCTCTGACGAGCTTTTCAATGGGTGTTCCTCCCATAAAAAGTTTATGATAAACATCAGTACATTTTCTGTATTTAAAGAAACTCTTTCTAGCCTCTTCTTCATTTCCATAAACTTTCCAATACCCGTTTAAAATATAATTTTTACCACGATTTTCAATAAATCCCAATACATCCTCAATAGGATAACTAAGGAATAAACCTATTTCATGAGGAAAATCCTCTAACTGTCTTATTCTCTCTTTTAATCTTTCAACAGCCTTTTTACTATCCTCTGTATTGTAACCATATTGACTCATAAATTCGGTAACTCTGCCGTCGGAAAAATCCCTTTCAAGAAATTTAGGTCTATACACATATATTAATGCCCCATTTGAATTACAGGCAAGAGATTCAATATAAACACCCATAGGATTAAACATTTTATTGTTTTCCTCTATTTGCTCATCTATATTATTGCCTTTAAAAGTAAAAATATTTCCACTTTTAATTCCTCCAAGGGTAGGTGCAGCAAAATGTATTAAAGCTTCCTGCATATATTAAATCTCCTTTCTGTAAATTACACCCTTTACTAAACACAAATTTTATTTTAGATAATTTTCGCTTTTTTATACAGCAATCATATTTGATGTTTATTTGTATGATAGAATGAAGGTAAAAAACAATGTATTTTTTCGCTGTATTCTACGTATTTAGTAAATCAATTAGCAACCACAGTACTGGCTTAAAATCTTCTTTAATGCTGTTGCACTAGAGCTATGTGAACGAGCAATTTCGATATTATTTTTACCAGCAGTCTGAGTTGCTGTCACAATCATTTTGTGACATACTGTGTTTGTAAATAAAATCATTAAATCTGGTCTACCTATTTTTTCTCTTAAATTACTGCTAGGCTGAGTAAATACCTTTGCCTTGCATTTATAATTTTTACATAAATCTTCGTATTGGCGAATCATCTTGTCGTTTCCGCCTACTATAACTACACTCATTAAAATACCTCCTTGAGTTAGTCTCGGCTAATCCATATGTCAATTAAAAGTTAGCTTACGCTAACATATACTTTAAAAATATAGTTAGCTTTTGCTAACTTGTGTTTATAATAACATAGCATTTACCCTTTGTCAATTACTATTTTTGAGAAAGATAATCAACAACACACTTTTCATAGTATATTAATAGGATTTTCTCATTTACAAGGAATTTATAGGTCAAGCAATCGGATTTCTTTCCGATTCATTACTAAAAATTCATAAAAAAACAGACCCCAAAAATTAATTTGAGGTCTGTAAAATAATCAATTTATATTATTTTTCGTTTGGCATTGTGAATGTTGAATCTAATGCCTTCTGTAAAATGTAAGCTGCATCTTTTGCTGTTAACTGACCATCTTTATCTGCATCAAGTAATTCAAAAGCATTTGTAGCTACATCTTCAAGAGCAACCTTTGCACCAGTAAGAACCTTCTGTAATACTAAAGCTGCATCATTAGCTTCTACCTTACCATTACCATCAGCATCGCCCTTAATATTCTTGCTTGGTTCTGGAGCAGGAGCTTCTGTAGTAGTTTCTGAACTTGTTTCTGTTACAGTAGTAGTTTCAGTTGTTGTTTCTGTTGTAGTAACAGTAGTAGTTTCAGTTGTTGTTTCAGTAGTTGTTTCTCCACCTTCAACTGAATATGGAATACTCTTTACTGTAAGAGTTCTACCCTTCTTCTTGTTAGCTTTAATACCAGCGATATTATCAACACCTGTTACAGTCTTTGTAACTGTTGTACCACCGTTAAGAGTACAAGTAGCTTCGCCTGTTGCTGTATCTACAGTAAATACTACTGTGTTGCTACCTGCAACGAACTTACCTGCACTAGCACCAGTTGAATCACCAAAATCAAATATTACTGAACCGTCCTTTGCAGTTACTCTAAGACCAATACCTGTGTCCTTATATGCAACTGTGCCTGTTGATTCATCTTTACGAACAAGGTTAAATAAAGCACCAGTACCTTCTGTTGTAGAAGCATCAAAGTTTACTGTTACTGTTACCTTACCTGAAATAGCATTGTCAAATATTACTCTTGTATTTGAAGTATCAGTACCATCAACGATAGCTGGAAGCTGATGTTCGTTAATATCGCCACCACCCTTGTGAGGTTCTGATGGTACATCTGCATTTGTAGTTGTTTCTGTTGTTGCGTCTGTTACCTTTGCAGTTGTAGTTTCTGTTGTCTTATCTGTTACAACTGCTGTTGTAGTTTCTGTTGTTGCATCTGTTGTCTTAGCTGTAGTTGTTTCTGTTGGAGTTGTACCACCAGTTGGAACACCTACTGTAGGCTTAGACATAATAAGGTTTCTATCTACTGCACTATTAGCTGTAATACCAACTACAGAGCTAATAGACTGTGCATCAATGCTATGAGTTAAAGTCTTACCGTTTACTGTAAGAGTTACTGTCTGTGCATCAAGGTCAAATACAAATTCATAGTTGTACTTTGTTGATGCAATAGTGTCGCTTGATGAAGTATATGCTGAACCACCTGTACGAAGTGCAATATTCTTGCTTGCATCAGATGCTAAGTCAGCAATATCAGCTGAATCGCCAGCCTTGTTTGTACCCTTAACCTGAACAAATGCCCACTTACCAGCAGCCTTTGCAATTACAGGTGTTGCGTAACCCTTTACAACTACCTTACCAGAAGTAATAGGTTCGAAAGAGTTAGTCCATGTAGCAGCTGCTACATCAGAAGTATCCTTTAATAAGTAGTCATCTGTAGCTGACTGATATTCAACACTAATTGAACCAGTAGCTGGAGTAGCTGTACTTGGAGAGAAACCGTCTTTTGCAGTTAAATCAACTGTAGAAATTTCAATCTGAGCTTCTGTAGTAGTTTCTGTAGGATTTACACTAGAAGTTGTAGTTTCTGTTGTTGCTTCAGTAGTAGTTGTTGCACCAGTTGTAACAACAGTACCGTCTGAATTACCACCAAATGAAACGATTGAAGACTTGTAATTTACAACTGCTGACTTGAGTTCGCTAATTACAGCATAGTTTGTATCTTCTGTAGCATTGTTAAATGTCCACTTGAAGTCGCCACCATTTACACGACCAGCCTGAGCCATAACCTTAGCTGGAACATCTTCTGGAGCATCAATGTTTGCTGTGTCTACACCTAAATCAAACTTAGAAGTATCAGTATCAAAGTTGTTGTAGCTTGTGCCACCAGCCTTAGTAACTTCTGAAGAAGGAACCTGTGCACTTCTTTCAGTTACTTCGTAAGCATCATAACCAGTTGTTGCGTTAGGATTATTCTGAGTTAAATAAGCCTTAGCACCTTCAATGTGGTTGTTGTATGCCTTAATCATACCACCAGTTTCGCCTGAGAATGTACCATCGCCTGTTGCATCAGTACCCTGCTTAGAGCTTAACATTGGATATTTACAATTTCTGAAGTAGTTTGCTTCAACGAATGCTGAAGAACCCATTGTTGTACCTACACCATACTTTGCATTACCATCAAAGTAGTTGTTGTAAATATGTACAGACATTGTTCTAATTCTTGGATGTCTTGAATCAGAGTGGTCGAACCAGTTGTGATGATATGTAATCTGGCAATCAGTTGTTTCGCCCTTCATACCACAAAGAGAAGACTTACCACTATCAAAGAAGTGGTTGTAAGAAACTGTAACAAAAGTTGACTTACCCTTAACATCTACAGTACCGTCACCCTTTGCCTGGTCAGCATCGCCACCAGTCTGTCCATAGAATAAGTCCATATTATGAACCCATACATTACAGTTAGAAGTATCAAGAGATACAGAGTCATCAAGACAAGCCATAACTGCAAAGTTTCTTAATTCTACATTACCGGCATTTCTAATAAGCATACCGAAACCATGGATACCAGCATCTTCGCCGATACCTTCTATTGTAAGATTAAGATTTGAATAAGCATTCTTACCTTTAATCTGTAAACCTTCTGCCTTACTTGCAAAACTATCCATATCATCAGCATTAATCATACCAACGATACGAATATCTACAGGAGCTGTTTCCTTACCCTTCTGTAAAGCATTTACAATAGCCTGAAGACCTGTAAATTCCTGTTCAGCCTTATCCTGCATAATGCTTGCTTTTACAGTCTTTGCGTTTTCTGGTGTAACATAAATAACCTTAGCACCAGCCTTTAATGTACCGTCTGCGTTGTAAGCACCAGCACCCTTATAAGTAGACTTAGTTGAGAATGCTGCACCTGAACGGTCATAGTTAGTTACTGTTAAATTTGAAGTAGTAATTGCATCAGCAGTTACTTCTGTACCAGCTGAAACTGGAACAACCTTCATATTATATGTACCTGCTGCAAGACCTACTGCATCAGCTCTCCAACGGTCTGGGTACTTTCTAATAAGCTGGTCATCAAGTTTTGTCCAATCAGAGTCACTTGTGCTCTTTACATAAACATTGTAACCTGTGTAGCTTGAATCTCCCCCAATCCACTCTACATAACAACTTTCCATCCAGCCACTACTTTCATATACAGCAATATTGCTTGCTGCTAAAACTGAAACTGGAGTAACTGCAAAATTTGTTACAGCAACGCCTGTTACAGCCATTGTAGAGGCAAGGACGGCACTTATGAATTTCTTTACTTGTTTCTTCATAAATTTTCCTCCTAAATTAATAAACACATTGTTTTTTTGTTTATAAAGCTTTCACTTTAACCTCAATAATACCATAATTATGTATTTTTTACAAGTCGTTTTTACTACTGTGTACTCTTTTAGACTTTTTGCACAAATAATTACCCATATTTATGTATAATTATACCATAAATTAGGCTTTTATGAAAAATACAGTTTTCTTTTCATATTTAAAAATAATAATTTTTATTCTTTACAATTTTTTTGACTAATATTATAATAGGTATAAACAAATATTTTTTAGGAGGTGCTGTTATGGATACACGAGTAGCATTGATTGGAATTATAGTTAGTAACCCTGATTCTGTTGAAAGTATAAACAAACTTCTTCACTCTTATAGTGAACATATTATTGGCAGAATGGGTATACCTTATCGCAAGAAAAATATTTCTATAATTAGTGTTGCTGTTGATGCTCCTAATGACATCGTAAGTGCCTTAGCTGGCAAATTAGGACAGCTTGACGGTGTAAGCACTAAAACAATTTACAACGAATAAAATTTTGTCTGACAGGAAAGAGTATTCTAACCTGAAAGAAAGGAGAAAACTATGTACAACCCAAAATCACTTAAAGCAGAAGAATTTATTTCTCATGAGGAAATACAGGAAACCCTTGCTTTTGCAGATGCAAACAAAAATAATGTAGAGCTTATTGACTCTATTATTGAAAAAGCTAAATTAAAGAAAGGTCTTACTCATAGAGAAGCCTCTGTTCTTCTTGCCTGTGAAATTCCAGAAAAAAACGAAGAAGTTTTTGCCCTTGCAAAGAAAATAAAAGATGATTTTTATGGCAACAGAATTGTTATGTTTGCCCCTCTTTATCTCTCAAACTACTGTGTAAACGGCTGTGTATACTGCCCTTACCATGCTAAGAACAAGCATATTGCAAGAAAGAAACTTACTCAGGAAGAAGTAAAGAGAGAAGTTATTGCTTTACAGGATATGGGTCACAAAAGACTTGCTATTGAAGCCGGCGAAGACCCTGTAAACAATCCCATTGATTATATTTTAGATTGTATCAAAACAATTTACTCTATTAAGCATAAGAACGGTGCTATAAGACGAGTAAATGTAAATATTGCAGCGACTACTGTTGAAAACTACAGAAAATTAAAAGATGCTGGAATAGGTACATACATACTTTTCCAAGAAACATACCACAAGGAAAGTTATGAAAAACTTCATCCAACTGGTCCTAAGCACAACTATGCTTACCATACAGAGGCTATGGACAGAGCTATGGAGGGTGGCATTGATGATGTAGGTTGTGGTGTACTTTTCGGTCTTGAAAAATACAGATATGAATTTGCAGGTCTTTTAATGCACGCAGAACATTTAGAGGCGGTTCATGGCGTTGGTCCTCATACTATTTCTGTTCCTAGAATTAGACGAGCTGACGATATTGACCCAGACGCATTTTCTGACGGTATTGATGATAATATTTTTGCAAAAATTGTTGCCTGTATAAGAGTTGCTGTACCATATACTGGTATGATTATTTCCACTAGAGAAAGTAAAGCCTGTCGTGAAAAAGTTCTTCAGCTTGGTGTATCACAGATTAGTGGTGGTTCAAGAACAAGCGTAGGTGGCTATGTTGAGCCAGAAGAACCTGACGACTTAACATCTGAACAGTTTGATGTAGAAGACAAGAGAAGTCTTGATGAAGTTGTTCATTGGCTTATGGACTTAGGTTTTATACCTAGTTTCTGTACTGCTTGTTACAGAGAAGGCAGAACTGGCGACCGTTTTATGAGTCTTTGCAAAAACGAGCAAATTCACAACTGTTGCTTACCAAATGCCCTTATGACATTAAAGGAATATCTTATGGACTATGCAGCTGAAGATACAAAGATTGCCGGCGAAAAAGTTATTGCAAAAGAACTTGAGCATATTCCCAACGAAAAGGTAAGAGGCATTGTTATTGAAAGACTTAAAGAAATAGCTGACGGTCAAAGAGATTTTAGATTTTAGGAGGTGTTCCTATGGGTTTAAATGATACTCCTAAATCTGACAGAATACACATTGGTATTTTTGGTAAAAGAAATGCCGGTAAGTCTAGTATTATAAATGCTATAACTTCACAAAATCTTGCTGTAGTTTCTAAAGTAAAAGGAACAACAACTGACCCAGTACAAAAAGCTATGGAGCTTTTGCCTTTAGGTCCAGTTATGATTATTGATACCCCTGGTATTGATGATGATGGCGAATTAGGTAAAATGAGAGTTGAAAAGAGCTATCAGGTACTTAATAAAACTGATATTGCCCTTTTAGTAGTTGACGGTAATGTAGGTCTTACTCAATGTGATAAGGATTTAATAGAAGAAATTAAAAAGAGAAAACTTCCTTATCTTATTATATTAAATAAATCTGATGAAGTTTGTAACAGATATGACATTGAAAACTCTATATGGGTAAGTGCTGAAACTAAGGAAAATATTTGGGAATTAAAAGAAAGACTTTCTAAACTTGTTCCCAATGAAAATATGACACTTAAAATAATAGGCGATTTACTTGACCCAGAGGATATTGTGGTTCTTGTAGTACCTATTGACTCAGCAGCACCAAAGGGTCGACTTATTCTCCCTCAACAGCAGACAATAAGAGATGTGCTTGAGGCTGGTGCAATTTCAGTTGTTACAAGAGATACTGAACTTTCTCAAACATTGAAAGCTCTTGGCAAAAAGCCAAAAATTGTAGTTACAGACTCTCAGGCTTTTGGCAAGGTAAAAAATGATGTACCGGAAGATATTCTCCTTACTTCATTTTCAATACTTTTCGCAAGATATAAGGGAGATTTAGCTGAGCAGATAAAAGCTGTAAAAGCTATAGATAGCCTTAAAGACGGAGATTATGTACTTATCTCAGAGGGTTGTTCACACCATAGACAATGTGACGATATAGGAACAGTTAAAATCCCTAGATGGCTTAAAGAACATAGTGGCAAAAAAATCAACTATGAATTTTCTAGTGGAACAGAATTTCCTAGAGATTTAAGCAAATATAAGGCTGTAATACATTGTGGTGGCTGTACATTAAACGAAAAAGAAATGAAACATAGAATTGCCGTTGCTAAGGAACAAAATGTCCCTATTACAAACTACGGAATATTCATAGCTTATACTCAAGGCATACTGAAAAGAAGTTTACAAGCTTTTCCAGAAATAGCTAAAATACTTGATTAAACACAAAAGACCTGTAGAAAAAATTCCACAGGTCTTTTTTATATTGAATCAGATTAATGAGGTTAATTTGTTCTAAATATCACTTAGCTATTCCAATATTAAATTCTGTCTTATCGCTGTTCTTGACCTTGCCTACTACATTTTTAGTAGTTTCTTTTCTTCTTGCTAACTGATTATAGTCATTCTCTCCACAAGACAAAACACTATCATCTTTAGTAATAAACATTGAGAAATTATGTCCTGCTTCAATACCAACTGAATTAGTAACATTAGGTACTTCTATAGGTGTTTCTGCGAAAAATCGAATTTCACTACTATTACCAGTTTTTGATTTTTCAATTCTTCCTGTCATACCGTCTTTACCTAACTCTCCTTCTGTATTATCACCCCAACCATATACTTTTCCATCACTACTTAAAGCAAGAGAATGGTCGTATCCAACTTTAATATCTACAATTTTATTTAAACCATCTATTTTCTGTGGCATTAAAAGAGGTGCTTTATCTCTACCAAGTTTCCCATTTTCCTTGTCGCCCCAAGACCAAACAGCACCGTCTTTATCAAGGGCAAGCAAAACATCTTCTCCAGCATCTATTTTTGTAACATCTTTTAAATATAAAATCTGCTGAGGTTCACTTTCCTTATTTTTATTTACTCTCTGAATATAACCATTTTTACTATCTCCCCAGTCCCATACTGTTCCATCATTTTTTAATGCAATAGCATAATAACTATCATTGTTATTATAAGTTTCTCCCATAGCAATGCTCTTTACATCTGAAAGTCCTTGAACCTGCTTAGGAGCTACTATGTTTTTCTTTCCAATATTTATTTTACTGTTATCCCAAGACCATACTGTTCCGTCTTTTTTAACAGCAATAGCAGTATTCCCATAACCATCAATTTCCTTTACATCACTAATATCGCTAATTACCTTAGGTGTTGCATCTTTTGATGTAAATATTGCATTACTGTTGTCCATTTTATGGCTTTTATCAGTTTCTTCTTCGTTATTATATTCTTTTCCCCAAACCCACACCTTTCCAGTATTATCAAGTGCCATACCAAAATCACTTTTAGCATTTACTTGTACTATGTCTTTTAATCCTTTTATCTGTGTTGGAAATTGGGCATACTTAACTGTACCATTTGCTATTACACCATATTCATTTAATCCCCAAGCCCATACAGTTCCGTCACTTTTTAACGCCAAATTCCAAGTGCTACCTGACGAAATCATTGGCTGTGTTGAAAATTCTTCTGCAAGCACATTTGTTGAAAAAAGCATACTTGTTGCTAAAATAGCCCCTAAAATTTTCTTTAACATAATAATCTCCCCTTTTACTTCTTTTCAACCGTAGCTGTAGTCTTTTTTGCTTCCGTATTTGGAACATATGTGCCTACAGTAAATTTACTTCTATCACTATTTATAACATTTCCAAAAGAGCTTTCAATTCTTGATGCAGGTCTACCCAATCTGTTATTGTTATAATTAAAACCACAGGTTAAAACTCCACCGTCATTAGTAATTACTGCTGAAAGCCTTGTGCCTGCATCTATGCAAGCATTTTTTCCTACCATAGTTATAAACATAGGAGTTTCTGCAAGTCTTCCCTGTTCAAATACCATACCGTATGTTTTATCTCTTTCTGCATATACAGGGACATTACTGCTGCCAAGCTGTCCGTCTGTACTATCTCCCCAACCGTACAACTGTCCACTACTATTTAAAGCAAATGAATGTTTTCCTCCTGCTACTATATCAACCATATTTTTTAGATTATCCAACTTTGTAGGTTTCCAATCCGGAACTGTTTTTCTTCCAAGACGACAATAATCACTTTTTCCCCAAGTCCATACATTTCCATCTTTATCTAAAGCAAGAGTATGTACCTCACCTACACTAATTTTAATTATATTTTTTAGATAGTCATTTTCTTCAGGCTGAAAATCTGTTCCCTCTTTCGTAGTTCCCAGACAATAATCCTTATTATTGCCCCAAGTCCATACATTTCCATCTTTATCAAGTGCCATAGCAAAATATTTGTTGCTGTCGCCATAGACCTTACCCATTTGTATTTGCTCAATATCACTAAGTCCGTCAACTTTTTGTACCAAATCTGGAGTTCTATTGTCTAATTTCCATACTGTTCCGTCTTTTTTTAATGCTATAGCATATGTACCACTACTATCTATTTCCTTAACATTGTTAATAGCATTTATTCTATTAGGTGTAGCCTCATCTGCACTCAATTTTATAAATTCATCAGCTGTTTCTGTTCTCTCCTTACCCCAGTGCCATATATAGCCCTCACTATCTACAGCCATAGAATAATCGCCCTTTCCATTGACAGCTACTATATTTTTTAAGCCCTTTACCTGTACAGGATAAAGGCTGTCCTGAGATGTTCCAATTCCTAGTGAACCATATTTGTTTACACCCCAAGCCCATACTGTTCCGTCACTTTTTAATGCCAATGTATAATCTTCATTTGTTGATACCATTGGTTTTGTTGAAAATTCTTCTGCAAACACATTTGAAGATAACATCATACTTACAGCAAGAATAACCCCTATAACTTTTTTTAACATAAAAACCCACCCTCTCTTTAACTAAATATTTATATTTTTATAATATCATATTTAGATATTTTATTCAATCACAATTATGAATTTTGTTAAAATATCACAAATTTCCAAAATCTTAATATATTGTTAATAAATTAACATATTGATTTTTGTTGTGAAAGTGGTATAATAAAATTAAAGTTATGAAATATTATTTATGTATTTTCCACAACTAATTTTACTCGAAGGGAGTTTTTATATGTCAAATAGAATAGTTTTAAACGAAACATCATATCATGGTAAAGGAGCAATACAGGATATTGCAACAGAAGTAAAGACAAGAGGATTTAAAAAGGCCTTTGTATGTTCAGACCCTGATTTAGTTAAGTTTGGTGTTACTAAAAAGGTTACTGATGTCTTAGATAATGCAGGTTTTGCTTATGAAATTTATTCTAATATTAAGCCTAACCCTACTATTGAAAATGTACAGACAGGTGTTAAAGCATTTAAGGATAGCGGTGCTGACTACATAATTGCCATTGGTGGTGGTTCTTCAATGGATACATCAAAGGCAATAGGTATTATTATCAATAACCCAGAATTTGAAGATGTTAGAAGTCTTGAGGGTGTTGCACCTACTAAAAAGCCTTGTGTACCTATTATCGCAGTTCCTACTACTGCTGGTACAGCTGCTGAAGTTACAATTAACTATGTTATTACAGATGTTGAAAAGAAGCGTAAATTTGTTTGTGTAGATACTCACGATATTCCTGTTGTTTCTATTGTTGACCCAGATATGATGAGCTCAATGCCTAAGGGTCTTACAGCATCTACTGGTATGGATGCCCTCACTCACGCTATTGAAGGTTATATCACTAAGGGTGCTTGGGAAATGACAGATATGTTCCACCTTAAAGCTATTGAAATTATTTCAAAGAATTTAAGAGGTGCTGTTGAAAATACTCCAAAAGGCAGAGAAGGTATGGCATTAGGTCAGTATATTGCTGGTATGGGCTTCTCTAACGTAGGTCTTGGTATCGTTCACTCTATGGCTCATGCTTTAGGTGCTGTTTATGATACTCCTCACGGTGTAGCTAATGCTATTTTACTTCCTACAGTAATGGCTTACAATGCTGACGCTACTGGCGATAAATATAAATATATTGCAAAAGCTATGGGCGTAGAGGGTACTGAAAATATGACTCAGGAAGAATACAGAAAAGCAGCTGTAGACGCTGTTAGACAGCTTTCTATTGATGTAGGTATTCCTGCTGACTTAAAGGATATTGTAAAAGAAGAAGATGTTCAGTTCCTTGCTGAATCTGCTGTAGCCGATGCTTGTGCTCCTGGTAATCCAAAAGACGCAAGTCTTGAAGATATTATTGCACTCTATCATTCATTAATGTAATAAATACTCTCTTGAGTTTTTATAATTTTTCTTCCTTATTAAGGCATCGGATTTATTTTTCCGATTCACTGTAAAAAAGCTGGTGTTCATTTGAACGCCAGCTTTCTCTATGTTTATATTATTTATAATTTTATCTTAAAGCATTTCTGCAAAATACTTATGTACTTCTGTAGAGTCTGTTAACTCTGGGTGGAATGCACTTACAAGCTGATTACCCTGTCTTGCAGCAACAATCTTACCGTCAACAACAGATAAAATCTCAACGCCATCTCCAGCCTTTTCAATATAAGGTGCTCTGATAAATCTCATAGGAATTGTAGTATCCCCAAATTTTTCTTCTGTAGAGAATGAACCAAGCTGTCTACCATAGGCATTTCTCTTTGCAACAATATCCATTGTAGCAAAATGTACTCTGTCATCGTTTTCAATCTTTTTAGCCAAAACCAAAAGACCAGCACAAGTACCAAATACAGGCATACCGTCATTAATTTTCTTAACAAGTGTATCTTGCATATCAAGTTCTCTTGCTAATTTTCCAATAACTGTACTTTCGCCACCTGGAATAATAAGACCGTCAAAATTTCTCTCCAAATCTTTCTTTTGACGGATTTCGAAAGTTTCAACACCTATTTTGTTAAGTATATTTTCGTGTTCAATAAAAGCACCTTGAACTGCCAATACTCCAACTTTTTTCATATTATTTGCCTCTTTCTGCCATTAAAAGTTCAATTTCATCTTCGTTAATACCAACCATTGCTTCGCCTAAATCTTCTGAAAGTTCAGCAAGTAACTTAGCATCATTGTAGTTTGTAACAGCCTTTACAATAGCAGCTGCTCTCTTTGCTGGGTTACCAGACTTGAAGATACCAGAACCAACGAATACGCCTTCTGCACCAAGCTGCATCATAAGAGCTGCATCAGCAGGAGTTGCTACACCACCGGCTGCAAAGTTTACAACTGGAAGTCTCTTGTTATCGTGAACATACTTTAATAAGTCATAAGGAACACCTAATTCCTTTGCGTTGTTGTAGAGTTCGTCTTCGCTAAGAGAACCAATTCTGCGAATTTCGCTGTTCATCTTTCTCATATGAGTTACAGCCTGTACAATATCGCCTGTACCAGGTTCGCCCTTTGTTCTAATCATTGATGCACCTTCAGCAATTCTTCTTAAAGCTTCGCCTAAATCCTTTGCACCACAAACGAAAGGAACATCAAACTTAGTCTTGTCAATGTGGTAAACATTGTCTGCTGGAGAAAGAACTTCACTTTCATCAATGTAGTCAATTTCAATAGCCTGTAAAATCTGAGCTTCTGCAAAGTGACCAATTCTAACCTTTGCCATTACAGGAATAGAAACAGCTTCCTGAATACCTTTAATCATTTTAGGGTCACTCATTCTTGATACACCACCAGCTGCTCTAATATCAGCAGGAATTCTTTCAAGTGCCATAACAGCACAAGCACCAGCTTCTTCAGCAATCTTTGCCTGTTCAGGTGTAGTAACATCCATAATTACGCCACCCTTTAACATCTGAGCTAATTCGCAATTTAATTTATATCTTGACATAATACAATAACCTCCGAAAATAAATTGATTTTTATTTGAAATATGGTTATAATTATACATAAATCTGATATTAAATAAATATCCAGTTTTTAACTTTTTAATAAGGTCAGTTTTCAATTGTATTTACTAAAAAAGGAGAATTATGTATGTTTACCTGTAACTTAGACCCAAAAAGTAAAGTACCTCTTTATCAACAACTTTACGAATATATACAAAATTCTATTAACAACGGAGAGTTAAAAGCTGAGGAAAAATTACCTTCAAAAAGAAAGTTATCTCAACACCTGAAAATAAGTGTTATTACTATTGAAAATGCTTACGAACAGCTTATTACAGAGGGTTATATTTACTCTAAACCTCAAAAGGGATTTTATGTTACTGATATAGATAATACCTCCCCTATTAAAGCTCCTGTTCACAATGAATTTCAACCTGTAATACCTGAAAAAACTTTACCTTATGAATTTAGAACAAATTCAGCTGACATTAACAGTTTCCCCTTTTCGACTTGGGCTGGTTTAATGAGGGAAGTTCTTCGTGACCAGGATAAAAAATTGCTTGAAAAAGGTAATCCAAAAGGTTTGTATACTTTACGCCGAGAAATTGCCATTTACTTAAAAGCCTATAGAAATATTTCTGTTAGTGCAGACCAAATCATTGTAGGTGCAGGAAGTGAATATCTAATAAACATAATATTACAGCTACTAGGCAAAAACAGAATTTATGCTGTAGAAAATCCCGGCTATCACAAAATAGCTAAAATAATGGAGGCTAACGGCATTGAGCCAAAATACATACCCTTAAATGATGACGGTATTAATATGAATGAACTTATAAATTCAAAAGCAAATGTACTCCACATTACACCCTCTCATCATTTCCCATTAGGTATTGTTACTCCAGTAAAAAAGCGAAATGAAATACTAAACTGGGCATACAACACCGACAGTTACATTATTGAGGACGACTATGACAGCGAGTTTAGATATACAGGAAGACCTGTACCAGCATTGCAATCCTTAGATAAAGGTAGTAAAGTAATTTACTTAAATACATTTGCAAAAAACATTGCCCCTTCCCTGAGAATTAGCTATATGGTTTTGCCCGAAAATTTGGCTGAAAAATATCAGAAAGAATTTAGTTTTTACTCCAATACTGTGTCTAGTTTTGAGCAATACACTCTTTCAAAATTTATGGCAAAGGGAAATTTTGAGCGATACATAAATAAAATGCGTCTTATATACAAGCAAAGGCTAGATACTATTATAAATTCTATTAACGGCTGTTCTTTAAAAGATTTTGTAACCGTTAAAGGGGAAAAAACCGGTCTTCACATACTCCTTGAAGTCAATAATGGTATGACAGAAAATGAGCTTGTGGATAAAGCCAGAGAAAATGGAATTTTATTAACAGGTATGTCCCAATTTTTCCACGAGGGTGTTCATAAAGGAAAGCCTACTGTAATTTTAGGATATAGTGGTATAGATACTGTCAACATAGAAAAGGCTTTCAAAATTTTAGAACAAATATGGAAATAGGCTGTCGATAAATTCGACAGCCTTGCAAGAAATGCTTGCATTTCTTGCAGTTAGTCTAAGGTAGGGACCAGCCGAGAAAAATATGGCACTAAAAAACAGTACCATATTTTTGTCCCTGTCCTCGGTCGGGCAAAGCTCGACCTGCGGAATTAATTTAAGAAAACCAAGGTTTTCTTAACAACTTTCCTTATATATTTTTATTCTTAATATGGAAATTTTAGTTTTTTTGTATTATAATAAATTGATTTCAGAAAAAAGGAGGTTCTTATGGTTTTTCGAAATATAAAGCGTTCCGAAATTTATTATTTTGAATTTGTTCCTATATGATACTGTGACATTTAATTTGTAGCTTGACATGTCAAGTTATCGGATTTATTAAAATTATATAGGAGAATTAGTATGTCAAAAAAAGAAAAATTAAAAAGATACATAATATTTTTTATAGGTTTATTTTTTAGTTCATTTGGTGTTAGTTTTGTAACAAAGGCAAATTTAGGTACTTCCCCTATTTCCAGTATTCCCTATGTTTTAAGTTTAGCAACTAAGCCAACCCTTGGCGAATACACAATATTCTTCAGCCTTTTCTTAATCGCTTTACAGATATTAATACTTGGTAAAAAGTTTAAAAAAGAAAGTCTTTTACAGATACCTGTTTCTATAGTATTTGGTTATTTTATAGACTTTTCAATGTTCCTTTTAAGCTGGCTCAACCCCGAAAATTATGCCTACAGAGGTGTAGCACTTATTCTCGGTTGTATAATACTTGGTTTCGGTGTATATGCTGAGGTTATCGCCGATGTTGTTATGCTCCCTGGGGAAGCCTTTGTAAAAGCTGTAACTGTAAGATTTAAAACTGACTTTGGCACTACAAAGGTTTGTTTTGATGCCTCTATGACAATTATCGCCGGTGTTTCAGCTTTCCTTATTTTCCATAAATTAAATGGTGTTGGTATTGGTACAATTATTGCCGCACTTATTGTCGGTATTATAGCAAGATTTTTCATCAGAAAACTTGTAGCACTTACAGAACTTCTTCTTGGAAAACTAGAAGAAAAGGAAGAACCAACTTTCTCCAACAATGGAAATATTGTTATTACTATAGCCAGAGAATACGGTAGTGGTGGTAGAGAAATTGGCAAACTTGTAGCACAAAAACTTGGCATTGATTACTACGATACAGAGGTTCTTTCTCTTACAGCACAAAAGACAGGAAAATCTCAAGACTATATTGAAATGAACGACCAAAAAATAACAAGAAATTTATTATTTAATGTTTATAGTCAAGCTGACTTGTATTCTTCAAAAGACGAAAACAGTATAAAAAGTATTTTCAAAACTGAGCAGGAAATTATAAAGGAAATTGCAAGTAAAAAATCTTGTGTAATTGTAGGTAGACTTTCTAATTTCATACTTAAAGATTCAGCCTTTAATGTATTTTTACATGCAAATAAAGAGGATAGAATTAAGCGTGTAGCAACTCGTGATAATATTTCTGAAACAGATGCAGATAAGAAAATAAACAGAGTAAATAAAGAAAGACACGAACATTGTCACCTTGTAACAGGTAGAGAATGGGGACTTGCAAAACACTATGATTTGTCAATTAACACTTCCCTTTTCGGTACAGAAAATACAGCCGAATATATTTCACAAATGGCAAAAATAAAGTTCTAATTTAATAAAGTAATTTTAAAAATCTCCATAGTAGATAAGTCTACTTTGGAGATTTTTTATGGTAAATCGGAAAGATAAATCCGATGGCTTGTTTCCTGTATTCCGTCGGCATTATATCATATTCCTGTTAAAAAATATCAATCAACAGACGAGAGGTCAATCTTCTTTTTAAATATTTTTTACAACAAGAGATATACCAGAAATCACTAATAATACAGCAGTAACTTTCTTTGCCAAATTTTTATTCATTATGCTACTACATTTCATACCAGCTATTAATCCAATCAATACAAAAGGGATAAGAATTAAGCCTCTTTTTAGAGTATCTAATGTAAGTATATGTAATGTACTATAAAGAATAATGCGAAATGTATTATCAACAATAAATACAGCACTTATATTTGCCTTAAATGACTGACTGTCATCTGTCACACGACTTACATAGGCAGCTAATAATGCCCCTACTCCAAACAGTCCACAAAGTACACCTGATGCAACTCCAATAATCGCCAACAATATCCTAGAAGATTTGCCACTATCCTTGCTATACTCTCGCAATAACATTTCCAAACCCAACACAATTACTACAACACCAAATATTAACTTAATTATGCTTGTATTTACATTTTTAAGCATAAACACTCCGGGAATACTGCCTATTATCACAAGTGCTATAAGAGGCAGATAAAACTTTGAATCAAGCTTTTTTCGATTTTCCCAAGTAAGAATTAAATTTGTTGGATAACCTATTAACAAATCTATAGGCGAAATATTAACATTTGGTGTTCCAAAACTCAAAATAGTTGTAAATACCAAAGTGTTTGCAAAACCGCACAGTCCTTTTATAAAATACGCAACTACTGTTGCAATAATCCACAAGTACATAATTACTTTTCCCCATTTCTTTCAACTTTTTATTCAGTATAACATAAGTATTTGAAATATGCTTTGCAAAAATGGAAATTCAATTTTATAACATAAAAAAATGGGAATGTACAATTTCTCATACATTCCCAAAAACTTATAAACTAATTCAAATTCAAAGATTACTTATTCTTATTTTTGTTTCTGTTGTAGTTAATAAGGCAACCAGCAAGAATAATTTCTCTTTCATCGTCAGTTAATTCGCCCATTTTAAGAGTAAATTCTTTCATTTCGCCATTTCTTACAACATAGGCTGTAAATTCAGACTTCTTATCCTTAATACCCTGAGCAACCTGTGGAATGAATACATAATCGCCATTTTCAAATGGAAGATTTTCTTCATCAAAAATAAATGGAAGCATACCCCAGTTAATAAGGTTAGAACGGTATCTCTTAGTAGCATATTCTCTAGCAATATTAGCCCAACCACCAAGAACTTTCTGACAAGATGCAGCCTGTTCTCTTGCAGAACCATCGCCAGGCTTAACAGCAAAAATTGTACTACCAATACCCATTACATCTCTGCTAATTGTAAACTTAGTCTTAATTGTATCCATAATAGGCTTAACTTCTGGGAATGCCTGTGATGGGCAGTTACCAGCTTCAATAGCCTTTTCAGCAACCTGTACTTCCTTAGCTCTACCAACATAAGCAGGGTCTTTTCTTGAAAGTGTAAATTCAGCAAGACCTAAAGGATTTGAACGGTATGAACTTGTTTCGCCAGATGGGATAAGTTCATCAGTTGTTGTAACAGGGTCAGTAATAAGTGATACAACCTTTACAAGAAGGTTTTCTGGTAAAGCTACCATTTCAGGCCAATCTGTAATATTTGGACCTAACTTTAATTCAACACTTGTGTCTGCCTTGCCAAAGCCCTGATATACTCTATTGTCATATACAGACTTGTTGAAGAAGTACTTAGGCTTAGTAAATTCAACATCAATATTTTCAGCAGAAGTAAGGAAGCCCTTGTTTACTGCTGTAGCTGCAATAGAACGAGCGTCCATAAGTGCAACAGATGCAATCTGACCATTACCTGGCTTAGAACCCTCTCTGTTAGGGAAGTTTCTTGTAGAATGTCTGATACTTAAACCTTCATTACTTGGAACATCGCCTGCACCAAAGCAAGGACCACAGAACGCAGAACGAACAGTAGCACCAGCATTCATTAACTTAAATATAGAACCATTTTCAACTAACTGCATAAACACAGGCTGACTTGATGGATATACACTTAAAGCAAAGTCATCAGCACCAATACTCTGACCATTTAAAATATCTGCTACATCACAGATGTTATCATATGTACCACCGGCACAACCAGCAATAACACCCTGGTCTACATAAAGTCTGCCGTTCTTAATCTTATCTCTAAGCTTGAAGTGAATATCAGGATTGTTAATAGTCTTAACAGCCTTCTTTTCAACATCAGCTAAAATGTCTTCAAGGTTAGCATTTAATTCATCAATAGTGTATGTATTGCTTGGGTGGAATGGCATAGCAATCATAGGCTTAATAGTTGACAAATCAACATAAACAATGCCATCATAGTAAGCAACAGAACCAGGATTAAGTTCCTTGTAATCTTCTGCTCTATCGTGAACTTCATAGAAATTCTTGATTTCGTCATCAGTTCTCCAAATAGAAGAAAGACAAGTAGTTTCTGTTGTCATAACATCAATACCATTTCTGTATTCAGCATTAAGATTAGAAATACCGTCACCGATAAATTCCATAACCTTATTCTTAACGTATCCGTTTGCAAATACTTCGCCAATAATAGCAAGAGCAACGTCCTGAGGACCTACAAATGGCTGTGGCTTACCTGTAAGGTAAATACCGATAACTTCTGGACGCTTTACATCATAAGTCTGCTGAAGGAGCTGTTTAGCAAGTTCGCCACCACCTTCGCCAATAGCCATTGTACCTAAAGCACCATAACGAGTGTGGCTATCTGAACCTAAAATCATCTTGCCACAACCTGCCATCATTTCACGCATAAACTGATGAATAACAGCCTGATGTGCTGGAACATAAATACCACCGTATTTCTTAGCAGCACTAAGACCAAACATATGGTCATCTTCGTTTATTGTACCACCAACTGCACAAAGTGAGTTATGGCAATTTGTAAGAACATAAGGAATTGGGAACTTTTCCATACCAGATGCTCTGGCTGTCTGGATAATACCAACATAAGTAATATCGTGACTTGCCATACAGTCAAATTTGATTTTAAGACTGTCCATATTTCCACTTGTATTGTGAGCCTCTAAAATACCATAAGCAATAGTATTCTTTGCAGCTTCTTCCTTAGTAACATTAATGTTTTTAGAAGCAAGCACCTTTTGTGCATCAGCATCATCTTTTACAAGTTCTGTGCCATTTAAAAGATACGCACCAGTATTAAATAATTCTATCATACTTTTTTATCCTCCTGTGTAATTTTAAGAGTAAGTAAAACATTGCTTTTTGAATTTTTTGCATGTGTTATAGCATAATTATACCATAAATATAAAGTTTTTCAACCTAAAAATAGTAATTTTTGCAAGTTTATACTTAAAAAAATTCATTTTTATATTTTTGATAATTTATTTTATTAATCTTTACAATTATTTACTTGCTTTATATACCCTTTCCAGTTATAATAAGATAGATAATTTTTTATCAATCTTTGTAATATTATATAGATATGAATGTGTTTTTCTAAAAGGAGCAGATTCTATGATTAGAAAATTAAATAGCCGAGATGCTAGCGATATTGAATATTGTTTACAACAAAAGCCTATGTTTGGGCAATTTGTTCGTATTTTTATAAAAGATTTAGGTATAGGTATAGAGAACTGTAATATTTTTGGATACTACGAAAAAGCTAAGTTGACTTGTATTTTTTCCGTTGTACTAAATAATCTTATGGTTTATTCCTATGCCGATGTTGTTCCGGCAAAGGAAATATTGGACTTTTTAAAAAATCACAATATAAAATTTTCAATTATGAAAGGCGAAGAAAGTGTATTGCAACAGTTTACTCCTTTTGTTAAGGTAGTTACAAAATATGGCACTCTCCTTTGCAAACTTTTCAGAGAAGAATTTACACCTGTAGACTATAGTGACATTGTTATTGAAAGAGCTAACTCTGGTAATGTTGACGAAATACTTGGTTTCTTTAACAACACTATTGAATACAAAATGCTTTTAAGCCCAGAAGACACAAAGAAATTCGTAAACTTTGGCTATACCTATTTTACAAGAGAAAATGGCAAAATAGTTGCCCTTACAATGTGCAATTATATGAGCCGAGATATTGCAAATATTAGTGTCTTAGTAACTGCTCCAAATGCCAGAAATAAAGGCTATGGCAGTAAGTTATTAAGCAAAATTTGTGAAGAACTTTTGAAAATAAGCAATAGCTGTTCAATTTGCTATGATGTTATGAATGTTCTAAGTATTTACAGAACTGTAGGCTTTAAGGAAATTGACAAACAAGCAATATATATTGTAATACAGTAAAAGCATTGGCTACTGTGGTATGCCCTCTATTTATTTAGAGGTAGCATATCACATTTTGCCAATGCTTTTTGATTTATACACATTAAACTTATTTTTACTGTGTATATCTTTAATTTTTCTTTTTAAGACTAATAAATTTCTTAAATGCCTCTGTATCAGTATTTATAATAAGTTCATCTGGCATTTGAACTTCATCTAAAAGTTTTTGAACATTAGTAAAGTCCCCAACAGAAGTCATATAATGAGCATCACTTCCCAATATTATAGGCATATCCTGTCTTTTGCATTCTAAAATAATATCCTTTACTATTTTATCCCCACCCGCTCTTGAACCATTAGGGTCAAGAGATGAATTGTTTATTTCCAAAAGTGTATTATAATCTCTGGCGGCTGTTACCAGCTTTTTAACATCAATAGGATAGCGTGGGTCCCCTGGGTGTCCAATAATATTTACCAATGGATTTTTAATAACATTTATAAGAGTTTCTGTAAAATCCTCCTCGGATTTTGGGTCAATACAAGGTAAATGCAAACTTGCAATAGCTATGTCTAAATTTTTAAGTATTTTCTCTGACATATCCACTTTTCCTGTACTGTCCAAAATATTAAGTTCAATCCCCTTTAAAACCCTTACGCCCTCAATATACTCTGGCAAAATTCTTAAATTCAAAAAATGTAAATATCCGCAACTTCCCGGCATTTTAGGTGCGTGGTCTGTCATACCAATAATTTCAAGCCCTATTGATGCAGCATATTTTGCATTTTCTGTTACTGTGCTATATGCGTGTCCACTTGAAACAGTATGAGTATGTGTGTCAATTTTGTATTTATTCATATTTATTACTCCTATCCAAATTTTTCTTGTATACAAAGCTATATGTTTTGTAGTATACTTGAACTAAACTACAAAGGAGGTCAAAAACCAATGAAAAAGCTAGAAACCATAACAACAACTGAATATAAGGTAACAGAAGTAGTTTGCAACGGTTGTGGCAAACCTATACCTCAAGATAAATACGGTCATAGAGCAGACTGTCTTTCAGTTGATAAGGAATGGGGTTACGGTTCTTGCTTTGACGGCGAAAATCATAGCTTTGACCTTTGCGATGAATGTTACAATGAAATCATTAAAAATTTTAAAATACCTGTTGAAAAACACTAATATGATTATAAAACTAAATTTTTATTTTTGCAATTATATTTAAAGGCTGTACCCATGCAATATTGCATAAGATACAGCCTAAAATTATTATTCTTCAGATTTATTATTTTCTTCTGAAATACTTTCTTCTTTCTTTTCCTCTTTTTCTGGGAAATCCACATACTTTTTAAGAATATCCATAAATTCCTCACCGGAAATAGTTTCCTTTTCAAAAAGGAAGTTACTTATTTCTTCAAGGGCAGTTTTTTGTTCTTCAATAATATTCTTAGCCTTTATATGACAAGTTTTTATTACATCTAAAACAGCCTTATCAACTTCAGCAACTGTATGTTCTCCTACAAGAGAAACCTTTGTACCGTCAAGGTATCTATTTTCCACATTTTCAAGTGCCATCATATCAAATTCGTCACTCATACCATAGAGAGTAATCATATTTCTAGCAAGTTTTGTTGCCATTTCAATATCATTACTTGCACCAGTAGTAATAGAGTTAAACTCTATTTCTTCAGCACTTCTACCAGCAAGATAAGTTACTATTTTAGCAAGTATTTCTTCCTTACTCATTAAATATCTTTCTTCTTCTGGCATCTGCATTGTGTAACCCAAAGCACCCATTGTTCTTGGAATAATTGTAATTTTCTGAACAGGCTGAGAATGATTTTGAAGTGCTGCTGCAAGAGCATGTCCAACTTCGTGAACCGCAACAACTCTCTTTTCCTTTTCGCTAAGTATTCTATCTTTCTTTTCCTTACCAGCAATTACAACCTCAACTGATTCCATTAAATCCTCTTGAAGTACCTTTTCTCTACCCATTCTTACTGCTCTTAATGCTGCCTCATTTACAATGTTTGCAAGGTCAGCACCTGTAGCACCACTTGTAGCAAGGGCAATTTTTTCATAATCAATGTCATTGTCCATCTGTACCTTAGCTGCGTGTACCTTTAATACATCAACTCTACCCTTTAAGTCCGGAGCTTCAACAATAATTCTTCTATCAAATCTACCAGGTCTTAAAAGTGCCTTATCAAGTACCTCTGGTCTGTTTGTTGCTGCAAGTATTACAACACCATTTGAAGTATCAAAACCGTCCATTTCAGACAAAAGCTGATTAAGTGTCTGGTCATTATTTCCTAATCTGTTATCACGCTTTGCACCAACGGCATCTAATTCATCAATAAATACAATACAAGGTGCATTTTCCTGTGCTGATTTAAAAAGCTCTCTAACTCTTGACGCACCAACACCAACGAACATTTCTTCAAAGTCTGAACCTGAAAGTGACATAAATGTTACTTTTGCCTCTCCGGCAACAGCCTTTGCAAGTAAAGTTTTACCAGTACCCGGAGGTCCTACAAGCAAAGCACCTTTTGGCTGTTTAGCACCAATTTTATTGTACTTTGTAGGATTGTGAAGAAAGTCAATAATTTCCTGTAAAGACTCTTTTGCCTCGTCTTGTCCTGCTACATCGGCAAATGTTACACCTGTAGTTTTTTCCATATAGACTTTTGCATTGGACTTGCCAAAGCCTCCAAGTCCTCCACCCATATGCTTAGCCATAATTCGCATAATAAATGTGAAACCAAGATACATAATCAAAAGTGGAAGTATCCAAGACAATGCAAAAGAAACAATCGGAGAATTATACTGTATAGGAGCATAAAACTCAACATTTTTTTCCTTTAAAAGTTTTACAAGTTCGTCATCGCCAACTCTACCTGTGTAGAATACTGTTGCACCATTTACTAGCTTTTGGTCGCCGTCTTGCAACTTATCCTTATAAGGTTTAACAATAAGTTTATCACTTTGGAACTCAACGGATTCGACCTTACCTTCTTGTACTAATTTTATAAATTTACTATATTCCAATTCACTTTGACTTCTTGCTGTCATTACAACAGAAAAAACATTAAAAGCGAATGTAATAAGCAAGGATATTACAAGAATACGAATAAAGACTTTACTATCGCTGTTATTTTTGGAATTGTTGCTGTCATTTATTCTATTATCTTTTGCGTTTTCATCCATAAAAACAACTCCTTTCATTTCTAACTATTTTAATACAAAAGACAGCACAATTCAATATTACCCAAAGTAAATTTATATTTTCTTAATATTTGTATTCTTATAATAATGACTAAGTATATCTGTATATTTTGTTCCATTATTAGCCATATAAACCGCTCCATATTGACTCATACCAACGCCATGACCATAGCCCTTTGTTTTAAAAACTATGTCACTTCCATTTTTAGTTATAGTAAAATCACAGGATTTTAAATGAAATGTTGTCCTTATTTTTTCTCCTGAAAATTCTTTTCCGCCAATAGAAACAGTTGATACATATCCGGCATTAGTTCTTTCTTTTATAACTATATTTTCAGAACCAAATATATTTTTCATAGTTTTGGCTGATACAGTTACACTACCGTTATAATAGGGAGAATATTTGTCCCCTTTTGACTCAACGCTAGTTAGATACTGTAAATCTTGTCCCCAAACATCTTTGCAATTTTCTGTTTCTCCATTAGAAGTAGAACAAAATACAGCCAATATAGGTTCATTATTGTATTCCAAAATTTCTCCCTGTGTGGCATTTACACATTGACTTATTTTTTTATAATTTTCATCAAAGGATTTTCCCCACATTTTTTTCATTTTATCAACAGAAGTATAGTTTTGCTTTAATTTAGTATAATCAAAATTTTTATTGCCATTAGCACCTCTTACGGCATAAGTCCTTGATGCAACAGCCTGTGCCTTTAAAGCTTCATAGGGAAAAGATACTGACATTTCCCCTGCCACTACACCTATTACATAGTTTTCCAACCTGTCATCTCTTTTGTTCTGAATATTTTCCATAACTTTTTCTTGCTTTTCCTCTTTTGTTTCAACTATTGAACAAGCTGGTATTTCTACTTTGTTGTTATTGCTAACACCAAGACCTATTGCAATTAATAAAGACAGCAATATTTTTTTCACATTATCACCTCTTTAGAATTTATTGCACAGCCTGTTCATTTATTCTAATAATATCTGCTCCTATACCTCTTAATTTTCCGTCAAAATTTTCATAACCTCTATCAATATAGTGAATATCTGTAATTTCTGTTACTCCCTCTGCACTTAATCCTGTAATCACAAGACCTGCACCTGCTCTTAAATCTGTTGCCCTTACTTTAGCACCTTTCATTTTTTCCACACCTTTTACAACAGCACATCTTCCTTCTATAGTAATATCTGCACCCATTTTTATAAATTCAGGTACTTGCATAAATCTGTTTTCAAAAACCGTTTCGTTTATTATACCTGTGCCAAGTCCACCACACATTAGCCCCATAAATTGTGCCTGCATATCTGTAGGAAAACCGGGATAAGGCATAGTTTTAATATCTGTGTTTGCTATAAATCCGTCTGAACACACTGTGACAGAATTTTCATCTTCCTTAACTTCAACATCAGCCTCTTTTAGTTTTGAAATAACAGGTCTAAGCTGTTCGGGTATTACATCTTGTATTTTTACATTACCACCTGCACCAGCAACAGCAATCATAAAAGTACCTGCCTCTATTCTGTCTGGAATTACTCTGTGACAGCAACCACCTAGTTCATTTACACCTTTTATTACAATTGTATCAGTACCGGCACCACTAATTTTTGCACCAATGGAATTTAAAAACTTTGCCAAATCCACAATTTCAGGCTCTATGGCACAATTACTTATTGTAGTTTCTCCCTTTGCCAAAACTCCTGCAAGCATTATATTTTCAGTTGCACCTACACTGGGAAAATCCAAATATACATCATTACCCTTTAACTCTTTTGCCTCAATATTTACCATACCTTGCTCAATGTTACATTCTGCTCCAAGACTTGTAAAACCCTTTAAATGCAAATCTACTGGTCTTAAACCTATGCTACAACCTCCCGGCATAGGCATAACAGCCTTACCAAATCTACCTAACATAGCTCCTGCCAGCAAAAAAGATGCTCTTATGTCTCTTGCTTTTTCATCTCTTGCAATTTGATTAAAAACTTCATTACAGTATATACTAAGACTGTTATCAAAATTTACTTCTGCACCACAATCTCTAAGTAATTGCACCATAATTTCCACATCTGTCAATTTGGGAACATTTTTTATTTCACATTTTTCCCCTGTCAGTAAACAGCCAGCCATTATAGGCAAAACTGAGTTTTTTGCACCACCAATTTCAACTATTCCCGAAAGATTTTGACTTTTTGTAACTATATATTTTTCCATATTCACGCCCCATTCTATTGTTTTATATTTTTATTGTTGCCACAAAAAATCAAATCAACACTTGTAATCTTTAGAAAATATTTTTTGTTATTGACAAATTTTACCTAAAGTGATATACTATATTTGACTTAAACAATAATAATTATTATTTAGGAGGTATGATTTATGGAATTAAAGGGTTCAAAAACAGAAAAAAATTTAATGACAGCCTTTGCCGGTGAGTCTATGGCTCGTAACAAGTATACATACTTTGCAAGTACAGCTAAAAAAGAGGGTTACGAACAGATTTCAGCTATTTTCCTTGAAACAGCTAACAACGAAAAGGAACACGCTAAACTTTGGTTTAAACTCTTAGATGGCATTGGCAATACTATGGATAACCTTAAAGCTGCTGCTGCCGGAGAAAATGAAGAACATACAGATATGTATCCAACTTTTGCAAAGGAAGCAAGAGAAGAAGGTTTTGACGATATTGCAAAACTCTTTGATTTAGTTGCAAAGATTGAGGCTCATCACGAAGAAAGATACAAGAAGTTAATTGACAACATTAATAACAGTACTGTTTTCAAATCAGAAGGTAAAAAGTTATGGATTTGCCGTAACTGTGGTCACATTCACTATGGAGAATCTGCTCCAAAGGTATGTCCAACTTGTAAGCACCCTCAGGCTTACTTCGAAATTATGGCTGAAAACTTCTAATATATACTTTTGACACTATAAAAGGCCCTGTGGAAAAAACCACAGAGCCTTTTTTGTACCCTTTTCAGTTACAGAAAGTCAAACATTTCCTGCACAATTTAGCACTTGCTGTCGCAACCACCACAGCCACAGTTTGAATTATTTCCACAGCAGCAGAAAAGAAGAATAATGATAATAATCCAGCAATTGTCCATACCGTTTTCACAACCACAACCACAGTTGCCAAAGTTACCAAATCCGTTTTCGCCACAGCCACAGAATAATAAGATTAAAATAATCCAAAGGCAGGAATTGTTATTGAAGTTCATAAATTAAATACCTCCATAATTTTGAGTACACTTAATTCTATGAACTATTTCTAAAAAATTGCCTGTCCTGTAAAAAAATATTTTTAATTGTCACTCCTTGTCCGATTTATCATCTTGCGAAAACTCATTTTCATACTTTTTCTCTAAATGCTTTCTATATTTTCCTGTAATAAAATAGACAATAGCAAAACAACCTATAAACAACAAGTAATTTAAACCACTTTCAACACCAAAATTTTTCTTAGTATGCCATACATACAAATAACCTAAGCTAACAAAAACAATCACAACTATAGTATAAATCCATTGTGTACTTTTCTTTCTTCCCTTTTCACTATTCCACATATTGATTCCAAGCATAGCAGTTCTGATAAGCTGATAAATGGGAAATGCTACAACTATAATATACTCAGTAATAAAATCACTAAAGCCGCAGCCAATATAGAACACTTTTATCAAAATAGAAAGTATAGCCCCATAATATACAATTAATGAAAATTCAGATCTGACTTTATTTATGCCATTTATAATTTTTTCATCTTTCATTTTTTACCTCACAAAATTTTATAACCAAATTAAAGTCATTATATAGGATATATCATTTAAGGTCAATTACATAATTGTTTTTGTAATATATAATTTTGTTTTATTCACTTCATACCCAGCATAAGAATAAATTGAGGTGATACAATGAATGAAAAGGCTATAGCTTATGTATATGGAAGTGCAGAATATCCCCGTCTACAGGGCAGAGTTACATTTCATCAAATACAAGACGGTGTTTTAATAACAGCAGAGGTTCATGGGTTACCTGTGGAACAAGACTGTTCTGGTGGGATTTTCGGTTTCCATATTCACGAGGGTAATGTTTGTACAGGAAATGCAGATGACCCTTTTGCAAACACAGGCGGTCATTACAATCCTACAAACTGCCCTCACCCATACCACGCTGGGGACTTGCCACCACTTTTTTCAAACAATGGATATGCCTTTATGTCTGTTTTAATAAACAAATTTACTGTAAATGAAATAATAGGAAGAACTGTTATAATACATTCACAACCTGACGATTTTACAACACAGCCTAGTGGAAATTCCGGCAAAAAAATAGCTTGTGGAGAAATAATAGAACAATAATTCAAAGCAAAAAGGGTATCCGTAAACATATCTTACGAATACCCGCTTTTATTAACTATTCAAATTTTTACTATTATTTGACTTTCCACCTACAAGGTCGCCCCAAGAGATTGACCCTCCTGTACCTACTCCAGCATTACTAAGTTTCATTACACTATCTTTCTGCTTAAATACAATAATATCTATGCTTGGTTTCTTATAATTTTTCATATTGTATTCCCCCTATCAATTATTACTTGTCTGGTCAATAATATCGTTTATACTAAAACTCTGTGATGGGCCATAAATCTTACGCTCGCCCTGTTGAATTATCCAATAAGGCTTTAGTGTTATTTCTGTATTAAAATCACTATTTGGAATATCATTTACAACTAAAGCAAAGAAATATTTTGAATCTGTATCAAACACTTCACTAGCATTATCATATAGTTTTTGGCTATCTCCGACATTAGCAATTATAGAATTATAAACAGTTGTTGTATTTTTAGATATTGTATTACCATTTATACTAATATCAAATCCAACTTCATCATAATTTACAGAATCTACTGATGATACAATTCTAAGGGCAGTTGATTCACTTTCAGAAGTTGTATTTACTGGAATTTGGTATCTAATACCTAAAACATCTTTACTTACAAATTTGGCAAAAGCTAATCCCTTATTTTCCTCATAGGTTGTGCTATATGTATCATCTGTATACCAACCAGCAAATATCTTATTACTATCTGATGTTTGTGGCACATTGTCATTACTGCTGTCTATATAGTCACTTACTTCATAATAGCCATCTTTAATAGAAACTCCATACTTGTAATCTGATGTACTATCTTCATTATATTTTGGAGCATATCCATTAGCACAATATTCATCTGGAACTGCACTTTCAAATGAACCGCCTGATACACTTATTACACCATTATTTATGGACCTCCAAGTTTTAATATTATGTGTACCGCCTGTTATTTCTACGGTTGGTACTATTCC
>ERZ791915.495-NODE-495-length-41022-cov-4.088779_pt1 | contig 41022 bp, 40 predicted proteins | sample MGYA00510139_ERZ791915 | MGnify/ENA primary metagenome ERZ791915 (study PRJEB30046, sample SAMN00792117) | human gut metagenome | study: EMG produced TPA metagenomics assembly of the A metagenome-wide association study of gut microbiota in type 2... | reverse complement strand
GCTACCTTGTCGCAGGGTAGCTAAAAAAGCCCCGTCCCAAATTAGCTACCCCTGGGATGCGAGTAGCGCTTGCGGGGGACGAGCTTGGTGCGGCGTAGGTGGATCATCTCGGCGGCGATGGAGATGGCGATCTCCTCGGGGCAGAGCGTCTCGATGTGCGCCGCGGGAATCTCGGAGGCCGCGTTGGTGTAGGTGACCTTACTCCCCTCCTCCACCAGCGAAAGCCTGGGGCAGCCCGCAATGGTGCGGCGCGATTCCTCGCCATGGTACTCGGCAACGTCACCCTCGAGGGCTTGGATGACAAACGGTTCAAAGTCGATGACGAAGTCGCCGATACGTCGATACGCCAAGACGTCGGCAACCGACTGGAACAACGGCGTCTGGGTCGCGTCCAGGTGCAGTTAGCACAGGCAGATGGCTCCGCCGCAGATCATGCCGGTATCGGAGTTCTCGCCGCCCATGGTGTAGCGGACCAGACGCGATTTACCCCCGGCCAGCAGCTCGCGAGCCTCGTCCAGCGCAAAGAGCTCGATTTTGCCGCCGCCGACCGACGTCGCCTTGTCCGAAATATAGTTGATATAGCTGGCATCGCCGCGCGGGTCGACGTCGGCGCATTTAAAGCCCTCAGTCACCTGCACGCCGTCGGCCAAAAGGCCGCGCAAGCAGCCGTCAATCTGCGTGACCATGTACGGTTTGAGCAGAGCAAAAGCGGTTCGACCGCTAAGCAGCGACGATCCGCCATCCTTGCCCTTAAGCCCCATAAGGTCGGGAAAGAGACTCGCAGGGAACAGCACCGGCGAGGCGGGTTCACCGTTTAGGGCAAGACGCACGGGCGCGACGCCGCCGTTGGCCTTAAAAGCGCTTATCCCGCACGCCCACGATGCAAAAAGGGGGCACCCCGCCGGTTGGCAAAGTGCCCCCTTTACATGGTTTACCTCAACCCGGCTTTAGGCCTGGAACCAACGGGCGGCGTTGACCTCGCCGTGCTCGCAAGAGGCGTCTGAGATGTCGGCGGTCTTATAACGCAGCGACGCTTTCGTTATTTGCGTACAAGTGGGGTTTATGGCACAGTAAGCCCAAACTAATTTTTAGGAAGGCACCCATGACCCCCGCACAGATTGAGTTCTACAAGCGCCTTGCACACGGTCTGGCGCTCCAATTTGGCCCCAACTGCGAAGTCGTCGTCCACGATCTGGAGACCGAGGACGTGGACCACTCCATCGTAGTAATCGAAAACGGCCACGTCAGCGGGCGCAAACTGGGTGACGGCCCCAGCCATATCGTGTTTGAGTCCATGCACGAGGGCACCACCGACGTGCACGACCGCGAGCCATACCTCACCAAAACCACCGATGGCAAGCTGCTCAAATCGTCGACGATCTTTATCCGCAACGACGAGGGCAAGCCCGTCGGCATTTTGGGCATCAACTTTGACATTACGCTTATGAAGGCTTTTGAGCGTTCGCTCGACGCCTTTACCGGCACCGGCGGCACGGGCTACACCGAGCCCGAGCCCATTACCAAGAACATCGGCAACCTGCTCGAGGACCTGCTGCACGAGTGCGAGCAGTTTGTGGGCAAGCCCGCGGCGCTCATGACCAAAGACGAGCGTATTCGTGCCATTGGCTACCTCGACCGTCGCGGCGCCTTCCTCATTTCAAAGTCGAGCGAGCGCGCCTGCGAGTTCTTTGGCATCTCCAAATACAGCTTCTATAGCTACCTCAACGAGGCCAAGGCGGCGGCCGGCGACAAATAGTCAGCGCGCCTGCACCCCTCCCCTTTTTGGGCGCGAGTTCTGGAAAGCATGAATCCAAGACCGAGCCGCTTGGGAAGTTCCATATAATCGATGTCATTGGTATTTCGAAAGGGTGGAACAGAATGGCGTTGAGCAAGGCATCATGCACCGATCGCGGATTGATTCCGGCAATTGGTGGACATGTGCACCGCATGTTCGATGAGGGTGAAGACAACCTGTTTTCGCTGAGCCTTGACGACGTGATGGATGATCGCCCGTGGACCGCCGACGAACTCATGGGCGGCGGGGCTCGCCCGTCAAGTCCCAATCCCGCACTTGCGCCTAAGCCCGCATCTGCGCCGACTCCTGCGCAGTCGCCTGTTTCGACGCCCGCGCCTACGCCCGCTCCCACTTCGGCGCCCACGCCCGCTCCCCGCCCCGCAAGCGACCCGTCCGAAACGGCGGCATTTCTCGCTGCAGCGACGCAGGGCAAATCGGCCGACAGCACCGTCATGTTCAGCGCCCAGCAGTTGCCTGTTCCTGCGGCACGCAAGCCTCAGGTCACAAGGCTCGATGAGCCCGCTGCCCATCAGGTGGCCTACGATTCCTGGGCTGCAGCCGATCTGGATGAGACCTCTACCAGCATGCCGGCGCTCGACGTTCCAGTTAACCCGCTTTTTGCCGCCAACACGAGCGCCGCGGACTATGAGGGCGGTGCGGCATATTCCGATTATTCCGATGGCTATGATGGCACCGGTCGCATCGAGACCGAGGATTATGGCACCGCATCGAGCGATTATCTCAACGATCCGTACGCTGCCGCGCCTGCACCGGAATATGACCCGGAGGCCGCGTCCGCACCGGCATATACCAAAAGCACGGGCGAAGAGCTCTTCGCCGATTATTACGCCGAGGAAAAGGCACTGCGTTTCTCGGAATTTCCGCAGGCAGTCAAGGTTGCCTTTATCGCCATTATCATTGCCCTGCTCGGCGTCATTGCGTTTGAGGGATTCCAGCTGTTCCGCGGCCCCACCCAAGCGGAGTCGGAGACCCAGCAAAAAGAGGACGATAACGAGTATCTGGACATCAACACCCTCAAGGGCGACCCCAACGACGGAGACGACGAGTAGCGAGGGTTAAGTGAGGGCCGGAAGAGTCGACGGCACGTTACGGCTCCAAAAGCCCTGCCATAAAGATGGGCAGATACAGCACGTCGCCATCGCGGTGAAGATTACATTCCGCAAGTACCAGGGCGCGATCGATTCCGTAGCCCTTCGTTGTCAGTGCGTTACCGAGCGCCGCGTGGCACTTAAAGCTCTTGCCCGATTTGACCTCGATGGCAAACACTTCCCCATCGAACGTCTCTTCCACAAAATCGAGCTCACCGACCTTTTTGGACGTAAAGTAGCGCAATCTAAACCCATGAGCTTTGAGCTCTTGGGCAACGAAGCCCTCAAACGCCGCCCCCATGTTCATGCCAAAGGCGCCTTCCGCCTCCCCATCAAAAACGCCTTGGGCGACCCTTTTGGAATACGACGACATGAGCATTCCGGTGTCCAGGTAAAACAGCTTGAACAGATTTCGTTGCTCCCCCAATAAAAGGGGTGCAACGGGCGCCGTTACGTTATACACGGGAAGCGCGACACCCGCCTCCGATAACCAGAGAAAATGATCTGTCACCTGCGAAAAACGTTTGACACCGTTAATCGATGACAGTTTGAATCGCTTGTTTTTGGAGCCGGCCTCGCTGGGAATCAAATCATAGATATCGCGAATAACCAAGCGCAGCTCGGGCGGAGCGTACTTTGCGATGTCATCACGATACAGGGCGTGAAGATCGCGGTGGATGTTTCGAACCTCGTCGACATTGCGCGTCGCCAAGAAGGAATTGACCGCGTCGGGCATGCCTCCCACCACCACATACTGATGGAACAGATCGAGCAAGCGGTCATACAGGTAGCCAGGGAGCTCCCCTTCATCCTTTAGACAGCCCCTGAGCATGTCAAACACGCTGGCACCAACGCCATTTGCCCAGCAGAACTCCTCAAAGTCGAGCGGGTACATCTGGACCTGCTCGACATACCCCACCGGCAGGGAATCGATGCCCTCGAGCTCAACGCCAAGGAGCGATCCGGTAAGGATGTATCGAAAGTCGCCACGTTGGACCAGGTATTTGATAAACGTCACCACGTTGGGGCATCGCTGTACCTCATCGATAACCACGACGGTCTTGTTCGCAACCATCGGCTGCGTTGCAGCAATAGACATGCGCATAAGCAGGTCGTCCGCACTTTTCGCCGCCAAAAACGAATCGCGCACGGACGCGTCGGCGATAAGGTCGAACGTCACGACGTTTTCGAACGATTCGCTTGCAAAGACGTTGACCAAATATGACTTTCCTACCTGTCGGGCGCCCTTGACCAAAAGAGCCTTGTTGGGCGACGAGGCAAGCCAAGATTCAAACCGTGTTTTCGCTTTTCTCTGCAGCATAAGCGCACCTCTTATTACGTGCTGTTTTAGCACTAGGATACACTTTTCCGTAGTTATTAGGTGCTTATTTCGACACTTTTTCGGGATTTTGAAGTGTGTATTACGACATTTTTCCGTACTTTTACACGGGAAATTTCGACACTTTTTCGGATTTGAGCTTAACAGCAGCCGGCGAAATCAAGCGCCGCCCGCGCGTCATTTCGCAAGCGGCGCTTGATTTGTGTCCGCGCGCGCTGATAGACTCCATCGTGCCCGCAAGGAGCGGGCGCGTTTTATCCAGAGTCGGGGTAGAGAGTTGGCTCCACGATCCCGACGCCAACCGGCCAAGAGGCACGGTGGCCCTGCCAACATCGATGAAAGGAATCCATATGGACAATTTCTCCGTGCGCAGCGAGCGTAACTTCCACAACCTGGCAGCCAAGCCAAAACGAATGCATCTTCTGGACAAGCCGAACGGCTATGCCCCGGCTTTGGTCAAGAGCAGTCTCTCCCACCAGATGCGCTTTACCGTACAGAAGCTCGAGGAAGAGCTCTGTGCTGCTGGCAATCCACATGTGTTGCAGATTAAGCTGCTCGGAAACGGCTCTCGCGAGCCATCTGGCTGGAAGCTCTTCGCCGACGGCGCGTGCGTTGCGGACGGATCCGGCGCCTTTGCCCGCGAGTGCTTCTGCGAGGGCGCCGAGGTGTTTTTGGACTTGTGCCGAGATGCCGTACGCACAGCTGAGCTGCGCCAATGGAGCCAAAGGGAGTACGAGCTGCTGAGTGCGGTGCGCGGGATTGCGGGAGTGTAGACGAAAGCGGTGACGCATTACTTCTTTCGCAAATTGACAACCGCATAGCGGAACACGGCCCGCGCCCCGTCATGTGATTTCTAGCGACCAAACAACGAATCGCCGACGAAGGTGGCATGGGCCGTGACCGCGAACATCGCATCGGTCGACGAGGAGTCGCTGCGCAATGACATAGAGAATCTGATGAGGAAGACCGTCGAGGAGACGCCCGACGCACCGCTCGACGAGTAGGCGTCCGAGCTCCGGCGTGCGGCTCGTCACCGGCGACAAGTGAACGGGGATGCTCGGTGCGCTCGAGGAGCTCTTCCCCGGGGCCCGCCACCAGCGCAGCACAGTGCATTTCTATCGTAACGTACTGGGGCGGGTGCCCATGACCAGGTGGAAGGCAGCGGCGCGCATGCTGAAGGCGATCCACGTGCAGGAATCGCGCGAGACATGTGCCAAAAAGGCCGAGAGGTGGCGGAGTGGGTCACGAGCGGGACAAGAGGAGGTACCTTGATATGTCGAAGCTGGAGGAGATGGACAGGCCGAACAAGACGGTAGGAGACTAGAGCATGACGAGGACGGGGCCGAATAAATCAATTTGCGAGAGAATCTTGAAGGTACCGCCGTTGTTGGTCAGAGCGCGAACGTGTCACAAAGGAATGATTGCAAAGGTCACTCTGGAAGAACCTTTTCAATATAGACGGTGTGTTCGCCAACAATGTCCCAGGCAAGACCATCGGATTTCTCCGAGATTTTCAGCTTACCTTTTGATACGTAACGGACGCGTGCTCCGCAATAGATGCCGCATATGTCCATGAATGGGGTCTCTTCGATTACGAAAGAGCATTCCTCATCGGGCTGGCGCAGCGCATCCTTCCCGTAATCGACTAACGTCAATGACAATGTACCCGACCAGCTTTGATTCCTCCTATCGAGCTTTCTTGCGAAGTAGGCAAGTCCTTCAAGGAACCCCTCAGCGTAGATGGAGCCGTCTAAAACTGGATCTATGCCGAAGAACTGGCAGACCCGCAGAAGCGTTTCAAAGAAGGCAACCCGGCTTTCCCATGTATCGCCAACGTCTAGATCGGCCAACGTACAGTACGAGGCATCGCTTGGGTCGCCATACAGGCTACAGAGGCCAAGTCGTCTGCTCTTTGCAAGCTCCGCGAGAAATCGCGCGCCTTTAAGGGCGGTCTTTACCGTATGCCCTTCGAACCTAGGCGTAAGGTTAATATGAAAAGTCAAAGCCGTCATGGCCTCACCATCAACAGGAACGGGGTACTCAAGCTCAATCTTGATGGGGCATTCTTTCTGATCCACATTTGACCTTAGTCCAACCTCGGTTCCAAGTCTCACCGTCTTTAAGGTCACATAGAGGGATGACGCACCGGCATTGACATCTCCCGCATAGAGGAGCAGCGTGCTAGGACGTTCATCAGGTGTCGAAAAGGCAGAAACAGAAACGCATTCGATCTCTTCATCAGGAAGCGTGATTAGCGGTTCGAACTCGATGTCCTCAGACGAGAGCGTGAATGGTTTTCCTTCGCGTTGCAACGCCTCGAGCGCAATAAACCCTTCCTCGCTCTTTGCCTTCATGTTGAACAGAGGAATCTCTTCGGTTACACCGGGCTTAGCGGCGTAGATCACCGTTGTTGAGTTGCCGTTTGTGACAACAGTCGTTTGGAGCCTATCATCGCAAGTGACATCGTTGAGACGTTTTGCCCCGTTTCGAATCATGTCAATCGGTCTATTCCCGCTTTGCAGCGCAATCGCTTCGAGCTGATCCTGCGTATTCGGGTAAAACTCCTTACGCACCCTAGGGCATTCGATTAGCATTGCCGAGATTTCGGAGGCGAAATGGCATTCGATAGTCATATCCGGATGCTCATCCCTCAATTCGTCAAGCGCCCTCATGGCGGCAGGAGTCGGATCCTTTGAGCACATCAGAATCCACTTAAATCCTCGGCGTTTGGCAAGGGCGGCATTAAGCGAATCTTTGACTTGTTTAACCTGGGATTTGCCGAACGAATTTTTGAAGAACTTGAATTGGTAGATCTCGACGGGTTCCCCAAACGAACCTACATAAGCATCGATTCCTTCATCTCCGCCGTGCCCATTAACCGTGCGAACAAGGGGATTCTTAGCATGGACAAGCGCAAAACAAAGGTTCTCCCACCTGTCAGGATCAAGTGTGTTGAAGTCGAAATCGTCTTTCAGCTCTGCCAACTATTCTCCGTTCTCCCAAATCTTCTTCATGGATTCCGTGTCAATCCTCTCGCCTCGCAGATACGTCTCAAACACCGCGCTGGCAGGCAACGCCCACATGTGGATGTAATTGCTAAACGGCGGCTCCACCTCACCCATGATTTTAGGAAACGAAACCCTCGCCAGCTCTTTAAGTTCGCTCTCTGCGCTTGGCACCAAAAACGCGTTAACCACGTAGTCGAAACCGTGGTCAAGAACAAAATCCTTGTACGCCGATTGGTAGAGAAACTGCTTCGTCACCGACTCGAGTCCGGGCTGCTTCTCAATTTTTCTAGCGACCTCCGGGACGTAGTACTTCGCGTCGTAAATCGCGAACACGCGGCGTCCATCTTCGTCCGTGGCGAAAGCGATGGTGTCGGGGATAAGCGTCGCGACAGGATTGCACTCGATGTAGCGCTCGTCCCGTCGCTGTTCCCACTTCGGAGACTCGATGATGCCCAGGAGCGTGTCTCGCTTGCGCTCAATCCACTCGCCCTTAAGCGGAAAGCCGAGTTTCCCGAGCTTCGAATCGAGCTCGTCCCCAAACGCCGTTTTGCATGCCATCTCCCACAGATGGAAGAAGCTTGATGAGCCCAACGCGCTGATCTCATCGTGCTCCGTCGTGCGTTCACGATTCAACAGGTAGCGCCACAGAAGGTCGAGCACGGCGACTTTCCAATCGATGAACTGCGAATCACGTTCACGTTCGAGACGCCACTCAAGCGTCTCGGGATCGCCGAAATCGCTCACCTCTTCATCTGAAAGCTCCACTTCGTCAAGAGACAGTAAGTCTCCGACGTGGGCATCGAAGAGCTGCTTCGAGCACTCAGTCAGCACCGCGCGGTGCAAGCGGGTGATGAAGTCGGATTCATCGCGCAGCGTCATGCGGGTCTCGTATTCGACATAGATCGGGCGGCCACCAGAAAGCAAAGGAAGATGGTTGCTAATTGTTCGGCCCCAATCGATGGTGCCGGAGCCGTTAAGCTCGCGACCCTCGACATAGTTCGAATACACCCCGTACTCAGCATAGAGCTCCAACAGTGCCAACATCACCGGGAGCCTGTCATCAGTCTGCTCGCCATCGTCCGAAAGCATGGGCATGATGGCTCTCCCGGCGTCGCGCTTGAGCAGACGCATGACCTGGCGCAGTTCGTCGCGCGAGGGCACCACCTCCTTGAAGTACTTTGGGTACGCGATTATCACAATACCCGCGACCATGACTATTCCAACGAAGTTGAACTGATAACGTTCATCGTCCTTGGCGCCGTCCTCGTCAAAGGCATCCGTATCCTTAGCGGACTTGTCGGTGCGATATCTCACGATACCGCGGGTCATCAGCCCCTCAATCACTAGGAGAGCTTGCCCCGGCTCCATGCCGAACTTGTCGGCAAGCGTCGTTACGGAATACGGTTTTAGCTCGCGCACATATGCTTGGCGCATCGTAGATTACTCCCCGGCATCGACATCGTCAGCATCATCGGCGTGACCGTAAACTAGATGGTCATCGAAGCCGTTGCCGAAAATGCCCACGCCGATTCTGTCAAACGCCTCGCATACCTTTGCGTAAGTGTTGAACTCCCTCTTGAACATCTTCGTCCGCTTGGTCTTGCCGGCGTCCTCGTAGAGATAGAGCAATACTTTGTCCTTGAAAACACGAGGGAAGCGCTCAGGCGTAAGAGCTGAGGGCGCAATAAAGAACGGTCCGAGCAGCTTGTCCTCGTTGATTCTCAGATCATCGCTTGCCATGAATTCGTTGATGGCGTGCCTCAATCTGTTCCACACGACAGTGCGCTTACCGCAGGGAACCTCGATTTCGCTCAAGGCCTTGCCACCCACATCAGCATTCTCGCCTTCATCGATTCCCATGTAACGGAAGTCCCAGCGGCGCTTGAAGGCTGTGTCCATGGGAAAGACACCCTGGTCGGCGCTGTTCATAGTCGCCCAAATGTACATGTTTGGAGGCAACGAGAGCCGCTCGGTCTCCATTGACAAGCGATGCTGTTCATCGATTAGTTTTACGGGGTCTGTAGCATGGCCGTTGGTAGCGTATTCGGAAAGGAAGACCGAAAGATGGTCGCGCATCTCCCTCGGCGCTGCGACCTCGTATTCGCTTCGCCCGTCAGCATCGCGGTCAAGCAGCTGAAACACATCGCCAAACACAGAGGCAGGATTGGCTCGATTTATTTCCTCCACGATAAGAAGGAAGTTCTCATTGGGATTCTGCACCGCATTAATGTATGTCTCAAGAAACGGACCCGGCACGAACTCGTAAGAGATGTACGCCTCCAGCTCACTGACCGGCTTGTCGGAACTGTCTTTATACCTAGTAACCGGCTTGAAGCATCCAACGAACTGCGAATAAGTATAGTCAGGATAGAACGTTACGCGTGTGATGTTCTCTCGCCTAAAGGAATCCTTCGCAAGCTTATTCAGCTGGTATGACTTGCCAGTACCGGGTGCACCGAAGAAAACCCAGTTGCGCGGTTTATCACTAATTCCAAGCGCCTCTTTATTGACCCGGACACCGTCATTAGCGTCATCGTAACTATCGCGTACTAAATCAGCGAGCTCGGGATAGACAGCAAACAGATCATTGAGTGAAGTCATAGACGCTTTTCCGCAGGCAGCAATTAGCGCACCGACATCGCTTCGGGGCCCTTCATCGATTTCGCGAACAGTCTGGTTGGAATAGTCGTTCAGTCCAACAAGTGGGAGCATTGAGAAGTGCTTATAAGCGGTCGCGTAGTTATCGATAAGATCAATCTTGTCTATCGACACCCCAAAGATGTAGCCAATTGAGACGGTGAGGGAGGAGTCATCATTGTGTTTTTCGCCAAGCTTAACGTCCTTGAATTTGGCAACCGCCCTGAGACCCTGCTTCCATTCGGTAGGCATACCTTTAGAGTTGTCTGAGCCCAGCCATAGAATTGCAAAAGTCCCTGGCTGAAGCGACCTCGGCACCTGTTTGCAAACAACAGTCAATTCGTAAGCGGGATCTTGGATACCTCCCGGACGCGAATCTATAGCCCTAATGTCTTGAACGCTATCTTTACCCAGCCTCATAGTTGCGAACTTCGGCTTATTCATTTAGCGTGCCTTCCTCTTTCTGAGCGGCAAGCTTCTCAAGCCCATCCCGAAGAGGCTCGAAGAGTCGTCGATTGTTATTGTCCACTCGTCTCAGAATACCTTCAGCAGCATTTGGGGTAAGGTAATAGCGCTCTTTGACGCGAGCCTTTTCGACTATTTCGTAAAGAGTCGTATCAACAGATTTACAGCTACACTCACGGTGTTCTGCCAGGATGAATTTACCATTCCACATCAGGCCAGACTTGCCCCAAATTAGTTTTTCGTGAACTTCATTCATATCAGGAAGGTCTTCCCAGTCGTTCTTGCTGAAAGGTTTGTACTCACAAATAGTCTGCTCGATATCGCCCTCATTTTCATCAGATAGAACGCCCGAAATGCGATTTGCAATCCACTCGATGACAGGAACAGAGACTGCGTTTCCAATTGCGGCGTAGCGATGCGAGTCTGCATCTTCGCTATCACCGTCAACGCGAGTCCAATTGTCTGGGAATCCCTGAAGCCTTTCACATTCAATTGGGGTGAGTCGGCGAACGCCATTTTCGCATGTAACGTAAGTTCGGCTCCAATCGGTACCGGTATGCCTACCTGAGGTAGCCGCAAGACAGTAGCCCATTTTTGCCACCCGGGGATACTTCCCCCTCGGTGTTGATTCGGTAATAAAAGCCGTTCTTGCAGCACCGGGCTTCCGTGGATTCTCTTGCTCAAACATCACCCGAAGAGCATCTACCGGGTTGTCCCTCCAGCAGCATAGGTACACCCTGGGTCGAGATTGTGGCACTCCAAAATACCTGCTGTTTAAGAGTCTCCAAGCAACGCCATAACCTAAATCATTGAGCGTGGAAAGAACACAGCCAAAATCATTGCCCTTATTCGAGTTGAAAAGGCCAGCAACGTTCTCGATAAGCACCACTTTAGGCTTGTGGTCACGGATTAGCTCTGCAAAGCGATAGAACAGTCCAGAGCGGCTACCCTTAAGCCCCAGTCTTGACATGGATCCTCTGGCAACAGAAATGTCCTGACAAGGAAACCCGCCACACCAAACAGGAGCCTCCGGAATACTGTCGGAAGGAAGCTCGTTAATGTCACCAAACTTCGGAACGTTGGGCCAGTGATAGCCAAGGACTTCATTGCAGAAATCATTGTTCTCACAAATAAAGCTGTTGGTAAAACCTTGGCGTTCAAAGCCAAGGTCAAAGCCACCGATACCAGCAAAGAACGAGTTAACGTTGATGGAGTTATCAGACACGCTGGGCTCTACCTCTCTAGAATGAAACGAAAACAAAACTACTTGAACTCAATAAGGCTGTCCATAAGGCAAGTCCGTACATAAGCACTAAAGCTAAGCCCCTTTAAAGAAGCTGCATCGGCAACCGAATCTTTTAGATTCTTAGGAATCCGAATCGTAATCGCAGTGGTATCGCCATCTACAAGGAATGCCCGTTTTTCGTTATCGGAAGCGCCTTTGTCATTGAGGTCAAAGTAGTTCATCGTATTCTCCGAATCGTTTTGCAATACAAACGGTTCAACCTATTAGATGTTAACAGAGGTAACGGACAAAAAGTATTTAGACCGGTCCGAGGCTATATTTATGCTATTCGCCGTCAGCGCACGCGCGGCCAGCCATGGCAGGCGTTCGCTAATCGAATACCGTGTCGAGCAAAACTCGCTACTCAATCTTGAACCACTACCATTCCGTCCCGCTCCAGCAGGTCACACAATGGCGAGATAATGCCCGCGACTATTCACGTAAGCAAGGAGCACGCTATGGCAGACAGCGAGATCAAGCCCTCGACGGACGGCAGCCGAGAGGAGCTCGTGGCAAAACAGCTCGCATCCACCAAAATCCACCTCGCGCTCACCCAGGAGCGGGTGGACGTCTCCGGCGCCATCAAGCTCCCGCTCGAGCGAATTCCCCAACTCGGCGTGGCGTTCGCCTCGCTCCCCTCGATGTTTCGAACCGTCACCAACACGGTGAACGTGCCTATGCTGCTCCAGCCGACCGATAAGTTTGGAAATCCGCTTGACCCGTCGATACTCCAATCGTTCAAGGACGGCAGTGGTCTCATGGGATCCTACCGCGATGCGGCCAAGGGCTTCGGACAGGCGCGCTTCCACGTCGTCGAGGGCGACATCGCCACAAGCGTCACGCAGGTGCCTTACGATCCAACGTCGCTATTCATGGCAGCCGCAATCGCGCAGATAAACCAAAAGCTCGACTCCATCCAGGAGTCCGTCGACGAAATGTTCGAGTACATGCGCCAGCGCGACAAGGCCAACATGCGCGGCAACCTCAAAACGCTCGCAGACATCCTCAACGGTTACGGCCTCAACTACGGCAACGCCACCTACATGGCAAACGCCCATATGAAGGTGCTCGACATCAAGCAGTCGTCCGCGCAGGACATGGAACTCTTCCGCTCGCAGGCGCAGGCGGATCTGAAAAAGAAAGGGTTCATCGAGGTGCGAGACGGCTTGAGCAGACGCCTCGATAAGGTGCTCGACTACCTCAAAGACTGCCAGCTCGCCACCTACATCCACGCGTTCTCGCTGTTCCTCGAACCCATGCTCGCCCAGAACTTCGAGCCCGCAAAGCTCGCGGACGCCGCCGCAAAGATCGAGGCGGACTCAATCGCGTACCGCGAACTCTACACCGAGTGTTACGACGCCCTTGAGGCGGGAACTGCCGACACCGTCGATGCGGCACTGCTGGGCGGTATCGCATCCGCGGGTAAATTGCTCGGTCACGCCATCGCAAAGACCCCCGTGGGCGACCACACGCTCATCGATGAGGCACTCGAGGGTGCAGGAGAGGACATAGGCAGGTTCAACGACAGGCAATCCGAAAAACTCCTCGAGAAGCTCCATCAGGCAAAGACGCCCGACATCGCACCGTTCAAGCAGAGCGTAAAGGAGATCGATACCCTCTACAACCGCCCCACGCAGATCGCCGTGGACGCCGAGAACGTCTACATCCTGCCTGGCAAGCAGCAGGAAGAGTAACGATACGCGACAGGCGCGCGCCATGCAGGCAGCTAACGCCCCCACCTCCCCTCCGCTTTCAGCTTTAGCAGCAGGTCGCCCAGCTCGGGGCACTTGTTGGAAAGGCGCGTCTGAGCTCGCTCGCCCATCCCCCACCGTTGGCGGACTTCCCGGGCGCGCGGACTCACGTGATAGTCCCCCTCCATCATCTGCTTGAGCAGCTTAGCGGTCACGCGTGCATCGGCCAGGGCGCTGTGGGCGTGGCCCGTCGACTCGTCGAACTCGACGCCGAACCACGTTGCCGCGTCACTCAAAGAGACGCAACCGTGGCTGCCCACGTCCATGATCGAGGTGTAAAACGCCTGCAGGTCGGCCCAGTCCGTAGGAAATACGGGAAGGTCGATGCGCTTTGCCTGGCACTCGGTCAAAAGCTGTCGACGATCCGTCCCTCTCCAGCAAACTATCTGGGCAGAGTAGCGACCAATCCAATCGCTGAGCCTTTTGATCACCACATAGAGCGGATCGGCCATCGCGGTATCCACGGCCGATATCCCTGTGAGCTCTCGGACGGGAAACGCAACGCCTTCGGTAAATTCCGTCTGCACAAACTGCGAGAACTCGCCCATAACGTTGCCGTGGTAATCGAGCTTGACGGCGCCGACCTCGATAATCTCGTTGCGCAGTCCACGGCGCTGGCGCTGCTTTGGCACCGGCGCAAACTCAAAGTCCAGCACGATCTGGCGCGCAAAGTTCGTCGTATCGATAGCCGAGATACCCGGCGTCTTTTCAGCTGACACGGTTAGGGCCTTTCTCCGTTGCCTGCCGCTTGCTACATAGGCGGCTACATTGCCGTAAGGATAGGCGCCTGTGCGGACATGAAAGCGGGGCGCAATACCATGCGCCGGGCGCACGCCATGCAGACGGCCCCAAGAGAGTCGCCCGCTCTATTCAAATGCATGAAAAAGATTTAGGCCCGGTGACTTGAATCAGCGGTCATCCCGAGCCCATCAATATGCAGTGTACCTACAGAGGGCTGGTTAATCAAACGGGCTTTCGGTGACGAAGACCTGCGCGTCTATCCCCAATCGCCCAGCGTCGTCTTCTGCCGCCCTTACGAAAGGCTGCTATTCGAGGGAATCACGTTGCTGTTATTATCGAACATATATTCGTATTTATGACCGCGCTTTGATAGAATGGCAGTTGTTGACGGCAGTTCCATGTGCCGGGCAGCGCCCTCCATGCGACGGGAGGTGATGCCCATGACCGATCTGATTGATTTCGTGAAGCTCCTGACCGCTTTGGTCTCGCTCCTCACGGCGCTTATCGGACTTTCCGAGGCACTTAAGCAGCGTACGAAGCAAAAGAAGAGGGGTCGACGCCGTTAAGGCATTGACCCCTTGAACTAAGTAACGGCGCTGCCCAGCTATCACCCTTGGGCTGCCGTCGACTTTATTCTACCCACGGTTGCCAGGTTTAACAAATGAATTTTCTGTAATGGAGCCTCGGAGCCCGCTCGCTCAACCACCTGGCCATCGGATTAGCCGGATTCTGGGACACGCCTTCCGTCCCAGGCCTCTACCGGAAAATGCGTCCCACCCTGAGGCTCGATTCCGGGACACGGTTTCCGTTTGAAGCCCCGATGGGAAAGCGTGTCCCGTTCCGAGAGCTCATTCCTGGATGCAGTTTCCGCTAGAGATGCCACCGGGAAAGCGTATCCCGTTTTGGAGCCAAATTCCGGGTCGTAGTTTCCGCCTGAGGGCCGATCCGGAAACGGCATCCCATTCTGAAGCCGAAATCTGGGACACGCTTTCCGCCAAGGGTTGCAAAAGGAAAGCGCATCCCATTCCGAGCATCACGTCAGAGCGCGCTTGGTTATCTCCGCTCGCACATCTCGGCAAACGAAATCAGCTTGGTATCTCCCCTGCTCTTCGCAGCTTCCTGACATCCTTGCGTAAAGCCACGCTTCGAGAAGATCACGTAGCTTTTATGCTGCCGTCTAAAGAGCTCGCTTCGATGCACGAGCTTTTGCAGCACGTCTTCACCCGTCGGTTCATTGCGCCATTTGCACTCCGCAAACAGTGCAGTGCCCTCGCCATCGTCAACAATCAAGTCGATTTCTTCCTGCGTATGCGTGCGATTATCCGTCCCCCACCAGCGTCCAACGGTCGCAGGGACCACGTCGAGCTGGCCCGCCCGCGCAAGTTCGTACACGTACTGCCTGCATATAAGCTCAAAGACCGTGCCCATGTAATCCGATAAGTACGGCTCAATGCGCTTGTACGCCATCTCGGCCATATCGTTTTGAATCAGCCCGATGTTCTTCGGCACAAACTTGTACCAGAACCTAAACATCTGGTCGCTCAGCAGATACACGGCTCGCTTATTGCTCGTCTCGTTTAGGGGCAGCTCGCGCTCGACAATCCCAAGCGACGCCAGCTTATCCACATAGCTCTTTACATTGCTTGCAGGAATTCCCGTAGAGCTCGCAACCTCCGAGATTCTCGAGCGCCCCTGAGCAATTGCTTGCACGATCGCATCATACTGCTCGGGATTACGGCACTCTTGCAAAAGCAAGTTGCTCGGCTCCTCAAAGAGATAGCCCGTAGGGATAAGGAATAGACGTCTGATGTTGTCCTTGAGGGATGCGGCGGAATCGACTTTCTCGATATACGCGGGAATGCCGCCCGTCATGCCATAGCAAACCGCAGCGTCTTCGCGATCCATGTCGTGCCACAGGCCGAGGGTCGTCGTAAAATCGAGCGGCATGATCTTAAACTGGGCCGTACGCCTACCGTATAGTGGGCTCTCGTAGCCCAACACCTGTTCCTCCATAAACGAAAGAGACGAGCCGCATAGAATCAGCATGAGCTTGGTCTCTTTGTACAAGTGATCGATCTTGTCTTGCAGCAACGAGCTAATCTCGGGATTTGATTGAGCGAGATAGGGATACTCGTCAATCACGACAATCAAACGTTCCGCGCGGGCCATGGTGGCTAACGCATCGAATGCCTCGTCAAAACTACGAAACGACACACCCGCAGCACCAACCGAGCCCGCAAGTATCGCCTGACTAAAGCCGTGCAGGTTTGCCTCTGCGTTAGTACGACGAGCTTGAAAGTAAATAGCCTTCTTGCCTTGGATGAACTCTGTGATAAGACGTGTTTTACCCACACGACGACGGCCGTAAATCACAGGCATCTCAAATGAACCCGCGTCATACAGTCGATTGAGCTCGGACATTTCCGCTGTTCTTCCGATAAACATAGGGCCTCCCTTCCTTTACGTTATAGCTAGCTATATTATACCTTCCTATAATATAGCTAGCTATAACGTAATATGGCAATCGGCACGCATGCGAAAGAGGCGGCGCCCCGCCACACGTGGAATGTCCCGGAAGCACCGGGGCAAATCCGCCCTACGAGCGCTTGTCGGACTTTCCAAGGCACTCAAGCAGCGTTCGAAGAAAAAGAAGAGGGGTCGACGCCGTTAAGGCATTGACCCCTTGATCTAAGTAACGGCGTCGCCCAGCTTTCCACCACTTGGGCTGCCGTCGACCTTATTTTACCCGCGGCACTAATTTAGGACAGCTCGGCCAACGAGATCAGCCCAACGTCTCCCCTACTCTCCGCGCCATCCGAATTCTCAAAACGCAAGGCGTCCCCCGGCGACAAGTGGTCAATCACCCCTGCGATGCACTTGGCCATTTGTGGTGCAGCTGGCTCATATCCGTGAGCATCCCAGTAGCGCAGATAATCCGCGAACTGGCGCGTGGTTGCATAGTAGAACAGGTCATAGTCGAGCTCGGCATCGGAGCAGTTGGGGCGAGCGTTCGCCATAATGCGAAAATCGACGAGCGCGCACGCACAGAACTCATCGAAGCCGTGCCCAGGAATCTGCGACGACAGAATGGCATGGTACTCCGCTCGATGCTGCATTACGTGTTCGAGGATATGCCGCACCATGTCCTCCATGTTGCACTGCGAATCGCGCAGATCGTTCGCGAGGATTCGAGCATACATCGCGGTATGCTCTTTGACGAGCGCGGCGGCGAGCGCATTTTTGTCCGAGAACTGACGGTAGAAACCCGTGCGTCCGTAGCCGCTACGACCGATGATGTCACTCGCCGTTATCTTGGAATACGACTTTGTTCGCAGTAACTCGACAAGTGCCTCTAAGTATGCTTTCCTCGAGCGATTCATGGATTACCGGCTTCGCAAAATGAATGATGGTTAATTATGTGTTCTCTTATGAACACTTTTGGATATTTTATCCCCTAGTAATGCCGAATGAAATAGACCAAACTTAGTTTATCAGCGGTTTTGATACCGTAATTCGCAACATAACGGAGGGAACAGATGGGCAAACTTGATGGAAAGGTCGCAATCGTCACGGGCGCGACGTCGGGCATTGGCCAAGGTGTCGTCTGGTGCTATTGCGAGGAAGGTGCCAAGGTCGTTTTCTGCGGTCGACGCCGCGAAAAGGGCGAGGCATTCGAAAAGGAGCTCCGCGATGCTGGGCATGACGCGACCTTTGTGCAGGCGGATATGACAAACGAGCAGGATGTCGATATGCTCTTTTCCGCGACCATCGAGGCGTATGGCAAACTCGATATCTTGGTCAACAACGCCGGCATGATGACTAACTTCCAGGTCGAGACCATGGACATCGCCAACGATTTCGACCGCGTGATGGCCCTCAACCTTCACAGCTACGTCTATGCCACGCAGCTTGCCGTCAAAGCCATGACGGACGGCGGCGCAATCGTCAACGTCGCAAGCATCGGCGGCCTTGGCGGTTGCCCCGGTATGAGCAGCTACGGCGCCAGCAAGGCTGCCACGCTCTCGTTCACTCGCTCGATGGGCGCGGAGCTCGCTCCCAAGGGCATTCGCGTCAACGCCATCTGTCCCGGAACGATCTTCTCCGAGATGATGCCGCGCGACGGCGAATTCACCCAATACACGCTGGCAAAGATTCCCATGGGTCGCGGCGGAGAGCCGCGTGAGATTGGCACGGTCGCCGTGTTCTTTGCGAGCGATGATTCCAGCTACGTAACGGGAACGCAGCTCATCGTTGACGGTGGCATGACCGCCTAGACATGGTTGCCGCACACACCGCGGTGCTTGGGCGATTGAGCGATGCGGCGGTTTTTTGGTTCTGCCTCATATAATCCAATGTCTCCTGCCCGGCCCTTCGAAAGAGGGGTCGGGCTTTTGTTGTGACCGAGGGGCGATGGAAGGCACGGCATATACAGTTGATGTTGAGCGCGGACGATCTGTCAGCAATGGCCGTCCGCGCTCTACCCTAGCCGCGGTGACGGACGCGGCTATAGGGCGTATCCACCATGGGCAGATCCGGACGCAGCTTGCCATCAAACGCGCGATAGGCGTTCTGCACGGCGGGCGCCGTGGGGATCGTTGCGATCTCGCCGATGCCCTTGCCGCCGTATGCCACGGGCAGCAGCTCGTCCTTCTCCACGTAGATGGCGTGGATATCCGGAATCTCGGGCGCACGGAACAGCCCAAGCGTACCGTACCTTGCCTGGGGTACGCAGTCCTTGAGCGGCCAGTCCTCGGTAAGCGCATAGCCCATACCCATGAGCACGCCACCTTCGATCTGACCCTGGATGGAGATGGGGTTGACCACCTTGCCGGAATCGTGCGCGGCATAGACCTCGCTCACGCGGCCGTCATCGTCCAAAATGACCACATGTGTGGCAAAGCCGTAGCAGATGTGGCTCTTGGGGTTGGGAACATCCGCACCCAGCTTGTCGGTCGGCTCCAGGTACACGTAGCCAGACTCACATCCCTCGAGCGCCTTGATGGCGGCCGCGGGATCCTGAGGATGCATACCCTGGCCGGCGACGAGCTCCTGCGTGTGCAGCTGATAGGCGCGACCGTCGTCGTACTCGATCTTGACGCCGTCGCCATGCGCATTCACGGGAGCGGCGGGCGCAGACTTGCCGGCCTCGATGTCAAGCATGGCATCGCGCAGCAGGAAGGCGGCACCGCGCACGGCCTCGCCAGTCACGACCGTCTGTCGCGAGCCAGACGTGGTGCCGGAGTCGGGAGCGTCCTCGGTGGAGCACTCGCCGTTGGCAATACAGTGAAGCGGCAGGCCACATGCCTCGGCAACGTCCTGCAAAAACAAAGCCGCGGTACGCGCCGGCGGGCGGGTTGTTGGTGTAGTAGCCAAAGCCGCGAATGTCGGTGTTCTGGTACTTGTAGGGGCCGACGGCATGCGTGCAGGCGCGCTCGAGCACCGGGCCGCACAGCGACGCGTAGGCGCCGGTGTCAAAGTTGATCTCGCAGTCCAGGCCGGTAAAGTTGCCCTCGGCGTCGCAGCCCAGTGTAAAGGTGCCGTCCATGGCGTGACGCTTGGGATGAAAAGCGAGCGACTCGGCACGCGTGAGCTTGCACTTCACAGGACGCTGGAGCTTATAGGCAGCAAGCGCGGCCAGGTGCTGGATGGACACGTCCTCCTTGCCGCCAAAGCCGCCGCCCACGAGCATGGTCTCTACAACCACGCGCTCGGGTTCGCTATCCCAGCCAAACATGTGGGCGCACTCTTTGCGCGTGTCGTAGGCGCCCTGGTCGGTCGACTGCACCTTGACGCCGTTCTTGTACGGGAAGGCAACGGCGCACTCGGGCTCCAAGAAGGCATGCTCGGTAAAGGGCGTGGTAAAGCGCCGCGTCACGGTGAACGCGCTCTCCGCTAGCGCCTTGGCGGCGTCGCCGCGCGTCACATGGCGGCACTGACACACGTTGTCCTTGAGCTACACCGTGTTGCCAAAGGCAAAGAAGCTGTCGTGCAGGTGAGGGGCGTCGGCAGCCCTGGCCTCGACAATGTTGCGCACGGGCTCCAACGGCTCGTAATCGATCTTTACGAGCTTCTTGGCCTTCTCGAGCGTCGCCTCGTCCTCGGCGACCACCAACACAATGGCATCGCCCACGCAGCGGGCGTCGCCGCCTGCGGAGGCGCAACCGCTTCCGCAGGCAACGTAGGCCACGTTATGTTGAATGGATTTGGCCATAAGAGACTCGCCTATTTCTTAAGAAGGTACGAATAGTTGTCGCGCACAGCCCTGATGGTCAGGCGGACGGCCTCGGGAAGACCGGTGTTGACGGCATCGACCGAGACGGTGCGGACCGTACCGGCGACGCGGACCTTAAAGTGGTCCTCATCCACGGCCAGGAAGCCCTCGTTCTCGGAGTTCTCCATGTCCTGCTCGCTCCAGAACAGGGTGAGCTTGTCCTTGTAGGGACGACCCTCCTGGTAGGGGCAGAACACGGCGCAGTTGCCGCACTCGTTGCACATGCCGTCGACATGGACGACCTGATGCTTGGCCAGGCCCGGCACCTTAATGGCAACGTTGGCGCGGTTGGGGCACACGTCGCAGCAGACGTCACACACCGAACCGCAGCCCAGGCAGCGAGTCTTGGTGCAGTTGCGCTTGTCGCGGCACAGCGACCCCTTGCGCTCGTAGCAGGTATCCTCGCGACCGGCCTGCTCGTTGCAGTCGGCGTACCTGTTAAAGTCCACACCGGCGATGGCACGGGCAACCTCGGCGGCATCGGCGATAGCCTCGACCACGGTGGCCGGACCGCGGCGGCAGTCGCCGGCAGCCCAGACGCCCTCGACGCCGGTGGAGGTGGCGGCAAGGCGGCCGCGACGGTCGTGCTCGACGCCCGCGGCATCGTACAGGCTGGCATCGATGCCCTCGCCCACGGCGCAGACCACCGTGGTGGCGGGAAGCTCAACAGTTTCGCCCGTGGCGACGGGGCTGCGACGGCCGCTTGCATCCGGCTCGCCAAGCTCCATAACATCGCAGGTCAGCACGGCGCCGTTGAGCGCCTTGGACGCCAGCAACTCGCAGAACTCAACGCCGTCGGCAAGAGCAAGATCGAACTCTTCCTCGTCGGCGGGCATCTGCTTCTTGGTGCGGCGATACACCAGGCGCACGTTCTTCACGCCTGCCAGGCGCTTGGCCACGTGGGCAGCATCCATGGCGGTGTTGCCGGCGCCAATGACCACGACGTCCTCGCCCAGCTCGAGCTTCTCGCCCTTCTTGGCGGCCTCGAGGAACTCCAGCACGTCGAGTTCGGCGCCCTCGCCCAAGCCCGCAGAGCCGGGCATCCAGGCGGCGGTGGCCACGACCACGTCGGTGAAGCCCCGGGCCTTGAGCTCGTCGATGGAATCCATGCGAGCGTTGAGCTGCACCTTGGCGCCAAAGGCCAGGCAGAGCTCGGCGTCGTGGTAGATATCGTCGCTGGCGATACGGAACTCGGGGATCACGTGACGGACCACGCCGCCGAGCGAGTCGCGGGCCTCAAAGATGGTGACGGGCACGCCGGCACGCGTCAGGAAGAACGCCGTCGCCAGACCGGCAGGGCCGCCGCCGATAACGGCAACGTTGCGCTCGCCGTCGTTGGCGATGGCCTGGGCGCGCAGCTTGGGCAGCACGGCGGTCATGGCCTCGCGGGCGGCCTTGAGCTTGCTGGCGCGGATCTGGGCGCCCTCGGGCTCGTAGAACGCACGCTCGCAGGAACGGCCGCAGGAATGCGGGCAGATGGTACCGGTAATGAACGGCAGGGCGTTGCGCTCGATGATGATGTTAAGCGCGTCCTCGTAGCGGCCCTCGTCAACAGCCGCCAGGTAGGCGGGAATATCCTGCTGGATGGGGCAGCTCGTGCGGCACGGCGTGGTAAAGCAGTCGGAAAGCGGGCTCTTGCCGGCGACCTCGCGGTCGGGCAGCGGGCGCAGCGGCTTCTTGTAGAGCGGGTTGGTGAGCGAATCGGTCTGAATCGCGGTCACGACGTCGAGAGAGACGCCCGCGAACGGCTTGCCGTCCAGATCGGTAAACTCGCCGGCCATCTGGCTAAAGCGCTCGTAGCCACCGGGCTTGAGCACGTCAGTCGCCAGGGTGACGGGCCAAATGCCGGCGTCATACAGGGCACGGATGTTGTAGACCGTGGCACCGCCGGAGTAGCTGATGCGCAGCTTGCCATCGAACTGCTCGGTAATGCGGCGGACGGCCTCGATGGTCAGCGAGAACAGCGAACGGCCCGACATGTACATCTCGGTGGAGGGCAGCTCGTTCCTCGTCACATCGACGGGGAACGTGTTGGTCAGCTTGACGCCAAACTCCAGGCCGCGCTCGGCGCACAGGGCAATCAGGCGCTCGAACATAGGCACGGCATCGGCCCACTGCAGGTCCTCGCGGAAGTGCGTGTCATCGAAGACGATATAGTCAAAGCCCAGCTCGTTGAGGCGCTGACGTGCAAACTCATAGCCCAGCAGCGTGGGGTTGCACTTGATGTAGGAGTTGAGGCCCTTCTCGGTGATCAGGTAGGTCGCGATGCGCTCGATCTCCGCCGGCGGGCAACCATGCAGCGTGGACTCGGTAATGGAGTTGGAGACACGCGCCGGGATGGACTCGACAAACGCGGCATCGACATGCTCAAATTTGTCCAGGTTGGCGAGCGCCCATGTGCGGCACTCGTTCCAGACGTCAGAGCCGCTGGCGTCCTTCATGCCCTCGATGTAGGCGTCGACCTTGGGGCTCTTAATACCCTCGAGGTCATAACCCACGGACATGTTGAAGACAAAGCCGTCCGGGCTTCCCAGGCCGTACTCGCGAGCGATCAGGTGGCAGGCAAACCATGCCTTCACGTACTCGGCAAAGGCCTGCGGAACCTCGAGCTCGGTCGACCACTCGCAGTTGTAGCACTCGTCCTGCGCCACAATGCAGGGTTTGTTCACACACTTGGAGAGCTCCTCGCCATCCATCACCTGAACGGTCTTGAGCTCAAAGAAACGAGAACCGGCCACGTAGGATGCCACGATGTTCTGGGCCAGCTGCGTATTGGGACCGGCAGCCGGGCCAAACGGGGTCTCGATGCGCTCGTCAAAAATGGGAAGCGCGCCCTCCTGGTTGGTCGTGACCATCTTGCGCACGCCAAAGATGGCGTCCTGGGTCTTGTGCTCCTCGATGACCCAGTTCATCAGCTGCGAAAACGGGATCGGCCTCATGATGTCGCTCATAGTGAGCTCCTCTCTGTAGCGCCCGGCGAGACCGCGCGGCGGGCGCAAATACGGTGTAGCGCTAGCACAAGCGCCGGGCTCAAGCACACCGAGCTTACGATCGAAGTACTTGCTGGCCATCTTGGCGTTGTTCTCGAACAGCATGGTCATAGCCTCGCACCAGCCCACGTTGGGCATGGCGGCGATCATGTGGTTGTCGTTATCGCGACGCTCCTTGGCGGCCCACTGGGCAAATTCGGCGTTTTCGGCAATGGCCTGGTCGCATTTTTCCTAGCTGCGGCGATCGGAGACCTCGTAGCACAGGCACGAACGCATGCCCAGCTCCTGAGCTGCATCCTTAATGGTAAAGAGGCTTCCCGGGATCTCGCAGAAGCTCGCATGGTGATCGAAGATCGTGGCGACGCCATCGCGGATGGAATCCAGGATCGTGGCATAGGCGCTGGCCTTGGTGCCGTCGAGCGTCAGGTTGTCGTCGATCTTCCACCACTGCTGCTCAAGATTCTCCAGGAAGTTGGTGGAGTTGCAGCCCTTAATGGCAAGGCCGCGGGCCAGACCCGAGTAGATGTGGGTGTGGCAGTTGATAAGTCCGGGCATGATGAGGTTGCCCTGGGCGTCGACGTACTCGGCATCCGGGTACTTGGCCTTGAGCTCGCACTCGGGGCCCACTTCGACGATTGTATCTCCGTCAATGGCGACCGCACCGTTTGGAATGAACGGGGTCTGAGCGTTGCGGGTTAAAACGGAACCGTTAGCGACCAGAAGCATGGATGCTCCCTTTAACATCGGGGGCGGGGTTTGACACCTCTGACATGGCGGAGTGCGAAGCGCCGGCCTACACCGGAAACGGGCCCTCTCCCGTCAACGCTTCACCAAAGGTACAAACCCTTTGAAGTGCGGCTTGACGCCGCATGGCGCCGGCGGACGAGGCGATGCGTCCGCCGACGAATAGTACCGAATTGGTTACTTCTTGCTCTCGGGCAAGACCAGATCCACGGCAGCGTCCTTGGCAGCATCGATGTGCTGAGCCACGACCGGCGTCTGCGGAAGGATCAGGTTGAGCACGATGGCCATGATGGCGGTGGGGGTCACGGCGTTGGAGCCGATGACGGTGGACACCCAGGTGGGCATACCCTCGCCGGCAAGGCAACCGCTGGCCATCCAGATACCCAGGCCAAAGACAACGGAGGTGCCGACGATGGTGGTGGTGCGCTGCGTGAGGCCCTCGCGGGTGAACATGCGCACGCCGTTCATGGTGATGGTGCCAATGACGCCGACGGTCGCGCCGCCGATGACGGGCTGCGGGATAGCGGAAAGGACGGCAGAGAGCTGCGGGAACAGGCCGGCGATGGCAAAGACGGCTGCGATGATCACAAAGACCCACTTGTTGACGACCTTGTTGGAGCAGATGATGCCCACGTTCTGGCCAAGGGCGCTGGTGGGAAGACCGCCCAGCAGACCGCCGACCATAGAAGTGAGGCCCTGGGACACGATAGCGCCGGAGAGTTCGCGCTCGGTGGGCATACGGTCGATGGAGCCCAGGCAGGCGGCGGAGACATCACCGATAACCTGGATGGCAACCATGGGGAACACGGCGGCGAGGGTGATGCAGACCTCGGGATCAAACTCGAGCGCATAGGGCATGAGCTTGGGAAGGGCGAAGACCTGAGCGGTGGCGACGCTGGAGAAGTCGATCATGCCAAAGGGGATGGAGACGATCATGCCAACAATCATGCCAAAGAACACGGAGCCCAACTTGAGCGTGCCCTTGCCAAAGTTGGCGAGCGCAAAGACCAAGACAAAGGTGATAAGAGCGACGCACCAGGCCTGCGGGGTGCCCCACAACGGCGTACCCATACCGCCGGCCATATACTTGACGGCCGTGGAATAGAGAGACGCCAATGGAGAAGATGACCGTACCGGTCACGACGGGCGGGAACAGCTACTTGATCTTGCTGTAGGCCAGACCAAAGAGGACCGCAACGGCGCCGCCGACGATTTCGCCGCCCAGCAGCGCACCAAAGCTAAAGCCTTAACGGGAGGCATGCCTTCGCGAGTGAACAGGGCTTCAGTGCCGTTCGTAACCGTCTCCTGGGTCATTTGACCACCAATCCTCGAAGTAGTTGTTTTCGCATCTAACGCTCTATTGTGACGCAGTGCGGGGTTGAGGTTGTGCCTTCGTTGCATATCGCATTAAAGATGATTCTCATTCTCAATAATAATTTTTTGTTATCAGACCATTCTTCAGCTGAGAAAACGCATTTCCGCAGGTCAGAAAAGTGTCTGGTCAAAATAACATCTAACTTTTCTTTTGGTCGACTGCTTACCGCCAAAATCCTACCGTTCGTCTGTATTACGCAATGTACCTGCGGATATGCGAGATGATGGGCAGCGTGTTACCATGAGAAAAACTGTTATGAACACTTCGATAGAACCCAAAGGAGCTGTCCGTGAACGAGACCGTACGTCGCTTTTTGCCGATGGTCGATTTCTTGGAGCAGGTACTCGGTAAGAACAGCGAAATCGTGCTGCACGATTTCTCGGATCCCGACCACGCCATCGTCGATATCCGCAACGGCATCGTGAGCGGCCGCAAGGTCGGCGGTCCCGCCACCGATCTGGCACTCAAGATCATGCACGACGCCAAGTATCGCGACCTGCCGTTTATTGCGGGCTACGAGGGACGCGGTGCCGGCGGCAAGACGTTGGAGTCAGCGACGTACTTTATCCGCGAGAATGACGAGATCGTCGGTATGCTCTGCGTCAACACCGACCTCTCGACCGTGCGCTCCATCAACGCCATGGTGCAGCAGCTCGTGGCGTGCTTCGACGCGGCGCCGACGCGCACGGAGCCCGCCCCTATCGAGGTCGAAAGCCTTTCGAAGTCCACACAGGAGCTCATCGACCGCAGTATTTCCGAGTTGCTCGAAAGCCGCGGAATGGAAGTTTCTTCGCTCGGCCAAGCCGACCGCGTCGATGTTATCCGCCATCTCAACGGCAACGGCGTGTTTATGCTCAAGGGCGCCGTGGCCTGCGCCGCCTCCGCGCTGGGCATCTCTGAGCCCAGCGTATACCGCTACCTGCAAAAGGTCCGCAAGGAGGGCTAACGAGCAGAATGGAGCGCGGGTAGTCTTTTTGGGACGGGGCTATTTTAGCTACCCTCCCTCTGCCCGTGATCTCGATGAGCCGCAAGTAAAATCAATCTTGCATGTAGGGGTAGCTAAAATAGCCCCGTCCCAAAAAGACTACCCCTGACACAAAGAACCCTGCAGCTTCACACGCGCTGCAGGGTTCTTTTGCATGTCATGTCTTGTTTTCGCCAACGCCTTAGAGAGCGGCGACGACCTCGATCTCGACCAGACCGCCGGCCGGAAGGGCGGCAACCTGGAAGGCGCTGCGCGCTGGGAACGGGGCCTCGAACTTGGAGGCGTAAATCTCGTTCACGGCGGCAAAGTCGGCGATGTCGGCCAGGTAGACCGTAGTCTTGACAACATCGGCAAACGTGGCGCCGACAGCGGTCAGCAGGGCCTCGACGTTAGCAAGGGACTGCTTGGCCTGGGCCTCGACGCCCTCAGGCATCTTGCCGGTTGCAGGATCGATGCCCAGCTGGCCGGACAGGAACACCATGTTGCCGGTCTGGATGCCGGGAGAATAGGGGCCGATGGCTGCGGGTGCGTTATCGGAAGACACGACGGTCTTGCTCATGTTTTTCTCCTTACAAGTAAAAGGGAACGGGAGCGCGGCATTCATACCGGGAGGCACAGTTCGGTCTGAATGCCTCGCTTGATTGGGATAGTAGGGGATGATTTTGCCCGATGCAAGACAATTATCAGATTACGAGAATATTTTATCGCCCAACGGTTTCCCCGGACCGCTGAACGGTTCTCCACGGGGTCAGCTAGCCCAAGCTGCTGAAGACTTTATCCCGCTTGGAGCACGGGCATCGTCCGTCGCGACGGCGCCACTATACTTTTGAGTATCTGAGCATTTTGAAAGGCAGGATATGACCGCAACCGCCAGTCGAACCACCAACCGCAGGCCCGAGCTTTTGGCCCCCGCCGGAGGGCCCGAGCCCTTTGCCGCCGCGCTCGCCGCCGGGGCAGACGCCATCTACTGCGGCATGGGCAGCTTCAACGCCCGCCGCAAGGCAACGAACTTTACCGATGAGGCATTTGAGCAGGCCTGCCGCGCCGCGCACCTGGCCGGCTCGCGCGTCTACGTCACGGTCAACATCGTCATCAAGCAGTCCGAGATGAGCGATGCGCTGCAGCTCATCCATCGCTGCTCCACGCTGGGCGCCGACGCCTTCATCATCCAGGACTGGGGCCTGTTCTTTGAGGTCAAGCGCACGATGCCCGGCATCGAGACGCATATCTCGACCCAGGCGAACATCCACGACGACCGCGGAACCCTTTGGTGCCGCGAGCAGGGCGCCGACCGCGTAACCCTCTCGCGCGAGCTCTCCATTGACGAGATCGCCGCTATCCACGATGCCGCGCCCGATGTGGACCTTGAGGTCTTTAGCCATGGCGCCATCTGCTTTTGCTACTCGGGCCTGTGCCTGCTTTCAAGCTTTGCCATGGCGGGACGATCGGCCAACCGTGGCATGTGCGCCCAGCCCTGCCGCCTGCCCTACGAGCTGATCGACGAGAACGGTCGCACGCTCTCCCCCGCCGGCCGCGAGCGTGCGCTATGCCCGCGTGACACCAACACCTCACAGCTTGTTCGCCGTCTGTATGACGCCGGCGCCGCGTCGCTCAAGCTCGAGGGCCGCATGAAGGCGCCCGATTACGTGTACTCCATCGTTGATGTGTATCGTCACGAAATTGACGACATGCTATCCGGAGCCACCGTTGCCGAGGATAAGGAAGCCGCCCGTCAGCGCCAGCTCAAGCGCTGCTTCAACCGCGACTTTACGCACGCCTATCAGGACGGTACCTCGGGCGACGAGATGATGAGCTATGAGCGTTCCAACAACCGCGGCCAGATCGTGGGCACGGTGCTGGGCAGCCGCCCAGCCAACCGCGATGTGCGCGGCCTCAAGCCCGACGACCGCCGTCGCCGCGCCGCCATCGCCCGCATTGAGCTGTTTGAACCCGTGGGCAAGGGCGACCTGCTGGAGCTTCGCCACGATAACGAGTTTGACCAGTTCCTGACCACCATCGCCGCCGATGATGCCGCTGCCGGCGACATCATCGAGTGCCGCGTGCCCCGCAGCATGCCCGAAGGCTGCCGCGCCCGCGTGATTCGCAGCCAGCGCGCTATCGACGCCGCCGGTGCTGCGCTCAAGCGCGACGTGCTGCGCCGCCGCGCCGTAGACGTGTCCGTTGCGGCGCGTCTGGGCGATCCGTTTACCGTTACGCTCACCTGCTGCGACGACCCTTCGCTTACGGCAACGGCCACGGGCTTTACCGTCGAGGCTGCCAAGACCCGCGCCGTCGAGGCATCCGATCTGGTTGAGCACGTCGGGCGCATGGGGTCCTCGCCCTTTGAGGCTGCGAGCTTTGATGTGGCACTCGACGCCGGTTGCGGCATGGGCTTCTCCGCCGTGCACAAGGTGCGCGCCGCCGCCTGCAAGGCACTGGAAGAGGCCATTCTGGCGCCGTACGAAGAGCGCGCGAGAACGCTCGAGTTGCCGGTGCTCGACAAATGCACGCGCCCCGCGCCCGAGCATTACCGCGATGAGCCGCAGATCTGCACCGCCGTCACCTCGCTCGAAGCAGCCGAGGCAGCGCGCGCGGAGGGTGCAACGCGCATCTACATGACCACCGATGCGCTCGAGGCCGCCGGGCTCTCCCCCGCCGGCGCATTTGAGCAGGGCATCGTGCCCATACTCGACGAGGTCTGTCGCGCCATCGACCACGAGCGCGTCGATCCCTGGATCAATGCCGGAGCCACCGTCGCCGTCGGCAATATCTCCGAGCTCGCCGTAGCCGCGCAGGCCGGCGCCACGGCGGAGGTCCGCTCTTGCCTGCCGGTACACAACACGCCCTGCATGGAGGCGCTTGCCGAGCGCGGAGCCGATGCGTTTTGGCTCTCGCCCGAGATCACGCTCGACGAGATTGTCTCGCTCGGCGCCGCCGCGCCCGCGGCTCTGGGCATCACCGTCTTTGGCCGCCCGCGCGTCATGACAAGCGAGCATTGCATTCTGCAGGTTGCCAACGGCTGCATCCACGATTGTGCCAACTGCCGCCTGCGTGCCCGCAAGCTCTCGCTCAAGAATATCGATGGCAAGGTCATGCCGGTGCGCACCGATATCCATGGCCGCTCGCGCCTGTACGACGCCTACCCCATCGACCTCACGCCGCAGGTTCCGCAGCTGCTCGATGCCGGCGTCCGTCGTCTCATGGTGGACGGCACACTGCTCGAGGCCGATGAGATTGGCCGTGCCGTCGCTCGAACCCGCCGCGCCGTCGAGGCCGCGAAAGCCGGCCGCAAGCCCGCCGCCCGCCTGCGCGGTGCCACCTCGGGCTGTATGTTTGTGGGAATTAGCTAACCGAAAGGCTTACACGTGAACGAAGAACCTCAAGTCCTCTACTGCGACGCCTGGCTCATGGCTATCGACAAACCCACCGGCATGATCGTCCACGGCGATGGCACCGGCGAGCGCACACTTACCGACTACGCCAGCGACCTTTTGCTGGCGATGGGCGACGGTTTTGCCGCGACCGACATGCAGCCGCTCAACCGCCTGGACCGTAACACCACCGGCGTGGTGCTGTTCTCGCTCGACAAGCAGACGCAGCCCGTCTTTGACCAAATGGTGATCGACCACGCGTTCGAAAAGCACTATCTGGCACTCGCCGAGGGCAAAATCGACTGGAACGAAAAGCTCATCGACAAGCCAATCGCCCGCGACCGCCACGACAGCCGAAAGATGCGCGTCGGCGCCAGCGGCAAGCCATCACAGACGCGCGTGAAGGTGCTCAAGCGCCTTAAGAGCCGCCGTGGCCTGCCCACGCGCTCGTATATCGATGTTGAGTTGCTCACCGGACGCAAGCACCAAATCCGCGTGCACCTGGCCAGCGAGCGTCATCCCCTGGTTGGCGACGACCTGTACGGAACGCCGCGTCCCTGCGGCCTGATGCTCCACGCCCACAGCGTGTCCTTCACGCATCCCGTAACCGGTGAGTACATCCACATCGAGGCCCCCTGCCCCTGGGAGCCCTAAACCACCACAATGGGGACAGGCACCTTTGTGGTGGTTTTGCCGCAATGGCTCAGCCGCGGTCCCAAAACGTCTCGATCTGTAACAGTTAGAAACCGTTTTCCGGTCTATCCGTTACAGATTGAGACATTCGAATCCCCCTCAAGAGAAAATCTCAATCTGTAACAATAACTCGGCAAAATCGGCCCAAGATGTTACAGATTGAGATATTCGGATCCCACCGGAGAAATCATCTCAATCTGTAACATCTGGAGCCCGCATTTTGGCCTTCCTGTTACAGATTGAGACGTTATGGGACCACCAGGAAAAATATCTTAGCTTGTAACATCTGGAACCCATATCCCTCTCTTCCTGTTACAGATCGAGACAAATCCCCAAACAGCAAAAGGCGGCAACGTCCCTGGTGGACGTTGCCGCCTTTCCATTGGCAAGACCCTTCCGCTCCCGCTACTCGGTAGCCTTGTCGAGAGGCTTCTTAAGGAAGCTCAGAACCAAGCAGCCGACCACAGCGCCGATAGCAAGGGCCAACAGGTACTGCACCGGGTTCGTGATGACCGCGATAACCCAGGCGCCACCGTGCGGAGCGGGGCTCGCGCAACCAAAGAGCATCGACAGACCGCCGGCGGTCGCAGATCCCAGGATGCAGGCGGGCAACACGCGAAGCGGATCGGCCGCGGCAAAGGGAATGGCACCCTCGGTGATAAACGACAGACCCATGATGTAGTTCACCAGGCCTGCCTTGCGATCGGCCTCGGTCCAGCGGTTCTTAAAGAACGTCGTGGAGAGCGCGATTACCAGCGGCGGTACCATACCGCCCGCCATGACGGCAGCCATGATCATATTGCCCTGCAGCGTTTGCTCGGCAAGGGCCGCGGTGCCAAAGACATATGCGGCCTTGTTGATGGGACCACCCATGTCGGTCGCCTGCATGCCGGCGCAGATAATGCCCAAAAGAACGATGCTCGTGCCCGAAAGACCGTTGAGCGCGCCGCTAATGGCGGTGTTGATAACGCCCATAATCGGGTTAACGGCCATCATAAAGAGACTCGTAAAGAGAATGCCCAGCACGGGGTAGATGAGCATGGGCTTGATACCGTCGAGCGACTCGGGTAGCACGCTTGCAGCCTTCTTGAGCGCATTGACGATAATGCCGGCGGCAAAACCGACCAGCAGCGCGCCCAAAAAGCCAGCAGAGACAAGCTGAGCCTGGGCATCGGCATCCATTGCCGTGGTGAGATAGCCCAACGTAAAGCCCTGTTTTGCAATCCAGCCACCCACAAAGCCCGCGGCCAAGCCCGGACGGTCAGCAATGGACATGGCAATATAGCCCGCAAGGATGGGGAGCATAAAGTTGAACGCCTGGTTGCCCGCAAGGTTAAAGAAGGCCGCGACCGGAGTGCTGTGGCCGTATGCGCTCGTGCCCAGCCCCGCCTGGTCCAGCAAGAACGAAAGCGCCATGAGGATGCCGCCGCCAACAACAAAGGGGAGCATGTGCGAAACGCCGTTCATCAGGTCCTTATAGACCCTGCGGCCCAAACCCTCGGATTCGCCCTCGGCAGCCGCCTGTACCGCGGCGCCGCCGGACACATGATGAATAGGCGCATTGCCCGCAAGCGCAATATTGATAAGTTCCTCGGCGTCATTAATGCCACGCGTCACCGCACAGGAGTAAACCGACTTGCCATCGAAGCGATCGAGCTCGACATTTTTATCCGCCGCAATGATGACACCCTTGGCACCAGCGATGTCTGCCGCGGTCAGTACATTTTTAGCGCCGCCCGAACCCTGAGTCTCGACCTTAATGCTCACGCCCATCTTGGCTGCCTGGTCTTCCAACCCTTTGGCCGCCATAAATGTGTGAGCAATGCCCGTTGGACATGCCGTGATGGCAACGACATCGTAAGTGCCGCCCCCCACCTTCTCGTTTGCAGCTGACATGTTTCCTCCTTTTGCACAAGCAGGCCCAGCCCTCCCCTTCCGAGGGTCACAACCTGCGTATTACCTTGTGTTTGAGTGATTGATAGCACCGAAGTGACGGCGCTTTTAAGCGATATCTATACGATGGCCCCGGCGGGCATGATCACGTCGTATGGAAACAGGGGTACTGGGAAATCATGCCCGACGGGGCCATCGGAACCACCAGAATGGGGACAGGCACCTTTTGGTGGTTTTGGCCTTACTTCGCCCCGTTGCTAAACCGTGATGACGTTGTCCATCGACTGGTACTTGGCGGGCACCTCGCCCGCAGTGATAACCGTTGCGTCACGGAAGTCCGCAAATTTTACGGGAGCCACCATGCCAAATTTACTGGCGTCCGAGATTACGAAGCGTTTGGCGGTATGACGCATCGAGATACGCTTGACCTGCGCTTCCTCGATATCCGGCGTGGTGAGACCTTGCTCGGCGGCGATGCCATTGGAACCCCAAAAGCCGCAGTTGAAGTTATAGCGGTCCAGGGTTGCCAAGGCATCGGGACCGACGAGCGCCTCGGTCTCGGGCTTGAGCTCGCCACCCAGCACCACGGTGCGCATGCCGCGCACAGCGAGATGCTGAGCATGGAGCACGGAATCAGTCACATAGGTGACCGATTCGAGATGCGGAAGATGCTCGATGAGTCTGAGCGTTGTCGAACCCGAATCGATGTACACAAAGCTCTCGGGCTCCACGAGCGCCGCGGCGCGGGCGCAGATACGCTCCTTGTCGTCGTTATGGAGATCACTGCGCTCACTGATCGTTAGGTCGCGCGTCACGTGCGCGCGCTCAAGACTTGTCGCGCCACCGTGCACCTTGGCGATGCGGTGCGCTCGGTCGAGCGTCTGTAGGTCGCGTCGAATGGTAGAGGCCGTCACGCCCAGGGCATCGGCAAGCTCGGGCACCGTTACCGAGCCAGCCTGCTGCACCATCGACACAATCGTATTGAGCCTATCTTCCGCAAGCATCGCTTACTCCTCCTCGGGGTAGACGACTCCCCAATCGGCGCGGAGCTTGGTCATGAGCTCCATCACATCAGAAGCATAATCCAGAAGCTCACGCTTGGAATCGTCGCCGGCGACGGCCTGCTCGAGGTCAGCCATCTCGTAGCACAGGGCATAAGCCTCGGTGCCCGCGGCGACCTCCTCGCGACGACCGTCCGCGGTCCAAACGATCGTCGCGTGATCGGCGCGCGGATACTCGTTGACCTCGACATAGCAATTGTCAAAGCTGATAACCGAGCGCTTTGGCTGCTTGGAGTGGAGCGTAAGGCTCACGACGCCCAGCTGCTGCTCGGCATTGCGGCAGACGATGCCGCCTGCAACGTCCACGCCGGTCTCGCAGGTGTTACCCAGAGACACGACCTCGACGGGCTGGCTCGCCATAAACAGGCGCATGACGGACAGGGCGTATACGCCAATATCGAGCATGGCACCGCCGGCGAGGTTGCGGTTGTAGAAACGGTTGGTCAGATCGCCGTACTCCTTGTAGCTACCAAAGTTGAGCTGAGCGAGGTTCATGCGGCCAAACTCGCCGGCATCCATGCGGCGGCGCAGCTCTTGATACAAAGGCATGTGGAGCACCGTGGTAGCGTCCATAAGGACCACGTTGTGTTCGGCGGCAATGGCGCGGGCCTCATCGAGCTCGGCGGAGTTGAGCGTGATGGCCTTCTCGCAGAGAACGTGCTTGCCGGCCGCCAGGGCGGCGCGAAGATAGGTGATATGGGTGTTGTGCGGGGTGGTGATGTAGACGGCGTCGATGTCAGGATCGGCGTAGAGATCCTCAACCGTGTCATAGACCTTCTCGACGCCGTACTGGTCGGCAAAAGTCTGAGCCTTGGTGAGCGTGCGGTTGGCAACGCCCGTAAGCTTGCGGCCGGCCAGGGCAAGGGACTGAGCCATCTGGTTGGCAATAACGCCGCAACCGATCACAGCCCAACGGAGCTCGGGAGCCGTAAAGATGTCGTTAGGGAACGGCTTGTCCTGGACCGAAGCAAATGCTGCTTTGGCGGCTGCCGCGGCGTCGAGTGGAGCCTGCTTAGAATCTGCCATTATGTGTCTCCTGTGTCATAGAACGTCTTGCATTTCTGACAGCTCTATATTCGCACAAACACGCGCGTCTGTGCGCGTTTTTGCGTATCTCACCGCTAAACGGTCATTATTGCCCCGTAAACGGCACATATATACGCATAGGTGCGTAATTAAACGCAATCTAACGCGCATAAACGCGCACACAAGCAATTTATACAGCACGACCCGCTCATTTATGCTTACCCAGTTAGGGTACTCATGTAAGTCTGTCCCCAATGAGTAACTCATTTAAGTATGTCCCCAATGAGTGGGGATAGAAAAAGGCCCGGGTGCCGTGGGGCATCCGGACCTTTGCTAGCAACTTGATGTTGCGGGCAGCTTAGAACTTGTGGCCGCACTTCTTGCAGACGCGCAGCTTGTTCTTGCCGTCCTTCTCGTGGCCGACGCGGGTAACCTTACCACACTCGGGGCAAACGAGATTGACGTTGGAGGCGTCGATGGGAGCCTCCTGCGAAACGATGCCGCCCTGCTGGTTGGCAGCGTTGGGCTTGACGGCCTTCTTGACGACCGAAACGCCCTCGACAACGACCTTGTTCTCGGCGGGGAGAGCACGCAGGATAACGCCCTGCTTGCCGCGATCCTTACCAGAGAGAACCTGGACCTTATCGCCCTTCTTGATATACATATATCTCCCCTAACTACAGGGTCTCGGGAGCGAGCGAGACGATCTTCATGTACTTCTTGTCACGAAGCTCGCGAGCGACGGGCCCGAAGATACGGGTGCCGACGGGCGAACCATCGTTGTTGATGACGACGCAGGCGTTGTCATCAAAGCGAATGTAGGAGCCATCCTTGCGGCGGATCTCCTTAACGGTGCGAACGACGACGCAACGGACAACGTCCTTCTTCTTGACGTTGGCGCCAGGGGTAGCCTCCTGGACAGCACCGATGAACACATCGCCGATGCCTGCATAACGACGCTTGGAACCGCCAAGCACCTTGATGCAGCGAATCTTGCGAGCGCCGGAGTTGTCGGCGACGTTCAGCATGGTTTGCATCTGAATCATGGTAGATGTTCCTCCGAACTAAGAACCGAAGAGAGGTGCGCAGCCTTTATACGGCCCGTGGTATGCAAGCCAGGCATACGCACATCTTCGGAAACGTACAAGTCGTAAGAGCGACTGCTTATTTAGCGCGCTCGACGACCTCGATGAGGCGCCAACGCTTCATCTTGGACATAGGACGGGTCTCCATAACGCGGACGGTGTCGCCCACGCCAGCCGTGCACTCCTCGTCATGAGCGTGCAGCTTCTTGGAGCTGGTCATCATCTTGCCGTACTTGGGGTGACGCTTGCGCTCGGTGATGGTGACGACGATGGTCTTGGCACCGGAGACAGAGGTAACGACACCCGTACGGACCTTACGCGTGTTACGCGAATCAGTCATGTTCTCTCCTTAGGTCCTACTCGGCGACAGCGGACTTCTCCGCTGCGATCTCGCGGGCACGCTGCTCCGTGAGGACACGAGCAATGTCCTTCTTCACGGTGTTAACGCGAGCGGTGTTGTCCAGCTGGCTGGTGGCCATCTGGAAACGAAGGTTAAAGAGCTCGGCGCGCATTTCCTTCAGCTTCTCAACGAGCTGAGCGTCCGAGAGCTCACGAATCTCTGCGGGCTTCATTAGTTCTCCTCCTCGGCCGTCTCTTTAGCGGCAGGCTTAGCGACGATCTTGGTCTTGATGGGGAGCTTGTGCTGCGCCAGACGCAGAGCCTCGCGAGCGACCTCCTCGGGCACGCCCTTGACCTCGAACATAATGCGGCCGGGCTTGACGACGGCCACCCACTCCTCGGGGTTACCCTTACCGGAGCCCATGCGGGTCTCCGCAGGCTTCTTGGTGATGGGCTTATCGGGGAAGATCGTGATGTAGACACGACCGCCACGCTTCATGTAGCGGGTCATGGCAATACGAGCGGCCTCGATCTGACGGTTGGTGATCCAATGGGCCTCGAGAGCCTGGATACCAAACTCGCCGAAATGCAGCTCGGTATTACCCTTGGCCTGGCCCTTCATGGAGCCACGCTGCACCTTGCGGTGAAGAATACGCTTAGGGGCAAGCACTACTGACCCCTCCTCTCGGAGTTACGACGACGAGGACGGGAAGAGCCCTCGAGTGCAGGGTTGGGAACAGGCTGGCCCGGGAGCTTCTCGCCCAGGTAGATCCAGACCTTCACGCCGCAAGCGCCCATGGTGGTGCTGGCGACAGCCGTGCCGTAGTCAATCTTGGCACGGAGGGTGTGCAGAGGCACGCGACCCTCACGGTACCACTCACGACGACCCATCTCGGCACCGCCGAGACGACCGGAGCACTGGATACGGATGCCCTTGGCGCCGGCCTTGCGCGCGGACTGGACAGCCTTGCGCATAGCGCGACGGAAGGCAACGCGGCCCTCGAGCTGCTCGGCGATAGACTGAGCAACGAGGTTGGCGTCGAGCTCGGGGCGCTTGATCTCGACAACGTCGACGGAGAGCTGGCCCTTGGAGACGCCAGCGACCTTCTCGAGCTCGGTGCGGAGGGTATCGATCTCGGCACCCTTCTTACCGATGACAACGCCGGGGCGAGCGGTGAGGATGATGACCTTCACCTTGTCGCCAGCGCGCTCGATCTCGACGCGGGAGACAGCTGCGCGGGAAAGACGCTTCTCGAGGTACTTGCGGATCTCGAGATCGTTACCGAGGGTCTTAGCGTAATCCTTCTCTGCGAACCAGCGGGAGCGCCAGTTCTCGGTAATGCCAAGACGGAAGCCGGTGGGGTAGACTTTCTGACCCATACAGCTTTACGCCTCCTTTCGAGGAGCAACGACGACGGTGATGTGGGAAGTACGCTTCAGAATACGAGAAGCGGAACCCTTGGCGCGGGGACGGATGCGCTTAAGCGTCGGACCCTCGTCAACATAGGCAGCGGCGACAACCAGGTTGTCGGCACGCAGACCGTTGTTGTTCTCGGCGTTCGCAACGGCGGAACGGAGAACCTTCTCGACATCCACGGCGACGGCGCGGTCGCAGAAGTGGAGGATGTCGAAGGCCTGAGCGACAGGCTTGCGGCGGATCAAATCGACCACCAGGCGGGCCTTGCTGGGGGAAACACGCACGTACTTAGCGACGGCGCGAACCTCGGTGGCCTCAGTTTCAATAGACTTAGTTGCCATTTACGGTTAACCCCCTATTTGGCCTTGTGGCCACGGAACGTACGAGTCGGCGCGAACTCGCCGAGCTTGTGACCAACCATGGACTCGGTAACATACACGGGCACATGCTTGCGGCCGTCGTGGACGGCGATGGTGTGACCAACCATCTCGGGGAAGATGGTGGACGCGCGGGACCAGGTCTTCACGACGTCCTTCTTGCCAGCCTCGTTCATCGCGGTGATACGCGAGAGAAGGCGAGTCTCCACGAACGGGCCCTTTTTGAGACTTCTGCTCATAAGTGCTTTCTCCTAAAACTCGGTATCCGAAATTACTTCTTACGGCGACGAATGATGTGCTGGTTCGAGACCTTCTTCTTCTTGCGCGTACGAAGGCCCTTCGTCGGCTTACCCCAGGGGGTAACAGAGGGACGACCAGAGGTGTGGTTCTTGCCCTCGCCACCGCCGTGCGGGTGGTCGACAGGGTTCATGACGGTACCGCGGACGGTCGGGCGCACGTTCATGTGACGCTTACGGCCGGCCTTGCCGATGACGATGTTGGCGTGATCGGCGTTGCCGACCTCACCGACGGTGGCGCGGCAGGTAACGAGGATGCGGCGCATCTCGGAGGAAGGCATACGGACGATAGCGTACTTGCCCTCCTTACCCATCAGCTGGCAGGAGTTACCGGCGGAACGGGCGATAGCAGCGCCCTTGCCCGGCTGGAACTCGACGGCGTGGATGAGCGTACCGACGGGGATGTCGGCGAGGGGCAGAGCGTTGCCCGGCTTGATGTCGGCGTCAGAACCGGACATGATGGTCTGACCGACCTCGAGGCCCTTGGGGGCCAGGATGTAGCGCTTCTCACCGTCAGCGTAGTGCAGCAGAGCGATGCGAGCGGAACGGTTCGGATCGTACTCGATCGTGGCAACCTTGGCGGGCACGCCGTCCTTGTTGCGCTTGAAGTCGATCACGCGGTAACGACGCTTCACGCCGCCGCCCTGGTGGCGGGTGGTGATGCGGCCGTTGTTGTTACGACCGGCCTTCTTGGGCAGGGGCTCGAGAAGAGACTTCTCGGGCTTGGTGCAGGTGATCTCGGAGAAGTCGGAGATCGTCTGCCAACGCCTACCAGCGGAGGTCGGCTTAAGGTGCTTTACAGCCATTACAATCCCTTTCAATAGGAATCCGTTAGCCATCGCAGACAGGGATTCGAGGTTCTGCCTCGGGTGCGATGACACCGGACGTATACACGGTTCCGGGCGTGTCCATTTTATACGCCCAAAACCTTGAGCTCTCGCCTCCCCTATTTGGGAGGCATGAGCTCATTCAACAGCAGCGAGTCTTAGGCCTGGTTGCCAAAGACCTCGATGGTGTCGCCCTCGGCCAGCGTGACGATGGCCTTCTTCCAAGAACGGGTCTTGCCGGCGACATAGCGCACGCGCTTGGTCTTGGGCTTGACCGTCAGGGTGTTCACGCGAACGACCTTGACGCCGAAGATCTCCTCGACAGCGTCCTTGATCTGATACTTGTTAGCATCCTTGGCGACCTCGAACGTGTACTTGTTCTGCTCCATGCCGGAGAAGGAACGCTCGGACACGATCGGACGGATGATGATCTCGTGGGCGGTCATTTATGCAAGCACCTCCCCGAAGTGAGCGGCGATGTCGGCGGGCATCAGCACAGCGTTGTTGTTGACGAGATCGTAGGTGTTGGCCTCGTCGGCGGTGATGATGAACGTCTTGGGAATGTTGCGGAACGACAGGTAGGCGTTGACGTCCTCATCGCGAACGATGATGGTCAGACGCTTGCCCTCAAGGCCGAGAGCCTTGAGCATGGCAACGGCAGCCTTGGTGGAAGGCTTCTCGAAGCCGTAGTCGTCGACGAGCACGAGCTCGCCATCGGCCAGCTTGGCGGACAGCGCGGAGCGCATAGCCAGCTTGACCTCCTTGTTGTTCATACGCTTAGCGTAGGAACGGGGCTTGGGGGCGAAGACAACGCCACCGTGACGCCACTGGGCAGCACGGATGGAACCCTGGCGGGCACGGCCGGTGCCCTTCTGACGCCAAGGCTTCTTGCCGCCACCGGAAACCTCAGAGCGGCCCTTAGCAGACTGGGTGCCCTGACGCCAAGAGGCCATCTGGCACTTGACGATGTGGTGCATAACGTGGATGTTCGGCTCGATGCCGTACACCTCAGCGGCGAGCTCGGCCTCGGCGACCTTCTTGCCCTCGCTGTTCTTTACTTCAAACTTTGCCATTTAATGTTCTCCTTGGTATGACGCTGGGCTAAATGGGCTGGGCCCTTAGGCCATACGGATGGCGACGAGACCATTCTTGGCACCCGGGACAGCGCCCTTGACCAAGATGAGGTTCTGCTCGGCATCGATGCGGACAACGGAAAGGTTCTTGACGGTAACGCGCTCGTTACCCATGTGACCGGCCATCTTGACGCCCTTGAGGACGCGCGCAGGATAGGCGCACTGACCGATAGAACCGGGGTGACGCTGGAAGTGAGAACCATGCGTCATAGGACCGCGGCGCTGACCCCAGCGCTTGATGCGACCCTGGAAGCCCTTACCCTTGGAGGTGCCGATGACGTCGACCTTCTCGACATCAGCGAAATCAGCGACGGTAACGACCTCGCCGACCTTGTGCTCCTCGCCGTTCTCGACGCGGACCTCACGAAGGAAGCGGACAGGCTCGACGCCAGCCTTGGCGAAGTGACCAGCCATGGGCTTGTTCACGTTCTTGGCCTTGATGTCGCCGAAACCGATCTGGACGGCGTCATAGCCGTCGGTTGCCTGAGTTTTAACCTGCGAGACAGCGCAGGGGCCAGCCTGGATGACCGTGACGGGAACGACGTTGTCGTTCTCGTCCCAAACCTGGGTCATGCCAATCTTGCGGCCGAGAATCATGCTGATCAAGATATGATCCCAACTCTCGCGTGGTCTTGGGACAATGCGTACACCACCGAGCGTACGCCCCTAGAGGACCACTACTTACACGACGTGCTCCCCAGCCTTGTATTGTGCCCGAACTACCTGACAACCCTATTAAGCAGGCATTTTGTCCAGCCAGAATACTCCCCTGGTTTCACACAGCTGTTTAGTATACACGGCTGCGGGCGTATCCATCGAGATTCATATTTCACTCACATTGTTTGCGCAGGTAAAGTGCGTGGAGTCGCCTGGGCTTTGGCGGAGGGGCGGGCCCGAGACTAATTAAGGTTGCTGCTCTACAGTCCTGTTCACGACGGAGAGCACATTAAGTGCTCTCCTGTTCGTGCGGAACTCGCGACAACCTTAATTAGTCTCGGGCCCGCCCCTC
>ERZ791915.489-NODE-489-length-41830-cov-7.781161_pt1 | contig 41830 bp, 30 predicted proteins | sample MGYA00510139_ERZ791915 | MGnify/ENA primary metagenome ERZ791915 (study PRJEB30046, sample SAMN00792117) | human gut metagenome | study: EMG produced TPA metagenomics assembly of the A metagenome-wide association study of gut microbiota in type 2... | reverse complement strand
ATATTTGCCATTGTCTGCAACCTGCTTTCTTTTAAATAAATTTATTAGTAGAGCCGGCGAATGTAAAGCACTCGTCGCCTGCTAAATCGCAAGAGTCGATAATTTCGCATTTTTTACATTGTTAGTTTAGCCTGTTTGCCTGTCCTTGTCAATGATTTTTCGGAACATTTAATGTGAATTTTAGTAAAAAAGCACCTTTTTAGGCAAATTTTCCGAACATTCAAACAGGAAAAATGAAAAATATTTGCCAAAAACTCTTTACAAATCAAAAAATGTGATTTATAATCACAGCATAAGCAACAGCGAAGTTGCAGGCCAAGGCCTGAGTTCGCTGTTGTTTTGTTTTTATTGTCGCTTAGATTAGATAAGGGGGAGAGACGATTATGAGCAATGTACCAAAAATGTTTGGCAGCCTGGTTTTTAACGAGACGGTCATGAAAGACCGCCTGCCGACGGCTACCTACAAGACGTTCAAAAATGCTGTCTTAAAAGGCGAAGCGCTGGATCTGCCGATCGCTAATATCATCGCCAACGCAATGAAGGATTGGGCTTTGGAGCATGGCGCGACCCACTTTACGCACTGGTTCCAGCCGATGACCGGCATTACGGCCGAGAAGCATGAAAGCTTTATTGCTCCGACTGCCGATGGCCGTGTTATTATGGATTTCTCCGGTAAGGAATTGATCCAGGGCGAGCCTGATGCCTCCAGTTTTCCGTCCGGCGGGCTGCGCGCTACTTTTGAAGCCCGCGGTTACACTGCCTGGGACCCGACCTCTTATGCTTTTATTAAGGATGGCTGTTTATGTATCCCGACTGCGTTTTGTTCCTATACCGGTGAAGTACTGGATAAAAAAGCGCCGCTGCTGCGTTCGATGTGCTGTGTAGACAAAGCAGCCAAACGTATTCTGGCACTGTTTGGGGAAACTACCGAGAAGGTAGTGACGACAGTAGGGCCGGAACAGGAATATTTTCTGGTCGATAAGGATATGTGGGAGCAGCGCAGAGATTTGATTTATACCGGCCGTACTTTATTCGGTGCTAAGGTACCCAAAGGGCAGGAGATGGAAGACCATTATTTTGGGATCATCAAACCGCGTGTGCTGGCCTTTATGAAAGAGCTGGATGAAGAGCTGTGGAAGCTGGGCGTGCTGGCAAAAACGGAGCATAACGAAGTAGCTCCGGCGCAGCATGAGCTGGCGCCGATCTTTACTACTACCAATGTGGCTTCGGACCACAATCAGCTGACTATGGAATTTATGAAGCGTGTGGCTTTGCGGCACGGCCTGGTGTGCCTGCTGCATGAGAAGCCTTTTGCAGGCGTTAACGGCAGCGGCAAGCATAATAACTGGTCTATTGCTACGGCCGAAGGCGATAATTTGCTGAGCCCCGGCAAAGAGCCGCATAAAAATACCCGTTTCTTACTGTTTCTTGCAGCCATTATCAAGGCTGTTGATGAATATCAGGACCTGCTGCGCGTGAGCGTAGCCAGCGCCGGCAACGATCATCGTCTCGGCGCGAACGAAGCACCTCCGGCGATTGTTTCGGTTTTCCTGGGTACAGAGCTGACCAATATTCTGGAGGCTATCGAAAAAGGGAAAAAATACAATCCTGATGCGGCTGCTCTGCTGAAGCTGAGCGGCGATATTATCCCGGCATTGACCAAGGATAATACAGATAGAAACCGCACGTCTCCGTTTGCTTTTACCGGCAACAAATTTGAGTTCAGAATGCTGGGCAGCGAGTTTTCGATCGCCGGACCCAATATCGTCCTCAATACTATCGTTGCTGAAGCTTTGGAGCAATTTGCAGATAAATTAGAAAAGGCAGCCGATAAAGAGGCTGCTATGAAGAAATTGATCAAAGAAACCATCGTCAAGCATAAACGCATCGTGTTCAACGGTGACGGCTATACGGACGCATGGGTCAAAGAGGCCAAATCGAGGGGGCTTCTCAATCTTAAATCTACGCCGGAAGCACTGCCTTATATGGAAGCAAAGAAAAATATCGACCTGTTTGTCAAACATGGTATTTTTACCGCGACCGAGGTGCATTCCAGGGTGGAGATCATGCTGGAAAAATATGCCAAAACGATCAACATCGAAGCTTTGACCATGCTGGATATGCTGCATAAGGATATCCTGCCGGCGGCAGTTGCTTATACTAATGATCTGCTGGGCAGCGCTACAGCCAAAAAGGCACTGGGAATCAAGAGCTGTTTTGAGGCTGAGCTGGCGTCGAAGCTTTCTGATCTGACGTCTAAAATGTATACCAGCGGTGAAAAACTGGCGAAAGCCCTGAAAGGCGTAGAAAAATGCGCCGATATGAAGGCGGAAGCCAATTATTACCATGACACGGTTTTGAAAGAAATGGAACTTCTGCGCAGCTATGCCGATGCGGCCGAAGAACTGATCGGCGAAGATTATCTGCCATATCCGACCTATGGCAAGCTGCTGTACGGCGTCAATAACTAAAAGACGCACAGGGGATGGTCAACAACGCGAAGAAGCGTATCCGTAAGGGATACGCTTCTTTTTGTATAAAAAATAGAGATAAAATGATTGGATGTGGAGGACTATGATGGAGAAATATGTAGCAGCAGATACGATTTGGGTATTGATCGGCGCATTTATGGTATTTTTTATGCAGCCTGGCTTTGCCATGGTCGAGACTGGTTTTACCAGAGCGAAAAATGCTGGCAATATCGTCATGAAAAACTTTATGGACTTGTGTCTGGGCAGTATCGTGTTCTGGATCATCGGCTTTGGCCTGATGTTTGGTACGGATATTGGCGGTTTGCTTGGTACGCCTGATTTCTTTGTACAGAACGATTATGGAGCTTCTTATCCATCCTGGGCCTTCTTTATCTTTCAAACAGTTTTCTGTGCTACGGCCGCGACTATTGTTTCAGGCGCGATGGCCGAGCGGACGAAGTTTTCTGTGTATTGTATGTACAGTATCCTGATCAGCGCGATCATTTACCCGATCTCGGGACACTGGATCTGGGGCGGCGGCTGGCTGGCGGAAATGGGCTTCCATGATTTTGCCGGTTCGACTGCGGTCCATATGGTCGGCGGTGTAGCAGCGCTTGTCGGCGCTAAGCTCCTGGGGCCGCGTATTGGTAAATATAATGCTGACGGCAGCGTTAATGCCATACCGGGACACAGTCTGACGCTGGGTGCTCTGGGTGTGTTCATTCTCTGGTTCGGCTGGTTTGGTTTCAACGGCGGCTCTACAGTTTGCGCGACTGGCGACGATGTTTTGACGTCTATGGGCAGGATCTTTGTTACGACTAATCTGGCGGCTGCCGCCGCAGCAACGGCGACGATGTTTCTGACCTGGCTGCGTTATGGCAAGCCCGATGTTTCGATGACGCTGAACGGCGCACTGGCAGGACTGGTTGCGATCACTGCCGGCTGCGACACAGTCAGTGTGCCTGGTTCTTTTGCTATCGGCATTATCGCCGGGATCGTGATCGTTTTTGCAGTAGAATTTTTTGATCAGGTGCTCAAAATAGATGATCCGGTAGGCGCGATTTCTGTACATGGTGTCTGCGGCGCTTTGGGTACACTTCTGGTGGGTATCTTTGCGGTAGACGGCGGCTTGCTGTACGGCGGCGGTACTGATCTGCTGCTGACGCAGGCAACTGGCGTGATCGCGGTTGCCGCTTATATCGGTATCGTGATGACGTTTGTTTTCCAAATCATCGATAAAACTATCGGCCTGCGCGTCACTACCCGTGAAGAAATCGCCGGCCTGGATATGGAAGAACATGGCCTGGCCAGCTCCTATGCTGACTTTATGCCGGCTGTGGAAGATTTCCACGGCGCTGTAAGTGCCGCAGAAGCAGCAGAGGCGGGCGTTACTGTGACACATGTCACTGCAGCAGCGGGAGCGACGTCGGCAGCAACTGTTGGCAAGCCGGCAGATACGCCGAAGATGACCAAGATCGTTATCATTACCTCGCAGCTGCGGTTTGAAATGCTGAAGGATGCTTTGGATAAACTGGGGATCACAGGCATGACGGTAACGAAGGTTTTGGGTTATGGCCTGCAGAAAGGCAATACTGAATATTACCGCGGCGCGGAAGTCAGTGTGCATTTGCTGCCCAAGGTCAAAGTTGAGCTGATCGTTTCGGCGATCCCTGTAGAGGCTGTTGTGGCTGCAGCGAAAAAAGTGCTGTATACCGGTAAATATGGCGACGGTAAAATCTTTATCTACGACGTGGAAAACGTCGTCAAGATCCGTACCGGCGAGGAAGGCTACGATGCCTTACAGGATAAACCGCTCGAAGAATAATCGTAAAAGCTGAAAACTGTATAACTGCTGCGCACGGCAGCTGGCGAACAGTCCGTTCGATACTGAGCGGACTGTTTTTGCTGGAAAAAATTCAATAAAGTAATTGATAATTATTATTAAAAACTTTGACGCACTGATCTTTATGTGATATAGTGGAATCAAGAACAGGGGTTGCTGGCAATAGCTGACAGTAACCGGTTTATTAAAAAAAGACAGGAGTTGAAAGTTATGTTGTATACCGTAGAAGACGCGATCCAGATTTACCACGCCAAATCCTCAACTTTGGAATTTTTTGCGGCAAAAGTGCCGAAAGCTGCCTGGCAGGGGATTCGCAAAGCAGACATTGAACCGGCTAAGGAATACTACAGCGATGATATTATTGTAGATTTCGACTTGCTGGACCGGGCCGCCTATGAAGAAAAAGTCTGCGGCGGTGCGCATAGCGATCTTCCTGATGCGGCTTTCCCCGTACTTGTCATTGTCAAGGAACTGCCGGAATAAAAATTTTATGCATAAAAACGACCTTGCCAAGCCAGACGCTTACAAAGGTCGTTTTTTTATTTACATATTTGGTATATGTTATATGGGAAATGTTTTATATGCAGCGGTATAGGTGCTTGAAAGCAGCAGCATAACCTGCGAGTCAGAGAAAAATCGCGCATTGTGATCTACTGCGTTGTGTGCGATGCGAGCTGTAAAAGGTGGAAGGAATGTTTGAGCGGTTTAGCCGCGAGTTGCCTGGAACCAGAACAGCGAGCAAAGCTTAACAGCAGTCGTCACAGCGCGAAAAGTTCTTTGGTTACCTTTCTTGCCCAAGAAAGGTAGAAGTATTATTTTTGTAACCAAACTGTAATTTTTTTCCGGTCAATATTTAAATATTGAAAACTTCACACAGGCTAAAATGCGTATATAATAAAAGCCGTAGAAATAAAACCTGCATAGCAGGAAAGGAAAGAGGTCAATTAAAATGAAAAAATCTGTAATCGTAGTGGTCTGCTTATTATTGGTAGGCATTTTTGGCTGGTCGATCGCCAAAGCCAACAGCGCCGATATCAAAGTACATCTTGGCGCAGGGACCATCGTTATGGATCAGCAAGAGCTGGTATTAACTCCTGACGAAGCCATTGTGGTACAGGAAGATACAGTATACCTGCCGCTGCGTCCGCTGATGGAAAAAATGGATTACCAGGTCTTCTGGGATGCCGGTATGCAAAATGTTTCAATGGAAAAAGGTGATCAAACCTATTTCATGACTATTGGCAGTAACCAATATGGACGTAATGGCCAGACTATTACGTTGGATAACGCTCCTATCTTAGTTAATGGTAAGACTATGGTACCGGTTACCTTCTTTACAAATGTCATGAATAAAACTGTTGATGTTTCTAACAGCCATGTTTGAGCCTTAACGGCAATTACATCTCATATATAGCTTCTATAGCTTCCTACAGGCAAAATACCGCTTTCAATGAAAGCGGTATTTTGTTGTTTACAGGTGCCGGTCAATAAGGTGAGGCAGAGCGGCAAAATAAAGCTTAAAGTATTTGTTTGCCAAAAGAAAAAATGCGATAATATAAAAAATAGGTTATAATTGATAGCGGATGAATTAACTATGTTATTTTGTAGAAATTATAGCGGCATTGCTTAAAATACAGAAAGAGGTAGCTTTATGTGGGGTAAACTGCATCGTGAACTGATCGGCATAACCATAATCTCTGTTTTGATCATGGCTGTTGCTTTTGCGTTCAATTTCAGTGCCAGCCAAAAGGAGATCCTTGAACGTCAGACTTACGATTATTTACTGGAAGCAACTAATTATACTAAGGTTGTTTTGCATACCGAGATCAAACGCCAGAATGATCTGCTGGATATTATAGTTAAAAATGCGCCGCAATATGAGGGTCAGTATGACAAATTAGAAAGCCTGCTGAATTCGGTTTCCAATACGGGACATTTTTCCCGTGTCGGGTTGACGTACCGCGGTGAAAAAACCTTACTGTGCTACGGCGGTGAAGTCGATATTCGGGAACGCAGTTATTATAAAAAGGCTCTGGCAGGTGAAACTGTAATCGAAGCGCCGGTCATTTCAATGATCAGTGGTAAAAAAGTAGTTGTGCTGGCTAAACCTTTTTATAAGGACGGCGCGATCGCCGGTGTTGTTCACGAGGCTTACGATCTGGATGCTGCAGGCCAGACGCTGCTGGCCGGGCTGAATATGAAGGAAGACCGCATCACGATGATAGCTAAGGTCAACGGTGACGTCATTATGGGTATCCGCAATGGCAAATATGATAATTTTTACAGCTTCTTGAAGGAAAATGCTATCGGCTGTTCGATGACCAGTCAGCAGCTGCAAAAAGCGATAGACAATAAAGAGAGCGGCGCCTTTTATTATACTGATATCAATGGAGAGACACAGTATGTTGCCTTTGCCCCGGCAGAGGTCAATGACTGGTATACCTTCCAGATCGTTTCGGGGACGAGCCTGCTGGCAGACCAGCAAATGCTGAATAAGATCGCCAGGGACACGATGGGAAAATATTTTCTGCTTATTTGCCTGTGCTTTATTGTGATCATTTACATCTGGCGGCAGATAGAGAAAGACCGCTTAAAGCAGATCAACGCCGAGATCGAAGGTCTGCGGCTGACGGCCGGCTTGATGGAAGGCTGTATGTTTGAATTTGATCTGAAAACCTGTAAATTTTTGGTTGTTAAAAATAGCGTTGGTAACGCGTCGGGCAATAATAGTGAAAAACAGGTGCTGGAGCAATTGAGTGGTTTTATGACAGCGGTCATTGCGAAAAAAGATGGCGGCAGTTTGAAGCATTATTTCCATGAGGAAGACCTGCCTGCTGTGCAGAAGGCGTTGGTGGAATTAAAACGGGCGGGCAGAACCGTTTTTCAGGGACGTCTGTATACAGACGCCGGCGATTATCACTGGTACCGTTTTTATATGGCAGTAGTGTTTGATGATAAGCGGCAGATCAAACGCGTTCTGGGCAATGTGCTGGATATCAACGATACGCAGAATAAATTCGCACGGATGCAGCATAAAGCAGAACGTGATGGATTGACGGGCGTTTATAACCGGACCGTCTTTGAAAAATACGTCAATGAAGTTTTGGCTGACGGTACGAAACGGCAGCATGCCTTTTTCCTGCTCGACATTGATGATTTCAAGAATGTTAACGACAGTAAGGGCCATGCATTTGGAGATGCGGTGCTGTGCGAAGTTACGGCTAACCTTGAACGCAGCTTCCGCAGCTCGGATCTGCTGGGGCGCATCGGCGGCGATGAATTTGCAGTGCTGATGTGCGATATTAGCAGTAAGGAAAATGCTTTAGCCAAAGCAGAGCAGATCTGCAGCCTTTGCAGCAAAGGCGATACTCAGGAAGGCTTGAAAATATCCTGCAGTATCGGTATAGTGTTCTGTGATTCTGCTGTCGGATCGACCTTTGACGATTTATATCAGCAGGCAGATAAGGCTTTGTATAAAGCGAAAGAAAAAGGTAAAAATGTTTTTGTCGTGTTTGATGATACCATGCTGTAAAGGATGGTAGGAAAAGTATTTGCCGGATATAAAAAGCAGCTTCTCCTGCAAATGGAGAAGCTGCTTTTTGATGTAAAAATAAATTTCTAAAAAAACTATTTTGAAAAAAGGCAGAATGTGCTATAATAACATAAATTAAAGTATTAGGAATTTAAATATTGCTAAATTTAAAACTTATGAAGCTGATTTTCGGCAAGGTAGATTGCAACCCTCTCCGCCTTGTTTGAAGATATTCCCCAAAAATAGACCTGCCGTAAGGCAGGTCTATTTTTTTATTAGGGGCTCTTTAAATCGGGTATTTTATAAGGCGTAATGATTTTAGCGGCTTCCTGCAGTCCGTTCTGCGTGATAAAATTACGGATCGTTTCGAGGATATAAGAAAAACAAATTGCTAAATAAGTACTGAAACCTTCACTGTCCTTTGCTTCCAGACAAAGATAAGCCTGCCAGGCATATTTAGACAGGGTATCTGTTGTTCCATAGAGATTCTGCCGGTGAAAAGCCAGATAATAACCCCAGTGCAGCAGCTTGTTGGTTTCCTGCAGGATCGCCTGCAATGGCCGCAGTTCAGTAAGCTCGATCAGGGAATTGACCATCAGGGCCAGAGGTATTTTACCGGGCTGGGCAAATTCTGCCTGCCAGGATTTTTGGGTAAGGGGATCGATTTTGTCAAAGGCGGCTGCCGCAGCAGGTTTGATGATCACGGACATCAGCTGTAAGGCACTGAGATAGATCAGCGTGTCTTTTTTATACCGATCGTTCTGCATACAGTTGGCAGTGATGAATGTCGGCGGCAGCCTGACGATAGTACCTTTAGTATTGATAGTTTCGGCAAAACCGATCTCGTTGAGCAGAGCCAGCGATTTGCGGATCGTAGAAACCGAAACTTTATAGTTTTTGGCAAGCTCTGCTTCGTAGGGTAAAAAGGTGCCGGGTTCATAGATGTTGGCGGCGATCTTGTCGATCAGGTCGCGCGCTATCTGTGTATAGTAGTGATCGCGCCCTTTTTCCGCACTCCAGCTTTAATCATAAACAGGCGTGATAGTGTCTGAAAGCTGATATTTTCTGCTTAATTTTTGGATATATTTTGTGACAGAGGCCGAAAAATCAAGGTACATATCATTGAAACATTTGTTGATAAGCTGGTAATCCTTGCTTAGCAGAGCGGCCAGCAACTGCCGGAAATCTTCCTGATCATACTTGAGCAGCAGATTTTTAGGAGTGGCCAGAGTAAGCTGGGAGTATGTTTTCAGACTGTTATATAAATCGTTATATAGTAGATTATTGGAGCTGCGCAGCAGTTCGTTCAACAAAGATGAAAAAACTGCGTCAAGAGCAGTAGCGTCCGTACTGTTGATTTTCTTGAGCAGCTTCTGGTAACTGGGAAGTTTTTTGAGATCACCATGTACAGCCGTAAAATAAAACAGCGGCGGTAAAATAAGTCCCATGGTCTGATAAACTTCGGCCAGTGAGTTCTGACGTCGGACCAGATTTTCGGCATAGCTGCGCGAGCCGCTGTTTGGTACAGGACGGTAAATGATCCGGGCCGGTTTGCGTTCTGTGGTTTCGATCAGTCCTTCAGCTTTCAATTTAGCCAAAACGTCTTTGACCGTACGGATACCGACATTATAAATGGCCGATAGCTGTGGCATAGAGGGTAAAGTGTCGCCGTTCTTAAAGTGCCCGCAGGTAATCTGGTCATGTAAATTTTGATAAAGAAATTCAAACAACGTATTTTTGCTTAACATCGCCAATATCCCTTCGAAAATATTACAAGTAAATTATAACATAAACATTTACAGCAAAACATATAGTAAATTTACTGGTTTGAAAAAACAATAAAATATAATTTTAAAAGATTTTGTTATTTTTAAAAAATGAAATCACAAATATAAAACAATAAAAAGTATAATTTTATTAATGGTTATAAGATTAGCTTTGTAAAAATATGAAAAAGTTTAAAGGATTGTTAAAAATGGCTCCTGTTAACATTTTTAAACAAGATATTGTGCTGATTTTTAATAAATGCTATAATAAAAACAATAAAATATACTTAATTTAATTGGCAAAATAATTAAACATTAAAAATGTTGGTACAGAGTTTGCAATTATAATGAAATTTGAAATATAAAAAGTGTAAAATGCAGGATATATTTTTTTAAAACAAGCTATATGCATACGTACACAGTAAGGAGTAAAAATGGAAACTTTAGACAGAAAAAAAATAGGGATGAATATCAAAGTGAGAAGGATGCAGAAGCTGATCTCGCAGACAGCGATGGCGGAAAAGTTAGGCATTTCGCAAACGCATATGAGTAATGTCGAGGTTGGTCGCGCCATGCTCAGTCTGGAGCTGCTGCTGCAGCTGAAAAGTATTTTGGGCTGCACTATCGATGAGCTGCTGTGTTTGGAAGAAGAAAACAAAGCCCGAAAAAAACGGGTCAAAGTTATTCGCTATCTTGACTAAGGCTCTGTAGACAGATTTTTTGAAGAAAGCGGTGGGGCAAATATGCAAAATCTCGATTTGAAAAAAATAGGTAATGAAATCAAAGTCAGGAGAGTAAAACAGGGTATTCAGCAGACAGCTTTGGCAGAAATGCTGGATATTACGCAGACCCACCTGAGTAATATTGAAAATGGCAGGGTCCCAGGCAGCTTAAAGCTGCTGTTGAAACTGCGCAGTATTTTCGGCTGCCGGCTGGAAGATCTGCTTGATCCGGAATGTGATGAAGCACCAGTCAAAGCGAATGATAAGAGAATGCGGCGCATCAAGGTGATACGGTATTATGAAAATGCCTGATGCAGGCAGGCTTAAAAAACAGGTCAGCTCTATAAAAGCTGACCTGTTTTTTTGCAAATGAGTAAAAAATCTTTGTCTTAAAAAAAAGATAATAATTATTATAAAAATGCCTTGCCATAATAAGGTGATAGCAATATAATAGAAAGAAAATTCGAATATATTTATAATATAAATGAAATTCGTTTTGTGCGGATAATTTTATTAAAGATAAAGGAATAAGCAAATGGATTTTTTCAAGAAAAACAGAATGATAGTCAGTGTAGTGGCTATCTGCTGTTTGATGTTGTGGTATGTGTTGTGGACGACTTTAGCCGTCCTGCATATCAACCGACAGATCGATTATGTGGCGGGGCATCCTTATAAAGCCATGTCAGAAGTGAGCAGGATCCAGGGCGTGGTTTCACAGACGACGGCTTATTTGCCGATCCTTTTAGCTGACGGGGAAAATAATCTGACGGAGATCAGGCAGATTTTAGTCGCTGCGCAGACGAAGAACCAAAAATCACTGCAGGTCTTAAAAGAAGTTTATCTGGGGAATCCTTATGATCTGACAGCTCTGGAACAGGCACTGAGTGCTTTGGAAAAAGCACTGCTGCAAAGCGCGGAGTTTTTTGAAAGTAATCGCAGCGGCACTGTGCAGCACAGCAGCGTCAAGGAACATTTCGCAGTTAAAATCGAACCTCTGCAGGCGGAAACGGAAAAAGCTATAAAAACAGTTATGGCTTCTGCTGACAGAAGGGTACTGATGATTGAAGGTGAAACGGACGAACGGACGAAGTGGGCCATTATCTATGCAGGCGTGAGTGGACTTTTGATCGTCTTTTTGATGTTATATACGTTAAGAAACGAGTTTCAGAAGAACAAACTGCTGCTTAAGCATCAGCTGATCCTGCAGGATGCTTTGAACAGCGCTAAAAAGGCCAACGATGCCAAACGGTCTTTTTTATCACGGATGTCGCATGAGATCAGGACGCCGATGAATGCGATCATCGGGATGACGACTATTGCCTTCAATTATCTGGACGATCAGAAACGGCTTACGGACTGTTTGAGTAAAATAACCTTTTCTTCCAGGCATCTGCTGATGCTGATCAATGATGTACTGGATATGTCCAAGATCGAAGACGGTAAATTAAATGTGAATAACGAGGTTTTCGACCTGAAAAAGGTGATCGAGTCTTTGACTGACATCCATTATCAGCAGGCAGCTGCCAGAGGACTGACTTTTGAATTGACGGTAAGCGGCTTTGAGGAAGAGCTGCTGATTGGTGACCCGCTGCGCGTCAATCAGATCCTGATCAATCTGCTGTCCAATGCGGTCAAATTTACACCTAAGGGCGGCAGCGTCAGACTGGATGTCAGGAAGCTGCGCCGCCAGGGCGACCGGCTTTGGCTGCGCTTTACGATCAAAGACACCGGGATCGGTATGGAGCCGGAATTTTTAAAGAATCTGTACGAGCCTTTTGAACAGGCGAACAACGGTGTTGCTAAAAAATACGGTGGTACAGGTCTGGGAATGGCGATCACGAAAAATCTGGTTGCGCTGATGGATGGCTCGATCGATGTGCAGAGTGAGCCTGGAGCTGGCACGGTATTCAATGTTGATCTGCCTTTTGGCCTGCCGGAACAGGCAGAGAATAAAGCTGCCGTTCTGGATGAGCTGAAAGTACTGGTCGTTGATGATGACCGCGATTGCTGTGAGCATGCTTCCCTGCTGCTGCAGAAAATGGGTGTCTGTGTAGATTGGGTACTTAGTGGCTTTGCAGCTGTGGACAAGGTGAAAGCTGCGCTTGAAAATGGAGAGGGCTGCTATGATGTCTGCTTTATCGACTGGTGTATGCCAGATCTGAACGGTATCGAAACAGCGCGTCGGATTCGTGAATATGTGGGACCGGAGGCTCTGATCATTATTATCAGCGCTTATGACTGGTCGGAAATAGAACAGCAGGCCCGTGCGGCCGGCGTCAATGCCTTTATTGCCAAGCCGCTTTTTGCCTCGTCGCTGTATAATACGCTGCTGACAGTAGCTCAGAAAGGGCAGCTTACAGCTGGAGAGACCGGCAGAGAGCAGATAAAATATGATTTTGCTGGGGAAAAAGTGCTGTTGGCCGAAGATAATGAGCTGAATGCAGAAATCGCTGTAGAATTGCTGAAGTTAGTGGGTCTGGAGGTCGATCATGCAGCCAACGGACAGGAAGCAGTAGAACTGTTTCAGCAGTCGGCGGCTGCATATCTGATGATTTTTATGGATATCCAGATGCCGGTAATGAATGGCTATGAAGCAGCCAGGATCATCAGAAATTCTGACGCTGCAGCGGCTCAAAGTATACCGATCATTGCCATGACGGCCAATGCTTTCAGGGATGATGTGCAGGCGGCTCTGGACGCGGGGATGAACGGTCATATTGCCAAACCGATAGATGTGGATATTTTATATAAGACGATCTCTGAATATGCCTAATGATAATTAAAAAAGATCAAGGACGTACAGTTGAAACTGTGCGTTCTTTTTTTATGTCTGAAACTATAAAAGTAGATTTTTTGCAGGGCAGTTGTAGTATGAAAAGGATAATTTTCTAAGGAGAGTCTTAGTAAAGCACCGCTGGAAGAGCGGTGCTTTTGCTATATCTGTGTGATGGGTAAAACCCGTTTGAAAGTTACCAGTTGCAAGACTAGCAAACCGACGAATTCAAACAAAACAAAAATGTCTTGCGGGGGGACAAATATGCTATCATTACCTAAATTAATGTAAAAGGATAAAATTTCTATTGCAATTAATTTTAAAATATCGCGAAAAACTATTTAAGTATCAGGAATAATAGATGCGTTTAGTTTGCAGCGAGCAGGGAAATCAAGGGGGGAATATTAGTTATGAAAAAAGAGACTTTAAGCAAGAGGGTTGCGCATAGTTTGTTATTATTGTCGCTGGTGCATGTGGCCGGCGTTGCAATGCCGCCAGTAGCTGCGGCGGCAACAGAACTGGTCGACGAAAACTATACTGGCAGTATTCCGCAAAGATCCAGCGGAGAATATACCGTTACCAACGGTGATGTAACTTTAGACGCCAGCGGTTATACGGGCTTATCAAATTATCGGCGGGCTTTATTCGATACTACTAACGGCGCGGTCAAAATCAGTGTTGCCGATGGAAAAACGCTGACACTGAAAGGTTTTAATAATAGAGATACTTATGGAAGTGCAACTCTGTATGCTTATAAACGCGGGAACCTGGATGGTACGATGACTTTCACTGGGGGCAATATCGTTGTCAGCAATGAAGTCACTAACAGCAATACCGATGTTTATGGTTTATATGCCGATAATGGAGGTAAGTTTGATTTTAAAAGTGATGGCAGCAATAAGATCAATCTGACGATCCTGATGCCACAGCAGCATGTGTCGACGCACCGCCATGGTATCGGCCTGCACGATGGCAGTATGACTTTTGACGGCGGCCGTTTTGCGATCGGGATTGAAGGCGATCCCGGATCTACTTCTATAGACAGGCGCGTGGGTATTACTATGTCCGGCGGCAGCGACCTGGATGTCAAAGCTGAGCAGATTTTGATCGATGTCAATGAAACAGCACTGCAGTTCACTTATCAAAGCGGCAGCAACAGCGCCCTTTATAATATCAATAATACTGCCAGATTCAACGCTGATTCTATCGTTTTTAAAGGTCATTCCGGGATCGAGGCTGTGGATACGCATTCTACTAACCGTAATACGGTCGAATTTTCCGGCAGCGGTTCGACAGAGATCTATGCTGTCAGCGATGGTATTGCCGATGATAATATTTACGGCGAGATCATTGGCGGCAAGGCGATCGATGTGGAACGGACAGATATTACTTTTAATAATGATGCTCTGCTGGTAGGGCAGAATCTGACTACGCAGGGTACAGCTCCTGGACATTGGGTCAACGAAGGGACCCAGTTTGAATACTGGCAGGACGGCTATTGGCTGAAAGCTGTTTCTATAGGTAATGAGTCGAATTTAGTTGCTAATAAGGACTTCAGCCTGGAGAGCAACGGCGGCTATTATAATACAGGTCTGCATGTTTGGGGACAAAGCCAGGCTCAGTTTAACGGTAAAACGAATATCGTCGTCAAAAACGGTGTCGATACGGCCAGAGCGGTTTATATTTATGATAATGTAGACGGTACGACCAAAGCTGAATTTAACGATGACCTGACGATTTCGACTGCTGGCAGCAGTGCCGACTACCTTTATGGTTTTGATGTGCGCAACGGCGGTAAAGCCGATATCGCTAAAGGCCTGTTTATGAATGATAATGACGCTATTACCTGGTCTTTATTTGCCAGTGGCACGGACAGCAAGATCGACGTAAATTCGAGCGGCAGCGGCGAAGTGCAGGTCGTGGGCGATGTAGGCGGCTATAACGGCGGCGCCGTAAATATGAATATGCACACGAATACTTCCTATCTGACTGCGGCCAGTTATATCACCGGTAACGGGGAAGTAAATTTTGATATCAGCAACAGCGCTGTCTGGAATATGACGGGCAGCTCCAAGGCAACTGATATGAATATCAATAACGGCATCGTCGATCTGCGGGCCGACAAGAACCGCTACAGTACGCTGACAGCGGCGAATCTTACCGGCAGCGGCGGTATTTTCAAAATGGATATCGACGTCAGAAGTATGGAGAGCGACAAATTGTATATCACTGATGATTTCAGCGGGACGCAGGCTATCGACATCTATCAGAAGGATGCATATGTACCGGCAGGCAGCAGCATGGAAGGTACAGGGCTGGTACTGGCCAGCGTCAACGGCAACGGTGTTTTTACGGCCCATGACCGCGAAGGTACTTTGTTTTATACCCATTATGATCTGGCACATCAGGCCAGCGCTACGGCCGGCTATGCCACTGACTGGTATCTGGATAAAATCATTACTCTCGACAAACCGACGACGAGTGTAGAAACTGTTACAGCTGCGGGAGCGCTCAATTACCATACCTGGCGTAATGAAAATGACAAATTACTGAAACGCATGGGCGAGCTGCGCCACAACGGCGCTGACGAAAAAGGCGCCTGGTTCAGGGTCAAGGGCAGTAAGATCGGGCGTGACGGCAAGTTTGCTTTTGAAAATAAATATACAACCTATGAACTGGGTTATGATGAGCTGACGAAAAAGACCGCGACGAAAACACGTTATCAGGGCGCGGCGATCAGCTATACAGACGGCAGCAGCAGTTATCAAAGCGGCAGCGGCGACAACAGCAGCAAAGCGATCAGCTTCTATAATACGGAACTCGGCAATAAAGGCCATTATCTGGATGTGGTACTTAAATTCAGCCACATGGATAATGATTTTAAAGTCTATGATACTGCCAACAATAAAATCACCGGGTCGATAGAGAATACCGGCGTTGCGCTGAGCGCGGAATACGGCCGGAAGAAGAATCTGGACAAGGGCTGGTATATCGAACCACAGGCCCAATTTACTCTGGGTTATCTGGGCGGCGATAATTACCGGACCAGCAATGGTATCGAAGTGAGCCAAAGCGGGATCAAAAGCGCTGTCGGGCGTATCGGCTTTAATCTTGGTAAGGAAGTTGGCTCTAAAGGCATCGTTTATGCCAAAGCCAACCTGCTGCACGAATTTGGCGGCGGCTATGAAACAACGCTGACGGACAGCAGCGGCAGGGTCAGAGTCAGTGAGAATTTTGATGATACCTGGTTTGAATACGGTATCGGCGCTGCTTTTAAAACCGGCAAAAATAACCATATCTATTTTGATATAGAACGCAGTACGGGCAGTGACTTCAAGAAAGACTGGCAATGGAATGCCGGTGCCCGCTGGACGTTCTAAGTATGATTTATCTGCTTTTCAACAGGTTGAGACAAACCCCTTATCCTGTTTGAAAATATTCCCCATAAGACAGGTCCGCGTTACAGCGGGCCTGTTTTTCTATATCTGGAGTCTGAAAATGGTAAAAGAGTTCACAAGTTGGCGGCGCGTTTTGTGATATAGTAATAAATATAGAAAAAGCAGAATATTGTTTTGAGAGTGAGAGCCATGTCTTTAAAACAAAGAAATTATAGATTGCTGACAGCGCTGCTGCTTTTACTGGTCATTATCGCCGGTGCTGTCTGCAATCCTTTATATGTAGAGTCCAGTCACGGACATGACTGCAGCGGGGTGGATTGTCCGGTATGTCTGACGCTCAGCGTTATCAGCAGCTGCCATAATTATGTGCTGCCGGCACTGCTGCCGCTGCTGTTAAGCTTGTTATTGCTGGTTGGAAATACGGGCAAGAAGGCCGTATCTGTCAGTCTGCCAAAGCTGACTTTGATTGGTTTGAAAGTACGTCTTGATAATTGAGAACTGCCAAAATTTATCATAAATAAATTTTGGAGGGTGTACCTTGAAAAATAAAATTGTTTATTTCGTGACGATTGTTCTTGCTTTGCTGTATCTGGCGGCAGGCCATTATTTTGCTACGCAGGGATTAAGCTTTTTTAAAGAAAAAGCTTCTACTGACGTTATCGAGGCAAGGGTTCTAAAGCTTTTGCCGGCAGAGACGGGGGCTAAATTTCAACAGATAAAATTTGAGGCTGAATTATTATCAGGCAGTCAGCAGGGGGCTAAAGTAACAGCTATACAGAATAAATCGGGCAGCTTTGCTGCCGGGCGTGACGTTGCCGCAGGCGATAAGGTACTGTTGCTGCCAGACCAGAAAGGGCATGGTGCCTGGAGCTATGCTGAGCATCTGCGCAGCAATGTGCTGATGTGGCTGTTTGCTGTTTTTGCTCTGAGTATTATTGCTTTTGGACGGATGCAGGGCGTAAATACGCTGATTTCCCTGATTTTTTGCTGTCTGTCTATCTTTGCGGTTTTTGTGCCGGCGATCATTTCAGGAAAGAATGTGTATTGCTGGACGATTTTGACCTGCGCTTTTATTATTGTGACGAATCTGCTGCTGGTGAATGGGATCAACAGAAAAACTATCGCAACTATTTTAGGCTGTATCGGCGGTTTGGTCATTGCGGCGCTGATCAGTGTAGCTGCCGACAGCTTTTTGCAGCTGACGGGACTGGTGGATGAGGATTCCATGTACCTTTTATTTCTGAATCCTGCTGATCCAATCGATTTGAAAGCGATTGTGTTTAGTGCGATCATCATCGGCGCGCTGGGAGCGATCATGGACGTAGCGATGGACATAGCTTCGGCTCTGAATGAGCTGGCGGCTACCAGTACTGCGCCGACAAGGAAAATGCTGCTGCAGGCCGGCAATAATATCGGCCGTGATATTTTGGGTATGATGTCCAACACGCTGATCCTGGCTTACATTGGTGGTTCACTGACGATAGTTTTACTGTTTTTCGCTTATAATCATTCTCTACTGTATCTGCTGAATAAGGAGATGGTGGTAGTGGAGATACTGCAGGCCGTTATCGGCAGCTTTGGCATCCTGTTTACGATACCTTTCACTTCTTTTATCTGCAGCAGGCTGTATGTAAAAAAGACTGAAAGACGGTACAAGTCAGGCTTGGAAAATAAAATCTAAATTATACAGTAAAAAATCTTGCAGGAAATGCTTCAAAGTATTATAATGAGTCGTACTAAAAATTTATATAAAATCATTAAATATATAACAAAAAGTATAACTTGTAATATAAAAAACAAGTATGAGCAAACTTGGCAAATGGAGCAGGGCAGGAGTGATATTTATGAAAAAAGATGAGGAAGTTTTCAGCAGTGCGATAAACAGCAGTGCCAATAGTGCTTCGGGCAGTCCGTTAAAAAGCCTGCTGGAAGTCTGCCCGATCTGCGGCAAAGAATTTTCCTGCAACAAAACCTACCATGTTTATACGGCACTGGCGGGTCGGCGGCGGCAGTATTACTGCAGCTATCATTGCTTTAAACAACGTCCGAACCCTAAAAACAAGTTATAAAGCAATAAAAACACCGTACATCGCGTACGGTGTTTTTATTTTGACGTTCACGTGGAATGCAGCTGTGGCTGTGGTAAAATACCGTGCTTAGAGCTTTGATAAATAATATTTTTACAGCAGTTACAGATATTCACTGAAATGAGTACAGAAAAAATCAGAAGCAACGGAAAAAGTATGCCTGTCCTGTAGAAAAAGAAAACTATACAATATTTAAAAATAATGTTGCATGAATGTTGCTTTTTCTTTATGAATTAACTAGAATAGTATTATAAATAATAACTAAAGAATATTAATAAAAATAAATGAAAAATATTTTCCGGTGTTTTTTCGTAATTGCGTAATACGTAAGGAAGTGAAGAAATGGATTCTGATAAACAAGGTCTCAAGCTGAATGAGCAAAGCCATGAGCAGACTGTTTATGATTACAATATGCTGATGAGCGCGATGAATGTCAGCGTCAGCAAACATTTGCTGGATGAAAATTTTACCGTTATCTGGGCCAACGACTATTTTTATGCACAGACCCTGTATACCAAGGCCGAATACGAAGCTATCTATCAGAACAATTGCAGTAAATATTTTCAGCAGGACCCTGAAGAGTACGCAAAATTTGCCAGCGCGGTCAGTAAGGCTCTGTCAGAAGGCAAAAGAAGTTATGAAAGCATCTGCAAAATGCCGCAGAAGGGCGGCAGCTATATCTGGATCAAGATCAGCGGCGTGGTGACCGACCAGAAGGTCAACGGTATCCCGGTGCTCTATTCGACTTTTGTCGATGTGACTGAAGCCGTAGAACAGAAAGAACTGCAAAAGCAGCTGGAAAAACGTTCGCAGGAACTGCAGGCAGCGCTGCAGGAGGCCGAAATAGCCAATCGTGAAAAATCGGATTTCCTTTCCCGCATGTCGCACGATATCCGCACGCCGATGAACGCGATCATGGGGATGACGGATATTGCCGCTGCCCATATGGATAACCCGGATAAGATCAGGGATTGTCTGCGGAAGATCTCGCTTTCAAGTCAGCATCTTTTGGGACTGATCAACGATGTGCTGGATATGTCGAAGATCGAAAGCGGGAAAATGACTCTGGCGGAAGAATTGATCGAGTTGCCGGAGGTCATGGATACGATCGTTTCGATCATGCAGAGCAGCGTCAAGACCAAACAGCAGAACTTTGACGTGCGTTTGCAGCATCTCAGGCACGAGCAGCTGTACTGTGATTCGCTGCGCCTGCGGCAGGTGCTGATTAATGTACTTTCCAACGCTTCTAAATTTACGCCGCCCGGCGGGACGATCAGTTTCGATATTGAAGAATTACCGTCAGCCAGCGCCGGTCAGGCCTGGTTCCAGTTTACGGTAACGGATACGGGGATTGGTATCAAACCGGAGTTTCTAAGGGATATTTTTAAACCCTTCACGCGTGAAAAGGACAGCAGGATAGATAAGACAGAAGGCAGTGGCCTGGGCATGGCGATCTCGAAAAAAATCGTTGATCTGATGGGCGGCACGATCGAGGTCAGCAGCGGCGTTGGTACAGGTACCAGCTTTACGATCAGGCTGCCGCTGCAGATCAGTACGCTGGATCTGCATGCTTTTAAATTCCCGGATCTGAAAATCATTGTTGTTGATGACGATGTGATCGTCTGCGAATATACTACAGAGATTTTACGGCAGATCGGTATTCGTGCTGATTGGGAAACCGACGGGCAGCGGGCCGTACAGAAGGTGCTGACTGCTTACCGTGAGGGCCGTCCGTATGATGCCGTGATCCTGGACTGCCGGATGCCGGATCAGGATGGCGTGGAAACGGCCGCGATCATCCGCAGCAATATCAGCGCGCCGCTGCCCATTATTTTGATCTCAGCTTATGACTCGGCCGAGATCGAAGAAAAAGCGCGTCAGGCAGGTGTCAACGGCTTCATGACCAAGCCTGTTTTTCTCTCGACTCTGTGCCGGGCTTTGCAGAAATATGTTTTGGGAGAAGAGGTAACAGGCGAGCAGAAAGGTGCGGCGGATTTCAGCGGGAAACGTTTTCTGCTGGTCGAGGATAATGAGCTGAACAGGGAAATCGCTGTGGAGATGCTTGAATCTACCGGAGCGGCAGTGGATATGGCCTGTGACGGCGCTGCGGGAGCAGATAAATTCATTGCGTCGCCGTCAGGATATTATGATCTGATCCTGATGGATGTGCAGATGCCAATCATGAACGGTTATGAAGCAACCAGGAAAATCCGCGCTGCTGCTAAGGAAGACGCCCTTACAGTACCTATCGTGGCCATGACGGCGGACGCTTTTGCCGAAGATATCATCGAAGCGAAAAAGGCCGGTATGAACAGCCATTTAGCGAAGCCTTTGAACCTGGCGACCTTAGTGCGCGAGCTGGGTAAGCAGCTGTAGGAACATTAAAAGAATTAGTAAAGGACACCGTACGAGTTGCGTACGGTGTTTTTTTATTGTCCGTAAGCCAGGTACAGCAGAAAGCGGCGTGACGGCAGCAGTTCAGGGGATTTTCAGCAGCAGGTTATCGAGAGCTGAGGGCCGAGCAAGACCTGCTATAGTTTGGTTCACATAAATAGCAAATGTCTTGCGGGGGGGTACAACTGTGGTATCATAATAGTGGGAACTAATCGTTAAAAAAATAGAACTAAAGAGATTATAATATGATGATTAGGTTGTTTATATTATGATAAACACAAGTATATTTGGAAACCGGTGTCAGGAAAAGAGGCGGATTTTATGTATATAGAAACATGGGAAGAAAGAATAAGTCGAAAAAGTGTCTATACAAAAAATGCTAAGTCTCTGATTTGCCCAATTTGCGGACATAAAGTTAGTACTGAAAAAATTTATCATGTGCAGAAAGCGGGGCAAGATTATTATTGCTGCAGCCTGGCCTGCTGTGAAATGCTGTCAGAGGCTCAAACGTAGAAAAGAACAGTTAAAAGATGACAGGATAACGGTGAAAGAAAAAGCAGGGGAGCAGGAGTATGCATTTTACGAGTAAAAAGAAAATTGCTTTGGTTTTAGCTTTAAGCATAATGGCAATAGTCAGTGTTCTTTCGGTCGATATCGATTTGTGCGTGGAAATAAATAAAGATCTTTATTATGATGGGCAGGAACAAGGTCTAAGTGGAGGGGTTTCCATAAGTAACAGCAATTTTGCGGATAAAAAAATACTTTATGGCGATGTTATTTGGGCATCAAGCTCCGACGGTAACATTTATGAGCAGAATGACAGGGGACTGACAAAGTATAAGGATATAGTTTTATTGCTGCTGGCCATAAGAGTATGGCTGCCAATAGTTATTTGCGTTTCAGTGGTCATCGCGGTAATGGCCATGGCTGAAAAGTATTTGTGATTTTTTGAAGAGGTAAAAGAAAATAAATTTGTTTTTAAACTCAGGCTTTGCGTTAGTGGCAGAGCCTGAGTTTTTATTTTTTTAGGTATCAAAATGCTGGTCCGGCTGAAGGGGCAATACTTAGCTAGAGTGTCTAGCGGCTTCTGTAAAAGTAAATAGGTTATCAAGAAAAACCGTCTGCGGCAGCAGGCGGTTTTTTTATTAGAGAGATACCGGTTGCAAGACTTTCAGACAAACGAATTTATTTAAAACAAAAATGTCTTGCGGGGGGGGACAAATATGATATTATATCAAAAATAATCTATATAGATAGTATTGAATATTAAGGTTAAAAAATTAATAAATCGAGAAGTAGTTTAAGTATTGCGAATATTGTTGAGTTGTTGTTGTTTTCACCAAGGCGCTACAACCCTTCGCCTTGTTTGAAATTATTCCCCAAATTGCCGCTTTGTTTCTAGAGCAAAGCGGCAGCACTAAAAAAGTATCACAGCTTTGCACTAAGCGGCTGTAAGGACGCAGTGGGATACTTGCTGCTGAGGTCTGTAACTATTGCTTTTAAGCAAGAAGCCCAGAGCTTACTTGTTTGAAATATTGTTTCCAAATAACCCGGTCGTCAGGAACGGGCTTTAAAAATCGGCGCAAAATTATGAAAAGAGGTGACAAAAGCAAAAAAAAGGCCAGCATATTGCCGGCAGCACTAAACGACAGAGATGCTGACAGCTCTGCGCTGAGAAAAAACTATCAAAATTTGAGGCAGAGGGAGTGAACAAGTTGTCTAAAAAACAAAAACACCAATTAGAGAAAAAAATCATGATCTTTTTAAGCAGCGGCTTATTTGCTATTGCAGGCTTGGGCAGCAGTGATGCGCTGGCTGCGGCAGTTTTTACAGACGGGACAGGCACTAATGCGACTGTGGCCGGCGTGAATAATAACGCCGCTGGCGAGAATGCGAATGCGGTGGGCTATGACAATCATGCCGTTTCTGATAACAGTAACGCGCTCGGTGCTGAAAATCAGGCGCTGGGCGAGGACTCCAACGCAGTCGGTAACAGGAACAGTACCAACGCCAGTAATTCCAGCGCTATCGGTATCGCCAATGTCACCAATGGTATTGGCTCTAACGCTATTGGCAGGGAAAATACGGCTAATGGGCTGAACAGTAATGCTTTTGGTATTTATAACAGCACCACAGGTGAAAATGCCAATGCTTTCGGCACTAAAAATATCGTCGATGGGATCGGCGCCAGCGCTTTTGGTTCCTTTAATACTGTGGAAGGCAACCAGTCGGTAGCTTTTGGTTATACCAATACTATCACTGCGGCCGAAGCCACGGCTCTGGGCCGCAATAATGAGATTAACGCTACGGGTGCCAGCGCTGTGGGCAATAATAACCAGGCTCTGGCCATGTATTCTACAGCCGTCGGCAATGATAACTATACTATCGGCGAGCATGCTGCTGCTATCGGTATCGGCAATAAGGCTACGAAAGACGATACCGTGGCTTTGGGCAATGGCAATACGGCTTCAGCTGCAGCGGCAGTCGCTGTCGGCAGCGGCAACACAGCCAGCGATACTAACGCTCTGGCCTTTGGCTATAAGAATGAAGCGGTCGAAGAAGATTCGCTGGCTTTCGGCGCGCTGAATAAAGCTTCGCAGCGTTATGCCAGCGCTATCGGTTATGAGAATGTGGCTGACGGCTATGCAGCTAGCGCGTTAGGTGTCAAAAACATCGTGGACGGTGATTTCGCTAACGCTATCGGTTATGACAATACTGCGTCCCATTATCTGGCAAACGCTATTGGTACCTCTAATGTGGCGGCCGGCGCTTACTCTAATGCTTACGGCGTTTATAATCAGGCCAACGCCCATTATGCCAATGCTTTTGGTTATGAAAATATCGTTGATGGTGAATTTGCTACAGGTCTTGGCTACGAAAACAGGCTGACAGGTGATTATGCCAATGCTTTGGGCGATGAGAATACGGTAGCTTTCCGCAGCAACGCTGTCGGTTCCCATAATACGGCCAGCGGTGAATATGCCAATATCATTGGCTATAATAATACCGCTTCGGCTGATTATACTAATGCCTTTGGGTATAACAACCTGAGCCAGGCTGATGGCGCAACGGCTATAGGCTGGCAGAACACTGTAACAGCCAGCGGCGAGTATGGAACGGCGGTTGGCCGCAAAAATGAGGTCAGTGGTGAAAATGCCAATGCTTTCGGCGCATTTAATAATGCTTCTGGCTATTATGCCAGCGCTGCAGGGGTTTATAATGCGGCATCAGGCAATTATGCCAGTGCGGTAGGCAGTTATAATACTGCTTCAGCTGATTATGCCAGCGCTCTTGGCTACTACAATACAGCCGGTTATGTAGCCAGCGCTGTAGGCGCGATGAATACAGCCTCCGGCAGTTTCGCTACTGCCGTTGGTTATAGCAATACCGCTTCTGGTAATCAGGCTACGGCTTTAGGTGCCCAAAGCGAAGCTACGGAAGAATTTGCCAATGCTTTTGGCGCTGGCAATAAAGCCTATGGCTACGCAGCCAGCGCCGTCGGTAACAATAATCAGGCTACGGGCGATTACAGCAGTGCTTTTGGTCACAGTAATGTGGCGTCAGGTTATGTTGCTAATGCCTTTGGCTTCGGAAATAATGTCAGCGGCAGTTATGCTAATGCCTTTGGTTATGGCAATACGGCCAGCGGAGAGGAAAGCAATGCTTTAGGTATCGGCAATACCGTATCTGCTAAAGGCAGTACGGCGGTGGGCAATGACAATACTATCACAGCTGAAGACGCCTTTGCTTTGGGCAATAATACCAGCGTTTCACTGGCTAACAGCGTCGCGTTAGGCAGCGGTTCTGTAGCGGCGGCGATCAATAATGTTAAGGGCAACAGCAGCTATACTAAGTGGGCCGGCGTCGATGACGTTGTAGGCGTGGTCAGCGTAGGCAGCAGCGGCGCTACCCGCCAGATCCAAAACGTAGCGGCCGGACAGGTCAGCGCCAGCTCGACTGACGCTGTCAATGGCAGCCAGCTGTATGAAGTAGCGCAAAAGGCTGCGCAGCAGGCCAGTGTTTCCACCGGCGACAGCAATGTGGTTGTTACGCCGACAACGAACGGCAGCGGCGGCACTGATTATGAAGTAAAACTGGGTGATAAGCTGGATGTAGGCGGTAATGGCACTGCCGTCATCGACGGCACAGGCGACGGTAAGATCACTGTCGGTACCGGCGGCAAAGTAGTCCTCGACGGCAGCGACGGCTCGGTCAAAGCAGGCGGCGTCACTATCAATAAAAATGATGAAGGCACGGTTAACGGCCTGACCAACACTACCTGGGACCCTGATAATTATACCAGCGGTCAGGCGGCTACGGAAGACCAGCTGAAAGCTATCCACGACACAGCGGCGGGCGCTGCAACTGAGGCGGCCAAACACAGCACCGTATCGGCCGGCGATAATAACCTGATCGTCGATAACAGCGGCACGAATAGCAGCGGCGGTATCGAGCATCAGGTCAGGCTGAATGATGTGATCGAGATCGGCTCCGGCGCCAACAAAGTCACTGTCGACGGCAATAATGGCAAAGTGGGCGGACTGACCAATACTACCTGGGATGCTGATAATTATGCGACCGGGCAGGCAGCTACTGAAGATCAACTGAAAGCCGTGCATGACAGCGCCGTCAAATATGACGTCGACAGCAACGGTAACCTCAATAAAAACAAGGTCACGCTGGAAGGCAATGGCGGTACCAAGATCGGTAACGTTGCCGCAGGCGAAGTGAGCGCCACCTCGATGGACGCCGTCAACGGCAGCCAGCTCTATCAGGTGAAGCAGGATATCAATAACATCAACCAGGATATCACCAAGCTGGGCGATGAGATCGATACTGTCGGCGCGCTGTCGGCAGCGATGGCCGGTCTGCACCCACGCTTCCAGGACGGCAATAAGGGCGAACTGGCGATGGCCTACGGCGGCTATGGCGGCAAAAGCGCTTTAGCAGTGGGCGGGTTCTATGCCCCTAACGAAAAAGTGATGTTCTCGCTGGGCCTGGGCATCAGCGAAGGCGGCAGCAAAATGGGCAACTTTGGCATCAATTTTGCGCTGGACCGCTCGAAAGATCGCAAGAAAGATCCACGCGACATCATCTATACCCGCAAAGAAGTAGATAACTCTTTGGAAGCGCAGGATCAAAAGATCCAAATGCTGCTGGCCAAGGTAGAAGAACAAAGCCGGGCAATGGAAAAACAAAGCCGTGAGATCGAAGCTCTGAGAGCACAAATAGAAAAGTAAATACAGAAAAGAATGCATTTGCCCCGGTCTGTAAGGCTGGGGCAAACTTTATGAACAGAGGAGCAGGAAACAGAAAACAAGGAGTATTTTTTAATTTTTAAATATAAAAGTTATAAAAATTATATAAAAGTAATTATTTTTAAGAAAAATGCCTTGCGGTGTGCAAAGAAAATATGTTAATATGTCAAAAATAATCTATAAGCATAATATTAAATATTAGGGTTTATAAATTATTAAAAATAAAATTATTTTAAGTATTAGGAATGTAAGGACGTTTGGGAAAACCAGTGTGGCCCCAAAAAAAGCAGTACCGTTAAAAAAAAATAGGTGCATGACAGCTTCATTGCTGCAGCATTCTATATAAAGTTAAGGAAATGAGGTGGGGAATTGTCCAGATCCCGGAAAATTCAGTTAGAGAAAAAAATTATGGTTTTTTTAAGCAGTGGTGTTTTTGTTTTTTCAGGCTTGTATGCCAATAATATACAGGCGGCACCAGTTTTTTCGAGTGGCAGTGCTTCTGATTCCACTGTTGCCGGTGTCAATAATACAGCGTCTGCTAATTCCAGCAGTGCTTTTGGTTATTTCAATACGGCCAGCGGCATAGCTTCCAGTGCTTTTGGCTGGAGCAATATGGTCAGCGGCGAGAATGCCAGCGCGTTTGGTTACAGTAACGAGGCCAGTGGCGTGGCTTCCAGCGCGCTTGGGTTCAAAAATAAAGCCGACAACGAAAATGCCAGCGCCGTCGGTTATAGTAATAACGCCAATGGCGTGGCTGCCAGCGCTTTTGGTTTCAGCAATACTGCCAAAGTGGATTTTGCCAGTGCGTTTGGTTACAGCAACGAGGCCAATGGACTGGCTTCTACCGCAGTTGGCTTCAGAAATAAAGCCGACAATGAAAATGCCAGCGCTTTTGGTTATGGTAATAATGCCACCGGCCTGTCCTCCAGCGCTATCGGTTACGGCAACAAGGCCAGCGGCGTCGGCTCCAGTACCATAGGTTATAATAATAACTCTGACAGTGAGAATGCCAGCGCCTTTGGTTACGGCAATAACGCCAATGCCAAGGCAGCCAGCGCTTTTGGCTTCAATAATAAAGCTAACGGTGAGAATGCCAGCGCTTTTGGTCATGAGAATAACGCTACTGGCCTGTCCTCCAGTGCTATCGGTTTTGAAAACACGGCCAGCGGCGTCGGTTCCAGTGCGATCGGTTATAAAAATATAGCCGACAGCGAAAATGCCAGTGCTTTTGGTTATGGCAATAACGCCAGTGCCACGACAGCCAGTGCTATTGGTTTTGAAAATACGGCCAGCGGCGCAGGCTCCAGTGCTATCGGCCATAAGAATACGTCGTCTAAAGATAATGCCAGCGCGATTGGTTTCGGTAATATGGCCAGCGGCGTTGGTTCCAGCACGATCGGTTATAATAATACAGCCGACAGTGAAAATGCCAGCGCTATAGGTTATAGTAATAACGCCAATGGCGTAGCCTCAAGCGCTTTTGGTTTCAGAAACACGGCCAGCGGCCAGAATGCCAATGCCTTTGGCTATAATAATACTGTTGGCGGTCAGTCAAGCAATGCTTTCGGCAGCAGCAATACTGTAACTGTCAAAGACAGCACTGCCGTGGGCAACAGCAATAATATCACCGCTGAAGAAGCCTTTGCTTTGGGCAATAATACCAGCGTTTCGCTGGCTAACAGCGTGGCTTTGGGCAGCGGCTCGGTCGTTTTTGAGATCCACAACGTCACTGGCAACAGCGCCTATACGCAGTGGGCCGGCGTCAATGACGTTGTCGGTGCAGTCAGCGTGGGCAGCGGCGGCGCGACCCGCCAGATCCAGAACGTAGCGGCCGGACGGGTCAGCGCTGATTCGACTGACGCTGTCAATGGCAGTCAGCTCTATCAGGTGCAGCAGCAGATCGCCGGGCAGCAGACTACTGTTGCTGCCGGCGACAGCAATGTAGTTGTTACGCCGACGACAAACGGCAACGGTGGCACCGACTACGAAGTAAAACTGGGTGATAAGCTGGATGTCGGCGGGAACGGCACTGCCGTCATCGACGGCACTGGCGACGGTAAGATCAGCGTCGGTAACGGCAATGTCGTGATCGACGGCAGCGACGGCTCGATCAAAGCCGGCGGCGTCACCATCAACGATGGCGACAAGGGCACAGTAGGCGGGCTGACCAACACCACCTGGGACCCTGATAAATATGTTACAGGCCAGGCGGCCACGGAAGACCAGCTGAAAGCCATCCACGACACAGCGGCGGGCGCAGCAGCCGAAGCCGGCAAACACAGCACCGTTTCGGCCGGGGATAATAACCTGGTCATTGATAACAGCGGCACGAATGGTACCGGCGGCATCGATCATCAGGTCAGGCTGAACGATGTGATCGAGATCGGCTCCGGCGCCAACAAAGTCACTGTCGATGGCAATAACGGCAAAGTGGGCGGGCTGACCAACACCACCTGGGATGCTGATAATTATGCGACCGGGCAGGCGGCTACCGAGGACCAGCTGAAAGCCGTGCATGACAGCGCCGCCAAATATGACGTGGACAGCAATGGTAACATCAATAAAAACAAGATCACTTTGGAAGGTACTGGCGGCACCAAGATCGGTAACGTCGCCGCCGGCGAAGTAAGCGCCACTTCTATGGATGCCGTCAATGGCAGTCAGCTTTATCAGGTGCAGCAGGAGATCGGCAGCATCAGCAACGACATCACCAGGCTGGGCGACGAGATCGACAGCGTCGGCGCGCTTTCAGCAGCGATGGCCGGTCTGCATCCCCGTTTCCAGGACGGGAATAAAAGCGAACTGGCTATGGCCTACGGCGGCTATGGCGGCAAAAGCGCATTAGCAGTGGGCGGCTTCTATGCCCCCAATGAAAAGATCATGTTCTCGCTGGGCATGGGCATCAGCGAAGGCGGCAGTAAAATGGGTAACTTCGGCGTCAATTTTGCGCTGGACCGTTCGCCGGACCGCAAAAAAGCACCCCGCGATATCGTCTATACCCGTAAGGAAGTAGATAGTTCTCTGGCAGAGCAGGATCAGAAGATCCAAATGCTGCTGGCCAAGGTCGAAGAACAAAGCCGGGAAATAGAAGCCCTGAAAGCAAAAATCAATTAAATAATAAGAAGCGGTTGTCCGGATAGCCAAAGTCCGGCACAAGCTGAAAAACACCGTACAGGTCAGACCTGTACGGTGTTTTGTCGTTTAAATGCTAAAATCTTCGGATTTGAAATTGCTGTAATAGCGGCCCTGGTGGGCAGTGAACCGTAAAACGCAGTAATCGGGATCAGTAACCCCCTGCGGGTAATACATAGTGTCGCCTTCGCGCCAGATCAGTTCTTTGGCAGCGGCGTCAGTCAAAACTTCTACTGTGCCCAGCAGCATCACGCCGCGGAAAAAACGCCTGTCGCAGAAATACAGACAAGCTTTGGGATTTTGCCGATATTGTGCAGCCCGCATGGAAGAAGTGTTACTGGTAAGATAAAAGACCCTGAGCCCCTCGCGCAGACGGGGCGCCAGCATAGCTTTGGTATTGGGGAAGCCGTCTGCATCGACTGAACTCAGGAAAGCAGTGCTTTGTTTGTCGATCAGATTTCCGATCGTTTTTATTTGGTCGCGCATAGTTTACGCCTCCTTATGCATATATTATAAGCTCTGAAAATAAATAATTCAAAAATTATGATAAGACACAAAAATAAATAATCTAAAAAACCAAAAAACCAACAGAAGTGGACTAATTTTACACAAATATTTACATTTTTGCGTTTTGCAACAAAATAATCGTTTACTGATAAAAATGTCTTGCAGGAGTAATGAAGATTATGATAATATACACACAAACTAAAAACATCTATTACAATTATTTAATTAATCATTAAAAATATAATGATAATAAATATAAAAACGGCGATATTTTAAATTTATACCCGGGAAATTTAAAACCGCTGTTTGATTGTAGTATGTTGGAGTAAGTTTTAAGTATTAAAAACCACTAGCAGAAAAGGAGATGAGACTGATGACAAAGACCAGAAAACGTAATTTAGAGAAGAGTATAACCCTTTTTTTGAGTTCCTGTGCAGTTACCGGCTGTTTTTTATATGCAGGTAACACAGCAACGGCAGCCCCTGTTTTTGAAGATGGCACCGCTGTCTCTTCTACTGTTGCCGGTTATGCCAATACGGCCTCAAACGACTATTCCAATGCCTTTGGTTTTAAAAATGAAGCTGAAGGTAATTCTGCCAGTGCTTTTGGGCACAGCAACACAGCGCTCGGTGATTACAGCAACGCTTTCGGTTATTCCAACAATGCCGAAGGTTATGCTGCAACAGCAGTGGGCGTTAATAATGAGGCCAGCGGCTATTACGGCAGCGCTATCGGTGCAGGCAACGACGCCAGCGCTTATTTTGCCAGCGCCGTAGGCTACAACAATACAGCCAGCGGCGAACACGCCACCGCTGTAGGGTCCGATAATAATGTGTCAGGCAGCCAGTCCAGTGCTTTTGGTGTGGCTAATCAGGTCACAGGCGCTTCTGCAACGGCCGTCGGTATCGCCAACAATGTTTCGGGTGCTTTTACCCTGGCGGTGGGCAGCGGCAACCAGCTTTTCGGCGACCATACGCTGGCTGTCGGCGAAGGCAATATGCTGGGGCTCAATGCCGCGTCTTCCTCTGCCTTCGGTTTCCGCAACGAAGTCGATTCCGTTTTTGCTACGGCTTTGGGGCAGGATAACAGTATCAACGGCGCTTATGGCAGCGCCGTAGGCTATAAAAATCAGGTCGGCGGCGAATTTGCCGTCGCTTTGGGAAATAATAATACCACCGGCGGTGCACAGGCCAGCGCCGTAGGCAACAATAATACCGCCAGCGGCAGCGAGTCCAGCGCTATAGGTACGGGCAATCAAGCCGACGGTTTCCAGGCCAGCGCTGTGGGCACAGGGAACGTTGCCCTGGGCGTGGAAGCCAGCGCTTTTGGCTATGGCAATGAAGCCAAAGCCGACTACAGCAGTGCCTTCGGCTATGGCAATACGGCCTCCGAAATAGAAACTACTGCCGTAGGCAGAAGCAATCAGGCTAACGGCGAACGAAGCAGCGCCCTGGGTTACGGCAACAGAGCTATCGGGCATGATACCAGCGCTATCGGCAGCAACAACTATGCGGTCGGCCATCTGTCCAGCGCGGTCGGGCTGGGCAATACTGCCGGCGGCGAAAATTCCAGTGCCCTGGGCCTGAGCAATACAGCCGATGGTTTCGAAGCCAGCGCTATCGGGGCGGCTAACACTTCTGCCGGCGATCAGGCAGTCGCTGTAGGTAATGCCAATACTGCCGCAGGCGACCGTGCCAGCGCGCTCGGTTATTATAATAACGCTCTTGGCGAAGGCAGCGTCGCTGTGGGCAGCAGCAATAAGGCTTCCGGTACTGACGCGGTTGCTGTCGGTATCAGTAATGACGCCGCAGCGCTCGAAGCTATCGCCATCGGCAATGATAATCATGTGCTGGGCGATCATGGCCTTGCCATCGGCAGAAGCAATAATACGCAGGGCTTTTATGGCAGCGCCCTGGGCTACGGCAACGGCGCCGGCGGTGAATACAGCAGCGCTGTGGGCAGCGGCAACGAAGCCTCCGGCAGATTTTCCAGCGGCTTTGGTTATGGCAACGGCGCTATCGGTGAAAACTCCAGCGCCTTTGGCAACAGCAATACGGCCTCCAATACCCATGCCAACGCTTTTGGTTACGATAACGAAGCCTCCGGCGTTGATGCCAGCGCCTTCGGTATCACCAATATGGTCACAGGCAGCAATGCCGTCGCTATGGGCAATTATAATGATGTGCTCAATGATAATGCCTCTGCTTTCGGTATCAATAACAGCGTCAGCGGCAGCTATGCCAGCGCCTTTGGTTATGGTAATATCGCCAAAGGCGAACGCGCCAGCGCTGTGGGCAGCAGCAATAATGCGGACGCGGCAGGCAGCAGCGCCGTAGGCGTGAATAATTCGGCGGAAGGCGTGGACGCCAATGCTTTTGGTAATAACAATATTGCCAAGGGTGATTATTCCAGCGCTTTTGGCGTCAATAATTCCACGGCAGGGCAGCAGTCCAGTGCTGTCGGCTATGACAATCTGGCTTATGGCGACCGTGCCAGCGTCTTTGGCTATAAAAATATTGCCGCCGCAGCGGACGGCGTGGCTTTGGGCGGCTCGAATATAGTGACAGGCGCGAAGGCGACCGCCGTTGGCACGAATAACAAGGTCAAAGGCAGTTCCTCCACCGCTGTCGGTACGGATAATATCGTAGACGCAGAACTGGCCGCCGTCATGGGCAATGAGAATAAGCTCTATGCCAATAACAGTGCGGCGCTGGGCAACGGGAACATTATCACCGGTAACGCCACTAATGGCCTGGCGCTGGGCAACAATACTATCGTAGCGCTGGCCGACAGCGTCGCTTTAGGCAGCGGCTCGGTCGTTTTTGAGATCCATGACGTTACCGGCAACAGCGCCTATACTCAATGGGCCGGCGTCAGCGACGTCAGGGGTGCGGTCAGTGTGGGCGCTCCCGGCGCGGCCCGTCAGCTCCAAAACGTAGCGGCCGGACGTGTCAGCGCTGATTCGACCGACGCCGTCAACGGCAGCCAGCTCTATCAGCTGCAGCAGCAGGTCGCCGCACAGGAAGTAACTGTACAGGAAGGCGACAGCAATATCGTTATCGAGTCGAAACCGGGCAGTAACGGCGGCACCGACTACGAAGTAAAACTAGGCGATAAGCTGGACGTCGGCGACAACGGCAATATGGTCATCGACGGCACAGGCGATGGTAAGATCGACGTCGGCCAGGGCAAGGTCGTCCTTGACGGCGAAGACGGCTCAGTCAAAGCCGGCGGCGTCACCATCAATAAAGACAATGAAGGTACGGTCGACGGCCTGACCAATAAAGACTGGGATCCTGACAACATCACCAGCGGCCGGGCAGCCACCGAGGACCAGCTGAAAGCTATCCACGACAAAGCCAGCGAAGCAGCAGATAAAGCCGGGCAGTACAGCAGTGTTTCCAACGGCGATAATAACCTGATCATTGATAATACCGGTAAAAATGAATCCGGCGGCATCGATCATCAGGTCAGGCTGAATGATGTGGTAGAGATCGGTTCCGGCAGCAATAAAGTCAGCATCGACGGCAACAACGGCAAAGTGGGCGGCCTGGCCAACACGACCTGGGACGCTGATAATTATGCCAGCGGGCAGGCGGCCACCGAAGACCAGCTGAAAGCCGTGCATGACAGCGCTGCCAAATATGACGTCGACAGTAACGGTAAGCTCAATAAAAACAAGATCACCCTGGAAGGCAATGGCGGCACCAAGATCGGTAACGTCGCCGCCGGCGAAGTGAGCGCTACCTCGATGGACGCCGTTAACGGCAGCCAGCTCTATCAGGTGCAGCAGGAGATCGGCAATATCAGCCACGACATCACCAAGCTGAGCGACGAGATCGACAGCGTCGGCGCGCTTTCGGCAGCAATGGCAGGTCTGCACCCACGTTTCCAGGACGGGAACAAGGGTGAGCTGGCCATGGCCTACGGCGGCTATGGCGGTAAAAGCGCATTAGCAGTGGGCGGCTTCTATGCCCCCAACGAAAAAGTGATGTTCTCGCTGGGTATGGGCATCAGCGAAGGTGGCAGCAAAATGGGCAACTTCGGCATCAATTTTGCGCTGGACCGCTCTAAGGACCGCAAAAAAGAACCCCGCGACATCGTCTATACCCGCAAGGAAGTCGACCAGTTGCTGGCAGCCAGAAACGGCGACATGGAAAAAATGATGACCCAAATGAAATTGCAGCAGACCCTGCTGGAAGAGCAAAGACTGCTGCTGGAAGAACAGCGGGCCGAACTGCAAAGAATGAAGGCAGAACGCGGCTGAAGATAAAGCGGCTGTAAGTTAAGAGCAGCCCCGGCAGCTGATACTGACCTTTGTTTTCGATAACGCGGCCAGCCGCAAACTGACACGCTTTTCGGCAGGGTATCTTCAACCCATACCTTGTTCGAAAATATTCCCCTTAAGCCCTCCGCTGATATGGCGGGGGGCTTGTTGGCGTCCAAACTTCAAAAGCCCGCAGCCAAAGACACCGGATAAAAAAGCAAACCCCTGCTGTGCCTATTGCAGACAGGGGTTTGGGTTTTTCGTAAATCATTTTAACATCAAGGTATTAAGTTTATAACGATATGGTTTAGTTGAAGTAATTTTTAATAAATGTTCTTTTGGTAAAGCAGCTAAACGCGCATCAATAGTATTTCTCGATTTACCAGTAGTAGCTACCAGTTGTTCCACTGTGGCACCATCGCCTTTAAATAAAGCTGCCTGCAGCAGTATATAATAAATATCCTGCGTCAGTTTATCGGTAACATTTAATGCTGCCAGTTTTTGATCCAGTTTTTCTTCGTAACGTGCCAGTTGATCGATTTTTTTTACTAATAGCTTTTGCGTCTCAATGATAGTAGATAAAATTATTTCTAAAAATTCTGTTAAAAATGGTGTTAAATCACCACGGTTAAATTCATTGTTAGTCATTTCAAATAAACGATAGTATTTTTTGAGCTGTTTTTTTATATTTACTGAAATGCGGATGCCAATAATGGTATGCAATTCTTCATTTAGATAATATGATGTTATGAACCTGGAAGTTCTGCCGTTACCGTCATAAAAAGGATGTATATAGCCAAACAGATAATGAAAGACAGGTACCCTGATCAATAAAGGTATGTTTTCATCATTCAAAAAAGCCAAGGCTTTCTCCAGTGCTTCGATCAGGGCCGGTTCCGGATAAACGCCTTTGTGAATGGTTTTGTCTGTGCCGGTAGATATTGAAACAGAGCCTTTTCTAAAAATCAGGCCATCAGGAATATTAGCAGGGTTCTCTGTCTTGATCTCGTCTAAGGCAAAATCATCATAAAAGCTGCGGATATCGGTACAAGTTTTAAAGTCTATCTTTTCTTTTGTCAATAATTTAAGATATTTGTTTACGATACTCCAAAGCCGGGCTGAGCGATCAGTGCTTTTTTGTTTCGCTAAAGCTGTCGTTATTTCTTTGCGGGTGCTGCGGACACCTTCGATAGCGTTTGTTGACTGTATTTCTTCGATGATACTGCCCTCGTAAAACTGTTTTACGGCAACAAAAGGCAGCTCGCTGATGATTTTTTCTAAAAGGTAGTTTTCGTGCAGTATCCTGACAAGTAAATTGGCTATTTCTTCTGTATAGCAATAAAAAGCCGGGTAAGAAGCAGGACGGTTATATTGTTGGATATTCAGATCAAGATGTTTTGTAAATGGTGCAGCAAAGCGTTCAGAATAGATTTTTTCATAGTTAGCAGGGTCTTGATAATAAATTTTGGGCAATGTTAAATAAATCATAATATACACCTACTAAAAAATATTTCTCGCAAACAACAGTAATTTTGGGAGATATGCAAGAGAATTTCGCAAAAAGAGCTTGTTTTGTGAAATGTCTAAAGTTACTTCCCAAAAACGCACTATTTTGTGAAGATGCTTTATATTGGATTATAACACTAAAAGGGACAGAAAACAATGAAAGCGCATTGAAAAATAAAATATATTGTGTATCTGCTGATAAGCAGACAGCGAAAAAAATAAGACCGGAATTTTCCGGTCTTATTTTTATGGTTTTTTATCAAAATTCAAAACAGGGTTATGCTGGTTTAGTGTCAATAAAAAACTGGCAGCAGATTTTTTACTGAATTGGAGCAAAGGAGAATCTGCAAGCGTGTATTTATCAGGCGAATAAAAGCCCCATAAAGTGTAGAGTAAATTGAGGACCGACTGATTGCCAGCCTTCGGCAGGGCAGTTAGAATCCAGGGCATAGATATCTCCGCGAGCATTTTTGTAGACGACAGTATAATGCATAGTTGCCAATTGAGTCAGCGGCGGGAATTCTTCTTTAGTATTCCACAGGGCGATGCCGTACTGACCTTCAGAGAGAGCTGTAGAAAAAGGAGCCTCAGAATACGTGATTGTTTCAGGAATTCCCAGTTGGCGACATATATTTCCCAGACTTGATTGGCGTTCTTCACTGCCATGCAAAGCTACTGCTGCATCGTTTTTATTCAAAAAAGCTAACATTAGATGAGGCAAAGCTGCTTCTCCGGTTTGAGATGAAGTGATTTGTTTATAAATAGCTGCGATGGCTGTTTTTTGGGTATCAGAATCTTGCTTGAAAGCGATTTTTCCTGTAAGTACCAAATAGTTATAAATGGAATGAGCGCCGCAGGTATTACCTTCCTGTTTAACAAAGTATCTTACGTCGATTTTGGAATTGGATGACATATGATCACACCTTTCGTTTGTTGTAGCTGTAGTGTACACTTGGCCTGTTTACATAATAAAGCAGCAGCGCTTCACGATGGTGGAGTGCAATAGGATTTAGGAACAAGACTGGCAGAGGTTGGTCTTATTTTTGTTTTTGAAGCTTTATCTTCAAATTTTACCAACTGCGTATTACTGCTAATTTCGGCGGCTGGCAAACCGTAAGGGCAAAAGATAACCAAGCTGCGTCGAAAAAAAGTTCCTGTATGTCTTGTGGGGGGGTACAGGTGTGCTATAATGGGTGCGAGTATTATTTTAACAAATGTTTTTAAAGCTTTTGTAAATAAAATCAGTCTTTTAACAAAGTAAGACAAAGGCGGAAGAATATTTTCAGCAGTGCAGGAGTGGAGGTGTCAAGGTGTACGATGAAAAATGCCTGAAAAATATCGGCGGCAATATCCGTTTCCTGCGCATGGCCAGACAGCTGAGCCAGCAGGAGCTGGCACAGCGTATAGATGTCAGCCAGACCCATCTGAGTAATCTGGAACGTAACCATGTCAACGTCAACCTGAAGCTGCTGCTGCGTATCGCCAATGTGCTGGAATGCCCGCTGGAAGTATTTTTAGATACCCAGGCGGCGCTGGACTGGGGGCAAGCGCAGGCCGAAAAGGAAACTCCTGCAGAAGTCTATACGCTGGAGGAAGTGCGTCAGCTTTTGCAGCTTGTAAGGCTGTCGAACAGGTAAAACGCTGTAACCGCGGCGACAGCTGCGGAGGATATAAAGAGCATCAGTAAAGGGGAGGAGATGGATATAACTCAAAAATCAGAGCAGTGACCGGTAAGAGGAATGTTAAAAATTATGAGAGTATGAGCAGAGGAAAGGGAGTTGTCAGGATAATGAATAACAGGAAAGAACTAAGCAAAAAAATAGTCAGGACTTTACTGGCTATGTCGGTAGTATATTCAGGAGGGGTGCTTGTTGCTGACAGTATGGCTTCTGCTGCCACGATCACCACGCCGCAAAATTTTGATTATAACAGTACATATTCTAACCAGAATTATAGCTGTAACTCTGTTACATATGGGAAGGCGCAGGTTTTTGATGCTGACCTTGATATCGAGGTCAGCGAAACCGGCAAGGGCGCGTTAAGCCTTGTGATGTCGTCCAATAATTCAGAATCACTAGCACTGATTACCAAGGGAGACGTCCGTCTCAAAGCGGCGGCAGGCGCTTACGCGCTGCTGGCAGGATCGCCTAACTCGGGATCTTCAAGAAATATTATCGTTAACCTTGACGGTGATAAAACGGTGCAGATTATCGGCGATGTTGGTTTGCTGAGATCTTATGATGATGGGATCCTGCTGAATCTTGCTTCAGCAGACTCGTACTGGGCTGGTAAATTAGTTGCTGAAATTGACAGCCCCTATTATACCAACACCTTTGACTTCAGGCTCAGTAACCAGGCTGTCTGGTATGCAGGGCAGGATAGTTTTAACGAAAATAATTTGGGAACAATATCTTTAACATCAGACGGCGGCATCATCGACCTGTATCACAGCCAGCCTGGGGTAGCAAGGGCTGATACTGGCAGCGCCAGGACTTTTACATTGAATGGTATTACTGACGATGCCGGCGGAAGCAGTGGTACGACCTTCCGGATCGGCAGTAATATTGCGGAAGAATGGTCAGATAAGGTAGTGCTGAATGGAGCTGACAGCTACAACGGCAGCAATACCTATAATATCCAGATCGTAGCCGACCCCAGTATCTCTTCGTCTGCGTCTGTCATTGACGTGGCGGCTAAAAAGATCGTGGTGGCGCAGATAGATGGAACGAAGATAACCCAAGATAAAATTACGATCTTAGGCAGTAAATATGAGGGAGCAGAGGTTGCAGCCGGGTTGATGTATGCTGACGTGACGCCGGAAGTGGAATATGACAGTACAGCAGCCAGCGGCACTGGCGGCTATATTATCAAGCAGCTTACTGCAGAAAATTTCCGGGCGATCAATGACGGCGGAAAAGCTTCGGCCCTGACTCTGGCAGAAGTCGGCGCTTCGACAGCCCTGAACATGGCTTCGGCCTGGCGGGCAGAGAACAACGATCTGCTGCGGCGCATGGGCGATCTGCGTAACAGCAGCGACGAAGCAGGCGTCTGGGTAAGGATGTACGGAGGAAAGAACGAAGTTGTCGAAGGCCAGCAGACTGATATGGACTACAAAGCTGTGCAGGGCGGTTATGACTACCAAAGCAACCTGAAAAACGGCAGGCTGTTCACCGGCTTTACTGTTTCCCGTCTGGACGGTGACGTCAGCGGCAGCCGTACTGACGGCGATATCAACTCGACCATGTTTGGCCTGTATGGCAGCTATGTGGGCGATAAAGGGCATTTTGCCGACCTGATCGTCAAATACGGTCGTATCAACAGTGATTTTAACACGCTTAAAGGCGGTAATCGTTATGGTTCCGACTATGGCAGCAACGGTTTCAGCATCACTACGGAATATGGCTACCGTCAGAATCTGAAAAACAACTTCTACATTGAACCGCAGGCCGAGCTGACCTACAGCCGGATCGGCGGCAGCGATTATACCATGAGCCTGAATGACGGCGACGGCGCTAAAGTCAGCAATGACGCTTTTAATTCGCTGATCGGGCGCGTAGGCTTTACGGTAGGCAGGCAGCAGGAACAAAGCAATGTCTACGCCAAATTGTCGCTGGCCCGCGAGTTTAAGGGCGAAGTGGCAACAAGCGCCAGCTATGGCGATGTAACCAGAAGCTATGCAAGCGGCGGCAGTGATACCTGGCTGGAATATGGTATCGGTTTTAACAGTAAGCTGAGTAAAGGCACGAACCTGTACGGAGAGATCGAAAAAACAACAGGCAGCATAATCAAAACAAAATGGCGTGCGAATGTGGGGTTAAGATACAGCTTCTAAACAGTAAATAGAACTATTGGACTTTTGATAAGTTGTTCTTATCCAGTAAGGAGTTTAGCCATGAACGAACAGGTCTATCATTTCGGGTTCGGCGTCGATGCCAATTATGTTAAATATGCAGGGGTGCTGATGACCAATCTTGTTTTGCGGCATCCTGGACAGCAGCTGCATTTTCATCTGGCCTGCGACGGTATCGATGAGACGGATAAACGTCGGCTGGAGGAGTTTGTCCAAAAGTACCGCAATGTCAAAGTGGACGTGTATGATCTGCGCCGGCAGCTGGACGCACTGAAGCCGATCCGCAGTACTGCTCCGTCGCGTCTGAACAGGTCGGTGCTGCTGCGTATCCTGCTGCCGTCATTGGTGCCGCTGGAGGCAAAGCGGTTGGTTTACATGGACGTAGACGTTATTTGCTGCCGCCGTCTGGACGAACTTTTTGCCCTGGACCTGCAGGGGCAGGCCATAGCTGCGGTCAGGGATACGAAAAGTTCTGAAAATGCGGCGGCATTGGGCCTTGCTGGCGGCAAATATTGCTTTGCCGGAGTGCTGGTGATCAATGTAGTGTACTGGCGACAGCAATGTTTGACTGAACATATCGTCAGCTATTATCAGCAGTACAGCGATAAGCTGCTGCTTTTAGAACAGGATGCGTTAAATGCAGTTATCAATGGCGGCTTCACAGAATTGGATAAACGCTATAACTTTTTAATAGAAGTCAATAATCCACTGATGTGTGCTTATCCGGAAGATGTGGCGATCCTGCATTGTGTCAACGAAGCAAAGGCCTGGACAAAAGGCTGTGTGCCGCAGATCTATGATCTGTACTGGCAGTATGTGCGGCAGTCGCCGTGGCATGACCTGCAGCCGGTTGAACCCAATACGGCGAAAGCAGTATTTTTGGCGGCCACGACGGCGGAGCTGCAGGGCGATTATGAGCAGGCACGGAAATATTATGTGGCAGTGATCAACCGGTTTACGGAATATTATAATAACAAAGCGCCGCAGTTATTGCAGGAAGTGCGCCGCGAATGTCTGGCTGCCGTTACTGCCGAAAGGCAGGGCGATAATGCTGTGGCTGTCAGGTGTTATGGGCTGGCGGCGCGGCGTCTTACGGAGCAGTATCTGCGGGATGATCCGGGGCTTGTAGATAGCTGAAAAACAGTTGGATTAAGGTAAAAACAAAAGTACCTGATATGAAGCTTGTTCATATCAGGTACTTGGTTTTGCATGGGGAAGTGGTTGAAAAACTTTGGTTCAGTGCGGGTCAGTTGTTATTTATTGGCTATGAGCCGCCAGAGCAGGCGCAGAAAACCGAATAGTTTGTGATTTTTGATATAGTTTACACCTCCGTAATATTGGCATCAGAGTTTGGGAAACTGCTAATGGCCGTTGCTTTGTTGCAGCAGGGCTTTGCTCAGTTCGTTGAGGCAGCCGGTCAGCTTGTCCAGCCGCTGTTCCATGCGCAGCAGCAGATACCAGCTCAGCACCATGGGGAAACCGAAGTTGCCGACAGCGCTGAAGATTTCTTTGGTATCCATGGGCGTTAGGCCAGCACGGTAACGGTGACGACTTTGATGCGGGCTTCGACAAATTCGGACAGGCCGAGGCCGCCGCTGGTGAGGACGTCGGCTTCGATGATCTTGGCTGCTGCTGCCTGGGCGTCAGCCAGAGAGACGTCTTCGCGCGGGTCGGCGATGCTTAAGGTTTTTTTAGCGCCGTCGCTTTTGGTGAAGATGAGTTCTAAAGTTTTTTCCATGTTTGTTCTCCTTTCCAGCGGGCATAGCTGCCTGCAAAGGCGGCTATGCGCTTAGTTAGTGTCAGTTCCTTGCCGGTTTGTTACAAGCAATGGACTGGCTGGGGTCATTCTGCTTTGTCCAGCTCGGCCTTTTCGGTAACGTAGACGTTAACGACGTCGTGGCTCATCAGTTCGCCGATAGCTTCGGCGACAGCCAGGCACTTAGCGGCATCGGCGTCCAGACGGACGCTGCCGACAGAGGTGGATTTGGTCTGCATGGAGCCCAGAGCGTTGGTGCCGTTTTCTACTTCCATAGAAAGTTTGAGGGACGTAGGATTTTTGCTGACGGTCATATTTTCATCTCCTTTCAGGTTGGATTTTATTGTGCAGATTTCTTCTGCATAGAATGTGAATTTAGGTTTTTGTTTTTTATAGAGCTTTCTTGAAAGAAAGCTCCGCAAAGACTTTTCTCTTTAAATGTTCATTTCTTTTAGCGGTAAAAATTTCTTTAGACTTTCTTGAAAGAAAGTCAACAAAGAACTTAGCGCACTATGGCAAGTCCTGTTTAGCTTTGCTCGCTGTCCGGCTTCCGGGCAACTCGGCATTG
>ERZ791915.484-NODE-484-length-42242-cov-15.268068_pt1 | contig 42242 bp, 38 predicted proteins | sample MGYA00510139_ERZ791915 | MGnify/ENA primary metagenome ERZ791915 (study PRJEB30046, sample SAMN00792117) | human gut metagenome | study: EMG produced TPA metagenomics assembly of the A metagenome-wide association study of gut microbiota in type 2... | reverse complement strand
CATTGACTCAGATGGTGTATTGCTGGGAAATATCCGGGAAATAACGGACAGTTTCGACTACCAGCGGGAGCTTAATCCGAAGATAAAACAGCCTGTCGGGCACATCGCATTGAGTTTCAAGCCGGAAGACAAGGCATTGCTGACAGATGAATTTATGGCTAAAATAGCCCAGGAATATATGGAACTGATGGAAATAAAGAACACTCAGTTCATCCTGGTAAGGCATCATAACACAGACAATCCGCACTGCCACCTGGTCTATAACCGCATCGGATATGATGGCAAGGTAATCTCTTCCCAAAGCGATTACAAGCGTAATGAAATCGCCACAAAATTGCTTAAGGACAAGTACGGGCTGACATATGCGGAGGGCAAGGGCAAGACTAATGTGGAGAAACTCCATGCTTCGGAGCGTGTGAAATACGAAATCTTCAATGCCGTCAAGGCAGCTTTGAAGCATTCCAAAACATGGAAAGAGTTCAACGATTACCTGCTTCGCCGGGGTATCAGGCTGGAATTTGTAAAACGTACCAGGGAGATAAAAAAGCTGGAGGACATACAAGGAATCCGGTTCACCAAGGACGGACAAACCTTCAAGGCTTCGCAAATCAGCCGGGAGTTCAGCTTTGCCAGGCTGAATGCCCAATTGAGTTGGAAGACTTCGGAATCCCAACAGGCATCCGAACGCAAAGTGCAGCAAAGAATACCGGACGGAGGCCATCTTCTGGAAAGTACGGGACCTGGACTGTTCAGTCCAAAAAGCGACACCGCTCCCGAAGAGCCGTTACCTCAGGAAGAACTCTTGCGCAGACGCAGGAAAAAGAAAAGTAGGAAAGGATTCGGGCTGTAGCCAGTCCTTTCCCATTCAACTTATTCATGAACATTAAAATTGCAGGAATATGAAATTGGAAGAATATATCGAGAGCATCTTCGGATGCATGGAAAGAATCGAGAACAAAATCAACGGGCTGTCCTCTCCCTTGCCGGAAGGTAATAGCCCGACAGTTAACAATGAAAAGGAAAAGGATGAGTCCGTGCTGAATGAAGTCCGGAATGGCCATGAGACATTCCGTAAATTGTTGGCTCGCGTGTACGAAGGTCTTGCCGCCATCAAGAACGATATGGTTTCCATGGACAGGAAAAACTCGTCACAGGAAAGACTTGGACAGGTCTTGTCTGAAATGCGTAATGAACAGCGTCAGCACCAGGAGAAAGTGGAAGCCTTGTTTTGTGAGACCAATGACACAATCAGAAAGAATGCCGTCAAGACAAGCAACATCAACCATCATTTCAGCCTGAGTATAGAATCCCCTTACACTCTTTGGAGTTTTTTCGTGATGTTTGCAACAATCGTGGTCTTGTCCGTGGCTCTCTATTTTTCGGTGAGAACTGACAATGTACAGGCCGATAATGATCTGAAGTACCGTTATGTCAAGATGAAAGGAGATGCTACCCCCGAGCAACTTGTGAAACTAGAGAATCTCTTTGGACCGAATCGGGATAACGGACTGATCAAGCAGATGCGTGAGGACGTGGAGGCCTACGAGGAAGCGGTACGGAGACAGGCCACCCTGATCGAACAGGTACGGCTGAAAGAACAGGCTGCAAGAGAACTGGACAGCAAGGCGAAGTCCATCAAGGACAAGTCAATTAAAAAGTAAGCTTACGGCCAGTGTTAAGATAAAAATTAGACTTTATACAGCCATATAGCTCTTTCATTTATACTAATACTTCCCTGAAAGATGGGGCTTATATTTAAATAAAAGAGCCATAATACTGCCGTAGATAAAAAGTGTATATGTAATCAATCTTCTATACAAAATGGAAAAATCGGAGTATGCTGTTACAGTACCGAAGTTGAAAGAAACGCCAAATATCATGTAAATATCACATTTTACAGGTATTGGTTATCAGGCAATTACGAGCAGCGATTAGGCCGTTTTTCTTTTAAGATCGGAGCATGCTGTTACACTCCGCTCAAAACAGCCCAATAATGCTAGCTGAATCGGAGTATGCTGTTACAGTTTTGATGAATTTATTATCTTGAAGGAAAATCCTTCAAGACTATGGCTACTCAACCTAAAAAAATGAATATCATCAAGCAGGTCCTTACGGGTCACAAAAACGGATTGTCGGTCAGGAGAATGGCCGAAATGTACTCAATGAGTCCTACAACTGTGCAGCGCTATCTCAAGATGGCCAATGAAGACTCATTAGGTGTCGATGGTCTCTTGAAGTTGGAGGACCCCGAGTTGAACCATCGGTTCAATGGCGGAAATCCAGCCTATTGCGATGAGCGCTTTGAGGACTTCAAGAAACGACTTCCTCATTTTGAGCAGGAGCTTAAAAAGCCGCACATGACAACACATCTTCTTTGGGAAGAATACCGCAAAGACCTTCCTGAAGGTTACGGGTTGACCTAATTCCGTTTCCATCTGAGACAGAATGTGGTAGCAGTGAAACCTTCCACAGTGCTCAAGATGTTGCACCAGCCTGCCGGGAAGATGTATATTGACTTTGCCGGCGACAGGATGAGCTACGTCGATATGGAAACCGGCGAGGTTGTTCCTGTAGAGACGTTTGCTGCGGTTCTGCCATGCTCCGGTTACACCTTTATTACCTGTATTCCGTCGCAAGGCATAGAACATTTTCTTGGAGCTGTGGATGCCGCCATACGATTCTTCGGAGGCGCACCGCGCATCCTGGTACCAGACAACCTGCGTTCGGCCGTAAAATCCTTCGACAGGTGGTCTCCCGGTCTGACGGACGGACTGAATGACCTTGCCACGCATTACGGATGCTGCGCGCAGCCTGCCAGAGTAAGGCGCCCCAAGGACAAGGCCTTGGTCGAAGATGCCGTGCACAAGAGTTACAAGCGCATATACGCTCCGTTGCGGAACCGTCTCTTCCATTCCTTGCAGGAACTTAATACAGCAGTGGGAGAACTGCTTGAGAAATACAACAGCCGACGCATGCAGGGATGCGACTACTCGCGGGTAGAACGCTTCCTGGCTGTTGAGAAACCCGAGTTGCTCCCGTTACCCGGAGAACGTTACCAGATGAAACGGCATGCCTTGCTTACAGTCGCTCCGAACTGTTTTGTGCAGCTAGGAAGGGAACGGCACCACTACTCTGTCCCCAGCCGTCTTATAGGCAACAAGGTGGAAGTCATCTTTACGGATACACAGGTCAGGATCTATCATGACGGCAACTGCATTGCGACCCACATGCGTTCATTCAAACACGGTGGTTACACCTGGGTAAAGGAGCATCTGCCTTCACAGACACAGGCTTATTACGGGTACTCCCCGCAGTACTTCATAGACAAAGGATCCAAGTATGGGCCTATGGCTAAGCATGTCCTGCGTGAGCTCTTCTCTGCCACTGACAGACCCGCAGAAGTGTATTACCGCTCCGCGCAGGGCATCCTGGCTCTCGCCCGTGAGACAGAGCCTGAGCTTTTTCTTCTTGCGTGCAAGATATCCGTCCAGTACGGAAAATGCAACTATCCATTCATCAGCAATCTGGTGAAGTCCAAATGCCAGGGATACCTGATGCGGCAGGAAAAGGATGCAGAGTATCAAACATCCACCTTGCCATTGCATGAGAATATCAGGGGAGCGCAAGCTTACAAGTAATATATTATTATATCACCATAAAACGGCACAACAATGGAAAAAATCTTATCAGACCTCAAGGCTATGCGGTTGCCAGGAATGGCCCAGACATGGCAAAACCTCATGGAGGCTCACAAAATCAACTCAATCTCAATGGCTGACGGAATACGCATGCTCATCCAGGGGGAAAACGACATGCGTATGTCCAACCGTACGCACCGGCTCATCAAGAATGCCCACTTCCGTTATACAGTAGCGCTGGGTGAAATAGCCGCCGATTCGGCACGCGGCATAGATCAGTCACTGCTTAATGAGGTTGCCACATGCGATTACATCAGACATGGCTATCCCATCATCATTACAGGTCCTACAGGTACAGGCAAGAGCTGGCTGGCTTCAGCTCTTGGCCACCATGCCTGCCTATGTGGATACAAGGTTCGCTACTACAATGTGATGAAACTTTTCGAGGAGCTTACAATGGCCCGCATAGAAAGCAGGCTTCCTAAACTCTTCGAACGGCTTTCTCAGTATGACCTGCTGATACTCGATGACTTTGCCATAAAGAAGCTAACCGCAGAACAGGTACTCGACCTGATGGAAATCATAGAAGACAGACACGGAAACAAATCTACCATCTTTGCAAGCCAGTTGCCCGTAGCAAACTGGTATGAAACGCTCGATAGTAATGTCTCCGCAGCGGATGCTATCTTGGATAGAGTTGTAAATACCGCATCGAGATTTGCATTGAAAGGAGATAGTTTAAGAAAAAAAAAATATATCTGGAATAACGGCATAAAAGGCACAGAAATGCGCTGAATGGCTTAATATAAAAGCGTTTATGAAGCAAAACGATGCCAAAGGAAAAAATGAGGTAACGCAAAGGAAAGCGGAATATTGAAGAAGAACGGTCTCCAAATCATTACCCGCTGAAACGTGATTTTTAACACATGGCACTGAAAGTTTCTCCGTATGGCTTCGATTGGCTTACATGGTCTAACTCGTTGAGTAGTAACTTTGCAAACAAAAAAACGAGTATGGCAAGAAGTACATTCAAAGTGCTGTTTTATGTGAACGGCAGCAAGGAGAAAAACGGCATTGTACCCATCATGGGACGGGTGACAATCAACGGGACTGTGGCGCAGTTCAGCTGTAAGCAGAGCATCTTGAAAACGCTTTGGGACGTGAAGGGAAACAAGGCGAAAGGCAAAAGTGTGGAGGCACGAAACATCAACCTTGCCCTTGACAACATCAAGGCACAAATCATCAAGCATTATCAAAAGTTATCCGACCGTGAAGCGTTCGTGACAGCGGAGATGGTGCGCAACGCCTATCAGGGTATCGGCAGCGAGTATGAAACACTTGTCAGGGCATTTGACAAGGACTGCGCCAACTTCCTCAAACGTGTGGGCAAGGACCGTACCATCGGCACATATAAGGTGATGGTGCGTTCGAGGAACTATGTGGCGGCTTTCATCAAGTCGTTCTACAAGCGTACCGATATGTCTATGCTGGAACTCACACCCGATTTCATCAAGGAGTTTGCGGCATACCTCACGAATGAAAGAGGACTGAAGAACGCCACGGTATGGCTTCATTGCATGTGGCTGAAAGGAGTAGTGATGCGTGCACACTACAACGGACTGATACCGAGAAATCCGTTTGCGCAATTCCACATCAGTCCGAATGTGAAAGAGCGTGAGTATCTGACCGAGGACGAGATAAAGACCATCATGAAGCACGAGTTTGAAAGTCCCACCCTCACGCTGGTACGCGACCTTTTCATCTTCGCCTGCTTTACGGCATTGAGTTTCGTGGATATGAAAGAACTTACCACAGACAACATCGTAGAGATAAACGGTGAGAAATGGATTATAGGCAAGCGGCATAAAACCGATGTTCCGTTCCAAGTGAAACTGCTTGATATACCTATGCGGATAATCGAACGGTACAAGAACCGTTCGGAGGACAAATCCGTATTCGGGAAAATCAATTACTGGACGATGTGCAAGCAACTGAAAAAAGTCATACAGGAATGTGGCATAGAGAAGCAAATCTCCTATCATTGCGGACGCCACACCTTCGGAACATTGGCACTGACAAAGGGAATGCCAATCGAGAGCGTGAGCCGTGTATTGGGACACACGAACATCGTCACGACCCAAATCTACGCAAAGATAACCACACAGAAACTTGACAATGACCTGACTATGTTCGGCGATAAACTGAGCAAGACGTTTAACGGTATAACAATGTCATGAGAATGGAAAGAAACATCATAATAGTAAATGAATCCGGCAGTATCATCATGCCGGAGAATATCGCCAGCATTTGGATGAGCGAAGCGGAATTGGTGGAGTTGTTCGGGGTAATTGCCCCGACACTCCGTGCCGCCATCAGAGCCATATATAAAAGCGGAGCATTAAAAGAATACGAGGTTCAGAAGTATATCCGGCTGGAGAACGGCTATAATGCTGATGTATTCAGTTTCACGATGATAGTCGCGCTTGCTTTCCGCATTGACAGTTTCGGAGCGGAGCAGGTGCACAATGCCATACTAAAAAGGTTGTACTTGCGAAAAGAGAAAACAAGTATCTTCTTTTCGCTGGGCAGTAACGGAACGAAAATGTCTAATTATCAGGCATAAGATATATAAATATGACGACATGAAGTAGTGAGACCTATGCGTATTCCCATTGCCAACAATATATTTGTTCGATTACATGAATAGGCTTATTGCCATTCATACGTATGACCACGACACGCCCGAAGAAGCAAACATTTAATGGACGCTTCTTCGGGCTTATTTTATATGCTCCTTACCTGTTTCCCGTGCAATTCACAGCAAGTTTTTCCTTCCGTGTAAATTTTGCGCCGTTCTGCTGTGATTTGCTTATCAGGCTTTCGCGTGACTTGTCGTAGTTTTGCACACAGTTAATTATTAACGGTTTAAGCGAAATGTAAATGGCAAAGACAAAGAAAGAGAAGGAGGAGTTTATCCGGGTGGGTACGACCCTCTACAAGTTAGTGAACCAGCCCCGTCTGAACGGCGGCTACGTGAAAAAGCGTATCGTGTGGAACAACGAGACCCTGCGGCAGGACTACGGCAAGGACTATCTCGCCACTGTGCCGAAGTATGACGGCTTCTGCACTGTTCCCGACCATGTGGACTACCGTCCCGTGGTGGACAAGTTTCTGAACATCTATGAGCCGATAGACCACCAACCCAAGGAGGGCGATTTTTCGCATATCCAATCATTGGTACGGCATATCTTCGGGGAGCAATACGAGTTGGGGATGGACTATCTCCAACTGCTCTATCTGCAACCCGTACAGAAACTGCCTATCCTGCTGTTGGTGTCTGAGGAACGCAACACAGGCAAGAGCACGTTCCTGAACTTCCTGAAAGCCGTGTTTCAGAACAATGTGACCTTCAACACCAACGAGGACTTCCGAAGCCAGTTTAATTCAGATTGGGCAGGCAAGCTGCTCATCGTGGTGGACGAGGTGCTGCTCAACCGCAGGGAGGACAGCGAAAGGTTGAAGAACCTCAGCACCACACTATCCTATAAAGTGGAAGCCAAAGGCAAAGACCGTGACGAGATAGCGTTCTTCGCCAAGTTCGTGCTATGCTCCAACAACGAGTATCTGCCCGTAATCATAGACGCAGGGGAAACACGCTATTGGGTGCGCAAGATAAACCGCCTGCAATCCGATGATACAGACTTCCTGCAAAAGTTGAAGGCGGAGATACCCGCCTTTCTCCATTTCCTGCAACACAGAACCCTATCCACCGAAAAAGAAAGCCGGATGTGGTTCGCCCCGTCATTGCTGCATACCGAAGCCTTGCGGAAGATTATCCGCTGCAACCGTAATCGGTTGGAGATAGAGATGCACGAGCTTATACTTGACATCATGGAGAGCGTAGGCACAGACACCTTCTCGTTCTGTTATAACGACATCCTTCTTTTGCTGGTACACTCGCAGGTAAAAGTGGAGAAGCACCAGATACGGAAAGTATTGCAGGAGTGCTGGAAACTTACCCCTGCATCCAACGGACTGACCTATACCACCTATCAGTTCAATTACAATCGGGAGTGTCGGTATGAGCCTATAAAGAGGGTCGGGCGTTTCTATACCGTCACAAGGGAACAGCTTGAATCTCTGTAATCTCTTTCTTTTTTTGTTGAATTGTTGAATAGGGATATAACCATGCTGAAAATAAACAACATACACTCTCAACAAATACTCAACAATCGAAAAATAATGTTGAGGAAGGAACGGCAACCGTTTGTCGGATTCCCTATTTGTGAGTGGTTTGTTGAGAAGATGTTGAGAATATAAAGCATTAACATACAAAGTAATACGCACGCCATTCATCAAATCAACGTTTTTACAGTCATCATCAAATCCGTAGAAATAATACATCATGAACATCCAGGAAGCAAAACAAATCAGAATCGCAGACTATCTGCAAAGTCTGGGCTACACGCCCGTAAAGCAGCAAGGCAACAGCCTTTGGTACAAATCCCCGTTCCGTCAGGAAACGGAAGCCTCGTTCAAGGTAAACACCGAACTCAACCAATGGTCCGACTATGGACTGGGAAGAGGCGGCAACATCATCGCGCTGGCAGAGGAACTATATGCGTCCGACTATGTGCCTTATCTGCTTAATAAGATAGCGGAACAGGCTCCACACATCCGTCCCGTATCTTTCTCTTTTCGCCAGCAAGCATCCGAACCGAGTTTCCAACAGTTGGAGGTAAGAGAGCTTACCCATCCGGCATTGCTCCGCTACTTGCAGGAACGGGGTATAGACACCGATTTGGCGAGGTCGGAATGTAAGGAACTGCACTTCATCCATAACGGCAAGCCCTATTTCGCCATCGGTTTCCCGAATGTGGCAGGAGGCTATGAGGTGCGCAACCGTTTTTTCAAGGGCTGTATCGCACCGAAAGACATCAGCCATGTCCGTCAGCAGGGAGAGCCGAGAGAAAAATGTCTCGTGTTTGAGGGTATGATGGACTACCTGTCATTCCTCACGTTGCGGATGAAGAACTGCCCGACCATGCCGAACCTTGACGGGCAGGATTACATCATCCTCAATTCTGTTTCCAATGTTTCCAAAGCCATAGATGCGCTGCACGGGTACGAGCGCATCCACTGCTTGCTCGACAATGACGAGGCAGGTAGAAATGCCTACTTGGAGTTGGCAAAAGAGTTCAGCGGACATATCCGTGACTTCTCCGACAACTACAACGGGCACAAAGACCTGAACGATTACCTCTGCGGAATCCGCCGAGAATTAACCGTTAATCCACCGCCAAGAACCATCGTAAAACCCAAGAAGAAAGGGCTGGGATTATGACATCTTTAATAAGAAAAACGGGAGTTGTTCGAAATTCATTCCTTAAGGATTGGGAGGTAGCAAGTTTGTGTTTCGGGTGTACCGAAACCACTTGCTACCCACCATCCATGTTGAAGGAGGTGGCATCCCGTTGGTCTATATAGTATAATCACTAACGTAATGTAACAAATAAAATATGGAACAGAACAAGGAACGTAACAAGGGAGGTCGTCCCAAGAAAGAAGCGACCGAGAAACTGAAATACCGTGTCGCGGTGAAGATGGCGACAGCCGATTACTTTCGTCTGCTGACACGGTCGCATGAGGCAGGCGTATCGCCGAGCGAGTACATGAGAGAATGTTTGTGCAACGGTCATGTGAAGGAACGGCTGTCCGAAGAACACGCCGGATTCATCCGCCAGCTCTGTGGCATGGCGAACAATCTCAACCAGCTTGCGCACAAGGCTAACGCCGGAGGCTTCCATGACGAGAAGTGGGATTGCAAGGTGGCGGTGGCAAGGATTCACGAACTGATAACCAAGATAGGGATATGATGGCGAAAATCGTAAAGGGAAGCGACTTCAAGGGTGTGGTGGACTACATCCTTGACAAAGGCAAAGCTACGCAGTTGGTGGCACAAGAAGGCTTGTTCTTGGAAAACAGGGAAACCATCGCCATGAGTTTCAATGCCCAGTCGCGGATGAACGGCAAGGTAGCCAAACCTGTCGGACATATCGCATTGAGTTTTTCCAGAGAGGATGAGCCACGACTGACGAACCGCATTATGGCAGGTATTGCGCTTGAATACATGGAACGAATGGGAATCAAGGACACGCAGTTTTTCATCGCCCGGCACTTCGACAAGAAACATCCGCACGTGCATATCGCCTTCAACCGCATTGACAACAACGGCAACACCATTTCGGACAGGCACGAGCGTCTGCGCAGCACCCGTATCTGCAAGGAACTGACCTTGAAATACGGCTTGCACATGGCAAATGGAAAGGACAATGTAAAGCGCAACCGCCTGAAAGAGCCGGACAAGACGAAGTATGAGCTTTACGACATCCTCAAAACGGAAGTCGGCAGGTGTGGAAACTGGAATATACTTGTCGCCAACCTGAAACGGCATGGCGTGGATGTATATTTCAGCCACAGAGGGCAGACTGACGAAATACAAGGCGTGGTCTTCACTAAGAACGGCTATCGCTTCAACGGCTCCAAAGTGGACAGGCGTTTCAGCTATTCCAAGATTGACACTGCTTTGCAGCGTAACAGACGAGAGGAACGTATGGGAATGACTGCCAAAGCGCATGAAGCTGCTACACCAAGCGCACTATCCGGCACGGCACAAAGCGAGTTATTCAATGGCTCTTTGGGATTGCTGAATGGCGGTGGCTCATCTTATAACGCTGCTGATGCGGAAGCCAATCAGGAAATGGCAGAAATACTTCGTAGAAGGAAGAAACGCAAACGGGGATTGGGATTGTAAAAATCAACATAATTCTAAAGTAGAAGTCGGATTATTCACTATAATTTGCTGGATTATCACGACTTTTTTATAATTTTGCAAACGGATTGAGGAAACTCATTTCCAAGATATAAGAGAAAACGAAGAAGCGTTATGCTTATCTTGTACTTGAAAACGTAGGAAATTTTCAAATTGGATACAAGGATAGCATAGTGGTTCTCACGCTATAGCGTGGGCTGCTATTGCTACATCTGTATCCAAGGTTTCCTACGACCTTCAAGTAAGAGTGTGGCATAGGGTTCACGCTCTTTGCTAATATATATAATAAGAGTACATAAAACAAAGATTAGATGGTTGACAAAAAGATTACATGCCCATTTTGTGGTAAAGATATCACGAACGATTATCGCATATCTCGCACCATACCGCAAGAGGAAACAGCTCGAAGAGAATTTTCTACAGGCCATACTTGGGCTGGCGGTTATCTTAAAGAAACTAAATATATTCGCAAATTTGAAGTACTTTGCTGTAAAGATTGTTATGATGAGTATATTAAATATGAAGCAATAACTGATAAAATGGCTTCATTTGCAATTCCGATAGGATTTGTTGCTGGAATTGTTTATACAATCTATATGAGGTATTTTAAAAATAATATGGACTTTAGTTTTGGTGGACTGATAGCCTGTATTATTGGAGGAATCCTTGGAGTATTTGTATTTTCAATACCTACAATGATTGTAAATCTTGCACATCGCAAGAAAGTATCCTATAAGCGAGCAAAACAATGTAATGCAAATCTTGGCTAACAAGGGATAATGAACTACAGACCAATTTCTTTTTTATTAGGAGCAGGTTTTTCTGCTCCAATGGGGTATCCAATTGGGAACGTGCTGAATGAAAGTCTACAAAATTTTCATAAGTTCAATGTTTGTGTATCACCTGATGGAAAAATGTTTGCTATAGATAAAGAATCAAAGCAAACATTTTATGGAAATCCATACACTATATATCTGAATTGTTGTATTAAATTAATTGAGGAGTATTCAAAAGAGAATAATTTTGATTATGAAGAGTTTTTTGAATTTCTCGCTCAGAAAAAATATCTAAGCATACCTCAATATCGAGAATTATGCAGTTCTTTTATCACAGAAACTGTATCCTTAGATTATATATCTTCAAATATTGAGGATATATATAATCAAATGGTATCGTACCTTTTGAAGGATGGAGACAATATAGTATGGTATGATAATCAGCCATACCATATTGGCAAAATAGACAAATACGATGGATTTTTGAGCCTATTAAAAGATTGGGCGTATAATCGAATCACTCATATTCATACATTGAACCATGATATGCTTTTTGAATCCTTTAATAGGACTGATTATATTTCAGGAGATATTTGTGATGGTTTTGAAGAACTTGGTTCAAACTATTATGGGAAATTAGAATTAGCGGATGGAAGAACATATAATGTAAGATTAGAACGATTTACAGCCAATTACACAAAGAATATACGATTATATAAACTTCATGGGAGTTTAGACTATGTCTTATATCATAAAACTGCAAACGATGGCATTTCGCTTATTCCCGAACAATATGTAAAAATTAAGTATGGCATTGGTTATGATGGATTGATGCGTGATACCGGTAGTACTGAAAAATATGAGGAATATCCTTTTGCATACCATGCAAATTTCTTAACAGGCACCACTTCTAAAATCAAAAAATACGAAGACCCATTTCTTTTCAAGCCTCTATTCAATTTATTCAAGAAAAATCTTGAGAAATCAGAAATGCTTATAATTATAGGATATGGATGCAAGGATAGTGGGATAAACGATATAATCAAAAAACACTTTAAAGGAGATAAGATATTCATCGTTGACCCTTATTGCGATAAAAACAAGACTGTGAATGAATTTGCTATGCGTGTTGGTGCAAAAATAATCAAAACTCAGATGTCTGATTTGCGAATTGAATGCTTTATGGATTAAGTTCATTAGATAAATACCTGAGGATAAAACATATATTCCTAACCAAATTTATACCTAAAAAACATAGGTTAGTTTAATGCATTTCCGATTTTTATTGCTACCTTTGCATCAAGACGAGTGACAATGATAGCAACTCGCAGCAGAACGTAGAAATAGACACGGTTGCCAAATCATTACCTCATTTTTACCTTATCCTCTGAAACGCCTACAAATAAAGAGGTTATAAAAATCTTCCAGAATTAAACAATAACTTTGCCTCGTCAGAACTGTAACAGCATGGCCGTTTTTGCTGTAACAGTCTGCTCCGTTTTTACCATACAAAATTCGTAATCAGATAAAAATATATCAGATTTTATATACTTTCGCTTTTTGAAGAGTAGATTTAAAGGACTTTTAAAGAGGCGTATCATTACTCAATACAAAGCTTGATACGCCTTTTCTTTTAGAATGTTCAATTTTAATATTTTGCACACTATCATGTTCCATATAATGTTGGTTAATATCTGCTCTGTTATATATGTGATCATTAAAAGTATAATTTTATATGCAATCGCAATGCACAGAGCGATATTTATTGAGACATTTCTCAATTTTAGTCTTAATGCTCATTCTGTATCTATCTGGAGCTAGGACTTCAACATCAGGTCCAAAAGCTAGAATTAATTGGTCGAGTTCTCGTGTTGGTATTACTTTAATAGTAACTATGCACTTGTATTCATCAATAATTTTCTGTGAGGTGTGCAGTGGCTTTGAAACAATGTATTTAAATCGTTCTGAACTAAATTGCAAAATAATTGTTTCGGCTTCCTGTACTTCATAAGGCACCGATACCCCTACAATATCATCAAAGTAAGAGTTGAAATCCACAAGATCATTTTTACAGAATGGAACATCACTTCTAGTTATCCCTTCAATTCGGTCAAGGGCTCGGTTGACAATATAATCTTTCCCATTAATACGTCCGAATATGAACCATCTGTTATTATATTGTTTCATATAATATGGATGAAGCACATTCGTTGAACTAATGCCTGCGTGTGTTGTGTAGCTTACTTCGAGGGGCTGGTGATTGATTGTTGCGTCTATGAGAGTTGAAAGGTATTCAAGCCCTTTTAAACATGAGTTACACTGAAATGAAATAAGATTTTCTCTATCCGATTTTACTCCAAAACGAAGTTCTAGATTGGAGATAACATCTTCAAGCCAAGCATTACCAGTAACTCCACGATATTTACTAAGCATTTCAATTATCGAGCGTAAAGAGTTAACCTCGGTAACCGATAGACCATTCTGGAAGATTGAATAGTTTGGCTCAGAATATCTGTAGTAGCATTTCTTTCCTCCAAATGGTTTGGCATCAAGATAGATGTTATCGGGTAGCATCTTTCTTATGGCATTTAAGTCACCTCGTAACTGACGCAATTTGATGGTGGAGTCTGAACCTTCCAATTCATAAAGATGATTGTTGACTATTTCAAGGAGATCTTCGATAGTATATTTCTTATTCCAATCACTGAAGCATCTGTCCAGCACTTGATAACGATACTGAGCGTTTCTATTTTCTGACATTGTTAGAGTTGCTTATATGAGATGGTGTAAAGTATTCCGTTTCCTATCTGCTGTTTGTTGAACAGTTCGAGATCTATATTCCAATCTTCTCTGAAATCGCGGTCGGTACATTCAGCGTTATCTCTTCCAAATGGTGCCCATCCTTTTGCTATACCTGCGTCTGGACGTATACAGATTTCTGCATTATCCGCTTTAACCGTCAGACACCGTTCATGCTCAACATAACCTGTATCTTGAATTTCCGGTTCTATCCCGGTCAGTTCAAATATAGCATCCTTCAGGAAATGATTTCTCTTCTTACCGTTGGTAAAATCTTTTATAGCATTTACTGCCATATCTGGGTCATTAATTGAGACGATATTTGTGACAATAACTTTAATTGATACCAGAACTAAATCTGCTTCATTCTTCAGACTGGAAATCATTTTTGCCAAAAGCATACAGCCTAAGGGCGTTTTTAGGTATCTATCAGAATATTCAATAGAAACAGCCTTGCCTCGTAGGTTAGATATTATTCTATTCCAATTACCAGTTTCCGGAGCTTTCAGAGAATCAAAAAAACGACCCAACGAGCTGTGTTCTCTTATTCTATATTCGAACATAAAGGAAGAATCGTCCGATGAAAAGGCGCTCAACAGTTGCATTCTATTTATGTCGGCATAGGACAATGAATTTGGCTGTGTGGTTATGAATACATCTCCACTTCCCCAATTCTTAGAATAGGATGTATCAATATTTTTTCCAAAGTATGTTTTGACGATTCCGTCATTCATAATCACGACCATCAACGGAAATAATCCTGTCGGCAGTGTGTTTTCAAGACATTTAAAGTTGGTTTTAAATACCTCCGCAATTAAAGTTGCACTGTCTGCTGACGAGAGCGATTTTACATCTGGTACGCTTGGCAGTATAAAGGCAACGTCAACTCCTTCTAGAGATAGTTCTGTGAGAATTTTTTTAAATGGGAATGTTTCCGCATCCCATTGAGAAATGTTGTCGTTGACAAATATTCTGATACCAGAGATGTCCTTGTTCCGTGTGAGCTGATAAAACTCGGTCGTGATGTCTGATGTCACAACATGAGAATCAGGCATTAAATAAATAATTTCCTTTGGGGCAACACGGGCCTTGACTTCCTGTCTTAACCATTCTAGAGCCTTAGGCCGGTTAAGATAGTTCGTATACCATTGCGATCTGCGATCTATAAGGCACTTCGTGCAAGACCGTTCACAGTCGCATCTTTCAAGAGTCTCCAAAGCCATTTTTAGGACTTCATCTTTATATTCTCGGAAGAGCAATGAATAACCTGCACCACCGAGAGCAGTATCATATATGAAAATAGAATGATTTATGCCATCATAGCCGAATTCAATTTCTCCATCGTTGACACCGAGCAGCTCCGTGAGTTTACGGCTAAGAATCACGCCGAGAGAATAGAGTGTCTCAGTGTCTTCTACCAGATTGTTGTCTTTGTCATAAAACTTGATCTCAACAAAGTCAGTCTGGTATCTTCCGACCAACAACACATGACGTCTTACTGCAGCACCGTCATTTTCGCCACCGGGACAAGAGGTCGAAGCTAGAAGATGTTTATGGTGCGACAGCATCCGCTCTGTGGTGTCTGGTGATTTTTCTGATTTCATTCTACCGCAATAAGGACAGAAAGCATATCCATACCCATTCGTTCCTTTATTATAAAAGAGAATCTCAGACCTTGGCGTTGAACAGCGGATAGACATTTTTGCAGAATTTGTCTTCAGAAGCCAGGCATCCATTTCAAGCAAAATAGGCTGAATGAAATTCATACTGCCGAGAGAGTCCATTTTTCGAGTCGGGGTCGAATCCCATGCTACGGAGAACGCAGCAGGTTCAACGACCTCTGTAAAACGCTGATCTGTCGATAGTGAGATGTCCTTTATGCCATGCATAGTTCCATGCCGACCGCACTTGGGACAATCCGTCTTAGCACTTCCATAGATAATAGTTGTATAACCACAATGAGTGCAATTCTGTATGATATACCTTGAAGTGCTGTCATCGTATTTTGTCTTCAGACGAATACCATTGGTCTCATAGACCCATTCGTTTTTCACTACTGGATTACCGGGAGCATAAGAGGAGATGGCCTGACTTATATGCAATGTCGGTGAGTTACCGTCAACCTTTTCCTTACCGCCTAGCAGACACTCAACTAGTCCTAAGGGTAAACCTGCACTTGGCAGAAAAGAATTTTCAGCAAGATATGACAACATCGAGGTCTTAAAAAAATTTTCCTCTTGTTTCTCTATAGCTTTAATAGCATTGGTCGTTCCTGATTCATTCTTCAGAGATTCAATCGCCTTTGCAAGAGCTCCTTTATGAGCATCAAAGACATTGTAAACAGCAACTATGTCTTTTTTGACTACTTGTGCGACATCCGCCAATGTTATCTGAGCGAGACTTGTTCCCTTGATTAATTTTAAATATGGTTCTTGAAGACGTTCAACCTTTCCGCTGATTACACTATCAATATAATTTAGAAACTTATCAAAGAAAGACATCCCTTCTGCCGTGACAAAAAAATCCCTAAGAGTTGCCGTAACCCTGATTCCCCCTTGATCTGCTACAAAGGATGCGAATACCATCGCATTAACATGACGTTGAATCAACTGACGGCTTTCCAATTTTAACAATGGAGTTTCTGTTACATGTGTAATCGGATAATCTGGATTGTTCCATGTATGAGTTCCAATAGGATTGGGAGCACAAACAGTTAAAGCCAAGGCTTTAGTTTCACTTCTTCGTCCTGCACGTCCCGTACGCTGAAGGTAATTTGACGATTTTGGCGGCACATTATTCATGACGACTTCTGTAATACCACCAATATCGACCCCCATCTCCATTGTTGTTGAGCAAGAAAGAATATTGATTTTCCCCTCATTAAACTCTCTTTCGTATCGGTCAAGATCTTCTGACGATTGCTGAGCTGAATGTTCAGCCGATATAAAAATCGGTTTTGAAGCAAATACTCTGGAGTTCATAACCCCGAACACACCAGCAGCCTTTTGTTCAGAGAAGTTCTTCTCAATCCATTCCATGACATTCTTTTCTGTCTGATCCGCAGACTTGAATGGGAAAAGCGGATTTACAAACTCCGTCTTGATTTTGAATCTATCGAAATTTTCACGACTGATGTAACCGTTCATTCTTGGGCTATAGCCACAGAACGGCGCATCTATAATAACATTGTCAACAGGACAGAGATAACCTTTTTCGATAAGTTGCAGCTTAACTTTATCCCCCATGAGATCGAGCATATATCCTTGATTTTCTACATCTGTTGCTTCAAGAACATTTTGTTTCAGGAAATCCCATGCGGCATCAAGTATTGAGTTGATGTCAGCAATCTTTATTTGATTGATTTGAGAAATATCATCATAATCTAGAACTGCACACAGAAGAAGAACGAGTCTATTCTGATTCTCATTAATACCTTTTGAACTTACATTGACTTTAAACCATTTCGATACAGGGCTCCCATTCTTCCTCAGTTCTGAATTTGAAGGATATATAGGAGAACAGTACTTATTTTGTGTAAGGTAATCTTTATAAGCTCCAGAAAGCATATAATGACGACCTCCACGAATGACATAATCCATACAGATCTTGAGAAAATTCTGCCAGTCGGTGTCTGTACATCTTTTCTGAAGGAGTGCTGGGCATTTCGCATTTTTAAGTGCTGGATAGACAAGACGTACGAATCCCATCGTTTCCAATGAGTTCGCCCGTTTAGGAATCCATCCGAATTGGTCGACAAGAAGTGCTTTCAGATAGTCCGTTGCATTCTCGAAATTTTTTCTGCCACGTGCTTTATCAACATGTTCATACAACTTCTTGAAATTTGAGTCATTTTCAAGAGACTGGCTTATTTGCCCCCATGATACCTCCTCTGGATTGGGGATTACTGGTATGCCATTCTTTTTTTTTTCAAGTTGTTTAAATTTTTCAAAAAGTAAGGTCGGAAGATGTTCCCGAATACTCAGATATGCATTGTATTCTGCTTCCTCATCAGGAGTCAGACCACCAGGTTTCACATCATTCAAACGCATATCGGCAAGTTTATGAAAAATGGAAGCTCGAATCCATGAACGTTCTACATCCTGATTAAGTCCCATTGCAGAACGTGCAGACCCTTGACGGCTATCGGTAAATGTTATATACTTTCGGCCTTCATATACAACGTCTGCGTCATTACTGTCAATGGGTTCGGCATTATCAAGAAGCAATGTTGCTAAAGTACGTCCAATTTGAGTAGCACTTATTCTGAGATAATCAAGGTTTTTAAACTCGCTGAGATTATTGCCACAATGAGGACAAAGAACATGATTATCTCCTGAGTGTCGAAGAGATTGATATATTACAGGAATACTTTCTTCACTTTTTAAAGAAGTAAAACACTTGTTGCTTCTATTGTCTTCAGGGACAAGTTCTATTTTACCATTCTGATGATTGAAGATGTGATATGTTCTATTCGCATTTTTCCTTAAACATGCTTTCTTCGGAATGGCGAAAAAGAAGCGAGAAAAGCCATCCGCCTCATTTTGCTCAACATCTTCTATATTTCCCATATCTTCCAAATCAATGAGATCTTCCTTTTGCTCATAGAAAAGACTCTTGTCAAGATCAATTACATTGGTGTGCATCCTAAATCCCTTAGTTGTGTTTGTTTCACCCACTATAATGGGAGAGCCGCAAGACGAACATGTAGCAAGTTCCAGCATCTTTGATTTACAAACTGGACAATTCATATTTTGATATGTTGTCAGACTTCCTATCGATAATCTATATCCCTTATGACGTTGACAATCAGGATTGGTGCAAACATACACTCCACTTATCGATCTAACAAATAAATGAGCACGTGTTGGCAATAAAGCTCCAAGGCCGCCTCAATTCCAAAATCTTCTAATCGATACGCATTTTGGGCAAGAGTCTCCTTTAAGTTTGTATATTCTTCCTCGGTTAATTTAAGTTTCCAAAGGGGCATATCTGGGGTTATGGACGGTCTGTTACGAGCATCCAAAATCCTCATCAAAACAACATGCTGTTCACTATTGCATATATTAACCATGTTCTAAAAATCAATTGGTTTATAATCTTTTGTAAAGATAGCGCAATTCTGTGCAATCACAATGCACAGTAAACAAAAAATTCAAGATAGATACATTTCTTTCAATATATTTATAAATGACTTAATTACTAGACTCACTTAAATTTGTTGGTATTGCAATAGATTTGGAGCGATAATCGAAAATAAGAAGTCAAAGCAATAAACGATTTTACCAAAATTCTGCAATGAAGATATAGAGAAAGTAGACACTGGACATTATCCATATTTTGCAGTCCATCTAGCTTTTCTCCATAAGCAAGGGATGATATAAAAACTAATATGCACAGTATTGTTCTTCGTTTGAAAAGCTTGTTTACTATTCCTTTTTCCCTAATAATTGTTTTGGCAATTATCGAAATACTCCGTATTTTTGCATTTAATAGAGCGTTCTTTGGGTTAATGCAAAACAAGAAAAAATATAGAAATCTGCTGGTTTCTATATCGTTACCTATCAATCTGAAAGCTTTTGTAATTCCCTTGTTCCCAATGAGTAATAAGATTTGATATGACTAGCGCAGTGGGTGGTCAGCACCTTGTCGATGCCGCACACGGCCGCGATCTCCTTCATGTAGGCGTTCATCTTCTGGTTGCTCGGCGTGGGGAGCACCCGTGAGCGTGCGACGCATACTTCGTCGTGCTCGTAGGGGCACAGGATTTCGAGCGTGCCCGGGAGCAGCGGGATGCGGCTCATCACGGAGGTCTTCTCGCGGGGCTTGTGAATCCACCAGCGCCCCTCGTCGTCCTGCGAGAGATGCTCGCGCCGCAGGTGGTCGGCGTCGGCGAATGCCAGCCCCGTCAGGCAGCAGAAGACGAAAACGTCGCGGATGCGGGCCAACCGGCGGTCGAGCTCCTTGCGGGTCAGCAGTTCCAGTTCATGCGCCGTAAGGTGCTCTTTGGCCTGCACCTCGTCCTCTTTGAGTTTGTAGTAGCGGAACGGATTTTTCGTAATCCACTCGTTGCGCAGGCAGTAGAGGACAAAGTTGCGCAGGCAGTCCATCACGGCGACCGCCCCGTTGTGGCGGCAGCGGTGGGCGGTTTGCAGGAAGAGGTTGAAGCCGTCCAGAAACTCGTAGTTCATCCGCTCGACGGGAATGTCCTCGGTCTTGCCGCGCTGGGCGAGATACTGTTTCAGGTAGCGCAGCAGCCGTTCGTACTTGTCGGCCGTGCGCTGCGTGATGCGCACGCCCACCTCGCCCTGCCGCCGCTTCGCGTAGTCGGCAAGGCCCGCGATGAGCATCATCGTGTTGCAGGTCGGGTTGAGGTAGCGCTGCTTGATCTGCGCCGCATTGGCCGCATAGCCCTCGGCCAGCAGCTTGGTGCGGATGTCGATGATTTTGACGCGGAAATCGTTCAGTCGCTCGTTGACCTGAATGGCCAGTTTGTTCGTTCCCATCGCGCGCTCCTTGTGCTGGTTCCACGTTTCGGGATTGCTGTCGCACTGAGTGTAGACCTCTTGCCGGAGCCCTCCGGTCGTAATGCGTGCGAAGATGGGCGCCAGTCCGTTTTTCTTCGGTCGTCCTTTCCGCATCAAGAAAAGAATGGCAAATGTCTCTTGTCTCATGACGTTGAAATTTTTTTGGTTAACAAAACGTCCGCAAGAGAGAATTATTACGACGTAAAACGCAGCAAAACAGTGCATTGTAAACGTATTCGGGAGCAGGCTCCGTCACGCGGCCCGTTTTTCGGCTCCGCTCCCTTTCGTGCTCCCGCGAGTTTGCTGCGAAATGCTTTCGGCTTCCGGTTCAGAGAATTCGCCGATACCTTTGCAAAACGATGATATACAAACAATTTGCACTTGTTTGCACCGAACGGACAACGAAAAAGGAGCCCTTCGAAAAGGCTCCTTTGTGCGGATAAAGGGACTCGAACCCCCACGCCCTGAGGCATCAGATCCTAAGTCTGACGTGGCTACCAATTACACCATATCCGCAAATATCCGAACAGGAATTGCAAAAGCCGGGAGTAAAACCGGATTTAGGCGGTGCGTGAAACGCGTCCTGTCCTTTGCAAAGTTACCGGAAAACGAGCGCAATCGTGCGGGATTGTCCGTAAAGATTGCCGGATCGGTTCCTGTCCTTTGTAAGGATAAGGAAAGCAAGCGACAAGCCGAATAAATTCGAGCATGCCCGAGCCGTATCTTATCTGCTGCAAAGATAACTAAAAAACCTTTTTCTCGAATGGATGCCCGGCGATTTTGCCGATTTTTGGTTACTTTTGCAAACTATTTCAATCGATTATGCCGTATAAACTGACACTGGTTCTTACTCCGAAGCAAGCTGCCGACGTAAAATACTATACTGAACAGGCAGCTCGCCGTGCGGGTGTCGCGGAGCAGGATGTGGCTTTGGTGCGGGTCGTCGGACGTTCGATCGACGCCCGGCAGCGGCAGCCCAAAGTGAATCTTACGCTCGAAGTTTATGCCGATTGCGAACCGCAGCCCGCACCCGTGCATTTCGACTATCCGTCGGTTGCGGGGCGTACGGAGGTCGTGATCGTCGGTTCGGGCCCTGCGGGGTTGTTTACGGCTCTGCGGCTGATCGAACGGGGATATCGCCCGGTGATTCTGGAGCGGGGACGCGATGTGTCGGCCCGCAAGCGGGACATCGCGCAGATCAACCGCAACGGTGCGGTCGATCCCGATTCGAACTATGCCTTCGGCGAGGGCGGAGCCGGAACATTCTCCGACGGCAAACTTTTCACCCGCAGCAAGAAGCGGGGAGACTACAACAAAGCGCTGCAAACGCTGGTTTTTCACGGCGCTACGTCCGAAATTCTTTACGAATCCCATCCCCATATCGGAACGGATAAACTGCCGAGGGTGATCTCCAATATCCGGCGGACGATTCTCGAAGCCGGCGGATCGTTCGTTTTCGATGCACGGGTTACCGATGTCGAATTGCACGCCGGTCGCGTAAAAGGGGTGTGGGTCGGAGATACCCTTTATGAAGGAGCGGCTGTGGTTCTTGCTACGGGACATTCGGCCCGGGATATTTACGAGTTGCTGCACCGGCGGGGCGTGCGCCTGGAAGCCAAACCTTTCGCAATGGGCGTGCGGATCGAACATCCGCAGGCGCTTATCGACTCGATACAGTACCACTGCGAGTCGCGGGGAGAGTATCTGCCTGCGGCCTCCTATTCGTTGGTCAGCCAGGAGGGTGGGCGTGGCGTCTATTCGTTCTGTATGTGCCCCGGGGGATTCATCGTTCCGGCGATGACCGATGCGGCCGAATCGGTGGTGAACGGTATGTCGCCCAGCGGCCGAAACTCCGTGTTCGCCAATTCCGGTCTGGTGACCGAGGTGCGGCTTGCGGATTTCGAGCATCTGCGGGCAGAGTGGGGCGAGCTGGCCGGGCTGAAATTCCAGCAGCAGTTCGAGCGGCTGGCCCGGCAATACGGCGGCGAGCATCAGATCGCTCCGGCTCAGCGTGTCGCCGATTTCGTGGCGGGACGTGCGAGCGGTTCGCTGCCCCGGACCTCGTATATACCGGGTGTTGTGTCTTCCCGACTGGATAAGTGGATGCCCGGATTTATCGCCTCTTCCCTGCGGGCGGGTATCGCCACTTTCGGGCGGCGGATGCGGGGATTCCTGACCAATGAAGCGTTGGTCGTGGGCGTCGAGTCCCGCACCTCGACCCCCGTGCGGATTCCGCGCGATGCGCAGACGCTGATGCACCCCGAGGTCGCCGGGCTTTTCCCTGCGGGCGAAGGAGCTGGGTATGCCGGCGGAATCATCTCGGCGGCGCTTGACGGCGAGCGTATTGCCGATGCCGTTGTAAATTATTTGAAAAAATAGCGTATGGATAAGAAGGAAGTGGTGGTCGTCGTTCCTGTTTACCGGCCGGAATTGACCGTCTGGGAACGGGCGTCGTTGAGGCAGACTGTCCGGGTGCTGCAGGAAAATTATCCGGTCGAACTCTTGGTTCCCTGCGGTATGGATTGTTCGGCGATCCGGCGTGAGTTCCCCGGACTGCCGGTTCGGGAGGTGTCGGACGAATGGTTGGGCCGCAAGAACGGGATTGCAGGATACAACCGGATGATGCTTTCGGCCGGATTCTACGAGTTGTTCCGCGATTACGAATATCTCCTGATCTGCCATACCGACGCTTGGATTTTCCGGGACGAACTCGGCGACTGGTGCCGCAGGGGATACGACTGTGTGGCCGCTCCCTGGGTCCGCCGCAAAGTGTATGATCTGCCGATTCTGAAGCAATACCTGCGATGGAGGCTTCGCCGTGCACAGCGGGCGGGCCGGATGATCCGGCAGTCGCTCTACGGGAAGATCGGAAACGGAGGTCTTTCGCTGCGCCGCGTGGAGAGTTTCCGGGTTGCCTGCGAAAGGTACGGCGACGAGATCGAGCGGTTTTGCTCGATGGGCAACCATCTGGGCAACGAGGATGTTTTCTGGGCCGTCGTTCCCGAAGGGTTTCGTTATCCTTCGCAGGAGGAGGCGCTGCGGTTTGCGTTCGACACCAATCCCCGCTATTGCTACCGTTTGTGCGGCAGTCGCCTGCCGATGGGGTGCCATAGCTGGTCGAAGCCCCGGATGTGGCGCTTCTGGCAGCAGATTATTCCGCTGCCCGACGCGGCGAGCGGCGCCGCAGCGGATAAGTGATCCAGTACGCCAGAGTATTGACCGTCGTATGGAAAAGGTGCTTGCCCAGCCCTTTTCGCTTCTGGTCATTGACCATCAGAACGGTTTTGTAGCAAATCTTCAGCCGGTTGTGCCGGACCCATACCGAGAGCAACCGTTCGCTCAAATACCCCATCACGCGTCCCTGCACGGGGTCGTCCTGAATCTCGATCCGCCGCTCCACCTCGAACAGAATATCGAACAGCCATGCCGAGTAAGCCTCGAACCGCTCGCGCGGCAGGACGAACATGTTGAAATGCGAGAGGCGGTTGTTGCGGAAGAACACCCGGTCGAAATCCGGCAGGTAGGCCGGATATTTTTCTGCGATCACCTGCCGTGCGGTCAGCAGGTCGCTTTCGATGTGGCACTTGCAATAATCCGTGTAGAGGTTGTAGGGATAGATCTTCGGCCGGGCCATGACGATATCGCAGCGGCTGAAAAGGCGGTCGAAGTCGGGGACCGGATGCGATGCCGAGAAGAAGGCTTCCGAGCGAACCGTCCGCAGCGAGCAGGCCGAACCGCCCTCGAAGTCGAAATAGCGGCGATAGTGGTTCAACCCGATGTAGTCTGCGTCGTGCAGGTTTTTCCAGGCCCAGTAGTGGGCCGTGAGTTCGCAGTAGTGGCGGTTGCGGTCGCTGATGTTGTCGCCCGTGTCGTCGCCGACGGCGAACGGAAGTTCCGTTTGCGAAATGGCCCGTCCGACCTGAACGGGCTGGTAGGGCGGGGTTTTGAGGCATGCGTCCTGCTTGTGGGCGCAGACCAGGATGACGGTTTTGCTCATTTTTCTAAAGGGTAAGTTTGAGAGCGCTTTCGATCACTTTGTCCATGTCGTAGTAGCGGTATTCTCCGAGTCGGCCGCCGAAGATGACTTTCCGGTCCCGGTCGGCCAACGCCTTGTAGCTTTCGTAAAGTTTCGTGTTGCGCTGGTCATTGACGGGGTAGTAGGGCTCGGCTCCATGTTCGTACGGGGCCGGGTATTCCCGGGTAATGATCGTGCGGGGCTGATCGCCGCCCGGTTCGAAATGCTTGTGTTCGATGATCCGGGTGTAGGGAATTTCGCGCTCGGTGAAATTCATTACGGCGACGCCCTGATAGTTGGGGGTGTCGAGCGTTTCGTGTTCGAAGCGCAGCGAGCGGTACTCCAGCTCTCCGAGTCTAAAATCGTAGTATTCGTCGATGCGGCCCGTGAAAACGATGCGGTCGCAGAGGCTTTCCCAGTGCGTGCGGTCGGCGAAGAAATCGGTGTCGCAGCGCACCTCGACGCCTGCGAGCAATCCGTCCACGAGTTTGTTGTAGCCGCCGATGGGGATACCCTGCCAGCGGTCGTTGAAGTAGTTGTTGTCGAAGGTGAAGCGCACCGGCAGGCGTTTGATGATGAATGCCGGCAGTTGGGTGGCGTCGCGTCCCCACTGTTTTTCGGTGTAACCTTTCACGAGCCGTTCGTAGATGTCGATGCCGACCAGCGAGATGGCCTGTTCTTCGAGGTTCCGGGGCTCCGAAATGCCTGCTTCGTGACGCTGACGGTCGATCATCTCCGCTGCCTGGGCGGGCGTGGTAACGCCCCACATGGCGTAAAAAGTGTTCATGTTGAAAGGCAGGTTGTAGAGCTTGCCCTTGTAGTTGGCCACCGGGGAGTTGATGTAGTTGTTGAATTCGACGAAGCGGTTCACGAACTCCCACACTTCGCGGTTGGAGGTGTGGAAGATGTGGGCGCCGTATTTGTGGACGCGGATGCCTTCGCGCTCCTCGCAGTAAGCGTTTCCGCCCGTGTGGGGCCGTCGGTCGATGACCAGCGCTTTCTTACCGGACCGTGCGGCCCGGTAAGCTGCGACTGCGCCGAAAAGTCCGGCTCCGACGATCAGGTAATCGTATTTCGACATGATGCAGCGGGTTTATATGTGAATCAATTGGGTAAGGCGTCGAAGCAGCCTGCCGGAGAGAGTTCCGAGGGCGAAGACCCACCGGCTGCGGGCTGCGACTTTCCGATCCCGGCGATCGGTGAGAAACGCGGGGTCGAAGGTCGAAAGATACTCTTTGCGGGCATTGCGGGCCGCTTTCGCGGCAATATGCAGCTCCTCGTTCGTTTTCGACGCCGCGACCGCCTCGCAGCATTGTTGCAACCGGATGCGGGCTGCGACATAACGCCCTTCCGGGGAAGGTGCGGCCTGTAGGAAAAGGTCGTGTAGCTGGCGGGAAACGCGGAGAATCAGCTCTGTCGGCTTGCGTTTTTTGGAGAGGCTGCTACCGAGGGCTCGGTAGTGGTAGGGCGTTTTTTCGTTGATGACGATGCGCGAAACGTGGGGAATGTATTGCAGCAGGAAGATTTCGTCTTCCCGGTGCGAGAGCCCCTCGATGAAGCGGAGCCCGTTCTCGTCGATGATCCGTTTGACCAGCAATTTATTGACGGTGAATCCCAGCATGTCGTGCCGCCGCAGGACGACGATGGCTTCCGTGCAGGCTTGGCCCTGTACGTCCATGGCAGGCGCTGTCAGCCGCCGGTCCGATTTGCCTTCCCGGTGTTGCAGGATGCCTGTCACGGGCAGCGTATGTTCGTCCATGCCTGCTTCGACGAATTGTTGCAGGTAGTCTGCATCGACCCAGTCGTCGGGATCGCAGAAGGTCAGGTATTCGCCCCGGGCGTGTTCGATACCCGCGTTGCGGGCCGTGCTCAATCCTCCGTTGGGTTTGTGGACGACCCGGATCCGGGAGTGTTCCCTGGCATAGCGGTCGCAGATTTCGCCCGAGGAGTCCTTGCTGCCGTCGTCGATGAGCAGGATTTCGTAATCCTGGAAACTTTGCTGCAACAGGCGGTCCAGGCTGGTGCACAAGTAGGCTTCCATGTTGTAAATCGGAACGATGACGGTGATGAGCATTTGTGTCGGGGTAAAGGTTAAACCTTACAAAAATAACTCTTTTTTCCCATTTCCGGTGCAATTTGCATCCGGAAATGGGAGGTATCGGTCCGATGCGGTATTTTTAGAGGTCTGTCCGGTCGTTGCCGGATCGATTCCCGGCGAATTTAGCGGGTGAAACTGCGGGGAAGATCTTTGAATACCTTGTGCCAGAACATTATCATCCGGGGATGACGGTAGCGCTCCCGCCAGGCGAGGCGGACCGAGAGATAGGGCTCCTCGTTCCAGTGGCTGCCGGCGGCTTTGCGGATCCGCAGCAGGTGTTTGCCCGCGATCGAGAGGCGGCAGATCAGGGGCGGGTCTATGAGCCGGAAGGTTTCTTCGAGGATGCGGAGCGTTTCGATGTGCTTGCGTCCTGTGGCTATCGACTCTGCGGTGGTGTTGCTGTCATGTACCCGGTAGTAGTTGAGGGGTTCGGCAAGATAGACGACATTTCCCCCCCCCCGATACGATCTGTATCCAGAACAGCCAGTCGCCGCAATAACGGTATTGGGTGTAATTGTCGCCTGCGGGGAGCGCACTGCGCCGTACCAGTGCCATTCCTGCGTTGTAGATGGTGTTCCTCGGGCAGAGAAAACGGTAGAGGAAGAAACGGCTGCCGAATCGGATCTGTTTGTGTTTGGGATATTTGACGGGCGCCTCCTCCCGTATGGTCCGGGAGTGGGAATCGACGATATAGCTGCTGGTGAAAACTATGCTGCAATCCGGACGGGTGTCGAGAATCCGGACGCACCGTTCCAGAAAACAGGGAGAGGAAAAGTCGTCGCTTTCGGCGATCCACACGTAATCGCCCGTGGCTTTCGACAACCCCTTTTTCCACTGTTTGAAAGGTGATCCGCTGTTCCGTTCATTATAGAAAATGCCGGAAACTTTGGGGTGATTGCGGTATCGTTCGAGAATTTCACGGCTGCCGTCTGTCGAACAATCATCGAGCAGAATCAGTTCGAAGTCCTGAAACGTTTGTTGCAGAATACTTTCGATACGCTGCTCGAGATAGGGAGCATGACAGTAGTTGGGAACAATGACCGAAACGGTGGGCATGCGAAAAATATATTATGTATTTAATCCGCTTGCAAAGATAGCGGTTTGAACTGAAATATTGCTTGTGCAGGTCATTAATCTTAAATTTAAGATTTTTGCCGATCGGATTTCGGAATGTTTTTAATTTCGGCGACTTTTGGGCAGGAGTTGTGGGCGAAGGACGGCAAGGTGTGCTTCTTCTATATCGGGAGCCGCTGCCTTGCGTCGAGATAAACGGTCTTTGCATTGCTCCGTTGCGCATCCGGTTCGAATCGGGATTCCCGGTCTTTGTACCGGAGCCGTGGAGTGCAAAATAAAAAGTGACCTGTTACAGTTGTTTTCGGTAGTGGATAGGGAATTGATTTCGCTTCGCCTGTCTTCAAACGTCACGACTCGGCGGCTCGAACGGAGTTCGTCCGGGTCTCGCTGCTCCGTTTGTTCGAATGGGGTTCTCCTCCCCTTGTCCCGTTGCTCTGGAGAGTCAGTAATAAAAAAAGCGACTATTACAGTCGCTCTTGGTAGTGGATAGGGGATTCGAACCCCTATGTCGTGCGTGAGAGGCACGTATCCTAACCCTTAGATGAATCCACCGTTGAAATTTGGTGTTGCAAAGGTAATACGATGTTTTGAATTTACAAATTTTTTTTCGTGAAAACTGTTGTTTTTTTCTCGGGCCGTTTGTTCGTCCGTCTTTTTATGTACATTTGTAGAAGATAGGATGTACTTGGGCATAACCCGATTATATGCGGTTCTGCATGGGACATTCGTTATATCTTGTTTAGAAAAAATTTCGGATTCGTATGAAACGTGTGATTTTCCTTTTTCTTGTTTTTGCCGGATTGACTTTCGGATCGTGCCGCCGGCAGACCGTGATGCCGCAATTCGATATCGTGGTGACGGATACCGTAGCGGTACGCGGCGGAATACCCTGTCGCTTCCAGTATGCCTTTACCTCGATCGCCAATGCCGACGAAGCTCCGGCATTGCAGGCGATCCAGGAATCCAATATGCTCTATTTCTTCGGACTGGAGCATTTCCAGGGCGGGGTGCAGGAGGCTGTCGATCTATCTATCGGGCAGTTCATGGACGAGTATATCGGTACCCTGGATGAGTCGGTACCCCAGTGGGAAACCGAAATGGAGATGGCGGTCGAGTCCGAGGCCCGTGTGGTGGATACGTTGCTGGTCTATACGATTTCGAGTTCGAACTATACGGGCGGTGCGCACGGTATGTACAGCATCAATTGCCATAATTATTCCATTGCGGGCGGTTATGAGCTGGCTTTGTCCGACTTGTTCGATGCGGCACGACAGGAGGCTTTGATCGGGTTGATCCGCAACAAGCTTTACGAACAGTTCGGTGTCACGGGGGACGAAGGTCTGGTGGCGCAGGGATTTTTTCCCGAATACATTTCCACGACCGAGAATTTCGAAGTGACCGAGGACGGCATTACGTTTTACTATAATCCTTACGACATCGGATGCTATGCCCTGGGCGGTGTCGAGGTGCATATCACGCGCGAGGAGATGCAGGGGTTGTGACAGGATGTGGGCGTGCGGCTCTCCGGCGGTAGTCGTCGGATGAAACCGGTATAAAAAATGGAGGCGACAAGATATCTTGTCGCCTCCTCCCATCAAAAATTAACCCTAAAATTATCCCTTTCCAAGAATGTCCGAAAGATAGCAATCGAGATAATACAGATCTGCATCGTCGCCGATCACTTCGTTCTTCATCAGTTCTTCGTCGGAGATAGACCTTGATGTATCCGTTTTGTCGTTTTCAATCATAGGAGGCCCTTTTAGTATTTCTTCTTTCGTTACATTAAAGAAACGGTGGCCTCCGGGCTTTATTGCATACGGATTAAGATAAAATAAGTTCTTTTTCCCTAATCATGCGCCGCAGGTTGATAAGTGCATAGCGCATGCGTCCCAGCGCTGTGTTGATGCTTACGCCGGTTTGCTCGGCGATCTCCTTGAAACTCATACCGGAGTAGTAGCGCATCATCACCACCTCGCGCTGCTCCTCCGGAAGCAGTTCGATCAGGTTGCGCACGTCGCTTTCGATTTGCGAGGAGATCAATTCATCTTCGATCGTCTTTTCCGCGAAACGCAGCGATCCCAGTACGTTGTAGCCGCTTTCGCTTTCATTGACCTGCTTGTTCTGCTTGCAGGCGCGGAAGTGGTCGATCACCTGGTTGTGCGCGATACGCAGAACCCACGAAAGGAACTTGCCGTTGTCGGTGTAGCGGCCTTCGTCGATGACGCGTATGACTTTGATGAATGTTTCCTGGAAGATGTCGTCCGCTACGTCGTTGTCCTTGACCATCATGTAAATATAGTCCCGAACCCGACGCTTGTGGCGCTCGATCAATTTGGAAATGGCACTCTGATCACCCGAACGATAATTATTAAGCAAGTGCTGGTCGCTTAATACTTGAATGTTCATACTCTTTTCTCCTGAATTAGTTATTAAGAGTAGAATGTTTCGATAGGCAATCTTTTAAGTTGTTAAGTTTCTGTTTTTTGATGCGCCGGATACCCGTTTCGACATCTTTTGTGTCGGAAAGGTAGAAATAATTATCCCAAAAAACAAACTTTTTAGATTTCTATTTTTCCGGCAGGGTATCGATGAATTAACAATAACTATGCCAAAAATAAAATCTATCAGATATTTTTATCTTTCTCCGAGTCCGAAGATGAAAGTTTTTCAGTTTCGATCGGTTCTACATGAATGGAAATGAGCGTATTGGGGCCGAATCGCTCTTTGAGCCGGCGTTCGATATCGACGGTCAGTTGATGGGAGCGGAGCACGCTCATCCGAGGATCGACGCGGATATGGGCTTCGATGGCGACGGTGGCTCCGATACGGCGTGTGCGCAGATGGTGCGGTTCGGTCACCTCCTTCGAGTGAGTCAGGATGTTCAGTATCTCCTGCTCGGTTGCGGCGGGAAGGGCATGTTCGAGCAGTTCTCCGAGGCCGCTTCGCAGCAGGTCGAACGCGATCTTGAAGATGAAGACCGAAACGACGAGGGCCGCCAGCGGATCGGCGATGCGCCACTTGTCGCCCAGAAAATAGGCGAGCCCGATACCTGTCATGGTGCCGATCGACGAAAGTGCGTCGCTGCGGTGGTGCCAGGCGTTGGCTACGACGCTCGGACTGTCCGTCTGACGTCCCACACGAACGGTATAGCGATACAGGACCTCTTTGGCGACGATCGAAATTGCGGCGGCGATCAGGGCGATCGCGCCCGGTCGTCCGATTATTTCTCCGGTCAATACCAGACGGATGTTGTGGATGCTGTCGACCAGAATGCCTCCGCCGACGGCGATCAGGGCCAGGCTGATGAGGATGGAGGCCAGGGTTTCGTACTTGCCGTGTCCGTAGTTGTGGCCGGCGTCTTCGGGTTTGGAGGAGATCCGGGCGAAGATCAGCACGATGACATCGGTCGCCAGGTCCGATATCGAGTGCACGGCATCGGCGATCATGGCTCCGCTTCGGCCGAGGATGCCGGCCGCGAGTTTCAGGAGGGAGAGGGCGATATTGACGACCATTCCGATCCAGGTTACCCGGTAAATTTTTCGGGTGCGTTCCGTGGGTTGATTCATGTCCGGTTGCTGTTTGCTCCGGGCGGTGTCGTACCCGGATGTAGGTTATCCTTGCATTTTCCGCTCCACGACAGGATGTCGAGCCGGATAATCTCTGTCCGGTGGAAAGACTTTTCGACATATTGCCTGCCGATTGTCTTATACTCCGGGGAATATTTGCCGATCAAATGGTCCAGGGCCCTCCGACGTTCCTCCGCTGTGAGCCCCGTGCGGGCCCGGCAGTCGAGCAGGATGCTTTCGTAGAAGGTCGTAAACCGCGCGGGCAGCACCTGCGTTTTGCCGACGATGCAGAAAGTGACGCGGTCGCACTCCCGGAGGCAGTGCAGCTTGCGTCCTTCGGGGGCGCAGTGGATGTAGATCGCGTCGGCTTCGTCCCAGACATAGTTCAGGGGCACTCCGTAGCCGCCGCCTTCGGGACGCTGCATGCAGAGTATGCCGTATTCGCCCCGCCGCAACAGCTCCGTCGCCTCCGGTTGGTCGAGCAAGCGGTCCTGCCGACGGACTGAATCGTTTTGATAGTTCATGACCTGTTTCCTGCAAAAACGAAGACGGACACTTCTCTGAATGGCATCCGTCTTCGTTGTGATAATTCGGTATCGACAGCGTTTAGTAGCTGCGGGCGAAAAGTACGCGGCGATGCGACGGTTTGCCGCTGAATACGCATTTGCCCTCCTCCTCGACCGCATCCATCGGGATGCAGCGGATCGTGGCTTTCGTAGCGTCCTTGATCGCCACTTCGGTTTCGACCGTCCCGTCCCAGTGGGCCGAGATGAAGCCGCCCTTGTTTTCCAGCACATCGACGAATTCGTCCCACGTGTCCACTTTGGTAATCATCGAATTGCGGTAGTCGAGCGCCTTGCGGAAGATATTCTGCTGGATTTCGTCCATCAGGGCCGCCACCCGGTCGGTGAGTCCCTCCTGGGGAACGGTTTCCTTTTCGAGCGTATCGCGCCGGACCAGTTCGATCGTGCCGTTCTCCAAGTCGCGGGGGCCGAGAGCCAGACGTACGGGGACGCCCTTGAGCTCGTATTCGGCGAACTTGAAGCCCGAGCGGACGTTGTCGCGGTCGTCGATCTTCACGGAGAGTCCCTTCGACTTGAGCTCTTCGGCGATGGTGCGAAGACGTTCTACGATCTGCCGCATCTGCTCCTCTCCTTTATAAATAGGTATCAGGACGACCTGAATCGGGGCGAGTTTCGGAGGCAGCACCAGGCCGTTGTTATCCGAGTGAGCCATGATGAGCGCTCCCATCAGACGGGTCGAAACACCCCAGGAAGTGGCCCATACGTATTCGAGTTTGCCCTCCTTGTTGATGTATTGTACGTCGAATGCCTTGGCGAAGTTTTGGCCCAGGAAGTGCGACGTGCCGCTCTGGAGGGCCTTGCCGTCCTGCATCAGCGCTTCGATCGTGAGGGTATCGACCGCACCGGCGAACCGTTCGTTCGGCGATTTGTGACCGACGATTACCGGTACGCCCATCCACTCCTCGACGAATTTTTGGTAAACGTGGATCATCCGGGTAGCCTCCTCGATGGCCTCCTCCTTCGTGGCATGGGCCGTGTGGCCCTCCTGCCAGAGAAATTCCGCCGTGCGCAGGAACAGGCGGGTACGCATCTCCCAGCGTACGACGTTCGCCCACTGGTTGCAGAGGATCGGCAGGTCGCGGTAGGACTGGATCCAGCCCTTGTAAGTGTTCCAGATGATCGTTTCCGAGGTGGGACGGACGATCAGCTCCTCTTCGAGTTTGGCATCGGGATCGACCACGACGCCCTTGCCCTCGGGATCGTTTTTCAGGCGGTAGTGGGTGACCACGGCGCACTCCTTGGCAAAGCCTTCCACGTGGTCGGCCTCTTTCGAGAAGAACGACTTGGGGATGAAGAGCGGGAAATAGGCGTTCTGGTGCCCCGTGTCCTTAAACATCTTGTCCAGGGCCGCCTGCATTTTCTCCCAGATGGCATAGCCGTAAGGCTTGATTACCATGCAGCCGCGTACGGCCGAATTTTCGGCTAGACCAGCCTTGACCACCAGGTCGTTGTACCATTGCGAGTAGTTGTCCTCGGCTTTGGTTACGTCTTTAAGTTCCTTTGCCATATCTTATTTATTTTTTAACTTCCGGGAATCGTGTCACCGGCTTCGGAGCCGGCGTATGTCGGTTAGTCGGCAAAATTAACGATTTATGCAGAAATTCGCAACTGCGCTCCGATAAATCTTGAATTTGCCCGCTGCGAGGGGCCGCTTTGCCCCGTCGGTCGAAGGTGCCGATGGCTCGTTTTGCGTTTTTGAAGTCGGTGCGTTTTCTTCTCTGGCCCGAAATCCGGTCTGTCCCGGATAAAAAACGACAGGACTTCCGGTACGGGAGGTTCTGCCGTTGCGATATGTCGTGCGAAACTAAAAGCGGAAGCTGAGGCTCAGGGCCGCGAAGTGGCGCTTGAGTTTGGTATTGTAGATGCCGCTGCCGTTTATGCCGCTCGGAGATTCGAAGTAGTAGAGGTTGTAGTCCGTCTGCTCGGTCGAGGAATAGTTGTAGGCCAGGTCCAGTGCAACGCCCGGAGAGAGTAAAAATCCCAAGCCGGCCGAATAGTAGAGCATCTGCTTGGTCATGGGGGCCGCTGAAACTTGCTCTTCGTCCTGCAGCATGGACCCCATGTAGCCGAAACCGCCCCGGATCGCCAGGAACGGCAGCGGTTTGAACTCCGCGCCTATGCGGACGATATTGGCGCCTTTGTACCAGGAGCGGAACGTGTCGTTATAGATTTCGTTATCGCCGCCCGCGGGATTGTTTTTCATCCGCATCCCGTTGTACCAGTCGCGCTCGTAATCCACGGAGATCAGACCCCGGTTGCCGAAGGCGTAGGAGATGCCGAACATCAGGCGGGCCGGCGTGGTGAACTCCCAGTTGTAACCGCCCGTATCTTCCAGTACGGGAGAGAGGGCGTCCGTATATTGGTTGCCGTCCGGACCTGGTTTGAGACCGTCGGGGTCGTTCGGGTTATTGACATGCACCCCGGAATCGGTGTAGGCCTGATAGGTACGGTCGATCCAGTAATAGGTCGGGGTGTGGAAAGCGAAGCCGATTCGCAGATTCTGAATGGGCCGGTAGATCATGCCGAGCTTGAAATTGACCCCTGCGCCGTCCAGGATGACTTCCTGGTTGAAGTTCGAATAGAGCAGTTGGTAGTCCAGGTTCGGATCGGTGCCGTTGCCGGGATAGACGTAATCTTCTCCGTAATAGTAGGTTTTGCGTTGATACAGGGACTGAATGCCGAACGTGGCCCCGATATAGAACTTGTTGTTCAGGTTGAATCCTGCCGAAATGTCGTATTCGCCTATCGAGCCATTGCTTACGACGGTCGTGTAGTTGCCGATATCGACGTTGTTGCCGATCCAGGTCGGCTGCCACCTGCTGCCGATTTGATCCGTGAATCCGGCCTTGTAGCCGAGGATCGAACCCCAGAGCCGGGGGTTGAAGTTGCTCCAGTTGAAGCCGCCGGTGATCTGATCCCTGTTGATACCGCTGTATTGCAGCATGTCGGAGAAAACGTCGGCGATCGAGCTGACATTGCCCTGTGTATAATAGGAGTATTGGTAGTTGAGGTCCTGCAGGCGGTTGTAGCCGAACCCGATATTGACGCTCACGAGCGGTCCCGATCCTTCGTAAACATTGGCCGTAAAGCCGAAGTTGCCGATCGAAAACCGGTTTTTACTGTTGGAGTTGAATGCCGGAGCGTTGTTTTCCGCCCGTGCGAAACTCATCAGAGACGTGATCGAAATTTCGTTGTGCCGGTACATGCCCAGGCCCGCCGGGTTGATCGCCATGGACGTAAGATCCGCTCCGAGGGAGGTGAAGGCGCCTGCCATGGCCATCGACCGCGCCGTTCCGAGGCTGAAGGTCGTTTGCGAGAGTTCGAAGAGGTCGGACGGGGTGACGATGTCACGGTCCATCAATAAACCTCCGGAGCTTTGAGCCGACGCCGGGGCGGTTGCGAACAAGGCCGCTGAAAGCAGCGCCAAAATTCCGAGATGTTTCATAACAAAAATCGTTGAGTTGTTTTTTCGTTTCCGGCGTTCGGGACAGCAGGGGCGGAAACGATCGCCGCTGCCGGTCGAAACCGGTCGTTGCGTTCATATTCGTTTGCCGCCTGCGTGTGCATCCTGTGCGCCGTCCGTCGAAATTTGCCGGGGTGATCGTTTAACGGCCGTAAGAGTTACGTCCGCTGCTGTTTCCGCCGCGGACCCCTCCGCCTCCGCCCACGAAGCTGCCGCTCGAACCTCTGTTCGGTTGCGAGGGGGCCGGGGTGTAAGTCCCTCTGTTCGTTGTCGAACTGCTTCCCCGGTAGGAGCTGCTGCTGCCTCCGAACGAAGGATTGCGGTAGGTCGAGCTGCCTCGATTGACTGACGATGAGCCGCCTCGGAAGCTGGAGCTGGAATTGCTGTTGGTCCTGCCGCCCCGGAAGCTGCCGCTGCCGACCGTAGTGCCGTTTCTGTAGCCGTTGTTCAAACTACCCTGGCCGCGCCCTCCGAAACTGGTCGATCCGATGTTCGATCCCGCTCCCGATCCGTACCGGTAGGTAGAGCGGTGTACGACGTTGGGCCGATGGTGCGGCGGGTACGGGTGGTGGTGATGGCCGCCTCCCCAGCCGGGATAATAACCCCAGTAAGGGTAATAGCCTCCCCAGTAAGGATAACCCCAATAGGGGTTGTAGCTGTAATAAGGCCAGCCGAAACCGGGGTATGCCCAGGGATAGGGATTGTAACCCCAACTGAAATACCAGTCGTTATAAAGACCTGCGCTCCATCCGAAGCTCACTATGCTGGGAGAACCCCATGTGCCGAACATCGAAGTAATGTATTTGGGTTCGACCCACACTTCGTCGCCCATGACGATGATGTTGTAAACGGCCGGGTCGTAGGCCGAAACGAATTGGTAGGTGCCGTTGTAACGAAGGTTGAAATAGCTCGTCGGCATCTGATAGGTCGGGGAGCTGAATCCCCGCAAACGACGGGCATAGGCGCTTTCGTACGTGTCGGCCAACACGCCCTGGTAGGAGTCGTCCGATGCGTAGTATGCGGCTTCCGCCTGCCGGGCCTCTATTTCGGCGCGACGGGCTTCCGCTTCGGCCTTGCGAGCTTCGGCTATCGCCTGTTTTTCCTGGGCGATGCGGGTGACATCGTGTTCCGCGTACATGTCGTCGATGTTGTAGGCGCCGGATTGGTAGAGTGCCGGCGAACAGCTTGCCGCGAAGAGCGACACGAGCAGAGCACCTATTTTGAAATTTCGGTTTTTCATCGTGTTTCGGAGTTACTGTGTGGTTATATTTTCAACGAAAACCGTACCGGTTTTATTGCCGATGAGTCATTATCTCACAAAAGTAGCAATAAAATCGGGAAATACATTGAGCGGGTGAAAATAGAAATTCGAATCTTTTTTTGTTCCGAAAATGCTTTTTTTGCGAAAAATAGCTATATTTGCACTCCGAATTACCGGCCGAAGGGTTGGTGATGGACCGGGAGAGATGCCGGAGTGGTCGATCGGGCCGCACTCGAAATGCGGTGTACGGGCAACTGTACCGGGGGTTCGAATCCCTCTCTCTCCGCAATAAATGTTGGAAATCAGCAAATTACAAAACAAACACCCAATTTTACACCCAATAATGTAAAATTGGGTGTTTTTGTATTATTTAAGAAAACTGCCGAGCGACTATGCATTGATCAGTGATTCTTTCCATTTACAATTACCTTATGAAGTCATGAAACAAAATCATACACAACACCATGCCGCTACACTCCGATGCGAGCTGAGCCTCAACGAAAGGTAGCATGAACATGACGATAATTGTGGCGCATAGCCAATAGATATAGTTCTTATTTTCGAATTTCATTATCCATCTATTTGCAAATCAAGATTTATAATTTCGCTTGATTTCGTCAATCGACTTGCCGCCGATACCAAAGTTCTCATCCGGCAATTCCTTAATGGTTACGGTGAAGAACTGCGCCGGAATATGGATTATTTCGGCGGCTGTCGCTGTCAGCCGCTCAATAAGTTCTTTCTTTTGTTCGGCGGTCAATGCTCCGCTTTCAACTGATATGTATGGCATTGTAAAAGTGTTTTGGCATTACAAAACGTCTATTCGATTGGAAGATTGTGTTGCTTCAAGAAACTAAGTTTGTCCCAGTAGCCCCTCTGATATACAATAAGATTGTTTTTGATATGGAAGAAGCCGCAACCACGCAACCCCAATGGGTCTTTCCATTCCAATATAGCCCATTCTCCATCTTCAAAAATATTTTCAACAATACAAACCATTTTAGCCGTTGCGAACTCCCCGGCAAACATCCGGCGTATGGCTTCTTTTCCAGCCACGGGAGCGTTCGCCACCTGATGGTTTACGGCATCGTCCGCATATAGCGCGGCGATTCCCTCCACGTCGGACGCGTTGAAACAATCAATCCATTTCTCCAGTACTTCTTTCGGTGTCATTTGATGTTACATTTTTATAATGTCAAAACCATCTCAAATTGTTTACCGGCGAGGCAAACACCTTTGGACGCGAGAAATGCGTCCAAAGAAGGAGTTGGAGATTCGACATTGATTACTTTTACTATTTCAGATTCAGTCATCTCAATCATTTGTTTTAGCAAGGAAGATGCGACGCCTTTTCTGCGGAAAGTCGGATCAACAGCTATCTGGGTAATGTCACCGGACTTTGGAGAGAAAACACAGTATCCTGACAAAACAGAATCAACCATAGCTCCCAACGTCACCAAATCATCACCTGCTCTCTTAATAGATTCAATGTCATTCTGCCAGGATGGGGTAAAATCATGGAATGATTGGGCTGACAAAATATCTTCAGACTTCAGCGCGACGATGGAGCATTTGGCAGGTTTGTCAGATAGATGGTTAACAACCAGTTGCTTCTTTTGAGTGAAGAAATTAAATTCTCGTAAAATCTCGAAACCGAGACTTTCATATATTTTTAACGCTCTTTTATTATGTTGAAGCACCTCAAGCAAATAATTCTCTATACCGGCATTTTTCAGGAATGGCATAGAGTGCGTAAATATTCTTTTGGCAAGTCCTTGCCCTCTGAACTCTTTTCTTGTACCTGTTCCCGTATCGTATGCAGTAAGTTTGCCATTATAGTATTTACCAATACCATTAAACGTGAACGCCACGATATTGTCATCATAGAATGCACCGAATGATAAAGCCGGATTGAAGCCTCGCCGTTTCAGCATTGACTTCAATTCTGTCTTATCCACGCTGATTTCGTAATCCGAGAAAGCTGACTTGAAAGCCGTATATATTTGCTCGAATGAAATGCCTTCGAGGTTTTTTATTTCAATCATGGGTTACTTGCTATCGGATTCGTTACCATTAATTTAATTTGAACAGGATTGAAGCCATGTTCTGACCGAGATTGCGCATATTGGCAATTCCTTCATTATCTTTAAGAACATCGCCAATTTCTCGCCCATAAACCATGTTCCAGTATGTGGAACCAGCAACTATCATCTCCTTGTTTAAGAAAAAATGATTCATTGTATCGACCGCCGTCATACCTCCGGCACGACGAACGGCGGCAACTGCCACGCCCAGTTTGTGTTTCAATATTCCCGGATTGACAGCAGCGACAACGCCACCTCTGTCCAACAATGCTTTCATTCGAGAGGAAACATCTGCTGAATAAACCGGCGAACCGAGAATTATCCCGTCAGCTCCAACTATTTTGCTAAATACCTCGGCAAAACCGTCTTTGCGGAATACACAATTACCTTTACCTTTACAGGCAAAACAAGCACGGCATGGCTCTATATCGACATCGGCCAATTGGATAAACTCGGTTTCAATACCTCTCTTATTCAGTTCCTCAAATATCGTGCGGATTATGATAGCTGTATTACCATCTTTCCGTGAGCTGCCGTTAATTCCAATTACTTTCATAGTCCTTTGTATTGTTCCATTTCAATGCAATTCCAAGTTTCGCCCAAGCAAGAATAGCTTTCTGTTGTTGGAACAATCACGCGCCTGAATCCGGCAGACTTATAGCAATGGATGGCTGACGGATTATTTTCAAAGACACCGAGTGATACTTTCGTAGCACCAAGCGTCTCAAAAGCATATTTGACTGCCATTGAAACAAGAGTTTTACCAAAACCTTGACCACGTTTTGAATCATCGACAATGACGAATCCCAAGCGTTGTTCCGATGAATCATCTGCCGGAGTGCGCAGGGTGATATATCCCACAATGTTATTGCCATTCAACATTGTCAGGGCGCGTTGACTTTGTCCGTCAATATACCGCTCGTGATAGATATTCATATCTTCTGGTGTGACCGGGTAACACTCATATCTGTCAGCGCACCATTGGCGCATAAGATATTCGTTTTTTAGCCAAGTAGTAATTACATTGGCATCTGTGGGCTGATATGGTCTAAGACTAAGGCGCATCATTATAGAATTGTTTTCAACTCTTCATTGCAAAACATTGTCGGGGTAAATTCCACAATCTGATAGTTGGCAATGTCGTTGATGTGGAACGGATCTTCGGAAATAATAGCATCAACCGCTTCACGGTTGTTGGCTTTTATCATTATCACGCCACCAATGCGAGGGATCTGTGGCCCAGATGTTATGAAATCTCCGATGGCATAATGTTTGGCGAGATATTCACGGTGCGCACTCAGATAGTTATCAACCTCGCTCAACGGCTTTTTGTATGTGAGAATTGCAATAAACATAACGAGTCTATTTTTCCAGCGTTTAAGGTGAGGGAAGAATTGACGCATCATGTCTTTAGCCTGTTCCTGTGTCAAGTTCTGTCCTGACTGTTTGTTTATCTCATCAGTGAATTGGGCGCAGTGGTCAATCATCTGCTCCATAGTCATATCCTGCGCAAACTTGCCATCTTTGTAGCAGTAGATGCAATAATCTTCATTGAGTGTGCCATCGGTATTCGTACCGAGGATTTCGTTTGTTAGCGGCATTCCGCAGCTTTGACAGAATTTTTGTTCCATATCGTTTTCCTTTTCGCCCATCAGTCCAACAGGGTAGGTTATTAAATACAAAAGCGTGGACTACCTATGTCAATCTAACTTGACGGCCCTGAGAAAGCCTATGATGCAGATACAACGATAGCAGCCCACGCTATATGCGTGAGAACCACTATGCTATCTCTTGCATCAAATTTGAAAGGCTCTCAGGTTTTCAAGTTACAAGATGAGCATAACGCTTCTTTTTCTTATGTCTTGGAAAGAGTTGCCCCTATCCGAATGCAAAATTAGTTATTTTATTGATGTTTTGCATTATATAGAGTGGAATTATAGCTTGAATCCTCTACTTTTTCTTGGCTCTTCCGCTGATTGTCGTAAACCTTGCCGGAGTTTCTCCCATTGCTCTTTGAACCATTCGCCTATCGGTTGCCTGTTTATTGTAAGCACCAATTTATTATTATCAACCGAACTTTTCTCAATCTTGAAAATATCGTTCTTTATGTCAAACTTTCGTCTATGCTCTTCGGAATAGATTTTCCCATTGCATCTGATTGCTTCTTTTTTTGTCAAAAGATTGTTTACCATATCTTTGGTAAATCCGATGGCATAGCAGAATTTTTCCATTCTCAACATCTCTTTGAGTAAAGGGAACCAGTTGAACGCTTTTTCAAGAATGGTGTTCAATCGTGATATTTCCTTGTCTTTGATTTCAAGCTCTTGATTATGTATTCCTTGTAGGTTACGAATCTGCTTGCCGTGCTGTTCCTGCATTTGTTGCATCTTGGCTTTTAATTCATCAATACCCTTGTCACGCTTGGCAATTTCATGACGTAAATTCTCATTAGTTTGTTCCAAATCTTTCAATTTTCCGCTTCCGAAAAGAGAACCGACACCGCTTGCTATGGCTGTGGCTGCATCGGTAGCTGCGCTTTTGAGTTTGTCGGTGCGTATTTCCGATTTTACCTGTTTGAGTTCTTGCTCAGCAAGAGTTACCTGCTGCTTCTTGTGCCTTTGGGTTTCCTCTATACGTTGCAGTTCGGCTTTCTGTTTCTTTATGATGAAATCGTTACGTTCCAGATGTTCCTTGCCTGTTTCGGTTTTAGATTGTCCTCGTTCCATCAGGAGAATGTCAGAAGCCAAACTTTGCATTTCGGTCATATCCTCGTCATTGAGTTTACAGCTTTTTCCTGTATCGTGGTTCATCCAATCGAAAACGATATGAGCGTGATAATTCGGCTTGAACCACTTTCCATCAATTTGGAAACTCTCTCTGTCTTCAGCTTCGGGTTGTCCGCTCAGCCAATGTCCTTCATCTTTGTGCAGGAAGATTTGCAGCGGAGTAATACCCCAGCGTTGTTTGCACTCCTCGCCAAATTTACGCACATCTGCCAATGTGGTGTTTGGTCTGACGAGCAGCACACCTTCACGGATTGGCGAACACCCTGCCACTTTGATTATTTTTCCGTTCTTGCCTTTGCGTTCACGTTCTTTCTCCTGCATGGCACGTCCGGTCTTTTCCTTGACCATCCGTTTGATGTTGTCGTAATGTGTCCGCAATTCGGTAGTGCCGAAGTCAGGATTTACCCACTGCTCGTTATTGGTGGAAAGTTTGGAAACGACATAGATTCTGGACTCTCCGATGTTGCGTATGTACTCGGCAGTCCTTCGGTTGTGTGCCTCGCTCGATGCGATGTTGCAAGGCTTGATATGTATGCTTGATTTTGTTGCCATAGTTTTTTTGTTTACATTAGATTACTTTGTTCGCTTCCGCAGTGGGGTTCTTAGGGGTGCAACCCATAAGCGGTGATTGCAAAGAGAGGGTCACTCTTTGCTCGGGGTTCTCAGGGGTGAACGCCCTGAGTGGGTTATTAGGGCAAAGCCCTAATCCCCTCGGGAGAGCCCACAACTACGAAAGCGGAGC
>ERZ791915.471-NODE-471-length-43162-cov-3.772937_pt1 | contig 43162 bp, 40 predicted proteins | sample MGYA00510139_ERZ791915 | MGnify/ENA primary metagenome ERZ791915 (study PRJEB30046, sample SAMN00792117) | human gut metagenome | study: EMG produced TPA metagenomics assembly of the A metagenome-wide association study of gut microbiota in type 2... | reverse complement strand
GTTCGCGTATCTGGAACGGTGCACAGACAAATCTGCCGCCCTGCGCCGGGAAGCCGCCCTCAAAAAGCTGCCCAAGGCGCAAAAGACCGTGGTCTACGGCATCGCGATTGCCGGCGGCTTGGGCACCTATCTGTTGCTCGGCCAGCTTATGGGCGGCGGTATGGGTATGCCGAGGTTCGAGGCTGCTCAGGTGGGCAACCTCGAGCTTGCCTGGCTTATTCCCCTGGCGCTCATCGGCACTGTCTGTGGCTGGCTGTACTTTGTTTCGGAGCACGCGAGCGAGGCACTGGCCCACGCCATGGGGGAGCACCCTGTCATCAAGGCCATGCTGGCCGGTTTGGCGCTCGCCATTTGCGGCACGGTCCTGCCCTACACCATGTTTGCCGGCGAGACGCAGGCCGATGTGCTCATGGAGACCTATATGACCATTCCCGCTGGCGTACTCATTGCAACCGGTCTTGTCAAGGCCATGCTGACGCCCGCCCTTATCAACATGGGCTGGCGCGGCGGCCACTTCTTCCCGGTTATCTTCTCGGGCGTAAGCCTGGGCTACGGCCTTGCTGTCTTCACCGGCGCCGATCCGGTCTTTTGCGTCGCCGTCTGCACGGCATCGATGATGGGTGCGGTCATGCGTCAGCCGGTCATGGTCGTGGGCCTGCTGCTCATGTGCTTCCCGCTCAAGGGTATCGTCTGCATGATCATCGCCGCCGTTATCGCCGCCGGCATTCCGCTGCCCAAGCCGCTGCGCAAGTAGCACGATAGCGCGCAGTCAGTACAAACATCTCAAGTCCGGTGCGGGCGCTGTGTCACGGATTTGCGGGTGGACTGGATTTCGTTCGGTATCGGCGCTACTTCCAAATTGCAAGCGCGGCGGTGCCCAGTACGATGAGGGCGAGACCGATGGCGCTGCGTCGTGAGAGTTTTTCGTTGAATGCCAGACGCGCAAATAGTACCGATACGACAATCGATAGTTTGTCGATCTGCACCGCGACGCTCACCTGGCCTGCAGCGATGGCGTAGTAATAGAGCAGCCACGATGCTCCGGTTGCGATGCCCGATGTTACGAGAAATGTGAGTTCGCGCCGGTCAACGTGCGCGACCTGCTCCAGTTTTCCCTTGGCTGCCACGATTGCCCATGCCATAACCAGTACCACGCAGGTGCGGATTGCCGTGGCCAGGTTTGACTCGACGCCTTCGATGCCGATCTTGGCGAGGATGGAGGTGAGTGCCGCGAACACGGCGGCGCCGAGGGCGTAAGCGAGCCAGGTCCGGTCTTGCTGCTGCTCGGGTCCGGCGGACTGCTTCTTCTCGATCATTAAAAACGTGCCGAGGGTGATGACAGCGGTTCCCACGAGCTTAACCGCAAGGTTGCTCGTCTCACCAAAAAGCGCGATGGCGACCAGCGCGGCGAGCACGGTGCTCATCTTGTCGACCGGTACGACCTTATTGACGTCTCCGATGCTCAACGCCTTAAAGTAACAGATCCACGAAGCACCTGTAGCGAGTCCCGAGAGGACGAGAAAGAGCCAGGATCTGGGTTCGATACTGCCAATGGTCCCAATGGATCTAGAAATGCCCGCCATTGCCCAGGCGAAAACGAGCACCACGCAGGTGCGAATGGCCGTCGCGATATCGGAGTCGGTCTGCTTGATACCGCATTTGGCCAAGATGGATGTGATGCCGGCAAAGAATGCTGACGCAAATGCTGCGACGACCCACGACACGGGTGCGATGCCTCCTTGGATAATGGGTTTATCCTGCGAGTTTTATGGACATAAGGATACCGCCCCACCATGAAGGTTTGATATGGCCGCGGCGAGACGGGGCCATGTTCCGGGGAGCCATTTGGTTAGGGCTCGAATTGAAGGTGAATGTTTTTCCGAGAAGTGAACGGCATGCCGTGAAGGGTGGTAACGACGTTGTTACTGCTTCGTCTTATCTAGTAAATGAGGTGGGGTGCCGCCCAAGTCCTTTAGCTGTCGATTACAGGTCGCGTACTCGATAAACCTTGGTGCTGACGGTGCAGCTGATTGCGCATAGCGCGAGGGCCAGGACGGCAATTCCTGCGCACAGGCAGCCGAGGACGGCGGAATCGGGATTTGCCCCGGCAATCGACATGAGCCAGTTGCTGATGGGGTTGGAGGAGCTCAGCGTGGCCATAGCAAGGCAACCGAGCAAGGCAAACAGACCAACGGACAGGCGCAGCGCCTCCATGTGTCCAAAACGAAAGAACAGCGGCTGCGCCAAAAACACCATCATGAGGGAGATGAGCATCGAGGCTGCCGAGGCAATTGCGATCTCAAATACGACCTGTCCCGTCGGGAAAATGCCTGCATTATTGAAGAGTGGGATGGTGACGATGTTCAACAGCGCGGCCGCACATGCCATGATGGCCGAGAAAGCAACGATACACAGGTAACGTGCGCAGACGATGTCTTTGCGCGAGAAGGGCAGCGTTGCCCGATAGCGCTCCCATCCGTTTTGATTGTCGAAGCCGGCTAGCGAGTTCATGATCATGATGGGCGACATGGCGCTGACTGCGCAGGCGCCAGCACTCATGCCGGAATCACCATCCGATGCGTTGGCGAGGGTCATCACGATGAATATAAATAAGCCGACACCCGCGATGCTCGGGATAAGCGTGCGAACGATGGCGAGCTCGGACATAAAGGCGCGTTTCATTTCGAAGCCCCTTTCAGCATGAGGCGAAGGTAGTCATCAATGGTTGCCCGATCGCAGGGAATCTCGGGGAAAGCCTCGAGCGTATCACGGCGGTTGGGCACGAGCACGTCCACGCTATAGGCGTGGCGGGCAGCACGGGCGCCTTCGACGCAAGCCATGAGCTCTGCGGCCTGTGCTTGCGTGCAGTGGGCGATTCCGGCGCGGTCGGTAATGTCCTCGCGTGGCAGGTCAAATGCAATCGAACCGTTATCGATGCAGATGACGCGATCGGCGGCGCTATCGAGGTCGGACGTAATGTGGCTCGAGAGCAGTACGCTGCGCTGGCCGTCGGAAACAAAGGCGAGCAGCTCATCGAGCAGCTCCTCGCGCGCCATGGGATCGAGGCCCGCGGTGGCTTCGTCCAAAACGAGCAGCCTGGCATTGTGGCTGAGCGCACAGGCGAGCTGCAGCTTCATACCCATGCCGCGGGAGAGGTCTTTGACCTTGGCTTTGGGATCAAGGCCAAATCGTTCGATAAATCTGGCGAATGTTTCGCGACTCCATGTGGGGTGCGCCGGGCCTACGAGCGTCTCGATCTGGCCCACCTTGAGCGTGGAAGGGAAAGGACACGTGTCCAGGACAAGACCGATGCGGGAGCGCAGATGGCGCTGTGTCTCGCCGGGCGCGTCGGTGCCGCAGTGCTGCCCAAACAGGTGCACCTCGCCGGCATCGAGCTTTATGAGTCCGAGCGCGGCGCGAATCGTCGTTGTCTTACCGGCGCCGTTTGCGCCCACAAAGCCAACAATCTGGCCGGGCTCCACGGTGAGTGTGACATCGCGTAGGGAAAAGCGGTCGCTTACGCGGCGTGAGACGCCTTTGAGTTCTAGCAAGTTTTGCATGGTATAGCCTTTCTTGCAGATGGCTACTGCATGGTTTCGGGGGCTACAAGGTCGAGCATCTCGTGCAATTTGTCGCGCGTGACGCCCAGGGTTTCGGCCTGCGTAGCGGCCTGCGCAAGCAACTCTTCGATATGGCAAAGCTGGTTTTCGCGCAAGAGTTCCTGGTTGCCCTCGGCGACAAAGCAGCCCTTGCCCTGCACGGTACAGATAAAGCCAAGTTGTTCCAGGTCGGCATAGGCGCGCTTGGTGGTGATGACACTCACACCGAGGTCGCTCGCGAGCGCGCGGATGCTGGGGAGTTTGGCTCCTGCAGCGAGTGCGCCCGAAAGGATCTGAGCTTTGACCTGCGAGGAGATCTGCTCATAGATGGGCTTGTCGCTCGAATTGGATAGGATGATGTCCACAGCGGCTCCTTAGCTGTTGGGCTACACGTGTATATAACCGGTAAGCACAGTATATATACACTATGCACAGTTATGCAAGAGGAAATGTGGAATAGCCTGCCAGTGTCGCGCTTACTTCAAAACAATCTCAATCTGTAACACCTAGGTCCGTTTTGGGTCGCTTGCTGTTACAGATTGAGATGTTATTTGCCCGCCTGTCTATTTGTCTCAATCTGTAACAGTAAGAGTCGATTTGGGCGGCTAGATGTTACAGATTGAGACATTGGTTGCCTTCCTGCCGGTTTATCTCAATCTGTAACAGGTGGAGGCTCAAAACCCGTCTTTCTGTTACAGATTGAGACGAGATTGAGACGGTGTCGATCTTCCCAGCCGTTTATCTCAATCTGTAACACCAGGAACGCTAAAACCCGTCTATCTGTTACAGATCGAGACAGTCCTTGAGGCGGCTGCCCGGTGCACAGCGAGCTTGGCTGATGAATTTGTCCTGATAGGTGCCCTGTGGCGGGATTTCGCGGCTACAATAGTACGGTTTCAACGACGTAATGCACTCAATGCAAGAAAGGATCCGCATGGCAAGCCTGTCGGATGAAATCTCGTCGCGCCGCACATTCGCGATCATCAGCCACCCGGACGCCGGTAAGACCACGCTTACCGAGAAGCTGCTGCTCTATACCGGCAGCATCCAGACCGCCGGCTCGGTCAAGGGCAAGAGTTCGGCCAAGCATGCCGTCTCGGACTGGATGGACATCGAGAAGGAGCGCGGTATTTCCGTTACCTCCTCGGTACTGCAGTTCACCTACAACGGCGCCTGCGTCAACATCCTCGATACTCCCGGCCACCAGGACTTCTCGGAGGATACCTACCGTACCCTTATGGCCGCCGACGCCGCGGTCATGGTCATCGACGGCGCCAAGGGCGTCGAGGCCCAGACCAAAAAGCTCTTTAAGGTCTGCACGCTGCGCCACATTCCCATCTTTACCTTTGTGAACAAGCTCGACCACGAGGCCCGCGATCCGTTTGAGCTCATGGAAGAGATCGAGAACGTCCTGGGCATCAATACGTACCCCATGAACTGGCCAATCGGCAGCGGCCGTAACTTCCGCGGCGTGTTCGACCGTCAGACCCGTCGCGTCATCGCCTTTGAGGGCGACGGTCACGCCAACGCCACCAAGAAGGTCGCCGAGGTCGAGGCCGAGCTGGGCGACCCCGCCATGGATGAGCTTATTGGCGAGGAGAACCACAAGAACCTGATGGACGACATCGAGCTGCTCGATGGCGCCGGCGACGAGCTCGACCTGGATGCCGTGGCCTGCGGCAAGCTGAGCCCGGCGTTCTTTGGCTCGGCGCTCACCAACTTTGGCGTGGAGCCCTTCCTCAAGGAGTTCTTGCGCCTGGCCCCGACGCCGCGCGCCTATACCGATACGCTCACCAGCGAGCCGGTCGATCCGTGCCGCGACGACTTTAGCGGCTTTGTGTTTAAGATCCAGGCCAACATGGACAAGAACCACCGCGACCGTATCGCCTTTGTGCGCATTTGCTCGGGCAAGTTCGAGCGCGGCATGGATGCCTTCCACGTGCAGGGCAACCGTAAGCTCAAGCTTGCCACGGGCACGTCGATGATGGCCGATGACCGCGCCATCGTGGACGAGGCGTACGCGGGCGATATCGTAGGCCTGTTCGATCCGGGTATCTTTAGCATCGGCGACACCGTGTGCTCTGGCAAGCGCCACGTACAGTATCCGCAGATCCCGACGTTTGCCCCCGAGATGTTCGCCCGCATCACGCAGGTCGACACGCTCAAGCGCAAGCAATTCGTGAAGGGCATGGAGGAGCTTGCCCAGGAGGGCGCCATCCAGATCTTCCGCGAGCTGGGTGCCGGCATGGAGAGCGTCATCGTGGGCGTGGTCGGCGTACTGCAGTTTGAGGTGCTCGAGCGCCGCCTTAAGGCCGAGTACCGTGTTGAAGTCCGTCGTCAGCCGCTGCCCTATACGGACATCCGCTGGATCCAGAACGACCCCGACACCATCGACATCCCGGGCCTTTCGCTCACGCGTGACACCTTGCGCGTCGAGGACATGCGCGGCGGCAAACTGCTGCTGTTTACGAGCCCGTGGAATGTTGACTGGGCGACCGACCACAACCCCGACCTTGTCCTGTCGGAGTTTGGCAACGTAACGTTTTAGTGCGCCGGCGCGGTGGTCCTGTGGGGCTGCCGCGCCGCTTGCTTGCCTGCCGCCGTGTGAGCGGCTATCATACCCACCGTCGCCTCAAGACCGTGGCGGCCGAGCAGTTCGGGTCCGATATCCTGCTCGTTAAACCTAAAACCAAAGGAGTACATAATGATCAAGAAGGTCATGGAGGACTACAAGGTCCTGTTGCGGAGCATTCCCGCGGCAACGGTTTCGCTGTTTATCGTGAGCGTTATCATGATGAACCTGCTGGCCAACAAGGAGCTTATCAGCCTGCCGTATCTGGCACTCGATTGCGGCTTTGTGGTGAGCTGGGTTTCGTTTTTGTGCCAGGACATGATTTGCAAGCGCTTTGGCGCCAAGGCATCCATCAAAATTTCTATCCTCGCGTTGGCGGTCAACCTGGCCGTGAGCCTGTGCTTTTGGGCATGCTCGCTCACGCCCGGCATGTGGGGCGCCTACTACGACACGGGTATGATCGAGGTCAACACTGCCCTTAACGCCACCATCGGTGGCACCTGGTATGTGGTGCTGGGCTCTTCGCTGGCAATGCTCGTCTCTGCCGTGGTTAACTCCACACTCAACCAGTCGCTCGGCCGCATGCTCAAAAAGAATAACTTTGCGAGCTTTGCCTTCCGCTCCTATGTGTCTACGGGTGTCGGCCAGTTTATCGACAACCTAGTCTTTGCCATTGTGGTGAGCCACACGTTCTTTGGTTGGACCTGGGTGCAGGTTCTTATGTGCTCGCTGACCGGCGCTGTTGCCGAGCTGCTGTGCGAGGTCTTCCTGAGCCCCGTGGGCTACAAGGTCGTGCGCAGCTGGGAGCGCGAGAATGTGGGCGCCGAGTACCTCAAGCGCCATGCAACCGCCTAAGGAGCAAGCATGCGGGTTTTGATCACGGGTGCTTCGGGTGGTATCGGAGCCGCGTGCGTGCAGCGCTTTTTGGACGAGGGCCACGAGGTCGTGGGCTTTGATCTGCTGCCGGCGGCGATCGAACACGAGCGCTACCGCCATCTGATCGTTGATGTCCGCGAGCCTGACTCGTTTCCAGGCGACCTTGAGCCACAGGTAATCGTGAACGTTGCCGGTGTGCAGGATTCGGCCGACGATATTGCCGCCAACTTGCGTGGCACCATCAACGTGACCGAGCGCTATGCCTTTGTGGGGGAGGGGCTTGCCGCCAAGCCGACACCGGCTATCAAATCCGTGGTCAATGTGGGGTCGGCGAGCGGGCATACGGGATCGGAGTTTCCCGACTATGCCGCCAGCAAGGGCGGCGTTATCGCCTACACCAAGAACCTTGCAAACCGCCTGGCGCCGCAGGCCATCGCCAACAGTGTGGACCCGGGTGGCGTGATCACGCCGCTCAACCGTTGCGTGATGGAAGACGAACACCTGTGGAGCCAGATTATGGAACTCACGCCGCTTAAGCGCTGGGCCACCGCCCAAGAGATCTCCGAGTGGATCTACTTTGTGGGCGTGACCAACCGGTTTATGACCGGGCAGAGCCTGCTGATCGATGGCGGCGAGGCCGGCCGCACGCAATTTATTTGGCCCGAATAGGAAACGCGCCCGATGGAAAGCTGTCGGGCGCGTTTTCGATGTATCGATTTTTATCCGAGCCAAGTCCAGTTAACGGGGGTCGAGCCGTGCTGTTCGAGTAACCGATTGGCAGCGGAGAAGGGACGCGACCCCATAAAAGCGGGGAGTTCTGCCGTGGCACGGTTGGCCGAAAGCGGCGAGGGGTGCGTAGAGGCCAGGCAGAACTTGTCGGTTGCCTTGCCCGCGCCGGTCGTGGCGAGCTTGCCTTCGACCATCTGCTGGGCAAAGCGGCCCCATGCCAAAAAGACTACCGGCTGGGGCAGCTGGTAGCAGCGTTCGATAATGTAGTCGGTCAGGGTACTCCAGCCCAGCTTGGCGTGCGAGTTCGCGGCATGCTCGCGCACGGTGAGCGTGGTGTTGAGGAGCAGGACGCCCTGCTGTGCCCATGGGGTTAGGTCTCCCGTGGAGGGAATGGGACAACCCAGATCGGCATTGAGTTCCTTGTAGATGTTGCGCAGGCTCGGCGGCAACTTGGTTTGCGTCGCGGGGACCGAGAACGACAGCCCCATGGCCTGGTTGGGTCCGTGATAGGGGTCTTGACCCAAGATGACAACCTTGACCTGGTCGGCCGGCGTGTAGGCGAGGGCATTGAGGATGTCGTCTTGTGCCGGGTAGATGGTCTGCTCGGCACGCAAAAGGGCGATACGCTCGAGCAGCTGGTTCGTAGTGTCACGTACCGGCTGCGGCGCATTGCCCAACCAAGTTGCTATGTTGAGGTCGCGGGTTGCGGTGTCCATGGGGCTCCTTTATGGCAGATGCTCTGTTGGCATCTATTGTAAAGGCGCACCGGTTGCCTTTATGCCACGGCTGTATGAAGAGCGGGGTCTACGAGACGTGCTCGGGCGCTCCTGCCATGCGAGCCTGTCCATGCGCGCGAAGGCGCGGAAGTTCGACGGTTGCCACCATGACGCCGGTGAGGATGAGGGCGGCACCAAAGAAGGCGATGGGGCTCAGGACTTCGCCGACCAGGAAGAACGAAAAGACGGCAGAGCATACCGGCTCGAGCGAGAAGGCGAAACCGGTGGTCTCGGCAGGCACATGGGGCTGCACGAGCGTTTGGGTGATAAAGCCGTAAGCAGAGCAGATGAGTGCGAGCGCAATGACGACCACGATCTCGCTGGGCGTACTGGGAAGCGTGAAGCCGCCAAAGGTGAATGCGGCGATGCCCGAGAACAAGCCGCCAAAGCCCAGCTGCCAAACGCCCAGAGCCAGCGGGTCGACATCTTCGACAAAGCGCTTCGCCACAATGATGTGTCCGGCGTAGACAAAGGCGGAGAGCAGCATGATGAGCGCGCCCGGGTTCAGGCTAGTGAAGTCGGCGCCCGAGAGCAGCAACATACCGCAGGTGACGATGGCGGTGCCGACGAGCACTTTGCGCTCGGGGGCGCGGCGCAGCAGGGCGGCGTTGGCAAACGGCACGATTACGACCGTCAGGCTCTGCAAAAAGCCGGCAGTGGAGGCAGAGGTGAGGCTGGAGCCCAGGCACATGCAGGTGAGCTCGGTTGCCATAATGGCGCCGATGATGGCGGCACGGACCATAAGGTCGCGGTTGATGCGCAACGCGTGCTTGTGGAAGAGCAGCAGGCAGACCACAAAGGCGATGATGCAGCGTAGCGCGACGATGCTCGTGGCGTTCATGCTGTCCATGCCGATCTTCATGAGGGGATACGAAAAGCCCCATGCGACGGGAACGGAAAATGAGAGCGCGATTGCTTTTTTGCGATCCATGGGACTCCTTTTGTTACAGAACGGTTTCGCAAAAAGGATTCTGCTCCCAGATATGGATGTAGTAAAGCGAATGTATCTTCAGTATGATTAAGAAATACTAATGTTGGCAGAAAAAGCCCTGGCAAAACGTTTTACGGCTGCATTGATGTGGAGGTGCGATGGCATCGCGGTATCAGATTGTTTGTATGGTGGTCGATCGCGGCAGTCTTAAGGGCGCGGCGGACGAGCTGGGCTATACGCAAAGTGCGGTGAGCCAGGCCGTCAAGGCACTCGAGCGCGAGCTGGGTACCACGCTTATCGAGCGCGGTAAGCAGGGCGTTTCGCTTACGCGCGACGGTAAACAATATCTGCCGTATCTGCGCCAGATTGTGACTGCCGAGGCTGAGCTCGAGGGCAAGCGCCAGGAGTTGCTGGGGCTTTCGTCGACCGATATTCGCATCGCGACGTTTACCAACGTGAGTCGAACCGTGTTACCGCGTGTGATCCGCGACTTTGGGGCGCTGCACCCGGGCGTACGCTTTACCCTTAAGCAGGGCGACTACACGCGCAACGCCCAATGGGTGCACGATGGCGTGGTCGATTTTTGCTTTACGGCACGCGGGTTTACCGCTGGCCTCGAGAAGCGCGTGGTCTATCACGACGAGTTGGTGGCACTGTTGCCTGTCGCGCATCCGCTGGCGGCAAAGGAAAAGGTGACACTCGCCGACCTGGCTTCCGAGCCGTTTGTGCTTCTGGATGAGGGCGAACAGAGCCTGGTGCTCGATGCATTCGCGGCGCATGGCCTGTCGCCGCACATGACGAGCGAGGTCACCGACGACTACACCATCATGGCGATGGTGGAGGAGGGCCTAGGCGTGAGCATGCTCTACCGTCGTACTGTGGAGGGCATGCGTGCCGATATTCGCGTACGTCCCATCGTGCACGCCCCCTCGCGCGACGTAGTGGCGGCCTGGCGCAGCTGGGACACCATGCCCATCGCCACGAGGCGCTTTATCGACTATATGAGCTCGCATATTGTCAATTAATGACTGGCGCGGCGTTGAGTGCGGTGTTTAGCGGGCTGTCGCTTTGGCTTGGGTGACACGATAGGTGCGTGCCGGGTGGCAGAGTAGCACCGCCACGACCATAAAGAACGCCGTGGTGCCCAGGCTGATGGGGTAGACCATCATGATGTTCGCAAAGGTGCGGAAGTGCGGGAACACGCAGAACACCCAATAGAAGCGGATGCCGCAGACGCAGATCATGGTGATGAGGGCGGGCGTGAGCGAGATACCAAAGCCGCGCAGGTAGCCGGACATGTTTTCGTAGAACATGCTAAAGGCGTACGCCGGGAAGATCGAACACACGCGGATATAGCCGATCGAGACGATGTTGGGATCGCTGTTGAACAGCGACAAGATCTCGCGCCCCAGGCCGACAATAACGATAATTGTGGTGAGCGCGACGATACCGCCTTCGACCAGGCAGACCTTGAGCGTTTTGGTGCAGCGGTCGATCTGGCGGGCACCGTGGTTTTGTCCCACAAAGGTGGTGCAAGCCTGGCTAAAGCTGTTGAGCAGGTTGTAGCATACGTACTCCAAGCTCATGGCGGCGCTCGATGCCGCCATGACCTCGGTGCCCAGGCTGTTGATGGCGGACTGGATGATGATGTTGGCGACGGCAAAGACGGCGCTTTGGATGCCGGCGGGCAGGCCGATCTTGACGATGCGCTTGAGGGCGACGGGGTCTAAGCCTAAGTCGCGCGGGGTGACGCGGACGACAGAGTCGGTCTTGAGCAGGCGGATAAAGAGCGTAGCGGCGCTGACGGTGTAGGCGATGGCGGTGGCGATGGCGACGCCCGCGACGCCCCAGTGAAGTACGGGGACAAAGATGAGGTCCAGGCCAATGTTGAGGACGGTGGACACGGCAAGCGCCTGCAGCGGCATGCGGGTGATGCCGACGGAGCGGAAGATCGCGGCCTCAAAGTTGTAGAGCAAGATCGAGGGCATGCTGAGCAAAAAGACGCGCAGGTAGAGCGAAGCGAGCGGCATGGTTTCGGCAGGAACGTTGAGCGCGGCGAGCATGGGCTCGGCAAAGATCTCGCCCAGCGCGATGACGACAAAGCCCACGAGCGCCATTAAAACCGAGGTATGGACGGCACGTTTGACCATGTTCTGATCGTTGCGGCCGATAGCGTTGGCGATGACCACATTTGAGCCAAGCGACATGCCGATAAACAGGTTGAGCATAAGACTGGTAATCGGAACATTGGAGCCGACCGCTGCCATGGCAAGGGTTCCCTGGTCGCCCGAGAAGTTGCCGATGATGACCGTGGCGATGAGGTTCGATAGCTGTTCCAAGATGCTCGTGGCGGCCACGGGGAAGGCGAACAGGGGAATATTGCGCCACAGCGAGCCGGTGGTCATGTCAATGTGCTTAGATGCGGTATCGGCCATACACTCTCAATCTCTAATATGCTATTTCGTGCTTATTTGCGCAGACGATGATACTCCTAATGCAACCAGTCGGTACTTAGATAGTCGTTGGGACGTTCTTAAACGACTGGTCATTCAATAACGTCCCCGATGACTAGGTGGGGAAGGCGTGCGACAATGGTGGGCGTTGTGTTGTTCGCGCTAAGGAGTTGCCATGTTGTTGTGTCCCGTTTGCCATGAGCCGTTGGTGGACGACGAGCGCGGTGCTACATGCGCGGGCGGACACCGGTTTGACCGTGCGCGCGAGGGCTATCTCTATCTGCTGCGCTCGTCCAAGAGCGGCGACTCCATGGGCGATCCCAAGTCGCAGGCGCGCAGTCGTCGCGACTTTCTTAACCGCGGTTACTACGCGCCGTTGCGCGATGCGATGGTCGAGCTGGTGCGCAAGCAGGTGTCTGGACGTGCAACGTCTGCGAATGGCCCCATGACGCTGCTCGATATTTGCTGCGGCGAGGGCTACTACACCAGTGCCATGGGTGCGGTGCCGGGCGTGGATGCTTACGGTTTCGACCTGGGCAAAGAGATGGTGCGCCTGGCCGCCAAGCGCGGCGATGCGACCTATTTTGTGGCCAACATGAAGGATATCCCCGTGGCAGATGGCGCCTTCGATATGGTGACCGAGCTCTTTGCTCCCTTTAACGAGCGCGAGTTTGCTCGCGTGCTGGTGCCCGAGGGCTCGCTCTACACCGTGGTGCCGGGTGCCCATCACCTGTTTGGGCTCAAGGAGGTGCTCTACGACAGGCCATACCTCAATGACGAGAAGCTGCCGAAGACTACCGAGCTCGAGTTGGTCGGAACGCGGCGCGTGACAGCTTCTATCACCCTTCAGACCCAGGCCGACATCGAGGCGGTGTTCCAGATGACGCCGTACTACTACCGCACGCGCCCCGCCGACAAAGCACGCCTGGCAAACCTCGATACCCTTCAGACCGACATCGACTTCATCATCGCCGAGTACCGCCACAGCTAACCTACAAAAAAGGGACAGGTTTATTTTGGCGGGTTTTATCTGGGCTAACGTAAAGGGCCGACCGCGTTGCTGCGCGATCGGCCCTTTTTAGTTGCTTGGCTGCAGAGGTTATGAGAAGCGAGCGCTTACAGACGGTCCTTGTTTTCGGCCTTCACGGCGTGCGCCTGCTGAATAAAGAACAGGTCGTAGACCACGATGACAAAGGCGCCGATATTGACGGCGCTGCCGCCGAGCGCGGGAAGGGTAAGCACAGCCTGGACGAGCGTAGCGACCGCGGCAACGATACCGAGCTTAAACGCGCCATCCACCTGCGAAGGCTTGTTGGCACCCTTGATGCCCGCAACACCTGCGGCAAGATCGACAACGCCCTTGATAATCACAACGACAGCAGCGAGTATGGCGTTCGATCCGTAGATGGATTCAAATTTGCCGGTCGCGATGCCGGCGATTCCGATGACGAGGCTGGCGATGCCCAAAACAAAATAGATGAGGGCAAGGATTTTGAGTGTCTTGCGCGCGGCGCTCATAGGTAGTCCTTTCGATTCGGGCGCTGCCAGTCTGGCGCGTCCCATAAGCTGCACATATCGTGAAGCACATTGTAGTTCAACGTGACGGCGTGTGTGCTAGAAAGCGCTTCTCGCCTGTGCAGAGCAATCTTTCAAAAAGGAAAGCTGGACGTAAGCCAAATCGATGGCAGCACATGTGCGGCGCTGCGATGATGAGGTCGTGACAAGGAGTTGGTCTAAGGAGGAGCCATGATGTACGGAACAGGGCAAGTGCGCGAGCCGCGGTCGTTGGGAAGGCGCATGAGTGATTCTGTGATCGCTGCCGTATGCACGGGATTGATGGCGGTGCTTTGCATTGGGATGCTGTGGGCCATGTCGCATGTGGGACAATAGCGGACGGTTGAGTGCCGACAGGGGCGGCGCTCACGTATTCATTTTGCTTGTAAAGGAGTGCCCATGGGCGTCGTCGATCCCTTTTCTGTTGCTCGTGCCGCGGGGCTTGAGCTGACCGGGAAGCCCGAGGGCCTCACGCTCACCGACGGCGCGATGGAGCTGCGTGCCGATTTTGCCCGCATGCTTCCACGGCTCAAGCAGGGCCGTCTGCAGCAAGAGCTGCTGGTGAAGGCTGCGCGCACAAAAGGCATCGAGCAGCCATGGGCGATTGACGCCACGGCAGGCTTTGGCGAGGATTCGCTGCTGCTGGCCGCCACGGGCTTTACCGTCGATCTGTATGAACAGGATTGCGTGATTGCGGCATTGCTCAAGGATGCCTTGGACCGCGCGGCGGATGATCCGGCGCTTGCGGCTGCCGTGGCACGCATGCGCTTGCATGCGGGCGAGGACAGCATTGCCGGCCTTCGCCATACGGCTGAGCTGGTCGAGCGCGGTGAGCTCGCGGCTCCCGATGTGGTGTATTTGGACCCCATGTTTCCCGAGCGCACCAAGAGCGCGGCGGTTAAAAAGAAGTTCCAGCTCTTGCACCATTTGGAGCAGCCGTGTGCCGATGAGGAGACGCTGGTCGAGGCTGCTCTTGCGTCGTGCCCGCGCAAGGTTGTTATCAAGCGGCCAGTGAAGGGGCCGCTGCTTGCCGGCGTTAAGCCGAGCTATCAGCTTGCGGGCAAGGCCGTTCGCTACGATGTTTTGGTGCCGCCGCGCCCGTAGCTTGCGTGCGATGGTTGGCGCTCCGTCAGTGCCGTGCCGATGCGGCGTCTATTTCCATGGATGCGACGTCAGATGCCAGCCGCCGCAGTACTCGCATTTGTAGCAGGCCAGCCCGCGGCGTCCGCGGTTTTCGCAGTCAGCCATAACTGCCTCGGCCTCGGCGCGCGTGTCGTAACGGTTTTTTCGCTCGCACGACTTGTAGCGCCAGGCCTCATCTCGCTCGGCGTCCAGGGCGTCGCGGCGCTCATCCTCGCGCGCAAACAGGTCGCTCATATCGCCGCCCGTAGCAGCGCCCAAAAACTCGCTTTTGGCCTTTGACCAGGCGGCTCGCTTTTTGCTCCCCATCTGCTTCGTGTCCTTTCCAAACGCTGGTATCATTGCTCAATCAAAGTGATACCAATAAACGTGAGGTCGCCGCGTGATGATCAGAAAAACCCTCGATACCGACATTCCTGCCGTCATGGCCATCTATGACGTCGCCCGCGCCTTTATGCGCGCGCATGGCAACGCCACGCAGTGGCCCGAGGGCACGCCTTCGGCCGAGCAGCTGACTGCCGATATCGCCGCCGGCGGCAGCTATGTGTGCGAAGTCGACGGTCGCGTGGTGGCGACGTTTGCCTTTTTGCCGGGCCCGGACGAGTGCTATGACGTCATCGAGGACGGTCAGTGGCGTAGCGACACTCCGTACGCCGTGCTGCACCGCGTGGCGTCCGACGGCACCGTGCACGGTATCGCGGCCGCGATGTTTGCCTTTGCCAAGGAGCGTGCCGACCATCTGCGTATCGATACGCACGCGGACAACCTGCCCATGCAGGGTGCGAGCATGAAGGCGGGGTTCGAGCGCGCCGGAGTCGTGTATGTGTCGGACGGCACGCCGCGTGTTGCGTTCGACTGGCTGCGCGAGGCATAAGAGCGAGGACGCGTATCAACAATCCATGTACATGAAAATGGCCCCGGGCGGGGCCATTTTCGTTCGATGCGCTGTTTTGCAAGCCGGCTTTCGCAAGGCGCGAACCTGCGAAAATCGCCGCGCGGCAACGCGGGGCGATGAGCTCGGTCGGGGGATAGGGCCCGCTTCGCCCGCCGGCCCGTAAATTGTATCATCCAGTGTGGAACGAGGGTGCCCGTTGCCACGTGCGATGGGCTTGCAATAAGAGGAGAGCCATGTCGAAGCAAGCGGTCGTTGGAATCTTGGCGCATGTCGATGCCGGCAAGACTACGCTGGCCGAGGCCATGCTGTTCAACGCAGGTCGCATTCGCAAGCGCGGCCGTGTGGACGACGGCGACTCGCACCTGGATACCAACGCTATCGAACGCGAGCGCGGCATCACGATTTTCTCGTCGCAGGCCGTGCTCGACCACGGAGATGCCCACGTCATGCTCGTGGATGCACCGGGGCATGTCGATTTTTCTGCCGAGGCAGAGCGCACATTGCGCGCGCTCGACTACGCGATTTTGGTTGTGGGCGCCAACGACGGCGTGCAGGGACACACCGAAACCCTGTGGCGCCTGCTTGCGCGCTATGACATCCCGACGTTCGTCTTTATCAACAAAATTGATTTGGAGAATCCCGGCCGCGATGTTTTGCTGGCGCAACTTGGGCAGCGTCTTTCCGAGGGCTGCCTGGATGCCAGCGAACTGCTGGCGGGCGGTGCCGCTTGGGAGGACGCTGCCGCGTTGGACGAGGCGGCGCTCGAGGAGTTTCTTGAGACGGGTGAGCTTTCCGTTGCAACGCTGTCGCGCATGGTTGCCGAGCGCAGGCTCTTTCCCTGCTTTGCCGGCTCGGCGCTCAAGGACCAAGGCGTGGGCGAGCTGCTGGATGGCATGTGTACACTGATGCGTGAACAGGCGTGGGCCCCGGAGTTCGCCGCGCGTGTCTATCGTGTCAGCCGAGGCGTTCGTGGCGAGCGCTTGGCTTGGGTTAAAGTGACCGGCGGCGCGCTACGTGCAAAACAGATGATCGAGGGGCGCTCCGGTGCCGAGGTATGGGGGCAGAAAGTCGATCAGGTGCGCATCTATAACGGAGAGAAGTACGAGCTCGCCCAGGAAGTTGCTGCTGGCGGTATTTGTGCCGTGACGGGTCTTGCGCACGTTCGCCCGGGGGATGCCTTGGGTGCGGAGCCCGGGTGCGATGCACCCGTCATTGCGCCGGTCCTCACCTATACGGTGCTACCGGGCGAACATGATGTCCATGCGGTGTTTAAAGCGCTGATCGAGCTGGCGGACGAAGACCCCATGCTCGGCGTAAGCTGGAACACGCATCTTGAGCAGATTCACTTGCAGTTGATGGGCGCCGTGCAGCTTGAAGTCGTGCAGCGGGTGTTGGCCGATCGCTTTGGCCTTGCGGTCGAGTTTGAGCCTGGCGGCATTCTCTATAAGGAGACTATTTCGCAGCCGGTCGAGGGCGTGGGCCACTTTGAGCCACTGCGCCACTATGCCGAGGTGCATCTGCGCCTGGAGCCGTTGCCAGCGGGTTCGGGCGTGCAGTTTGGGACCGTGACCTCGACCGACGAGCTCGATCTTAACTGGCAGCGTTTGGCACTCACCAACGCCATGGAGCGCGATCACCTGGGCGTGCTGACCGGCTCGCCCATCACCGATGTGCGCATTGCGCTCACGGGCGGCCGTGCGCATGCCAAACATACCGAGGGCGGCGATTTTCGCCAGGCCACGTACCGCGCGATTCGCCAGGGTTTGATGCAGGCGCGTGAGGCCGGCGCGGCGGTGCTGTTGGAGCCGTGGTACCACTTTGAGCTCGAGGTGCCGGGGGAGTGCGTGGGCAGGGCGTTGTCAGACGCTACGCGCATGGGTGCCGAGTACGAGCCGCCGACGATAACAGGCGACCGGGCGAAGCTTGTGGGTCGCGTGCCGGCATCCGAAGTGCAGGATTATGCGCTGGAGGTGGCTGCCTACACGAGCGGTCGCGGTCATCTGTACCTGGAGTTCGCCGGCTATTCGGCTTGCCATGATGCCGAGCGCGTAATCGAGACGGCCGCCTATGAGCCCGAGGCCGATCTGCCCAACACGCCCGACTCGGTCTTTTGCTCTCACGGCGCCGGTTACACGGTCAAATGGTACGACGTGCCCGCCGCGGCGCACGTAAAGGTCGATCCCGCCACCTTCCGTCCCTATCGCCCCGCCGACGCGGAATTTTTCGGCTACATGTGACAAAGGGACAGTCCCTTTGTCACATCGATAATTGAGAGGTTGAAACGTGGTGATTCATACTGAGCGCTTGGTGCTTCGTCCGTGGCGCGAGACGGATGCGGCGAGCCTGTTTGCATACGCGAGCGACCCGGACGTGGGGCCGGCTGCGGGCTGGCCACCCCATCGAAGCATTGAGGAAAGCAGAGAGATCATTCAGACGGTCTTTACGGCGCCCCATACCTTTGCCATTTGCCTGCCCGAGACAGACGAGCCCGTGGGCAGCATTGGACTCATGCCGCCGCGCTGCGAATCGAACGGCCAAAGCGTTGGACTTGAGCTCGAGGTGGGGTATTGGATCGCCAAGCCGTTTTGGGGTCGAGGCTTTGCTCCGGAAGCAGTGCGAGCTATGCAACGCTATGCGTTTGAAACGCTTGGCTGCAAGGCGCTTTGGTGCGGATACTATGAGGGCAATAACAAGTCGTTACGCGTCCAACAAAAATGTGGGTTCGTGCCACATCACGTTGAGCGCGACGTGCCCTGCGAGCTTATGGGCGATGTGCGTACCGAGTACTTTACCTATTTGACCTGCGAAGACTGGCGCGGGCGAGCACAGTGCGAGTAACGTGACAAAGGGACAGTCCCTTTGCCACGTTCGGCTAACAGGAAGGGGAGCGATGACGGTGTCGCAACAACCAAGTGCTATCGAGGTACGCGGTGCGCGCGTCCATAACCTCAAAGACATCGATATCGATATTCCGCTGGGAAAGCTGGTGGGTATTGCCGGCGTATCGGGTTCGGGCAAGAGCTCGCTGGCGCTGGGGGTTCTTTATGCCGAGGGCTCGCGTCGCTACTTGGAGGCGCTCAGCACCTATACTCGACGTCGCCTGACGCAAGCCGAGCACGCCCAGGTGGACGAGGTGCTGCACGTGCCGGCGGCGCTCGCATTGCATCAGCGCCCCAGCGTGCCGGGCGTGCGCTCGACCTTTGGCACCATGACCGAGCTCAACAACAGCCTGCGTCTGCTCTTTAGCCGCTGCGCCCATCACGTTTGCCCGCACTGCGGGACGCGCGTGGAGCCGAGCCTTAACGTCGCCGCGGGCCTGTCGCTCGCGTGCCCCGCATGCGGCCGTGAATTCTACGCGCCGAGTGCCGAGGGCCTTGCCTTTAACAGCGGCGGCGCGTGTCCTACCTGCGGCGGTACCGGCGTCATGCGCGAGGTGGACGAGGCGAGCCTGGTGCCCGACGAGTCAAAGACTATCAACGAGGGCGCGGTGCTTCCTTGGGGCACACTCATGTGGGATCTGATGAAGCAGGTAGCCGGCGAGATGGGCGTGCGTACCGACGTGCCGTTTAGCCAGCTCACGCCTCAAGAGCGCGATATCGTGTTCCATGGTCCGGCGGTTAAAAAGCACATTCTCTACGTTCCCAAAAACGGCGAGGGTGCCACGCCGCTCGACTTTACCTATTACAACGCCGTCTATACCGTTGAGAATGCGCTCGCCAAGGTTAAGGACGACAAGGGGCTCAAGCGCGTTGCACGCTTTTTGCACGAGGGGCCGTGCCGCGACTGCGGAGGCACGCGTCTTTCCGAAGCCGCGCGCCAGTCTCAGGTGCGCGGTATCAATCTGGCGCAGGCGGCGGCCATGACGCTGGGCGAGGCGATTGAGTGGGTGCGTGGGGTGCCCGCATCCTTGCCGACCGAGATGCGGCCCATGGCGACGGACATCTGCGATTCGTTTTTGAGTACGGCTCGCCGCCTGGTTGACCTGGGCCTCGATTACCTTTCGCTCGACCGCGCCGGTGCCACGCTCTCCACGGGTGAGCGCCAGCGTGTGCAGCTAGCCCGTGTGGTGCGCAACCGATCGACGGGCGTGCTGTATGTGCTGGACGAGCCTTCGATCGGCTTGCATCCTGCCAATGTCGACGGCCTGGTGGGCGTAATGCGCGATCTGATGGATGACGGCAACACCGTGGTTGTTGTCGACCACGATACACGTGTGCTGGTGGAGGCTGATTATCTGGTCGAGATGGGCCCCGTTGCCGGAGCAGGCGGCGGCAACGTAATCGCCGCTGGTACGGTAGACGAGGTCGAGCAATCGCAGGACAGCCGTATCGCGCCGTTTTTGCGCGCCGAGCCCAAGCGCTTGCGTCCGCAGGTGACTGACGACGAAATGTTCGACCAGGGTCATATCCGCATGGCGACCGATACCATCCATACCGTCAAGCCACTCGAAGTCGATATCCCGCGCGGCCGTCTCGTCGCGGTTACGGGTGTTTCGGGTTCAGGCAAGACGACGTTGGTACTCGAGACGCTCATCCCGGCACTTAAGGCGCAGGCAGCCGGCGAGCGCCTGCCGCGCCACGTGCGCTGGATCGATGCCGAGGGCATTGCACGTGCCAACCTGATTGACGCCACGCCCATCGGTGCCAACGTGCGCTCGACGGTAGCGACCTATGCCGACATCCATGATGAGCTGCGCCGCGCCTTCGCCCGTACGCCCGAGGCCAAGGCAGCCGGCTACAAGGCGGGCGCCTTTAGCTACAATACCGGCGCCTTGCGCTGCCCTACGTGTGATGGCACGGGCTCGATATCGCTCGACGTGCAGTTTTTGCCCGATGTCGAAATCGTCTGCCCGGCATGTCGCGGCTCACGTTATGCAGACGCGGCTTCGCATATCCATCGCGAGGGCAAGGACGGGAGTCTGCTTACGTTGCCGCAGCTCATGGACATGAGTGTGGACGAGGCCATCGACGCCACGGTGGGGCTCAAGAAAGTTCAGACGCGCTTGCAGACCTTGCACGACCTGGGCCTGGGTTATCTTACGCTCGGTGAGCCCACACCGGCGCTTTCGGGCGGCGAGGCGCAGCGCCTTAAGCTCGCGAGCGAGATGGGCCGCGTGCAGGATGATGCCGTATTCGTATTTGACGAGCCCACGATCGGCCTGCATCCGCTCGATGTTCAGGTGCTGTTGAACGTGTTTGACGGCCTCGTTGCCAAGGGCGCCACGGTTATCGTGATCGAGCATGACCTCGACCTTATCCGTAACGCCGATTACGTGATCGACATGGGCCCGGGCGGTGGCGACGCCGGCGGGCAAATCGTCTGCGCCGGCACGCCGGACGACATCGCGGCCTGCCCCAAGAGCATTACCGGCCGCTACCTCTAACCGAATGTGACAAAGGGACGGTCCCTTTGTCACATTCCGGGAAAGTCTGTCTGACGCAGGGCCTCGTAGAGGACGATGGCGGCGCTGTTGGAGAGGTTGAGTGCGCTGATACGGTAGTCGGCCGGGTTGACGAAGTTGCCGCAGATATCCTGCTGAAGGATGGTCTCGTGGCTGTCCTCGGTATGCCCGAGCGATTCCTCGTGGGCTTCCCAAACCTCGGCATTATCGAGTGAGTCACAATCGCGCAGCATCGGGATGCGCTCGCAGCGCTCAGGCGCCGCGGCAAGCAGTGGCTCGGGAATGCCCGAGCTCTCGCTGCCAAAGACCAGATAGTCACCGTCGCGGTAGGTGCTTTGCGCATAGGTGCGGCGCGCTTTTTTGGTCAGCAGGTGCAGGCGCTCGTCGGCGGGGGAGAGACCGTTGCGCGCAAGGAAATCCTCCCAGCTGGCATATGTCGTCACGTTCAGGTTTTGCCAGTAGCCCAGGCCGGCTCGACGCACCGTCTTGTCGTCGAGCGAAAAGCCCAGCGGCTCTACCAGGTGCAAGCGAGTGCCAGTGACCACGCAGGTACGGCCGATATTGCCTGTATTGGCCGGAATCTCGGGCGCGTATAGCACGATATTGAACATGAATCTCCTTGGCTCAGAATGAAAAACCACCACGAAGGGGACAGGCACCTTCGTGGTGGTTTGGCGGTAACGTGGGCGGTAAATGCCCGCTCGATAACTCTAGGCGCGGTGCCAGTCGGTCAGGCAGGCATCGAGGGCGGCGATGAGCGCGTCCTTGTCCATGTGACGGCCGATGATGCACAGGCTCGTCATGCGATCGCCCGTCTCGTCGTCCCAAATCTGCATGATCTCGGGGTTCTCGTCGATAATCTTCTGCTTCTCATCCTCGGGTGCAGAATCGACAAACAGACCGTTCTCCATCAGGCGCATCTGGTGGCCGGCCTGCTCAAACATGTAGCACATGTCCGGATCGCCGGTCTGCCACAGCGGGCCCTTGACGCGAATGACCTCGTCGGGCCACTCCTGCTCGACAAAATCGGTGAACTTCTGCAGGTCAAACGGCTTGCGGCGCGAGTACACAAAGGTCTCGATGTCGTACTCGAGCACCTCGGGGTCGTCGTGCTCCTCGGGATGCTCCATGGCCTCGATCCAGGCGGCGGAGTTGTAGGCGCGCATAAAGTCGAAGCGGTCGGTGTCGAGCAGCTCCTCCATGGGGACCTCGCCGTTTTGGGCCTCGACAATCACGGCGTCCTTCTGCAGGCTGCGCACGATGGCCTTGAGCTCGGCGATCTGCTCAGGCGTCACGGTGTCGGTCTTGTTGAGGACCAGCGTGGAGCAGAATTCGATCTGCTGGATGAGCAGACTCTCGATGTCGTCCTCGTCGATATCCTCGGCTAGCAGGTCGCGACCGCCGTTGAACTCGTCGTACATGCGGGCGCAGTCGACCACAGCCACGATGTTGTCGAGCGCAAGCTTGGGCTCGCCGCTCACCTTGGCCTCGTCGCAGAAGCTCGAGATGGTGTAGGCGATGGGGATAGGCTCGCAAATCCCCGAAGCCTCGATGATGATGTAGTCGAACTTGCCCGAATCGGCGATGCCCTGCAGCTGGTTGGCCAGGTCGTCCGAAAGCGTGCAGCAGATGCAGCCGTTGGTGAGCGGGATAAGGTCGTCGGTCTCGGAAAGGCCGCCGTCGGCGATGAGGCTGGCGTCGACGTTGATCTCGCCGATATCGTTGACGATCACGGCAGCGCGGATGCCACCGTCGTTGGCGAGGATGTGGTTGAGCAGCGTGGTCTTGCCGGCACCGAGGTATCCGGTAAGCATGATGATCTTCACGGGTTTGTTGGGCATGTGCCCTCCTTTGTTAGACATGGCTTACAGCTGAATCTTATGCCAAACGCCTGCTCTTATACCCACGCACGGGCAAATAACACAGGCTACTCCCAGGCTCCCCATACGTCGGGACAATAGCCGACGGTGGCCTTTTTGCCGTTGCGCACGATGGGTTCGGCCAGAACCTGCTGGTTCTCGAGCAGCTTATCAAAGCGCTGACTGGGGGTGAGATGCTGGATGAGCGCGAGCGTCTCCTCGTCCTTGGCTTTGGGGTTGAGCAGCTTGTCGATGCCGCCGACCGCCTGCATCACGCTCGTGAGCTCGCCCTTGCTCATCTCCTTTTCCTTAAGGTCGATAAACTGCACCTTAATGCGGCGCTCCTTAAAATAGCGCTGGGCCTTCTTGGTATCGAAGGACTTTTTGGTACCGAAGATCTGCACGTTCATTGTTTGGTTCCGCCGTTCTACCTGATGAAGTTGGTCCTAGCGCGATCGGCCTGGGGGGCTTCGATGCCGGCGGCCTTTCCCGCCTCGATGCAACGCAGTAGCCAGGCCATGTTATTGCCGATGTTTCGCATGGTGGCGAGGCCCTCGGCGTCTTGGGTGGCCTCACCCGGCATGGCACCAAAGACGTTGTTCCAGTAGGTGGATGCTACCACGGGCATCTGGTTGATGGTGAAGTACTTGTTGAGCACGTCGAAGGTGGTCGACGTGCCGCCGCGGCGGGCAACGGCGACAGCGGCGCCCGGCTTGTGCGCAAAGGCCTTGCTGCCTGCATAGAATGCGCGGTCGAGTGCCGAGAGGATGCGTCCGCTGGGATGTGCGTAGTAGACGGGCGAGCCAAAGACAAAGCCGTCTGCCTGCTCGGCAGCGGCAATCAGCTCGTTGACCACATCGTCGTCAAAGGTGCAACGGCAATCGAGCTTGCCGCACTGGCCGCAACCGATGCAATCGCGAATAGGCTTGGCGCCCAGCTGAAACATCTCGGCCTCGATGCCCTCGGCGTTGAGCTGCTCGGCGACCTCGGCGAGTGCGCGGGCCGTGTTGCCGTTTGCCTTGGGGCTGCCATTGACCAAAAGAACCTTCATCACAAACTCCATCTGCTATCGGTGAATTCTGCTGAGAATTATCTCACGTTGTGTGCGACGGCGTTGGCACGGTGCAGGCGATGTTTATTTCGCAACGTTCTTAAGGGCGTTCATGCCCAAGGCCATCTAGGGGCATTGCGGTGCGGCATGGGGATACATCGGGAAACGTTCGATAAATGCTTATAAACACGTTTTTGACGGCATACGTTGACAGATATACTTGTTTAGTTCAAAAGCATGAGAACGGAGATGGTTGCATGGCACAGCCAGATACGACGCGCACGGTGGGGCTTGCGCTCGAGGGAGGCGGCTACCGTGGTATGTATACGGCGGGCGTGCTCGACGTATGGATGGAGCACGGCTTGACCTGCGACCATATGGTGGGAGTCTCGGCGGGCGCGGCGTTTGGCTACAACTTTAAATCGCGCCAGATCGGCCGCGCCATTCGCTACAACAAGGCCTATTGCGCCGACAAGCGCTATGCGAGCGTGACGAGCTGGTTGCGAACCGGCGATATGTTCAATGCCGAGTTTGCCTATCATGAGGTACCCATCGAGCGCGATCCCATCGATCTGGAGGCATATCGCGCCTGCCCCATGCGGTTTACGTGCGTATGTACCGATCTTAAGACGGGGCAGGCCGTCTACCATGACCTGCCCTATGGCGACGAGCGCGATATTGAGTGGATCCGGGCGTCGTCGGCGATTCCCGTAGCGACGCGTCCTGTTGCCATCGAGGGTCGTAAGTACTTGGATGGCGGTGTTGCCGATTCCATTCCCAGCACTTGGCTGTTTGAGCAGGGTTATGACCGCAACGTGGTGGTGCTGACGCAGCCGGCGGGCTTTGTAAAGCAACCCAATAGCGTGATGCCCATGCTGCGTCGCGTGTATCGTCACTATCCGGAGTTTGTCGCGGCTCTTGAGCATCGGCACGAGGTCTACAATGCCACGCTCGATGACCTGGCGCGCCGCGAAGCCGCTGGCGAGATCTTTGTGGTGCGGCCGAGCGAATCGGTGAAGGTGCCGTCGCTGTGCCGCGAGCCCGATGAGCTCGAGCGCATCTATCAGATCGGCCGTCGCGATGCGGAGGCGACGCTGCCGGCGCTGGAAGCGTATCTGGCGGGGTAGGGGCCACGGCGGAAAGCGCATCCCAAAATGGACGTCCAAACTGGGATGCGCTTTCCGCTATTGAAGATATGGGGCTGCGGAGCAGCTGCTTGGCATGGGCCTATGCCTGCTGCCAGGTATCGACGAGCTCCTTGGCTGCGGCGTAGGGGTCGTCGGCACTGCAGACGGCGCTCACCACAAAGAAGCCGTCGACGCCGGTGGTCTTGAGCTGCGGAAGATCGGCCGTTTTGACGCCGCCGCCCACCACGATGGGCACGGGGCTTGCCGCATGGAGGGCAGCCAGGTCCTCAAAGCTCTTGGTGATGATGGAGCCGTCGGCAGCACGTCCGCAGTCGCGCTTGGTCTCGGTCTCGTGGAGCGGGCCTACGCCCAGGTAATCGACCAGGCTCATGTCGGCGGTCTTGACGTACTCGAGCATCTCCTCGCAGCGGGCCGAAAGGCCCACGATGGCATCTGGGCCCAAAAGTTTGCGGCAGACCTCGACGGGGATGTCGCTCTGGCCAACATGCACGCCGTCGACAGCGATGCCCTGCTCGCGTGCGGCGAGTACGCAGTCAAGACGGTCATCGATCAGCAGAGCGACCTGTCCGGTTTTGCCGGCCTGAGCGATGGCCTGTGCGGCATCGCCCGTCAGTGCGATGATCTCGCGGGCACTTGCCACCTTGGAGCGCACCTGGATGCAGGTAAAGCCGGCATCGAGCGCCTGGGTCACCACATCGCTCACGGGGCGTCCGAGGGTGTTTTCGGGGCCGAGTACCAGGTAGGCCGAGATATCAAGGTTGTCGCGGATGCTCATCGTGCTTCCTCCTGCTTTTTGATCTGCGCTTCCATGCGCTCGAGTTTGCCGGTCATGGTGTCGGTAAATCCGGGTCGAATATCGGCTTTGAGCACGACTTCGGTGCGGATGCCCTTGCTCGCCAACACGAAGGTCGCGTCGCGCACGACCTGCATGACCTCGTCCCAGTCGCCCTCGATCTCGGTGAACATCGAGGTGGTGCGGTTGGGAAGGCCGCTCTCGCGAATGACGCGTACGACCTCGGCGACTTCGGCAGATAGCTCGTCGCCGGTGCTGCACGGGGCGATGGCCACAGCGACGAGTGTGTTCATGCCGGCATTGGTTGCGGGCTTGGTCATGGCTTATGCCTCCTCGAGCTCGAGTTGGTTATCGGCAATGTCCTGGGCGGTTGCGCGGTAGAGCTCGTCGATAAAGGCGACCTTAAAGCTTGCCGGGGCATCGGCAACGGCGGCGGCACGCGTGCCGGCAACGTTGTAGACGGCGGTGCCGCAGATGGCCGCCGTAAACGGGTCGGTGGCGCAGACGTACACGGCCAGCACGCCGCCCTGCGAACAGCCGCAGCCGGTGATCTTGGACATGAGTGGGCTGCCGCCGTGGGACTTGGCAACGGTCGTGCCGTCGGTAATCAGGTCGACTTCGCCCGAGACCACTACGGCGCCGCCGGTGTAGCGGGCGAGCGCCACGGCGGCATCACGGGCGGCGTCTACCGTGTCGGTGGTATCGACGCCACGTACGCGGCTCAGATCGGCCGCTTCGCCCTCAAGGCCCCACAGTCCGGCGAGCGCGATAATCTCGGAGGCATTGCCGCGCACGATGGCGGGCTTGCACTGCTTGAGTTCGTTTACCAGTTGGGTGCGCAGGCTGCCGATGCCCAGGCCCACCGGATCGAGCACCCAGGGCTTGCCGGCGTCGTGTGCCGCCTTGGCCGCGCGGGGAATCGTCTGCTCGTAGATGGGGAAGAGCGTGCCCATGTTCAGATAGATGGCGCCGCCGCCGGCAACGAGTGCCTCGCCCTCGTCGGGCAGATAGACCATGGCGGCCGAACCGCCCACGGCGAGCTGCGCGTTGGCGACAAAGTCAATCGTTACCGTGTTGGTGATGGAGCCGGCCATGGGATTGGTGGCACGAATCTCCTCCACAGCCTTGACCACGTTTTGCTTAAGCTGTTCCGAATCGATCACTGCACATGCCTCCTTGGCATAGAAAAGGGGCGCTGTGCATAGACAGCGCCCCTAAAAAGGCGGCATGCTCCCTACGCCAGCATTAACTGACAGGTTCAAAGGATTGGGCCCCATGCCCTCTCAGCCTTGTGGTTTGCACCGCCGGCACTCCCGCATCGAATCTGTTGTTCCCTATACTAGCGCATCGGTACAATGGTTAGGATGAAAACGACTGGGGGACCTTATGATCAAACTCGTGCTGACCGATATGGACGATACGCTGATTCCGGCCGGGCATGACGGCGCCAGCGACTATGCCATCGAGGGCATTCATGCCATGCAGGCGGCGGGTCTGCACTTTGGTCCGGTTTCGGGTCGCCAACCGTCTGCGATGGGCTGGATGTTTAAAAATCATTCCGAGTGTTTTTCGACCGGTGCATTCTGCAACGGCCAGGTCATGTTTGTCGATGGCGAAGTGGTCGCCTCGCGTGCGACCGATAACGATGCGCTTATGCGCTTGGCCGCCTATCTGGAAGAAGAAACCGACGATACCTATCTGAAGGTATACAGCTTGGGTGATGGCTTTTGGGATAACGATGCCTATTGCGTGACACGTGATGCCGAGCGTGTGCGCCGCGCTATGGAATCGGGCGGCAATGCGTGGCTCAAGGGCGAAGAGGCCCCGTGCCGCCCTGTCGTCGATGATGCGCCGGTGTTCAAGGCGAATATCTGGAGCGCCCGTTCGCGTGAGGAGCTCGCGGAGCTACGCGAGCACGTTGCCGCCGAGGTGCCGGAGCTCTCGCTTGTGTTTCCCAACAACCGTGTGCGCCTGTTCGACATCCTTCCGGCTGGTTGGGACAAGGGCTGCGCTGCGCTGGAGCTGGCGCGCGCTTTGGGCCTAACGCCCGACGAGGTGGCCGTATTTGGCGATTCCGATAACGACCTGCCCATGATCGATGCCGTTCCCAACTCCGTTGCGGTCGCCAATGCCAACGAGGCCGTCACGGCTGCCGCACGCTGGCATATCGGCGCTGCGGCAGATGATGCGGTTGCCGCAGCGCTGCATCAGATTGCCGCCTGCGCCGCGACGGGTGAGATGCCGTCATTTATGCGTCAGATGAACGCGGCAGACTTCGGCATCGCGAACGTCTAGGGAGAAAGCCATGAAGCTTCAGCAGCTCAGGTACGTTGTAAAGGTTGCCGAATGTGGCAGCATCACCGAGGCCTCGCGTCGCCTCTATGTGTCGCAGCCTTCGATTACCGCGTCGATTCGCGATCTCGAAAACGAGATGGGCGTGCATATCTTTGAGCGCACCAACAAGGGCGTCATTGTGTCCGAGGAGGGCGAGACCTTCTTGGGCTATGCGCGCCAGGTGCTCGATCAGGCTGATCTGCTCGAGGGTAAGTACAAAGGAGCATCCGAGCAGGTGCCGCATTTTAGCGTGAGCTGCCAGCATTACTCCTTTGCCGTCAACGCGTTTGTCGATGTGATCCGTGAGTTCGATGCCGCGCGCTACGACTTTACCCTGCGCGAGGAGCAGACTCACGAGATTATCGAGGACGTCGCGCATATGAAAAGCGAACTGGGCATCCTATATCTGTCCGAGCACAACCGCGAGGTCATCGAGCGCATGCTGGCGGCCAACGAGCTCGTGTTCGAAGGGCTCTTCTGTGCCGCGCCTCATATCTTCGTCTGTGCCGACCATCCGCTGGCGGACCGCTCCAGCGTGACGCTCGAGGATCTGGAAGACTACCCGTTCCTGTCCTACGAGCAGGGCAGCTACAACTCGTTTTACTATTCCGAGGAGCTGACCTCGACGTTTGAGCGTCGCAAGAATATCCGCGTGCGCGACCGCGCGACGTTGTTCAACCTGGTCATGGGTCTCAACGGCTACACGGTGTGTTCGGGCGTGATTAGCCACGAGCTCAACGGCCCCGGCATTATCTCGATTCCGCTCGACGTGGACGAGTACATGGAGATTGGCATTATCACGCGCAAGAACACGACGCTCACGCGCTACGGTCGGGCCTATATCGACGCGATTCGTCAGCATATCTAGGCTGCTGTGTTCCCCACGGTTCAAGTCCCTTTATGGCAGTCCAGAGTGACATAGGAAGCATCTATATCAAACTGTTATAAACGTATATTTTACGATGGCCATATGAACGCTCATACTCTGTCCCGGTAAAGCAACCAATGCAAAAGGGAGATATCTATGAGCACTTCGATTCAACCGAACGCACCGTTTCGCGCCGATATCGTCGGCAGCTTTCTTCGTCCGCAGGCCGTAAAGGACGCTCGTGCTGCCTATACGGCAGGCACGCTTGATGCCGAGGGGCTTAAGGCCGTCGAGGACGATGCCATCCGCGATTTGGTGGCAAGGCAAAAGGCCGCCGGCCTGCAGGTCATCACCGATGGCGAGTTTCGCCGCAGCTACTGGCACCTCGATTTTATGTGGGGGCTGAACGGCGTCGAGCGTCGCACCTCGCGTACAGGCTATATGTTCCACGATGAGGAGACTACCGCCGACACCGCCGTGGTAACCGGTCCCATTAGCGGCGAGAATCATCCGTTCGTCGAGCACTTCAAATTTGTCAAGGCGCTCGAGGGGGGGGTCAGGTCGCGCGACAGACCATTCCGGCGCCGATCCAGACGTTCTCCGAAGTCACGCTCGACCGCTGCGATGGCCAGCAGGAGAGCCTGCGCGCCGTCTACAAGACCGACGAAGATCTCGCCGATGCCATCGCCGCAGCATACCGCACCGTTATTGCCGACCTGTATGCCGCAGGCTGCCGCAACATTCAATTTGATGACTGCACCTGGGGCATCTATTGCGATGCCGACTTTGTGTCCAAGACCGGTATGAGCCCGGTTGACCTGCAAAAGGTGAGCGAGCTGGGCGTGGCGCTCAACAACGCCGCAATCGAGGGCAAGCCCGATGACCTTGTCATTAACACGCACGTGTGCCGCGGCAACTACCACTCTACCTATGCTTTTGAGGGCGGCTATGGCCCCATCGCGCCGTACCTGTTCGCACACGAGAACGTCGATGCGTTCTATCTTGAGTTCGATACGCCGCGTGCCGGTGGCTTTGAGCCGCTCAAGTACGTTACCCCCGGCAAGAAGGTCGTGTTGGGCCTGGTGACCACCAAGGCGGCAGAGCTCGAGAACGAAGACGCCATCGTCGAGCGCATCCGCGAGGCGGTAAAGTACGTGCCGCTCGAGAACCTGTATCTGTCTCCGCAGTGTGGCTTTGCCAGCTGCGAGATTGGCAACAAGCTGACCGAGGACGAGCAGTGGGCAAAGATTGCGCTGGTCAAGCGTATTGTGGAGCGTGTCTGGAAATAACGATGCCGTTCGCAGGCGGCGGCGCGTGCGAGGCGCTGCGTATCGCGTACAATGGTTCGGATCGTATCGTTCGGGCAGGTTATCCGATATGCCCGATCGCCCTTCCATTCGAAAGGACATCAATGTCCCAGTTCTCGACGCCCGCCGTTAGCGATGCCATCTACGACGCATCGTCGCTCGGCCGCCCGCGCATGTTCCTGCTCGGTCTGCAGCACCTGTTTGCCATGTTTGGCGCCACGGTGCTGGTGCCCGTGCTCACCGGTCTCTCGGTGTCGGCAACGCTTTTGTTTGCCGGCTTGGGCACGCTGCTGTTCCACTTCCTATCGCGCGGTAAGGTGCCGGCATTTTTGGGCTCATCGTTTGCCTTTATTGCCGGTTATGCCGCAATTGCGCCCAACGGCGAGGCCGAGCTTTTGCCCTACGCCTGCCTGGGCGTTGCCTGCGCCGGTCTGCTCTATCCGGTGCTGGCAGCGCTGTTCCGCGCCTTTGGCGCCAAGCGCGTTATGCGCTTCTTTCCGCCGGTGGTGACCGGCCCCATCGTCATTTCCATCGGCCTGATCTTGGCAAGCTCTGCTATCGCCAACTGCCAGACCAATTGGCTTGTTGCCGTTGTCGCTGTGGCCGTCATTGTCGTATGCAATATTTGGGGTCGCGGCATGGTCAAGATCGTGCCGATCCTGCTGGGCGTCGTGGTGAGCTATGCCGTCGCGGCTGCGTTGGGTGAGGTCGATTTTTCGGGCGTTGCCGCCGCTCCGTGGGTCGGTCTGCCCATCGTGTGGGACAACACCGTGTTTGCGCTCTTTGGCCCGCAGTTCGATAGCGGCCTTGCCACGACGGCCATCATCACCATTATGCCGTTGGCCTTTGCGACCATGATCGAGCATATCGGTGACATCTCGGCTATCGGCTCCACTTGCGAGCGTAACTACATCGCCGATCCTGGTCTGCATCGCACGCTGCTCGGTGACGGCTTTGCCACGATTCTGGCTTCGCTCTTTGGCGCTCCGGCCAACACCACCTATGGCGAGAACACCGGCGTGCTCGCCCTGACGCGCGTGTTCGACCCGCGCGTGATCCGCATTGCCGCGTGTTGTGCCATCGTGCTTTCGTTCTGCCCCAAGTTCGCTGCGGTCATCGCAGCCATGCCGGCATGCGTTATCGGCGGCGTGTCGCTCGTGCTCTACGGCATGATCAGCGCTGTGGGCGTCCGTAACCTCATCGAGAACCAGGTCGATTTCCAGAACAACCGCAACGTGCTGGTGGCCGCTCTGGTGCTTGTGCTTTCGCTCGGTATTGCGTACAGCACCGCTGGCGCCATCGTGCTGGAGCTGGGCGGCGTGACGATTTCGCTTTCCGGTCTTGCCGTGGGCTCGCTGGTGGGTATCGTGCTCAATGCGATTCTGCCCGGCAATGATTTTGAGTTCGATACTTCTGAGCTTGAGGAGGCTGCTAAGTAGCAGCTGCGTTCAGCTAAAACAAGATATGGTGCCCATGCGTATATGCGCGTGGGCACCATTTTTAATGCGTCAGTATCCAGTGGATGCCGCGCGCCATGCGCAGGTCAGTTTGGGCAAAGTGATTGCCGGGGTTGAGCTCCAGCGTTGTTGGAATGTCGCGTTCGATAAACAGCTCTTCCATCGCGCGCGTATCGTCGAGTACGTGCCGCATCATGCGGTTGGGCGTCTTGGTTTCCTTTTTACCGAGCGACAGATAGGCGGCGTCGGGCGTAGCTGTCATCGTGCGCTCGCGCGCGTAGTCGATAAAGCCGGGGAACCACAGCGACCCCGATGCACTCGCCGCGCGCTCAAAGACATCTGTTTGCCAAAGTGCCCACAATGCAAAAAGACCCGACAACGAGTAGCCGGCAACGCCGCGCCAGGAGGGCGGTTGCGGGAGCGATGATTCGGCCTGGGGGATTATCTGCTTCAACAACTCGTCAAGAAAACCAGCAGCCTGTCCGCCAAAGGGCTCGGCATCTCGTATAGTTCCGTCGCATGCCCAGGGGCTCAGCTCGCGATTCCAATCGAGCCCTCCAATGGCGACAAGGGCGAACGGCGGGCAGTCGAGCTCTCGGCAGCGCTTGTAGACTTCACTACCGTCGCCCATGGCAACGGGGAGGTAGATGACGGGCGCGCCTTCCACACACTCTGAATAAACGGTTATCTGCTTATGATGTGCTACCAAGGCAGGCTTCTCTCGGTGTTGTGATATTGACAGCCTCAATTGTCGCACGCTGGTACGGGGACAGACGCTAAAAGAAAGGCACGGAGCCGCTCGATGCGACTCCGCGCCTTGTTGTTTTGCGTTAGCAGACTATGCCGTTACGCCACGAAGAAGTAGACGAGGAAGGCAAGGGCTGCGATCCACATGAGCGGCTTGATCTTGGAGGCCTCGCCCTTAAAGAGCGCGACGACCACGTAGGCGATAAAGCCCAGGCCAATACCGGCAGAGATGGAGTAGGTGAAGGGCACGCCGGCGACAATCATGAACGCCGGGAAGCCCTGCGACACGTCGGACCAGTCGATCTCGGAGACCTCGCTCATCATGAGGTAGCCGACGTAGACCAGGGCGCCGCAGGTGGCGGCACTGGAAACGATGGAGACGACGGGGGAGAAGAACGCGGCGAGGATGAACAACACGCCGGTGGTGACGGAGGTGAGGCCCGTGCGGCCACCGTCGGCAGCGCCGGAGGTGGACTCGACGAAGGTGGTGATGGAGGAGACGCCCATAAAGCCACCGGCAGCGGCGGCCACGGAGTCAACGACCAGGATGGGGCGGATGTCCTCGACATTGCCGTCCTCGGTTAGGAACTCGCCCTGCTTGGCGACGGCCATCGCGGTGCCCATGGTGTCGAAGAAGTCACTCATGAGCAGCGAGAAGGCAACGACGAGCAGCATCGGGTCGGTCAGAACCTTCACGATGGCCATGTTGCCGTCGGTGGTGCTGGCAAACGGGGCGCCAAAGGTCGAGAAGTCGAGCGGGGCGATAAGGCCCTCGGGCGCATGGGTGACGCCCAGCGGGATACCGGCGATAACGGCGACGATGATGCCGATGAGCAGCGAGCCCGGCACGTTGCGGGAAGCCAGGGCAACCGTCACGACGATGGAGATGATGCCGACGATAAAGGTGGGGGAGGTGATGTCGCCCAGGCCGACAAGCGTACCGGCGCCAGCGGTGATGATGCCGGCATCGCACAGGCCGATCATGGCGATGAACATGCCCAGACCAACCGAGATGGCGTGGCGCAGGACCACGGGGATGGCGTCCATAATGGCCTCGCGCAGGCCGCAAAGGACGAGCAGCAAGATGACGACACCCTCGAGGAAGATAACGCTCATGGCCACGTGCCAGTCACCGCCGCACATGGTGGTGGTGATGCCCGCAATCATGGCGTTGATGCCCAGACCCGACGCGCAGGCGAGCGGGCGGTTGGCGAAGATGCCCATGCAGATGGTCATGATGCCGGCGCCCAGACAAGTGGCGCAGGCGAGCGCTCCCGCATCGATGCCGGCGCCCGAGAGCACCGCGGGGTTGACGGCGATGATGTAGGCCATCGCCAGGAATGTTGTCAGTCCAGCGCGAAGTTCGGTCCCGATTGTGGACTTGCGCTCACTGACGTGAAAAAGTTCGTCCATGCATACCCTTTCCTTGTTCGGCCCCGAGTTTAGGCCGATTGACACGAACTTCCTTACTATATCGCCTTTTTATAGTTAGTGTTCCTCGCATGTTGATGTTCGGCGCTTTGGGGGCAGACGTGCGGTATTTTTCGTATGAAAATGTGTAGGTACCGTATACTTAAGCGGTTACAACGAACTCTTTGGAGGAACGTATGATTAAAGAGCTCTGCCGCGACGAGGTCATCCTGTCCCAGCGCTGCGAGGTTGCGACTGTCGAGGACGAGTCGGTCGCACAGGACCTGATCGATACCATTAAGTCGCTCGAGGATGCCGGCTGCCTTGCCGCCAACCAGATTGGCGTCACCAAGAAGGTCTGCGTCTATCTGGACGATGCCGGCGAGCCCCACGTGCTCTACAACCCCCGTCTGGTGTTTGGCCTGGGCGCCAGCAAGATGGAGGAGAGCTGCCTGACGCACGACGAGATCACCAAGTCCACGCGCTACATCAAGTGCAAGGTTGCCTTTGACCAGATCGTCGACGGCAAGATGAAGGAGTGCCGCCGCGACTACGCGGGTTTTGAGGCACAGATGATCCAACACATGATTGATCACTGTCTTGGCAAGTTGGTCTAAGGGGACCAAAGCACCGCACCTTGCCGCTCAATCGTCGCTCGCGTACCTTAAGTACGCTTCGCTCCTCTTTCGTGGCAATCTGCGGCACTTTGACCCCTTAGACGACCTGCGGGGTTGACTTGGTTGGGTCTATCTTGCTTGTAAAGTCCGGGTATGACATTGTTGTCATGTCCGGTCTTTTTGTTTAGCGCTCCTTTGTTTGGTGACAATGAGCCTAGTAAGAACATTGAGCTAGGAGGCGCTATGTGCACGAGCATTCGATTTACCGATAATTCTGGCCACATGTATCTAGGCCGCAACCTCGACTGGAGCTTTGACTACGGCCAACAGGTTCGTGTGATGCCGCGCGGGTTTCACATTCCGTATTCGTTTATCGACGATGCGTCGGCGGCACACGCGGTAATCGGCATGTGCATCGATTACAAGAACTATCCCATGTTTTTCGACTGTGGTAACGATGCGGGTCTGGCTGTGGCGGGGCTTAACTTCCCCGGCTATGCCGAGTATGCCGAGGGCCCGGTTGATGGAAAGACCAATATCGCGGCCTATGAGTTTCCCCTGTGGGTGGCAGCGACGTTCTCGACGGTCGATGAGGTCGAGGCCGCGCTGCGCGACACGGTGATTGTCGCCAAATCTGCCGGAGAGGGGCTGGGCGTGTCGCTGCTCCATTGGATTATCGGCGACAGCCAGCGCAGCATCGTGGTCGAGATGATGGCTGACGGCCTGCATGTATACGACGATCCGGTCGACACCCTTGCCAACCAGCCGACCTTCCCGTGGCACATGGAAAACCTGCGCACCTATATCACAGCCACAAGCGATTTTCCGCAGACGGCGACATGGCGTGGCGCCGAGCTCAAACCCTATGGCGCGGGTGCCGGCATGCGCGGCATTCCCGGTGACTGCTATTCGCCGAGCCGTTTTGTAAAGGCGGCGTACCTCAATGCCAATTACCCGCAAAAGGAGAGCGAGGCCGAAAACGTCGTCCGCATGTTCCGCTCACTCGAGGGCGTGGTGATGATTGAGGGGGCGTCCAGGATGGGCGATGGCAAGTTCGAGAAGACTATCTACACCGGATGCTTTAGCGCGCGCACGGGCAATTATTACTATGCGATGTATGAGGATCCGTCGATTCGCTACGTGAGCCTGATGGATGCCGAGGGCGCGAGCCCCGATAGGCTCGTGGTTCCCGAGCCGCGTCGTTCGTAGCCGTTAGCTTTACTGCAATGCAAAGCGGCCCTGCGTCTCTCGTGAGGTGCAGGGCCGCTGTCGTTGATTTGTGACGTCGCTAGAAGTTGGCGTCGTTGAGTTGTTCGTTCTCAAGACCGTCGAGCTGTTGCTGTTCGGGCGTATCGGCGACACTCTCGAGCAGCTCGGTGGGATCGACGTTCATGTCCCTACCGGCCTCGTTGCCGTTGACCAAGTCGTCCGAGAAGATGTCGACTTCCATTTCCTCGGCCTCTTCGATCTGAACCTCGAGCGGCACCTGGGTGCGCACGAGCTTAACGGCCGGGCGCATGCGGGCAAACAGCGGCACGTACTCGATGATGATGGCCGAGTTCTCAAGACCGTACCAGCGTGCCGGGCTTCCGCAGGCGCGGCGGACGGCGTACTTGATGGCCATCACGCGGTGGTCGTTGCGGTTGATGTCCGTTTCGGGGGCGAGCATCTTGCGCAGCATGCAAAAACGGAAGTCGCCCACGTTGCCGCGCGTCTCATAGATGGAGTAGGTGTGGTGCTGCGGCGGCAGCTCGCCCGATGCCATCAGGTCGCCAACGATCTGGCGCAGGTAGGCATTAACGCGCTGGTTGACCTTAAAGCCCAGGTCCAGGCGCACGCGGAACAAAAAGTCCGTGCCAAAGGTCTCGACGGAATACTCGTGCGTATAGGGCTCATCGGTGACATGCACGTTAATGAACCAGTATGCCTTGGCGCGCTTGGGATGTTTGTCCAGGATGGAATAGAGCACGTCGCGGTCGAGTGTGAGCGGATCGGGGCTGTTGGTGAGGAACACCAGGTTGTCGGCGAGCACGGGATAGGTCTCGTCGTTGCGCAGGCGGTTGAGCTGATCGATGTACTTGGAGACCGGCAGCAGGATCGTCTGCGTGCGCTCGATGGCGGTGCCGCGGCGCCACACATACATAAGGCCAAACAGCAGCGAGGCCAGGAAGATCATCACATAGCCGCCGTCAAAGAACATGGTAAGGCACGAGGCGAAGAAGCACAGCTCAATGGCACCGAAGAGCAGGTTGAAGACGCAGGCACCCAGCTTGTGCTTGAGAATGCCGGCGATATAGCTCGTCAAAAGCGTCGTGGTCATGAGCATGGTCACGGTGATGGCGAGGCCATAGGCGCTTTCCATGCGCTCGGAGTTCTGGAACAGCAGCACGATAAAGATGCAGCCGACCCACATGATGTTGTTGACGAGCGGAATATAGAGCTGGCCCTTGGTGTCGCTGGGGTAGTGGATGCGCAGATGCGGCATAAGGTTGAGGCGCGTTGCCTCGGATACCAGCGAGAACGAGCCGGTGATGAGCGCCTGCGAGGCGATAATGGCCGCCACGGCCGAAAGCACGATGGCAAAGGGACGCAGGGGCTCGGGAAGCATCATATAGAACGGGTTGACGATATCCATCGCGAGCATCTGGGGGTTGGAGTTATTGGCGAGTAGCCAAGCGCCTTGACCCAGATAGTTGAGGATAAGGGCCGCCTTAACAAACGGCCAGGATGCATAGATGTTTGCTTTGCCCACGTGGCCCATGTCCGAGTAGAGCGCCTCGGCACCGGTTGTCGACAGGAAGACAAAGCCGAGCACCATGATGCCCGAATGGTTGATGGGCGAGAACAGGAACATGATGCCGCGAATGGGGTTGAGCGCGCGCAGGATGGACAGGTTTCCGAGCATGTTGAACAGGCCGGCGCCTGCCAGGAACAGGAACCACAGCGTCATGAGCGGGCCGAACAGCTTGCCGATTGACGAGGTGCCGGCGCGCTGCATGGCAAATAGGCCGCAGATAATGATGATGGTAATAATGATGACGTTGGTCTGGCCGTCACCCAAAAGCGCATGGCCCCACTCGATGGTGCGCAAGCCCTCGATGGCCGTGGTAACCGTGACGGCGGGGGGTGAGGATGCCGTCGGCGAGCAGCGCCGCGCCGCCGATCATGGCGGGTAGAATCAGCCATGGTGCCACCTTGCGTACTAGGCTGAATAGGGCGAAGATGCCGCCCTCGTTATGGTTATCGGCCTTCATGGCGATCAGCACGTACTTGACCGTGGTCACGAGTGTCATGGTCCAGATAACGAGTGAAAGCGCGCCCAGGATCATGTCCTCGCTGACGGTTCCGATGCCGCCGTTGTTGGCGACGATTGACTTCATGGTGTACATGGGGCTCGTGCCGATGTCGCCATAGACGACGCCGAGCGTTACGAGCAACATGCCAGCGGAGAGGGGGATGGCGCCATGCCCGCCCTGACTATGCTGGTCTTGGAGGCTTGCCTCCAACTTGTTGTGTGCCACGTGGACTCCCTTAGACATCCGGTTATCTGTCCTGAGCAGATAACTTTTATGCCGTCTTTATACATACAAGAGCAGTTTGGCACATCGGGTATTTTTAGACAATAATCCCCAGCTGGGGATTATTTATGTACGCAGGTAGCATTTCAAAACAGGGGCTTTTAAGCGCGTACTGTCTGGGCGATACCGGCCTTGGCGCTTGCGCGCTTGCCAGCGAGTTCGCAAAAAATCGCGCCGCCGATGATAAGTGCGGCGCCCATCAGGCGGACTGGCGTTATAACTTCACCCAAAAGGACGGCGGAGAACACGACGGCCGAGAGCGGCTCGAGGTAGCCGACAACCGCGACGGTCTGCACGGGCAGCTTGGCGACGGCGCTAAAGTAGAGCAGGCAACCGATGCCGGTGTTGACGACGCCGAGCATAGCGACGGCGCGCCAATCGATGCCTGCGGCGATGCCGGGGGAGAAAAACGAGGGAGCGCCTTGGGTGACGAGCGTAAGGACCAGCGCGGTCACAAAGGCGGCGCTCAACTGGAGCGCGGAGTTCTCGAGACCCTCGATGTGTGGCGCACCCTTGCTAGCGATGACCATCAGCGCATAGCAAAATGCCGAGGCGATGCCGCAGACGATGCCCGCAATGGGCATGTTGCCGCCGAGACCTTGCGCTGCAATGAGAAAAGCGCCGCAGGCGACGGCGATAAAGCCGGCGATTTTGCTGCCGGTCAGTTTTTCGCCAAAGATAAACGGCGAGAGGGCCATGACGATGATGGGGCCGCAGTAGTACAGCAGCGAGGATACGCCGACGCCGATCGTCTGGTAGGCGCGGAACAGAAAAATCCAGCTGGCGCCCAGCGCGGCTCCCGAGAGAAGGAGTGCTGCGGCTTCGCGGGGACGAGATGGCGCCTGCAGCTTATGGCGTTGGGTGATAACGAGGATGGTGACAAGCGAGAGGGCTCCCAGAAAGGTGCGCAGCAGCACGATATCGGAGCTCGGCAGCGCGATGGCAGCGGCGATGATGCCGTTGGAGCCAAACAATAGCAATGCTGCTAAGTACGTAAACAGTCCGTTGTTCATGTGCTTCCGTCCCCTTTATATCCGAACATGTTCACTATGGGTGAGGTGGCTATAGAAGAAAAGCGAATATAATGCATGGAAAACATGACAAAAACTCATGCAAAGGTGGAGGCGTGTCGTGGAAACGAATATTCAAAAGATGCAGGTGCTGCTCGAGACCGTGCGCGCCGGAAGCTTTACGCGTGCTGCCGAGCGCCTGAGCTATTCGCAGTCGGGCGTGAGCCGTATGGTGGCCGATCTTGAGGCCGATTGGGGCTTTAAGGTGCTCGACCGCAGTCGCGAGGGCGTAGTGCTTTCTGCCGACGGGCGGCGGGTCATGCCGGCTGTCGAGGCGCTCTGCGAGGAATTCACTCGCTTGCAGCGACGGGTGGATGAGATGCGCGGGCTCATGCGCGGCAAAATCTGCATCGGTACGTTTTCGAGCGTGGCGACCCACGTGCTGCCGCCGGTGATTGCGCGCTTTCGTGCCGATCATCCGGACGTCGATTATGAGTTGCTGATGGGTGATTACTCAGAGATTGAACAATGGGTGGCTGAGGGTCGTTGTGACCTGGGCTTTATCCCGCGTGAGCCCCGAGAAAACGGCATGGCATCGCGGGCGTTGGTGCAAGATGAGCTGATGGCGGTGGTGCCGGCAAACTCTTCACTTGCCACTGCAAAGGCCGTTTCTCTTGCTGATTTTGCCAACGAGCAGTTTATTCTGCTGGAACGTGGCAGTGACGATGAGATTACGCCACTGTTCCGTCGTGCGGGCCTGGCGGTGCGCTCGAAGCTGTCAACCTGGGATGACTATGCGATTATGGCCATGGTCGAGGACGGTCTGGGTGTGAGCATACTTCCGGCGCTCATCTTGCGCCGCTGCCAGTTCGATGTTGCCGTGCGTCCGCTCGAGGGACATCCTCATCGGCTGATCAATGCGATATATCGCACGGCCGATGTTTCGCTTGCCGCCGCTCGTTTCCTCGAATACCTCTAAACGAGCGCACGTCGTTATCGCCTTGGGATAAATCTCGAGGTTTGGCTCATTTTATTTTTGAAATTGAACTTTTCGAAATAGCACGGCGTTATACTGCTGCCTAAATTGAACTCAGGTTCAATTCGTGTTCTACAAATTGAACTTTGCCAGCAAGGAGGTTCTAGTGGCCCAAGAGACGTTTAGCGATCGCCTGCGACAGGCTATGTCCGATCGCGACGTTCGCCAGTCGGACGTGATCCGCGCATCGGAGATGCTCGGCAAAAAACTCGGCAAGAGTCAGATGAGCCAATATGTGAGCGGCAAGACGATTCCGCGGCGCGATGTGGCAGAGCTGCTCGCCCGTATTTTGGAGGTCGATGTTACCTGGCTGCTCGCCAGTGACGCCGATCAAGGCGAGACATCATCGCCCCGCAACGTTTCCAAACCCGAACCCAACCCCTCGGCTCAAATTGCAAGGAGCGCCACCATGCGTACTTTTTCTAAATCCAGCAAGCTCGACAACGTCCTCTATGACGTGCGCGGTCCCGTCGTTGACGAGGCCGCCCGCATGGAGGACGAGGGCGAGCGCATTCTCAAGCTCAATATCGGCAACCCCGCGCCCTTTGGTTTTCGCACGCCCGACGAGGTCATTAAGGACATGCGCCAGCAGCTGCCCGACTGCGAAGGCTATTCCAACTCGCGCGGCCTGTTCTCCGCGCGCAAGGCGATCATGCAGTACTCGCAGATCAAGGGCCTGCCCAATGTTCAGATGGAGCACATCTACACGGGCAACGGCGTGTCCGAGCTCATTCAGCTTTCGATGAACGCACTGCTCGATAACGGCGACGAGATCCTGATTCCCAGCCCCGATTACCCGCTGTGGACGGCGTGCGCAACTCTTGCCGGCGGACATCCCGTGCACTATCTGTGCGACGAGCAGGCGGATTGGTATCCCGATCTGGAGGATATGGAGTCCAAGATCACGAGCGCGACCAAAGCCCTCGTGATCATCAACCCCAACAACCCCACGGGTTCCGTCTATCCGCGCGAGGTGCTCGAGGGCATCGTCGAGATTGCACGCAGGCATCAGCTGATGATCTTTGCTGATGAGATCTACGACCGTCTGTGCATGGACGGCTACGAGCACGTCTCCATTGCATCGCTTGCCCCCGACCTGCCCTGCGTTACGTTTAGCGGCCTGTCCAAGTCGCACATGATTGCGGGCTATCGCATCGGTTGGATGGTGCTTTCGGGCAACCAGCGCTGCATGAGCGACTTCATCATGGGCATCAACATGCTCTCCAACATGCGCCTGTGCTCCAACGTGCCGGCTCAATCGATCGTTCAGACGGCACTCGGTGGACATCAGTCCGTCAACGACTACATCCGTCCCGGTGGCCGTGTCTACGAGCAGCGCAACTTTGTGTATGAGGCGCTCAACAAGATTGATGGCATCTCGGTGGTCAAGCCGCGTGCGGCGTTCTACATCTTCCCCAAGATGGATGTTAAGAAGTTCAACATCACCGATGACGAGCAGTTTGCCCTTGACCTGCTGCACGAGAAGAAGATCCTGATCACGCGCGGCGGCGGCTTTAACTGGGCCGAGCCCGACCACTTCCGCATCGTGTACCTGCCGCGCATGGAAGTACTAAAGGAGTCGCTCGAGGACCTCGCCGACTTCTTCGATCACTACCGCCAGAGCTAGTGGGATAGAAGTTCCGCACTATGAAAAGCTCCCTGCAGTTGCTTGGCTGCAGGGAGCCTTTTTGAATTGGCGGAACTATATAACGATTCCTTGGCAGTGGTCGATTTCGTGTTGGATGATCTCGGCGGTGTAGCCTGAGAAGTTTTTGATGCGGTGGACAAAGCTCTCGTCCAGATATTCCACCTTAATGCGGCGATAACGAGTGCAGGGACGCTCGCCGACGAGCGAAAGACATCCTTCACTCGTCTGGTAGGCGTTGACCTTCTCAAGAATTTGAGGGTTGTACATCAGCAGCGCCCTGTTGTCGTCCTTTACGCAGATGATGCGCTTGCGTACGCCGATCATGTTGGCGGCAAGGCCCACGCACTCGTGCTCGTGTTCGTGCAGCGTGTCCAGAAGATCCTGCCCGGTCGCGGCGTCGTCGGGCCCCGCGTCTTCGGAAGGCAGGCGCAAAAAGAACTCGGATTTCATGATGGGCTTAATCATGGCGGGCTCCTTAAGGTGGATGCGTTTGGTTCAGGCCATGATACCGCGACATGTCGCATTAATGTGTGCACATAGATTCTGCAGCTAGATTGGATGGCGACACCATAAACTAATGGACGTTTTGCCGAGAGGCATGAATGTTTAAAGCGCAAAGAGTGCGCGACGGGCCCCGCGAATGGGGCGATGATGCCCGAGAGGGCCAAGAAGGAGTCTCATGTCCGAGAACGAAGAGATCATGAACGAGACCGAGAACGAGACCATGGCTGCCGAGGTTGAGGCAGTTGAGACCGTGGAGACCGAAGCTGCCGAGGTTGAGGCTGCTGACGAGGTTTCCGCCGAGGAGGAGGCCGAGGTTGTCGAGGCCGCCGCTGATTACGATGACGAAGAGCTGATGGACAAGATGCAGAAGGCCGCCCGCCTGCTGCGTAGCCGTCGCTTTGCTATTTCCAAGGAGGAGGAGGCCAAGGCCGAGCGCATGGCGAACATCGAGCGCGCCATCAAGCTTCTTGACCTCAAGCCCAAGATGGAGCAGAAGGAAATGTCCGATCTGCTGGGCATGCGCCTTCGCGAGCTCGATGGCCTGATGGCCGAGGCCGAGGCTGCCGATCTGGTCGGCCGCATCGACGACGCCGAGGGCGATATGCGCAAGATCGTTGTCTTCGCTGCCGAGGATGCCGCTGAGGGCCTGGTCGAGCTTGCCAATAAGAAGGAGAAGCTCCTGCCCGAGCTTTCTTACGAGGAGGCCACCGAGCTGATGGCCGCTCTCGATAAGGTTATCGCTCCGCTCGTCGCCATGGGCCTGGATGAGGACCGCGGTCCTCGCGGCGGCCGTGACGATCGTGGTGGCCGTGGCGGTGACCGTGGCGGCCGCGGCGGCTTTGGCGATCGCGGTGGCCGCGGTGGCGACC